>BFBZ01000004.1_pt50 | contig 329855 bp, 291 predicted proteins | sample 1888401 | NCBI WGS metagenome assembly BFBZ01 (sample SAMD00112614, study PRJDB3348) | symbiont metagenome | host: Chara braunii | reverse complement strand
AGTTGCCCTTGACGGGCGATGTCGATGGCTTCGGCCAGGATTCGCGCCGCTTCCTGCGGGGCGTGGAAGCCCATCGAGTTTTCGGCGTTGATGAAGTCGGACTTGAACTGCGCCGAGCGCTGCGCCTTATAAGCGGCGGCGAGTTGTTCGTCGGTCGCGCCCTTGTCCTTGGCGGCCTTTATGTCGTGAATCAGCCCGACCACGGCGTCTTCCGCGCGGTTGAGCAGGGCCTTGTTGCGGTCCTGAATCAGCTCCACGCGGGCCTTCATTTCTTCGCCCGAGTACGGATGGCAGACGAGGCAGGCGCGCTCGATGTTGCGCAGCGGACTGCGCACCCAATGGTCGCTCACCTTCATGGCGCCCTCGCGCTTGTAGGGCATGTGGCAATCGGCGCAGGCGACTCCGGCGCGGGCATGGACGCCCTGGTTGTAGAGTTCGAACTCGGGATGCTGCGCTTTGAGCACCGGCGCTCCGGTCTCGGCGTGCTTCCAATCGCTGAACTTGATCTCGTCGTAGTAGGCTTCGATGTCGTCCACCTTCAGGCCTTTCGCCCACGGATAGGTGACCGCTTTGCCTTCGGGCTTGAAATAGTACTCAACGTGACACTGGCCGCAGACGAAGGTGCGCATTTCCTGCCGCGAGGCCATCGTGTTGGGGTCGTAGTTGTCGATCCCCTTGGCCGTCTTCATATAAGCTTTGATCCCGTTGAGGAACCCTGGGCGGGTCACACGCAAGGCCATCGTTTTGGGATCGTGGCAGTCGATGCAGCCGATGGGGTGCGACACTTTCTGGCGCGCTTCCTTGAACGGCATGGCGCAGATGGCTTCAAAACCTTTCTGGATGTCGCCGTTGCCGGCTTCGCGCCAGACCTTGGTCATGGAGGCGTGGCAATGCAGGCACGATCCGGGTTGGGCCTTTTTCTTGGTGCGCTCGGTCTCGTCCTGGTCCTTGAGCGAATAGGCGTGGCCGCGTTCCTCGCGATAGTCGAGGGCGAAGGCGTAGCCGGCGAAAATGGTTTTGAGACGCGGGTCCTCGTCCAGTTTGGAGAACGCTTCCGAGCCGCCGTATCGCGTGCGGGTCTCGGGTCCGGTGACCGAGGTGAGCTTAAAACCGTCGTACTCGCGCGGGAAGTTCTTGCCCCATTCGGCTGGTTCGAGCGTGTCCTCGGTGAGGTTCGTGACGGCAACGTAGTTCAGCCGCGCTTCCTGCTTGCGGGTAAAGATGTTGACCAGCAGCAGCGCGATGAGCACCGTGGCCAGCGCGGCGACGGCGGTGATTCCAATGTATTTCCAGCGGGATGATTCCATATGAAGTCGGTTCCTATCTCTTGGGGCCATGGCCGACGCCGGCATGGCAGCGGACGCAGTCCACGTCGCCGCCGCCCGGGTGCGAGGCGGCGCCGCGGATGTCGTTTACAAAATCCTCGTGACAGCGAATGCAGTTTTCGTGCAACCGTTCGGCGTTGACGGCGCGGATGCGGATGGGGTCGGCGAAGGTTTGAAGCGTGAACTTCACCGAATGATTCCAGCCGTTGTCGGCTTTGGTGAGCAATTTGGGAATGAGCGAGTGGGGCGTGTGACAGTCGTTGCAGACCGCTCGCCCGTGGTGGCTCGATTTCTGCCAGCTTTCGAGTTGCTCGCGCATGATGTGGCAGTTGGCGCACTGATTGGGATCGTTGCTCAGGTAAGCGAAGCCTTTGGCGAACTGGAAGGTGTAGGTTCCCAACCCGAAAGCGACACCGATCAGAGCACAGATCAGAACGGGGATAGCCTTGAACATGAAGTCAGAGATCATGCAATTTCGGACCCACATATCATCTTTGATCCCGAATGGCCTCCCCCAAGGGCGGTAAGCTAATTGTTTTGGTGACTTAGCGATGTAGGAACGGCGCAGAGAACAGGCTGGTTCAGCGTCCGATTCGGCGGGGAATCTAACCCTCTTGGGGTATATCCCCCACACTGTCTGGAATCATAATCGTTGTTATTGCAGGCAGTTTGAAACGGCACCCGGCTTGCAACCGAGGTGGCTGATGCGTCTCACACGGTCGTCGGATCACGCCCTGAGCGCCCTGATGTACCTGGCGGGACTGGACCCGGACCAATCCGCCAGCGGCGCGGCCATCGCCGAGGTGGCGGGCGCCGGCGAGGCGACTCTGCTCAAAATCATGAGGCAGCTTGTGGCGGCGCGCCTGGTGCGTTCGCAAGCCGGCCCGCGCGGTGGTTTCCGTCTGAACCTGCCCGCGGAGCAGATTTCGATGTTGCGGGTGATCGAGGCGGTGGATGGGCCGCTCGATTCGGGCACCTGCACTTGCATGGTGGAGCAGCATCCGTGCGAGCGGAAGGCATGGTGCAGCGTTCATCAAGTGCTGGTGGAACTGCAGGCACAGGAACGGAAGGTGCTCGGCGCGACTTCGATCGACCGACTGCGCCGCGATGCCGAAAAACGGCGCGATTTTGTTACCGCCGCGAGCGAAGCAGTTCATGGACAGCGCGGCAATCATCCGCCAACACTTTGAACTGCCCGGGGTCGAGCGACTGGTAGCCGTCGGACAGGGCTTTTTCCGGACAGGGATGCACTTCCACGATGAGCCCCGAGGCGCCGGCGGCGACGCTGGCGAGCGCGAGGGGATGAACCTTGTCGCGTTTGCCGGTGCCGTGGCTCGGGTCGGCGATGATGGGCAGGTGGCTGAGTTTCTGAACCGATGGAACGATGCTGAGGTCGAGCGTGTTGCGGGTGTGGTCGGCGAAGGTTCGTACACCGCGTTCGCAGAGGATCACGTTGTAGTTGCCTTCCGAGAGCACGTATTCGGCGGCCATCAGGAACTCCTCAAGGGTGGCGGACATGCCGCGCTTGAGCAGTACGGGTTTGGGAGACCGTCCGGCCCGGCGCAGCAAGGAGAAGTTCTGCATGTTGCGGGCGCCGATTTGAATGCAATCGGCGTAGCGTTCCACCAGTTCAAGCGTTTCGATGTCGATGGCTTCGGTGACGATGCCGAGACCGGTCTGCTCGCGCGCCTCGGCGAGCAGTTTCAGCCCTTCTTCGCCGAGCCCCTGGAAAGCGTAGGGTGAGGTGCGGGGCTTGTAAGCGCCGCCGCGCAGCAGTTGTGCGCCGGCGGCTTTCACCGCGCGCGCCGACTCGAGAATCTGCTCGCGGCTTTCCACCGAGCACGGTCCCGCGCAGATGACGAGCTCGTCGCCGCCCACGGCGACTCCGTTGACGCGAACGACGGAATTCTCGGTTTTTACCTCCCGGCTGACCAGTTTGTAGGGCTTGGAGACGCGAATGGCCTCGGCCACGCCCGGCAGGTCTTCGAATTCCTCGGCGGGCACGGGACCGGGATTGCCGGTGATGCCGATCGCGGTCCGTTGAGCGCCGGGCATCACGTGGGGGCGGTATCCCAGGGATTCAATTCTGCGGCACACGCGGGCAATGTCGCCCTCGGTGGCGTGGGCCTGCATGACAACGAGCATCGAGTTTCAGCTTATCGCAATCAGGTTTTCGGTCTCCATCCGCTTGAGTTGTCCGCAGGCGGCGTAGACGTCGCGGCCGCGCGGTTTGCGGATAAAGCAGGGAAGGCTGCGGCGGACGATGGCCTGAAACGAAGCCACACGCTCGTCCGAAGGCGTGCCGTAGGGGATGCCGGGGCCGGGGTTGAGGGCAATCAGGTTGACCTTGGCGTTCAGATTTCCGAGCAGGCGGGCTACGCGGCGCGCGTCGGCATCCGAGTCGTTCACGCCGGCGAGCAGGACATACTCGAAGGTCAGCTTTTCCCAACTGCGCAGCGGATAGGCTTTGCAGGCATCGATCAGGTCCTTCAGATGATACTTCCGCGTGATCGGCATCAACTCCTGGCGCTGTTCCTCGGTGGAGGCGTTGAGCGAGATCGCGAGTTTCGGGCGAACGGGCTCGCGCCCGAGTTCGACGATTTTCGGGATAATTCCCGCGGTGGACACGGTGATGCGGCGCTCGCCGAACGCGAGAGCGGACTTGTCCGTCAGGATGCGGGTGGCCTTGATGACGTGCGGCAGGTTCAGCAGCGGCTCGCCCTGCCCCATCATGACGATGTTCAGACGGTCGACTGAAGCCGAGAGCCCGTTGGCTTCGATAACAAACAGCACCTGCCCGACGATTTCGCCCGCTGTCAGATTGCGCTCGAGCCCCATGAGGGCGGTGAGGCAGAAGCGGCAGGCAACCGGGCAGCCCACCTGGCTTGAAATACAGAGCGTGTTACGCTCGCCCTCGGGCATCAGGACGGTTTCGACGGTGCGGTCGTCGCTTAGCCGGAGCAGGTATCGGCGGGTGCCGTCCACCGAATCGTAACGGGCCGATTCGCGCGGCAGCCCGACCTCGAAGCCGCCTTCGAGCCTCGCTTTCAGCTCGCGCGGCAGCGTGGTGACGGCGGAGAGCGTGGCGGCGCGCTGCCGGTAGAGGGCGTCGTAAAGCTGGCGGGCGCGGAACGGCGGTTCGGCGGGGCCGAGCGCGGCCTTGAGGTCGGCGAGTTCCATGCCCAGTAAAGACTGCGCCACACCTGTATCATAACTATGAATGATGGTGGAGACGCTGGCCGGCGCGGCTGCCGCGGCGGGTGGGGCGATGGCCTGGGCGGTGCGCGCTCCGCAATCGTCGCTGCTTGCGCCTTCGATATATCGCGGGGTGTCGAACCGGCGTTCCATCGCGCTCACCTTCGACGACGGGCCGAGCGAATCCACCGGCGCAGTGCTCGACCTGCTAGCCCGGTACGGCGCACGGGCGACGTTTTTTCAGTGCGGCGCTAACGTGAAGCGGCTGCCGGAGATGGCGCGGCGCGTGGCCGAGGCGGGCCATCAAATCGGCAATCACACGGTCACGCATCCCAAGTTTCATTTCAAACCGTCCGGTTTCATCCGGGGTGAAGTGGCTGGGGCGCAGAAGATGATTGAGGACGGCGCCGGGGTCAGTCCGCGGCTGTTCCGCGCGCCCTACGGAATCCGCTGGTTCGGACTGCGCGCCGCACAGGCCGAGTTCGGGCTGCTGGGTGTGATGTGGACCTGCATCGCGCTCGACTGGAAACTCGATGCCGGCGACATCGCAGAGCGCCTGCTGCGGCAGACAGCGCCGGGCGCCATCTTTTGTTTGCACGACGGGCGAGCCATTTCGGCTAATCCCGATATTTCCAGTACCATCGGCGCGCTCGAACGCGTCTTACCGGAGTGGGTGAAGCAGGGATTCCAATTCGAGACCGTGAGCCAGATACTATGCCCGACCAACTAGCCGAACGCGTCGTTCGCGTCATGGCGGCAACGCAGCATCAGCCGGTGGAGAATTTCAAGCTCGGATCGACGTTTCAGGAACTCAACATCGATTCGCTCGACGGAATCAATATCGTGTTCGCGCTCGAGAACGAGTTCGACATCAACATTCCGGACGAGGGCGCGCGCAGCATCAAGACGGTGGGCGACATGGTGGAAGGCGTGCGTAAGCTCGTGGAAGCCAAGGCCACGAGCGCCTGATGCAACGCCGCGTCGCGGTGACCGGGCTCGGCGCGATTTCAGCGTTGGGCGTCAACGTGGATCAGTTCCAGCGCGCGCTGGCTGAAGGCCGCAGCGGGATTGCTCCGATTCAGAGACCGCCGGCCGGATTGCGCTTTTCACACGGCGCCGAAGCGCCGTTCGATGCCGCTGCTTTTTTTGACGCAAAACAGGCGGATTTCCTCGACCGGTTTGCGCAGATGGGCGTAGCGGCGGCGCGCGAGGCGGTTGCCGATTCCGGGATTGATTTCAAAGGCGGGCTTGGCGCGTCGAGCGCCATCGTTACGGGCTCTTGCCTGGGCGGCAAGGTGGCCGAAGAAGAAGGCTACGCTCAGCTCTATCGCGACAACAACACGCGGTTCAACCCGCTCTCGATTCCGCGCGCGATGTCCAATGCGGCAGCGAGCCGGATTTCTCTCGAGTACGGAATTACGGGGCCGGTGTACACGGCTGTCTCTTATACACATCTCCTACAAGCTCGCGATCTCCTCGACGAAATCGATGCACGGGCATACTTTGGGAGCGGCGGGAGCGATTGAAGCCGTTGCAACTGTCCTCGCGCTCGCCCGAAACCTGGTTCCGCCCACCGCCAACTACGACGAGCCGGACCCGGCATGCGATCTCGATGTGGTGCCGAACGTCGCGCGCGAGGCGGATTTGGAAGCGGCGCTATCGAACTCGTTCGCTTTCGGCGGGCTGAACGCCGCCGTGCTGTTCCGCCGCGCGCTTTAGTGCCCGAGCCAACCGTCAGGGACGAATTGCGAAACAAAGCCCGCGAACCGCGAATCTAGTGGGCAGTGAAGACTTCGTCGAGTTTGAACCGCTGCGTGGTGGTGTGCCTTGGCCTCACGACCGGCATCTTCGCTCAACGACCCTCATCGCCGACACCGCCGCCGCCGCCGCAAACCCTTGCACCGCCAACGCCCGAAGTCCCAGCCGCTTCCTACAACCTGAGAGGCAGCGTTCCCTCCGGTGAACTGGTACCGGGCACGCTTGGGCTTTCGCTGGCCGACGCGATCCGCCGTGGTCTCCGTTACAACCTCGGTGTCATCAGCGGGGATGTGGGTGTTCGCCGCGCCGCTGCCGCCCGGCTGCAGCAGCTCAGTTCTCTGTTGCCGGACCTGAACGGGCGCGTAACGGGGTCGTCACAACAGGTAAACCTGGCCGCTTATGGATTCAGCGGATTTCCGGGGATGCGCACGGTGGTGGGTCCGTTTGAGGTGTTCGACGCCCGCGCCGCACTCACGCAAGCCATTGTGGATCTGCGCGCATTGTCCGGGCTGCGGGCTGCGCGCGAGTCGGCGCGTTCGGCCGAGTGGGTGGCCCGCGACATCCAGGACGCGGTGGTGCTGGCTGTCGTGAACCTTTATTTGCAGGCGCTCACGGGGAGCGCCCGCATCGCCTCTTCCGAAGCTCAAGTGGCGACGGCGGAGGCGGAGTATCGCCAGGCGGTCAACCAGCGGCAGGCGGGCGTGGCTGCCGGCATCGACGTGCTGCGGGCCCAGGTCCAGCTGCAGAATGAGCGCCAAGGTCTGATCACTTTGCGCGCCGACCTGGAGCGTCAAAAACTCGATCTGGCGCGCGCGATCGGATTGCCCACCGGGCAGCAGTTCTCATTGACCACTCGCGCGCCCGAAAGCGAAGTGCCGCTGCCCGCTCTTGACCAGGCGCTCCAGCAGGCGCTCGAGAACCGCGCCGACTATCGCGCCGCCGAAAGCGCCGAGCGCTCCGCCGCTTTGCAGAAACGCGCGGCCGAGTTTACGCGCGCGCCCTCGCTCTACTTCTCGGGCGACTACGGCACCATCGGCGCGTCGCTTACCAGTAATCACGGAACTTATACCGCCGCGCTGGGCCTTCAATTTCCGATTTTCGAAGGCGGCCGGATCCGGGCCGCGATTGAGCAGGCGGACGCTCTGCTGGCACAGCGGCGAGCCGAACTGGCCGACACGCGCGGGCGCATCGACTACGAAGTGCGCACGGCGTTTCTGAATTTCAACTCGGCGCGTGACCGGGTGGCAGTGGCGCGCCAGGCTCAGTCGCTCGCCACCGAGCAATTGGCGCAGGCGCGCGACCGGTTTGCCGCCGGAGTGGCCAACAACCTCGAGGTCGTGCAGGCGCAACAGGCGGTGGCGGTTTCCGAAGAGAATCTGATCGCCAGCCTCTACGCGTTCAACCTGGCTCGTGCCGCGATTGGACGGGCTGTCGGCCGCACACAAAACATGGCTGCCGAATTTCTTGGAGTGACAGGCCAATGAGCCAGCAGGTGGAAACTGAACCGAGAAACAGCTCGCGGCGCGAGGAGCCGGTGGACCGGCGCGAAGGCGGCCGGTCGTGGTTCCGCGAGCATCCCAAGGCGGTTTGGGGCATCGCCGCCGTACTGGCGATCGCGGCAATAGGCGGGCTGCTCGCCTGGCTCCACTACCGGGGCCGCGAGTCCACTGACGACGCGCGTATCGACGGCCACATCGCTCCGGTCAGCGCGCGCGTAGGCGGCTACATCACCGAAATTCTGGTGGACGAAAACCAGATCGTGTCCGCCGGGCAGGTGTTGGCGCGCATCGACGATAGCGACTACCGCGTTGCTCTCAATCGCGCCCGGGCCGAGATGACCGCGCAGGAAGCCGCCGCTTCAGCCGCGCGCACGCAGGTGCCGATCGCGGCTACGCAATCGGCAAGCGGACTGCGAACCGCGCAAAGCGGGCGCGCCGAGGCCGAAGCCGGCGTGAGCGCGGCCGACGCCGCGATTCGGGAAGCGCAGGCCCGTGTTGCCGCGGCACAAGCCAATCTACGATCCACCGAAGCCAGCCGCGACCGGGCTCTGGCCGATGAAGAGCGCTACCGGCGCCTGGTGGAGAAGGACGAGATTTCGCGCCAGCAATACGACGCCGCGGCGACGACGGCGCGTTCCGCTCAGGCTGCCGTGCAAAGCGCGCAGGCAGCCGTGGCGCAGGCGCAAACCGGCGTTGCAGCGGCCGGGAGCCAGCGCGCGCAGGCGCTCGCGAAGGTGGGACAGGCGGAGGCTCAGGTCGCCTCTGCCGCGACGGCGCCCCAGCAGGTTGCCGTATCGGGCGCGCAGGCTCGCGCGCAGGAAGCGAACGCGGACGTTCGGCGCACCGCGGTGGAGCAGGCGCGGCTCAATTTGGAATACACGGTCATCAAGGCTCCAATAGGAGGCCTTGTCGGCCGCCGCAGCGTGCAAATCGGGCAGAACGTGCAACCGGGGCAAGCGCTGTTCTCGATCGTCGAGATTACGGACCTCTGGGTTACCGCGCTCTTCAAGGAAACACAGCTCAAAAGTATGCGGCCCGGCCAGCCCGCCGAGATCGACATCGATGCATTTGGCGGCGCCAGAATGCGGGGGCACGTGGACAGCATCGGCGCGGCGACCGGCGGAACCTTCAGCGTACTGCCTCCTGAGAACGCTTCCGGCAATTATGTGAAGGTCGTACAGCGCGTGCCCGTAAAAATCGTCTTCGAGCCGAATCAGCCGCTGCGCGAAAAGGTGCGGCCCGGTATGTCGGTCACGCCCACGGTGTTTACGCGATGATTCAAGCGGTCACCATCGCCCGGCAGTTCGGCAGCGGCGGGCTCACGGTAGCGAACATGATCGCGCAGTGTTTGAACTGGCGAGTGCTCGACCGCGAGATTGTCGACGAAGTTGTGCGAATGGCCGGCATCGATCCGGAAACCGCCGAGCGCTGCGACGAGCATCTGGATCCGGTTTTCCATCGCCTGCTGAAGAGCCTGTGGCAGGGCGGATTCGAGCGATCCACCACGCAGATCACGGCGCGCATGTTCGATGCCCGCGAGATGACGCGCTGCGCCCGTATCGTGATCGAGGAGGCCGCCAATCAGGGCGGATGCGTGATTGTGGGACGCGGCGGGCAATGCCTGCTCGCCGGGCGCTCCGACGTGCTGCATGTCTTCCTTTGGGCGCCGCGGCAGCAGCGGCTGAACCGCATTCGCGAACGCCTGCCTGCCGAACCCGACCCTGAGCGCCTGATGGATCGCGTCGACCATCAGCGCATCGGATTTCTCCGGCAGGAGTTCAACGCCACCTGGAACGACCATCGCCTCTACGACCTCGTTGTGAACACGGCGCTCGGAGACGAAACCGCCGTGCAGGCCATCCTCTCCATCATCCGCGCGGAGAATCATGGCTGAGGCGCGCGTCAATCCCTGGTGGATTGCCTTCGCCGTCATGTTCGGCACCTTCATGGAGGTGCTCGACACGACGGTGGTGAACGTGGCGCTCCCGCACATCGCCGGCAGCATGTCGGCCACGGTCGACGAGGCCACATGGTCGCTGACATCGTACCTGGTGGCCAATGCAATCATTCTGCCGATGACGGGATGGCTCGCTTCGGTGTTCGGCCGCAAACGGCTGCTGCTCGGCGCGGTGGCGGGATTCACGGTGGCCTCGGTCTTCTGCGGACTGGCGCCGAATCTGCCCACGCTGATCATCTTCCGCCTGATTCAGGGCGCAACCGGGGGCACCATGCAGCCGCTGTCGCAAGCCGTGCTGCTCGAAGCCTTTCCTCCGCAGGAGCGCGGCAAGGCGATGGGCTTCTGGGGGCTCGGCATTGTGGTGGCGCCCATGCTCGGACCCGTGCTCGGCGGATGGCTGACGGACAATTTCTCGTGGCGCTGGGTGTTCTACATCAACCTGCCGGTGGGCCTGCTGGCCACAACGATGATCGCGTTGTTCATCACCGACCCGCCCTACCTGCGGCGCGAGCGGGGACGCGTCGATTATTGGGGAATCGCCCTGCTTACACTCGGCGTCGGCGCTTTGCAAATCCTGCTCGACCTCGGCCAGCAACGCGACTGGCTATCCTCAAACCTGATTCGCGCGATGCTCGTGCTCACGATTGCGGGGCTCGGCGGACTCGTGATCCGCGAGCTCACCGCCGAGCATCCGATTGTGGACCTGCGGGTGTTCCGCAACCGCACCTACGCGGCGGGAGTGGCGCTGATTACGGCGGTCGGCGTGGTGCTCTACGGCAGCATGGTGCTGCTGCCGGTGCTGCTGCAAACGCTGCTCGGCTATCCCGCGCTCGAAGCCGGCATCGCCATGGCGCCTCGCGGAATGGCGTCGTTCATCGCCATGCCGCTGGTGGGCCTTCTGGTTTCGCGCATCGATCCGAGAAAAATACTGGTTCTCGGAATCCTGGGCGCGGCGTTCACGATGTATCAGTTCTCGCGGCTCGACCTGACGGCCGGCTATTGGGATATCTTCTGGCCGCAGTTTATTCAGGGCTTTTCACTGGCCATGCTGTTTGTCCCGCTCACTACCTCCACCATGGACCCGATTCCGCGCGAGCAGACCGGCAACGCCACCAGCCTGTACAACTTCATGCGCAACATCGGCGGCAGCATCGGCATCGCGCTTTCGACGACCATGCTCGCCCGCGCGCAGCAGAGCAGTTTTAACGTGCTGGGCCGAAACGTGACGCCCTACGATCCGGCGGCCGCCGGTCTGCTCGAACAACTGCAGCGCGGTTTCATCGCGCGCGGCAGCGACGCGGCCACGGCGCTCGAGCAGGCCTACGCCGCGCTTGGCGGCACGGTTCAACGACAGGCCGCGATGCTGTCGTTCATCCACGTGTTCCAGGTGCTCGGGATGATCTTTATCGCCACCCTGCCACTGCTGCTGATGATGCGCCGCCCGCGAAAAGGAGCGGTGAGTGCCGGACACTGAAAAAACGCGACCGCGCACGGGCAAGCTGTTATAGTAGGCGTGTTCGTTATTTGACAATCTGCAAACGCTCGGGATGTTCGGGAAGACGGTGCGAATCCGTCGCTGCCCCGCAACTGTAAGCGGCAACTAAGGCCGCGCCCGGCCACTGCTCATTCAATGAGTGGGAAGGCCGGGAGCAACCAAGGCCGCCGCAAGCCAGGAGACCGGTCCTCTGAGCGAATCTCAATTTGCACGTTTTCGAGGGAGAAACGTTGATGCGAATTCCTGTTTTTTTGCTGGCTGTGGCGATTCCCGCCGCTGCCGCCGATTTCATTTCCGGTGCCGTAGCCGATCCTTCCGGGCGTAGTGTGTCCGGCGCGGCTGTCGAATGCGGAACAAACCGCGCCACCACCGGCGCGGACGGCTCATTCATGATCAGCGGCGCCGCTTCCTGTACGGCGCTCATTTCCCACGCAGGCTTCGAGACCGCGCGGATCGAACTGCGTGCCGGCAGTCCGAACCGCGTCGAGCTTACGCCCGCGCGACTGAGCGATCGCGTCGTGGTTTCGGCGACGCGTACGCCGGTGACGCTCGAGGAGTCCGGGGTTTCGGCGACTGTCTATAACAGCCGCGAAATCGAAGCGCGGCACGCGCCGTCCGTAGCCGAACTGCTGCGCCAAACGCCCGGCTTCGCCTTTGCCTCGAGCGGACGCTCGGGCGCAGTAACCAGTCTGTTCACGCGCGGCGGCGCAAGCACCGGGACGCTCGTGCTGCTCGACGGCGTTCCGCTCAACGAACCGGGCGGGCAGATTGATTTCGCGCATTTGAACACGGCGGGGTTGGATCGCATCGAGGCGGTCCGCGGACCCGAAAGTACGCTGTTCGGCGCGGAAGCCGCATCGGGGGTGGTGCAGTTGTTCACTGCTCGCGGCGATGCCGAATCCTCCGTGCCGCGCGCCCGCCTCTCCTACGAGCGCGGCAATTTCCAAACCGACCATTGGACTGCCGGGCTCTCCGGCGGCATTGCGCAGAAGATCGACTATTCGTTGACGGCCGACCAGTTTCACACCGCGGGCATGTTCCAGAACGATTTTTACCGCAACACGAGCGGCACGGCGAACATCGGTTTTCAAATCGCGAACTCGACGGCAATTCGCGCGATCTACCGGCAATTCGCCGCTGAAGCCGGAACGCCCAACCAGGTGGCGTATGGCATCCTCGACCGGGATGCGGAGAATCAGAACCGCGATTCCGCCCTAATCCTCCGGCTCGACGACTCGCGCGGCTCGCGCTTCAACGAGCGAGCCTCGTTTTCCTATCACACGCTCCACTTTCGTTCGAGCGACCGGGTAATGGACGGCCCATTCAAGATTGCGGCTCTGTTGCGCACGGTTCCCGGCGTTGGCGTCTATCTCGATCAATTGGTGCCGCCCGGCACTCCCGGAGCGGTGGAGCGCACGGTGACGCTCTACCCGTATCCGTCTTCGAGCGAAACCAGCCGCGCCGCCGCCGAGTATCAGGGCACGCTCACTCATACCGGCGGAGCGCTGGTGTTCGGCTACGAGTTCGACCGGCAGCAGGGCATCATTTCGAAGCTCGAGCCCTCGCGCGACAACAACGGCGGCTACGTGCATGAACAGCTTCGCCTGGGACGCCGGCTTTACCTCACCGGCGGCGCGCGGCTCGAACATTCGTCGACGTTCGGTTCGAAATTCGCGCCGCGGGCGTCCGCGACATACGAGCTTTTCTCGCAGACGTACCTGCGTTTCAGCGCCGGACGCGGCATCACCGAGCCGAGCCTGCTGCAGAACTTCGCACAGGAAGGCTTCTACGTCGGCAACCCGCGCCTGCGTCCCGAGAAAACCACCAGCTACGATCTCGGCCTGGTCCGCGAGATGTTCGCGCGCCGCATTCACCTCGAAGCCACCGCCTTCCGAAACAGCTTTGAGGATCTGATCGTGTTCGACTTCGGCACCAGCCCCGCAACGTGGCGCAATGTGGACCGCAGTTGGGCTCGCGGCCTGGAGACACTGGCGGCTGTGCGCCCGGCGAAGTTCGTTCAACTCAACGTCTCGTGGACTCGCCTCTACACGCGCATCACCAGAACCGATTCCACATCCGCCTACGCCTCTGCCGGACAGCCGCTGTTGCGGCGGCCCAAGAACTCAGGGGCGGCTTGGATCTCCGTTTCACCGCGCCGTTGGACGTTCATTGCCGGCGGACGCTGGATGGGCGACCGCCAGGATTCCGATTTTCTGTTCGGCCTTACGCGCAATCCCGGCTACGGCTCGATGTATTTGAGCGGCAGCTATCAGGTGACGCGGCACGTTTCGCTCTACACCAGCATCGACAACGCGCTCGACGCGCGGTATCAGGAAGTGCTGGGCTACACCTGTCTCTTATACACATCTAGATGTGTATAAGAGACAGGTATCAGGAAGTGCTGGGCTACACCTGTCTCTTATACACATCTAGATGTGTATAAGAGACAGGTATCAGGAAGTGCTGGGCTACACGAGCCCCGGCCGCAACGGGGTGGGCGGCATTCGCGCCTCATGGTAAAGCGCGCGCTCATCGCCGTTCTCGCTTTGGGCGTGATGGCCTGCGCCGAACCGCGGCGCATCGTTTCCACCGCGCCCAGCATCACCGAGATGCTCTACGCGCTCGGCCTCGGCCAGCGCGTGGCGGGTGTCACAACCTACTGCCACTATCCGCCTGAGGCGCGCAGCAAGCCGAAAATCGGCACCTATGTGGAGCCGAATCTCGAGGCCATTGCGGCGCTCCGGCCCGACCTGGTCGTGATTCAGAAAAATCCGATCCAGCTCGCGGCCAAACTTCAGTCGCTCCATTTGAACGTGCTTGAAGTGGGTCACGACACGGTGGACGATGTGTATCAATCGCTGATCCGAATCGGTGCGGCCGCCGGTGTCCCCGACAAAGCGCGCGAGGTGGTGGCACGTTTGCGCGCGGAATTAAACGCCATTCGCGCCCAGTCCAGCGGCCGCCGCAAGCGCATGATGTTCGTGGTGGGCCGGGCGCCGGGGCGCATTGAGGACATCATCGTGGTGGGCCGCGCGTCCTATCTCAACGGCATCATCGAAATCGCTGGCGGCGAGAATATTTTCAAGGATGCGGTCGCGCCCTATCCGAAAGTCGGAATGGAGGAGATTCTGGCGCGCTCGCCCGAGGTGATTATCGACATGGGCGATATGTCGCAAACCGAGTCCGTCACGGAGGCGCAGAAGCGGTCCGTCGTGCGGCTTTGGGACGCGTATCCCTCCATCGCTGCGGTCCGGTCGCACCGCGTCTACGCGGTCGCCTCAGACATTTTCACCGTGCCGGGACCCCGGATGGCCGAAGCCGCGCGTGCTTTTGCGGAGATGCTGAAACCGTGAGCTTCTCGCTGGTGGACGTCCGGGTTCGCATCGGCGCAAACGAAATTATCCGCGGCGTCACGGCGGAATTCAAACCCGGTGAACTCACCGCCATCTGCGGTCCGAACGGCGCGGGCAAGTCGACTCTGCTCGGCGTGATGGCGGGATTGCGGAACCACGCCGCGGGCTCCTGCCTCTATCGCGGCGTGGATGTCCGCAAGTGGGGAAGGCGCGAGTTTGCGCGTGCCGTGTGCTTTGTTCCGCAATCCCTGCGCCTGGAGTTTCCGTTCACCGCGGAACAAGTGGTGCTGATGGGGCGCGCCCCGCACGCCGGCCGTCTATTCGAAGGGCCGGCCGACCATGCCGCCGTGGAGCGCGCCATGAAGCTCACCGACACGCTCGGATTTCGCGCTCGCGACTTCCGGACCTTGAGCGGCGGTGAGAGGCAGCGCGTCGTACTTGCGTCCGCGCTCGCCCAATCGCCCGAGTTCCTGCTGCTCGACGAACCCGCCACGTTCCTCGACCTGCGTCACCAAACGGCCATCTACCGGCTCGCGCGCGACTTGTGCCGCGCGGGCGCAGGCGTGGTCGCCGTCACCCACGACCTCAACATCGCGCTCGCCTATGCTGATCGCGTTCTGCTGCTCGAAGCAGGCGCAATCGCCGCCGATGGTCCGCCCGCCGAGGCGCTCCATCCGGCGGAAATCGGGCGAGTGTTCGGCGTTCGCGCCGAACTCCATGCCGGCACTCCGCCGTGGATGACCTATGAGCCGTAAACGCTTTTGGCTCTCGATCGGCGCTTCCGCCGCGCTGCTCGCCCTGGCTGTGATCACAGCGCCGCTCATCGGCTCGGCGCGGATCGAGTACGGGCGCGCTCTTGCCGGCGCCTCGCCCGACCACGAAATCCTGTTCTACGTCCGCCTGCCCCGCGTGCTGCTTGCGCTGCTGGCCGGAGGAACGCTTGCTCTTACGGGCGTGCTGTTCCAGGCGCTGTTGCGCGATTCGCTCGCCGAGCCCTACACGCTGGGGGTCTCGAGCGGGTCTGCGCTCGGAGCGGTGCTGGCGATCTGCCTCGGATGGAGCAGCGTCTGGCTTCCGGCTTTCGCGGGAGCCGCGATCACGCTGACGGTGGTGCTCGGCATTTCGCTGCGCGAGCGCCGGCTCTCCGCGTTCACGCTGCTGCTGGCCGGAGTTTCGATCAACAGCATTGCCATGGCGTCGATCCTTTTCCTTCACAACGTCGCGACCTTTTCGCAGTCGTTCGCGATTACGCGGTGGCTGATGGGCGGACTCGACTCGCCGCATTTTTCCGTGCTCGCGATGCTCGGCGCGGTGTTGTTGCCGATCTGGATTCTCATTTTCTGGCAGGCGCGCCACTGGAACCTGATGGCGGTCGGCGAGGAATGGGCCTCGGCTCGCGGCGTCCGCTCCACCCGCCTGATGACCGCGGGCTACATCGCGGGTTCGGTAATGACGGCCGCCATCACCGCGTTCACCGGCCCAATCGGGTTCATCGGATTGATCGTGCCCCATGCGTTGCGCCTGGCGGTGGGCGCCGACCATCGCATCCTGATCCCGTGCTCCTGGCTGGTGGGTGCGGCGTTTCTAATTGTCTGCGATACCTTTGCGCGCACGCTGCTCTCGCCCGTTGAGATTCCCGTGGGCGTCATCACCGCGATGCTCGGCGGACCGTTCTTTTTGTGGCTGCTGCGCGGCTCGGTGAAAGCCTAGTGGGCGCTCGGCTTGCGAGTGCGGCGGGGCGCGTTTGACAATGAAATTTAGAACTTCCGGCGTGCCGCCGCGACAAAAGTACTGGGCGTTTTAGCCGTTGCGCCAACTGATCTCTTTGACGATACTGAAGCACATGAACGTCACCGACATCCTGTTCATCGTTACCGTTCTGGTCATCGCCATTACGCTGCTCAACAACGATGATTGGGGCGGCGGACGCCGTGCGCGCATTCCAGGCGCATGCCCCACGTAGCCATTGCCGGAGGCGGACTGGCCGGACTGGCCGCGGCGGCGGCTCTCGGCGGCGCCGGCTATCGCGTCGACGTTTTTGAATCCCGGCCGTTTGCCGGCGGGCGCGCCACCTCCTACCCGATCTCCGCGGAAGACTTTTCGGAGACCATCGACAACTGCCAGCATATTCTGCTGCGCTGCTGCGTCAACCTGCTCGATTTCTACCGGCGCCTCGGTGTCGCGGGGAAAATTCAGTTCCATCGCGAGTTCTTCTTTATGGAACCCGGAGGCCGCACCAGCATCTTCCGCCGTGGCGTGCTCCCCGCTCCCGCGCACTTCGCCGGAGCTTTTGCCACGCTCAAGTTCCTCGACCTGGCCGACAAGATCGCCGTGGCGCGCGCCCTGCTCGCCTTGCGCCGCGAGCGCACTACGCGCGCCGACCTTGACCGGATCACCATGGCCGACTGGCTCCGCGAGAAACGTCAGACGCCGCGCGCAATCGAGCGCTTCTGGCGGCAAGTGCTCGTGAGCGCCATCAATGAAGAACTCGACCGCATGGCCGCGCTCCACGGCTTTCAGGTCTTCTGGCTCGGCTTCCTGGCCGCGAGCGACTCCTACGAAATGGGCATCCCCAACGTGCCCCTCGGCGAACTCTACGGGGCCGGTTTGTGGGAGCAGATTCCCGGCGTGCGGTTTCACATGCGGCAACCGGTGGAGCGAATCACGGCCGGGAACGGACTGATCACCGGAATCGAGACCGCCGCCGGCCCGGTCGCGGCGGATGCCTACATCGCCGCCGTGCCGTTCGAACGCATCGCCTCACTCGCGCCGGAACTCGAACTCGACCTGCGCGCCTTCAGCCACTCGCCGATTACCGGGATTCATCTTTGGTTCGACCGCCCCATCACCACGCTGCCCCACGCGACGCTGCTCGACCGCACCATCCAATGGATGTACAACAAGCGCGAGGGCCGTTACCTGCAACTGGTGGTGAGCGCGTCGCGCAGCATGGTCGAGATGAGCCGCGCGGATGTAATCGCACTCGCGCTGCGCGAGTTGGCTGAATTCTTCCCTTCCGTGCGGGATGCAAAGCTCGAAAAGGCGCACGTGGTGAAGGAAGTGAGAGCCACGTTCTCCGCCGCGCCCGGCCTCGAAGCGCAGCGCCCCGGCGCGGCGACCCGGTTTCCGAACCTGTTTCTGGCCGGCGATTGGACTCGCTCCGGGTGGCCGGCGACGATGGAAGGCGCGGTCCGCAGCGGCTATCGCGCCGCTGAAGCCGTCTTGGAAGCTGCCGGCTCGCCGCGCCGGTTTGTCCTCCCGGACATCGCCTGAACGGGCTGTCTACGGCTGACGATCGCCGGCAAAGCCAAGCGAAGTGAGCATCACTCCAAGTTGGCGCTGATCCGGAGGGACCGTGAAAGTGCGGTCGACCACCAGTGTGACCGTGGCGATATCGCCGGGCGGGGCGGGCGCGGTGATCTTGCGCAGGCCCGGCGCGGTGAACGTGTCGGTGGCGAGCACGCGCCCACCCGCGAGCAGCTGTACACTGCGCGCAGGCGATTGCGGCGGCACCCAATAATTTACTTCGAGGGTCGTCGCCTGCGGCGGGCGATGGAGGACGGCGACGGCGCGCGCGCCGGTCCAACGGTCACTGTTATAAATACCCGAAACCAGTTGCGGAGCGGCTTCCGGTTTGCCGATATCGAGCCACGACAGCTTGACCTCGCGCTCGGTGACGAGATCGATGCGGACGCGGTCGAGCGGCGCGCGCGAGATTTCGAACGGGCGAAGTCCCCAGACCACGGAAGAATAGCCGGATTTCGATCCGAGCCCGACGATGCGAAGCGGAATTGCGGATTGAATCTCGCGCTCCGCGACGGTGGCAAGCGGGGTGTTCTCGACGGGGCGCGAGTAAGCCGAAGTGATCAACGCGTCGCCGGGCCACAGCACATCCTCTTTACGAAGCTCGCGCGCGCCTTTTGATTCGAGCGCGTACCGGAGCCCCCATTCGGCGTTGGTGAACACCCGCGGCGCCTCGCGGTAGAGATCGCGGTAGGCGCGCTGGTGCTCGAAATTGACGGTCGCCAGGCTGAGCGAGAGCGCGGCGGAAAGGGCCACGCCGGTCCAAAGCCAGGCTGCCTTCAGCCGGGCCGCGACCAGGATGGCCACCGGCGCAGCCACCGGCAGCAGGTAGCGCGCGCTGCCCGCGAAAAAGAGTACCAGCGCGGCTGCGAAGAACAGAAGGGTCCAGGCGGCGAGCGGATGACGCCACTGGCGGACGCACGCGCAGAGCACCATGGATCCCGCGCCGATCGAAATCCAAAACAGCGGATTGGCATCGTAGAGCGCCGCTCCGGCGGCCGCGAGAACGCCGGCGATCCACTCGCGGCGGAATGCGTATGCGCTGAGCAGGGGAAACACCAGCCATCCGGTGTGCGCCGTGAGCGCGACTGCGTTTTTCAGTTTCGCCTGCAGGGTCTGAAGCGAATAGGCGCTCATGTAACCGGCCAGCATCTCAGCCGGCAGCGCGCCGCTCGTGAGCCGTTCGAAAACCTGATATGCAGCGATTGCCAGTGGCGCGGCGGCAATTGCGACCCATGCGGTCCGGCGTTTCGGGTCATCCCGCAGCCACAACCAGGCGAGCATGACGGGGGCGAGCATCACCGCTTGATATGCCGTCAACGCGGCGACGGCGGCGCACAATGCCGAAGCAATGAAGCGCCCCCTGAGAAAGAACGCGAGCGAAGCCAGCCAGAAAGCGACAAACGGCAGGTCCGCTTCGAAGGAATTGCCGTTGATCACGAACGCCGGCGTTACAACGAAAAGCATCGCCGCGGGCAAGGGGTCAGCCAGGAACTGCCGCGCGATTGAGAGCGCACTCAGGGCGGCAATGAACGAGAAAAACGCGTATACGGAATGAAACGGCACCTCGCGCACGTCGCCGAACACGGCGAGCAGCGCGGCGAGATACCAGGAATTGAGCGGCGGGTGCGGATGGCCGCGCATATCCACCAGGTCGCCTTGAAACACGTAGCGGGCGTGGCTCGGATGAAGCGGGTCCACCAGCGCGTGCTCGGCGCCCTTCAGGTAATAAGGGTCATCGCCCTGTACGGGCTGGCTGAGGAACGGAAGCCGAATCGCCAGCACGGCGAGCACCAGCAGGGCCGCTTTCGAGACGTCGCGCAAACGTGCATTTTAACGCGTCGCGCTGCTGGCGCGCCTTGCTTCGCGCTCGATGCCGAGCAGCATTCCGCGAAAAACGATGTTGTGCAAGGGAACCACGGAGTACCAATAGAGCAGCCCGAACAAGCCGCGCGGTTGGAAACGGGCCGTTTGGCAGAGGACGCTTGAGCCCGCGCCGCGGGGTTCGATGCGGAATTCGAGCAGGGCTTCGCCGGGCAGACGCATTTCGGCGCGCAAAGCGAGGCGGCGGTCGCGCTCATAGCCGACCACGCGCCAGAAGTCGAGCGCCTCGCCGTAGCCCACCTGTTCCGGGTCGCGGCGTCCACGGCGCAGTCCCGGACCGCCCACCAGAATGTCCATCCAACCGCGGATTCGCCACAGCCAATCGGCAGCATACCAGCCGTGCCCGCCGCCCACGCGGCACACGGCGCGAAACACGGCCGACGCTGGAGCCTCGATCTCCATTTCGCGCTGGTCGCGGAATTCCGTACCGCCAGCCCAATCCGGATCGCCGGGTATCGGACCGGCCATTGACCAACTCGTCTCAACGTCGTGTTCGGCAATTTTCGCGAGTGCGGCACGAATCGACTCGCGCACGTCGAGCAGCGGCTGCGGAACGATTTGGGCAATCCGGCTGTCGCGGCAAATCACCGGATTGCGCAGACCCTCGGCAAGCGGCTTGGCGATATCGGCGCTCAACGGCGTGACCAGGTGTATCCAATACGAGCTCAGCTTCGGCGTGAGCACCGGCACGGGAATCACCCAACGCTTATGCAATCCGAGTTCGCCGGCCATAATGCGCATAATTTCGCGGTAGGTGAGCACTTCGGGACCGCCGATGTCGAAGACATCGCCGGCCGTTTCCGGTGACTCCGCCACGCCGATCAGATACCGAATGACATTGCGCACGGCAATCGGCTGGCAAGGCGTGCTCACCCACTTCGGGGTCACCATGATCGGAAGCCGCTCGACCAGGTAGCGAAGAATTTCGAACGAGGCCGAGCCTGAGCCGATGATCATCGCCGCTCGCAGCACGGTGACCGGGACGCCGGTCGAGCCGAGTGCTTCTTCCACTTCGCGGCGGGAAGAAAGATGCTCGCTCAGGTCGGGTCCGGTTTCGCCGAGTCCGCCGAGGTAGATGATGCGCTTGACGCCGGCGTCGCGAGCGGCATTGGCGAACTGCCGGGCGAGGTCGCGGTCCTGGTGGGCGTATTCCGCGCCCGCCGACATCATGGAATGAACCAGGTAGTAAGCGATCTCGCAGCCCTCAAGCGCCCGCGCGTCGCCGAGGCTTGCCTGGCGAATCTCGACATTCGGGTGACCGGCCCAAGTGCGCCCAGAGACCTTGCCCGGAGCGCGAACGATGCAGCGAACCTTGTAGCCTTGCTCGAGAAGGCGCGGTGCGAGGCGTCCGCCGATGTAGCCGGTAGAGCCCGCAATCGCGATCATGCGGGAACCCGGAATCGCAGGTTCCGCCATACCGCTTCAAGCCGCATGCCGGCGGGAACAAGCCTTCGCAGGCGAGGCCACATCCAGGCAAAGTGAATCAGGGCGAGCAGGGACGGGAACTCGGCGGAGAGCCTCACTCCAGTCCCGGTGAGCTTTACAACGTGATTCCCGTGGGCAACCTGAAGATCGAACTTAAGCCCGTGCAGCAGCTGCTTCATCCTTGGTCCGCACTTTTACAGTACCGCTGACGCGCCAGGTGGCGTGCTGCGCTTGAGGACTCGCGGAACTCGGAACGGAGACTTCGAGACCCTGGAATTCGTAGGTAATCTCGGCGCCGCGTCCGGTGAGCTTGTCGTAGAGGCCGATGGCGAGATCAGGCCAGGTTTTGGTGTCGTTCGTGTTTTGCGTCATGCCCTACTGATGCCGGCCGAATCAGCTTCGGTCGAAATAATCGGCCAGCGCATAGAGATTCGTATTCAGGCGTTTCATCGAGGCAACGAGATCGGCATAGGGCTCGAAACGCAGGTTCACCAGGCCTTTGTTCGAGTCGCGGTTGGAAGGGTCGGTGGTCTTGTCGTCCGGATCGTTATCCAGGTATTTGAACCAGTGCCAGCCCGCGCAGTTGCGCGATTCGAGCAGCCCGAGCGCGAAGTTCTGATAAAACCAGCCGCGGTCCTTCTGAGTCGGCACGTTCCAACCGGCGCCGCTGGTGTTGGGGTACCCGGAGTCTTCGCCTTTTGTGTACCACTCGGTGACGATGAAGGGTTTGCCTGATTCGCCGCTCCACATCTTCATCAGGTCCACCGGAGGACTCCAGTAATGGTAGACGTTCACTGCGATGACATCGAGATAGCGTCCGGCGGCGCGAAAAATCGGCGCGCTCTTGAGAAATGGGCCGTGCATGCGCGGGCCGAGGCAAAGATGATTGGGGTCGTGTTTGCGAACCGCAGCGGTGGTGACGGCGAAATAGCGGTCGTAAACGAAGCCGAGATAGTCGGCGCGCGCGGCGTCGTTCGGGTCGGTGACGCCGCGGGCTGCGAGCCATTTTTCAGCGGCAGCGCGATTGGGGTCGGCGGCGTCGAGGTGGAGGGTCTTGTCGAGCAGGTCGGGCGGCGCGGGCAGTTCGTTGTCGTAGAAGTGCCCGAGCACGTGCGGATCGTCTTTGTAGGCGGCGAGTTTCTTTGCCGATGCGTCGCAGGATGCGGGGAAGTCGGGATGAAACACCGGAATGACGTCGTTGGCGTAACCGAGATGCCCGGCCTGCTGATGCGTAATGCGCTGCGCGCGGCCGAAATCGGCCATCAGGTTGTTGGTGGTGCAGTAGGCGAGCGGCTTGGGCGCTTTGCGAAGAACGTCCACGTCGGACCATCCTCCCGAGCCCGTAAATCCGTACTCGCGCAACATGCGGGTGGTTTCCGCGGCCCAGTTGTCCGCGGTTCCAAAGCGTTCCTTCAGGTTCGCAAGATTCGTTTTCGACTTGCCGGTGGTGAGCGAGCAAATGCCGGCCTGAATGTAGGGATGGCCGGAAGGGTCGACGAAATACCAACGCCCGTCCATCTTCAACGGGTAGAAGAAGCCGGTGGCGCGCGCCTTGCGGTCCTGCCGTCCGCCGTATTCGGTGGCGGCGATGGCGGAGGGATTGAAGCCCTCCAGGTCGTCGATGAGGCGCGTCGGGTACTCTTTCCACTCGTCGCTCGGCTTGCGGCGCGCTCTCACCATGCGGGGCTGAGCGGCTGAGGCCAAACGCGCGGCGAGCGGAGCGATCAGCAATTGACGTCGTGTGAAATTCATTTGGCGAGCACCTTTCGGAGGAAAGCTTCCATCTCGTGTTCGGTTGTCGCGTACCATTTCTCGGTGGACCAGAAGGTGTGGCCTGCCTGGGGCGCGGTGAAGAGTGTGACGTCCTGGCCCAGCGCTTTCATCGCCTCGGTCATGTGAGTGGCCTGGCGATAGGGAACGTTGTCATCGTCCGTGCCGTGCAGGATGAGAAACGGCGGCATCCCGCGGTGTACCTGAAAAACCGGCGATGCCTCGCGGCAGATGTCGCGCTTTTCGGCGCAGGTTCCGCCGAGGAATTTGATGTTGCCGGACTCCTTGTTCCGAACCTCGGTTAAGTCGAGCACCGGGTTGAACGCCACCACCGCCGCGACGGCAGACTCGCCTTTACCGCTCGTGCCGAGCAGCGCCGCGAGATGTCCGCCGGCCGAACTGCCGGCCGCGGCCACGCGGCGCGCGTCGAAATTGTATTTGCCGGCATGGGCGCGGACCCACGCGACGGCGGCTTTTGAATCGTCCCACGCCGCGGGGTAAGGATTGGCGGGCGCCAGACGGTAGTCGATGGCGAAACCCGCGAACCCGGCCTCCGCCATGTGAGCCGCCTGACGCCGAAGCTGTTTCCGGTCGCCCGACGTCCAACCGCCGCCGTGCAGGTAGACCACGACGGGGAATGGTCCGGGGCCGTTGGGCAGGTAGAGATCGGCCTCCAGGTCCTTGCCGCCGGGATTCGACCAGACGAAAGTCTCGAGCTTGAAGCGCTCCGGTTCGGCGGCTGCGGCGGCGAGCAGGGCGGCAAGAGCGAGGAAACAGGTTTTCATATTAGAAGTCGAGGCGAGCGCTGAATTGCATTTGCCGGTTGCCGGAAACCGTGGTCACCTGGCCGAAGTTCGCGCTGTTGATGTTGGTGGAGATGCCCCCGTAGGTATGGCGGTTGAAGGCGTTGAAGAACTCGGCGCGAAGCTGGAACCGGGCGCGCTCGCCGAGCTTGTTGACCTTTGCGAGCGCGAGGTCTTCATTGAGCGTCGGAAACGCGCGGACGTTCGAGTAGCGTTTGGCCGAGGTGCCGAGCGTGAGCGCGGGCGGCGCGGAGAACGCGGCCTTATTCAGATACGTGTTGCTGGCTGACTGTGTGCTCGACAGGTCGAACCGCGACGAATCGAACGATGGGTTCATCAGGTCGGCGCCAGATGCGACCAGCGGGCGGTTGCTGCCGCCATTCCAGCCGCCCGAAAGCGGAGTGGGCGCGGTGAACGGACCGAGCGGTGTGCCGGAGTAATAGTTGAGAATGCCGGACACGCCCCATCCGCCGAAAGCGGCGTTCACGACGCGCGGCATGGAGCCGAAGAACTTTTTGCCGCGTCCGAAGGGAAGTTCGTAGTTCAGGTACGCCTTGACCGCATGCGGAATGTCGTAGGAGGTGACCGATTTTTCCAGCTTCAGGTTGTAGTAGTCGATGGGCGCGCTGTTCACCGAATTTCCGCCGATCAGTTCGCTATCGACGTTGGACAGCGACTTCGACCAGACGTAGTTCGCAAAGACCGAGACGCCGTTGGTGAACTGCCGGTTGAGGGTCACCTGCAGCGAGTGATAGCTGGAGAATCCGATCGGGGTGCCGTAGACCTGAACGGTGCTGTTTCCGTTCACCTGGGGATAAGGCCGGAGCGCGGCGGCGAGGGTGCCCTGGAATCCGGGATAGGGCAGCGCGATGCCGTATTGAGCCGCATCGGCGGCGTTCCGGATGGTGCTGTTCAACTTGGTTCCGTACTGCTGAAGCACGGAGACCGGAAGCTGATTGAGGGCGACCAGGCTGTCGTTCTTGAGCCCCGTGGACTTGAGCCCGAGATAGCCGGCATCGAGAACGAAGCGCCAGGGCAGTTCGCGCTGAATGTTGAAATTCCACTGCTGAATGTAGGGCGATGTCCCGTAGTTGGGGTCCACCATGCCGGGACGGTTCTTGTCGCCCCAGGAACGGTCGAACGACGCCGGGCTATAGGCGTTGAGCGGGAACCCGTTGTCCCAGTTGAAAATCCCGGCCCAGGGGTTGAGCGGGTTGGCGCTCAGTGACCAGGTTCCGCCCCATGCCGTGTTGGTCGCTTTTCCGAGCGGAGTGCCATTATAGCCGTTGAACGTGTCCGGGTCGTACATGATGCCGTAAGCGCCGCGGATGGTCCACTTGTTGAAGGGGCGCCACGCGAAACCGACGCGCGGCGCGAAGTTTTTCCAATCCTTCCGGCCGAAGTAGTTTTGCCCGGTGCAGAAGCTGCACGAGCCGGCGAACAGGTACGCGCCTGGGCGTCCGGTGGCCGGGTCGACGGTGTTGGGATCCCAACTCGAGTAGCGGTTGGCCACTTCGTAGACGGGCGCCTGATAATCCCAACGGAGCCCGATGTTGAGGGTGAGCTTGTTCGAAATGCGATAGTCGTCCTGCGCAAACAGGGCGAAGTAGTTGCGCCTACCGCCGAGGTTGACGGGGTCGGTTTGACCGGCGCTGTGAACGATGCCGAGTAAATAACTTGCAAAGATGTAGCCCGTCTGAGTGCCGGAGTACGTTTCGTTCGGAATGGCGGTCTCGAGCGGGTTAAAGGTGAACTGCGGGCTGTAGCCGGGCGAGGTGTTCTGGTGGTTGCGCGCGGCGTTCACGCCGAACTTCAGGAAGTGCTTGCCGCGCGTCCAACTGAACGTGTCGTTGAGGCCGAACATGACGTCGGCGCGGAACGAGTCGTAGACAAAGCCGGGACCTTCCGTCAGGTTGTAGACGGGGCCGCCGTTCCAGTTGATGACCGGGTAGCCCTCGCTCGCGAGGTTGGCGATGCCGAGAGCCTTCGCGCCGTCAAGACCGGCTTGCGCGCCGATTTGCGGGTTGCCGCGCCGGTTGTAGAAGGCTTGGAGATGGTTCAACATGCTGGCCGAGATGGTCCAATCCTCAGAGACCCGGGCTGCTTCACCCGTGTCGCCGCGCGAGCGGACCTTGGCGAGCGGTCCACCGGGCGTGGGAGCATCGCCCGTGGTCGCCCACAATCCGCCGGAGTCGAGAATCGTGCGCGGAGTCTTGGCGTAGTTGAACGAACCGGAGAGGCGGTGGGCGCTGGTCAGGTACTGGTCGATTTTAATTGAGAACAGGTCGTGCTGCCAGATCGGCTGGCCGGATGTGGGGAACGAAGCGTTGTTGGTGAGCGGCACCTGACCGTTGGCGTCTCGCACGGTGGGCAAATAGTATTGCTGCAAAATCGAGTTCAGATTCTGCGAGACGCGGCTGAAGCGCGACACCGGAATTATGTTGCCCGGGAACGGGTTGCCGATGTAGCGCCCGCCGGCAACCTGGGCGAATGTCGAGGGATCGTAAATTGCGCCGCGCGCCACCGGGCGCCCCATCGCGTCGGTCCCAATCTGTGGACCGAGCAGGCGGCTGAAGTCGCCTTTATAGAATTCGGGAACCGGGAAACTCTTCGACGGGGCGCCGAGCGTCCAATCGGTGATGTTGTAGCGCTCGTAGGCGGCGTAGAAGAAAGTCTTATTATGCCCGTCATAGATCTTCGGCAAATCGACGGGTCCGCCGAAGCTGAACGCGTAGTTCTGTTCACGGTCCTTGGGGCGGGCGATGCCGCGGGCTTTATTCGAGAACGTGTTCGCGTTGAACACTTCGTTGCGAAGCGCGCCGAATGCGCTGCCGTGAAACTGGTTGGACCCGGATTTCATCACGAAGTTGAAAATACCGCTCTGGGTACGGCCGAATTCGGCGGAGAGTCCGCTGGTTTGCACCTTCACTTCCTGAATCGCCTCGAGCGAGACGTAAGACGCCGTTCCGTCGCCGCTCTGGTTGGCGGTTGAGGTAGCGCCTTCGAGCAGGACGTCCTTAGAGAATTCCGTGGAGCCGTTGATGTGGCTGGTGTAGCTCGAACCGGACACGCCCGGCATAATCGAGAAGGCGAAATTGTCTGCGTGGCGTCCGCCGCTGAAGCTGAGCGGCAGGTCCATCAGCGATTTGTTGTCGAGAGCGGCGCTCACCTCGGCGGTATCGGTCTGCAGGCGCGCCGACTGCGAGGTGACCTCGACGGATTCATTGACCGAGCCGACCTCGAGCCGGGCGTCGAGGCGAAGAACATCGCCCACCTGGAGCGTCACGCCGTTTTCGAGATAGCGCTTGAATCCCGCGGCGTCGAACGTGATGTCGTACCCGCCCACGGGCAATCCGGGCTGGTTGTACAGTCCGCTTTCGTTGGTGGCGGTCTCAAAACGGGTGCCTGTGGCCTTCAGCACCAATGTGACCCGAACCCCGGCTACAGCGGCGCCGGTCGGGTCCACGACCGACCCGGTGACGGTGGCGCGGTCCAACTGGGCGGCGCAGGGAAGCGACAGGGCTGCTGCGACAATTCCGGCGAGTAGTGAAAACCTCATTCTTTACCTCTATCAAAGACTATTGGCATATTCTGGGAGTCGGGAGAAGATTCGAGATCGTCTTTTAACGTTAAGACCTCGTTAACGAACGAATGGAATGAGCCATTTGCGCAGAAAGGCCGCGTGGCGTCGAATTTGACCGAACAGGAAAAACGATCGGCTCTCGAGGCTGTTCTGGCCAGCGAAACGCTGAGCCGGAGCGAGCAATTGCGGGCTTTCCTGTCGTTCATTTGCGAGATGGAAATAGCGGGGCGAGGCGGTGAACTCAACGAATACCTGATCGGGGTGGAGGCGCTCGGCCGGCCGGCAAGCTACTCGCCGCTCGAGGACTCGTCGGTGAGGACGCGCGCCTACGAGTTGCGGCACCGGTTGCAGCGGTTCTATGAGAAGGAGCAACCGGCGGCTGCGGTACGGATCGAATTGCCGAAGGGGTCCTACGCGCCTCGGTTTGTCCCCGCGCCCGTCAGCGAGGCTCCGGTTGCCGAACCGGCGGCGAACGGAGCAAAGCGGACCTGGGCGATCCCATTTCTCGCGGGAGCGGCAGTGGCGACGGCCATTTGCCTGGCCATCTGGTTCCGCCCGGCGGCGCACCCTGGCGGAGCCCTGGGCGACGCCTGGAAACCGCTCGCGGCGAAGGACCAGGAGATTCTGATCGCGCTCGGCACCCCGCTCCACCTTCTGGTGACGCCCTACATGAGCGCGGGGCCGGACGACCGTCCGCGCTATCCCGCACCAAAGGAACTGTACCCGCTATTCAGCCGTTACCGCAATCTGCCGAAAGACGCGGTGCTCGAAATGGAGCCCGTCCAGAAAGCGACGCCGATCGGGAACGTGGAGAGCGCGGCGCGCGTGGTAGCGGCGTTTCAGCGGCTCAACCTGCCATACCGCATTGTGCCGGAGACGAGTTCGCCGCTCGCGGCAATGCGGCGCCGGAGCGCGGTGTTATTCGGGTCGCCGTGGTATAGCCGCGCCGCTGCCACGCTGCTCGAAAAAACGCCATGGACAACGCGTTGGGACGAAGCGTCGCGCCAAATCGGGCTTTACCGGCAGAAAGCGGGCGCCGAGAAGATGCTGCTCCCGCAACGCGGCCAACGCGGCGAGTATCAGGAAGTTTTTGGATTGATCAGCGTTCTGCCGAACGACACCTCGCAGAACGGGTCGCGCACCATCGTGGTGTTCTCGGGGCTCACTTCGGCCGGGACGCACGGTGCGGCGGCATTCTTCACTTCTGAAAGCGACCTCGCCGACCTCGCCAGACGTTTCCGCGCGGAGGGCCGCAACGAATGGCCCAAGGCGTTTCAGGTGGTGGTGCGCTGCCGCTCGAGCGAGGACGCGCAGTTGCTCCAGTACAGTTACGAGACCCACGAGGTGGTCGAGTAACGGTCGCTACTTCACCAGGACCTTCGCCAGGCCGGCGTTTCCGGCTGCGTCATAAACCCGCACGACCACGAGATGCTCGCCGGGGGTGAGCCCCGTGAGGTGAATGTCGAAGCGCTCGCGCGGAGAATCGGTGACGCCGTCGGAAGCCTCGACCGGCATCCAGGGGCCTGCATCCACCGAGTACTCGCAGCGCCGCAGGGGCGAAGTCTGGTCGACGGCGTCCACCGTGATGTCCATTCCGTTGCGGGTGGCGGTGACCACGGGCGGCGTATTATCGATGAGCACCGGAGCGCTCACGAGCTCGCTTTCCTTGGCGCTCGAGCCGGCGTTCGAAGGGCGGTCGGAGGCGACCACGCGGAAATAGTAGCGGCCGTCGGCGAGCACGTCGGCGTCGAGAGTCAGGCTGTTCTCCGCGTAGTTGGCGCGGAGCAGCTTCCACTCGCGCTCCTCTTCGCCGCGAAAATAAACGGCGTAGATCAGCTTGTCGCCGTCCGGGTCGTCGGCCTGCCAGGAGATCTGGGTTTGCAGCGCGGGTCCGCGGGCGAGCGTCTGCGTCGGGTTGCCGGTGGAAGTAGCGGTGGACTCTCCGGTGTCGGTGACGGTGACGCTGAAGGAGGAATTCGAAGAAGCGGTGGCGGTGGTGGAGGCGGCCGGCGTTTTGGCCGCCGCGGTGGTGACATTGATGCTTCGCACCGCGGGAGGCGTGTTCTGCGGCAGGTAGGCGATGCTCACCGAATCAAGGGCCGGCAGGGCGGAGGCGGAGCCGCTGAACTCGGCTTTCCATTGGATGTAGCGCGCGTTCGGGCTGGTGACAAGCTCCTTCACCGGGTCGGACCAATCGCTCCACGTGTTGTCGGGCCGCGCGGAGTTGCCGCTGCGAGTGCGGAAAACCACCTTTGCGCCCTGTGGGGTGTCGCCATGCCAGGACAACCGGCCCCATCGCGCGACACTATTCGAATCGTGGACCGGAGCCTCGAACGAACCACTTGACTCCGAAGTCTGGCCGAGCCGGAAAACCTTGCCCATATCTCCGGTGGCGGCGAGAATGCCCTGGGCGGTTTCAAGCAGGCGTGTGGTTTCGCCCTCGTTGGTTTGCGCGATGAGCGTCGCTTTGCGGTCGGCGCCAAGACGGTAGATGCGCCCTTGCAGGTCGGTGGAAAAAATCAGCCGCCCGTCGGCCGCAGCCAGATCGTAGACGTTTTCTTCCTTCGACGACCAGACGGTTTCGACGGTGTTGTCCGGACGGATGCGATACACGGCCGACTTCTCGACGCCCGCCACCTCAAAAGGATTGATTACGGACTGAACGACCGCCTGCGGTTGGGTGGAAGCGGCAGGCTTCGGGGGCTCGGCCTTGGGCGGCTTCACTTCAGGTCCGGACTGCGCGCTGCTGTCGGTGACCGTGATGGTGGTGGCCGGCGCGGTAACCGTGGCGCCGCCCGGTTGAGCGGTGGAGCCGAGCACGCTGCCGGTGCGTTTGGCCACCGACCCGCCGAGCGCGGCGGCGTAGATGCTTCCGTCAGCGGCGGGCAGAATCGTGCGAATCTCGGGCAGGTTGGCGTCGTAGAGCACGAACGCGCGCCCCGGCCCGCTCAAGCGGTAGAGGATGCCGTTCGGTTCGCTGCCGGCGAGCAGGCGGCCCTCGGAATCCACCGCGAGCGCGGTGATGTGCGACTGCCCGCTGTCGTAGTAAACGCTCGATTTTCCGGCCGGAGTCACGGCAAACAGCTTGCCGCCCTCGCCGGTGCCGACAAACATGGTTCCGTCGGGCGAGAACACGATGGACCAGATGTATTTCGCGCCGGGCGAGAACACTTCGGCGGCCTTGCCGTTTTCGATGCGGTACACCTTGCCGTCGGGTGAAGTTCCGGCGTAAACCGCACCTTTGGCGTCGACCGCGAGGGCGAAAACCTCCGGCTGGTCAGCGGTCCAAACCAGGGATCCCCGGCCTTGCGGGTCGATGCGGTAAACACGGCCGCGGTGGCCGGTGCCGAAGTAAATGCTGCCGTCCGGAGCCTTGGCCATGCTCCAGATCTGCGGCTGATCGGGCGCGAAGAGAGGATCGAGTTTGGGGGCGAGCGAAAGCCGCCCGTCGCGCGAAAGCGAAATGCCGGTGAAGCGCCCTTTCAGGAAATCGCCGTAGGAGTTCATCTCCCACGTGGTGGTGGTCGCGGCGAAGCTTGCCGCGGCGGCGCAGACCAGCGCGGCCAGAGTTTTCATTCCTTCACTTCCACTTGGATGGTTTTCGAGCCGGTGACGACTGCGTCGCCCGCCGGGAGTTCAAACTCGGCGACCTTCGATCCGCGCCACATGGCGTTCGAGAACGAAGCCTGCGTTTTGGCCAGCAGCATCGAAAGCGAGGGCGGAGCGTCCGGCAGATCCTGTCCCTGGACCGTAAACGCCGTGTCGGCGCGCCACAGCCGGACGTAGGCTTTGTTGTTCGGCCGGAAGCTGTTCAGGAATCCAATCAGCTGCGCGGGCGACTTGAGCGCCGTGCCGATGTACTGCTGATACTCGTTTAGATTCGTGGTGGAGCCGTCGGCAATCGTGATGTAGAGCGGACCGGGCGATGCGCCCACCGGCACCGTGTAGCGGACACGCTGAGCGGTCTCCGCGCCGTTGTCGGAGGTGAGCAGCGTGACGATTTCGAAGGAATCGCCGGGGTGAACTTCGCGGGCGCTCGTATACGCCTGATCGATGGCCAGCTGATTCCTACGGTCCGACGCTTCCACGTCGATGCTGATCTGTTTCACTTTCAGGGTGTCGAAGCCGCTCTGCACCAGGTAGCTCAACGGCGTGGCCACGCTGAGCGAGACCTGCAACGGCACGTTGAAGTCGCCCGTGAACACGTTGCTCAGTTGAATGGGCGGAACATTGCCCTCAAAAGCGACCTGGCCTTTCAGGCGGTAACTGCCGCTGCCGAGGGTCCGTTCGGTAGCCTCGATAGCCGAGTAGACGGCCATCTGCACGATCAGCGGCGCCAAAACGCGATCGTTCACCATCTGCATCTCATAGCGCATGGGCTTGCGGTTGGGCGCGTTGACGCTCACGGAAAACGGCACCTGTCCGGCGCGCACTCCGAGCGCCCCGGCGATGCCCACGCTGCGATCCTGGTTGATGGTCCCCATCCACTCGCGGGCGGCGGATATTTTGAACGAAGTGGCGACGTTCGGCAGCAGCGCGAGCACCTCGGCGCGGGCAAACGGCAGTTCCGTCGAGCCGACGGACAGGAAACGGTGTCCGAAGCCGTAAACGCGGCTGCCGTCGATATGAGTGATCGTGCCTTCGGCGCCGATGCTCATGTCGCCCGAAAGCAGCTGCACGCTGATCATGGAGCCGGGCTGCAGCAGGGCGGGGTCGCCGAAACGGGTGGAGGGGGTTCCCGTGCTCAGCCCTTGCACCGGTTCAAAGCCGAGCTGGCGAAGATGAGGCGCAAAACGGTCGAGCGTGCCCGCGGTGAATCCATTGAAGGACACCGGTGTGCTGATGTCGACCATGCGGCTTGCGCCCACCGGTACGGGGTCCGCCGCGCGCGCCATCCGCACGGCGGTCGAAGGCGGAGGCTGCGTGCCGATTTCAAGCATCTCGCCGATGGGACGGATGCCGGCGATGGGCTCTTTCGAGAACTGAAAAGTCAGCGCGACCGCGCCCACCAGGCGTCCGTCGATGTAAACCGGACTGCCGCTCATCCCCTGCATCACGCCGGTTCTTTCAAGCGGACCGCCGGACAGGCGGGCGAGGATGATGGACTGTTTGGGGCCCACGTTTTCGAGGACGCCCAGAACTTCCACCTGGAACTCCTCAGGCGTGGTGCCTTTGAATACGGTTCGGCCCATCCCGCGCATGCCCGGCTTGATTTCGTACACAGGCATCGTAGCCACGGCTGCAGCGAGCACACCTGGCAGGAGGAGCGCGGTTAGAAAACGCAAGAAAACCACTGTCTTCATTGTAGACGTGGCTATTAGGAAACGAGTTCCCGCATGGCCGCTAGACCTGGCGGCCCCGGTTGCCGGCCGCCACAACCGCCACAATCCGCTACGATTCGGACAGGCAGCGCATCACTTCCCGATAGAACTCGGGATGGGACTGCCAGGTTTGCCCCGTCACGGTCCGCCCTTCGCGAACCGCCTGTTCGCCGCACCACGTTCCGCCGGCGATCTCCACTTCATTCCGGACGTTCTCGTAACAGGTGGTCTTGCGTCCGCGGGTGAGCCCGGCGGCAATCAGGATCTGAATTCCGTGGCAGATGGCGAACACCCATTTGCCGCTTTCGTCGAATTCCTTGACGATGCGCAGCAGCCCGGCATTGTGGCGGAGATACTCGGGCGCGCGCCCGCCGAGGATCAGGATGGCGTCGTAGGCGGCGACGGTCACCTCATCAAACGAGATCTGCGCTTCGACGCCGTAACCGGGGCGTTCGATGTAGGTGTCCCAGCCGGGCTCGAAGTCGTGCATCACCATGTGGAGGCGGCGGGCGGAGGGCGCCGCGACCACGGTCTGCATCCCGGACTCCTGAAGGCGGTGGACGGCGTAAAGCGCTTCGTAGCTTTCGCCGGCATCGCCGGTAACGATGAGGATCTTCTTAGACATGGTTATTCGATGGTGACCTGTGCGTGCAGATTGGCGACTCCGGCTGTGTAGCGGGAGTCGGCGACGGAGAAAGCGATGGCATCGTCCAGCCAGTCGTGTGCGGCGCCGTTCGGGTCGTGGCAGGCGGCGGTAACGGTGTAGTCGCCCGGACAAAGATCGCAGCGGAATCGGAAGTCGATGCCGACCTCGGCGCCGGCGGCGCGGGGACCGACCTCGGCGCCCTCGAGTTCGGTGTTGGTGCCGAAGACCTCGAACCCGATGCGCGTGCGAATCATGATGCCGGCCACGGGGCGTTCGACGGCGTCGTGAAAACGGATGCGCAAACGGATGGCGGCGGGCTCGCCGCTCTTGAGCACCCCGGTGGGAGCGCCGGCAAAGTCGAGCGTCTCGAGCGAAATGATTTCAGCTGCCCCGCTTCCGCGCCGGGTGCCGGTATCGAGGGGCTGCTCGAGCGACCGCCCCCATTCGGCGAAACGCGCGGCGACGAAATCGCGGTACTTGGACAGCACTTCCCGAGGGTCGCCCCGCGCGGCAAGCTGCCCGTCGTTGAGCCACCAGATTTCGTCCGCCGCGCGAACCAGCAGCGGTTCGTCATGCGAGACGATGAACACGGTGGCGCCCTGCCGGCGGGCGCGTTCGATACTCACCAGGGCGCGCTGTTTGACGAGCGGATCCTGGCAGGCGAGCGCGGCATCGAGCAGCAGCACGCCTACCGGAGAAAAGTTGAGCGGCTCGCCGAGCGGAATCAGCCGCGAGGAAGGATGGGATGCGGCAATCGACTTCAGCAGCGCTCCCTTGCCCGAGCCCTTTAGCCCTACCACGCCCACGATGGCGCCGTCCGGAACCTGAGCGCGAAACGGGGTTTGAATGTCCACAGCCATCGAATCATTAGAATAACGAAGAATGGTTGCTTTGCTCATTTTCGCCGCCATCGCGATTCCCGAGACCGGACACGTGGTGCTGCCGCGCGGCGTCGTCCCGGTCGCCGCCGAGATCCGGATTCCGCCGAATGCGCACGACCTCGTCATCGAAGGGCACCCGCGCGGCACCGTTCTGCAGGCGTCCCCGGCGTTTCAAGGACAAGCTCTGATTGTCTTCGAGGGCGGGCGCAATATCCGGCTCACCCGCTTCTCGGTGGACGGCGTGCGCGACGGAGTTGCCCAGACCGCCGAGTTGCCGCCTTCAAACGTCACTTTCGCGGATTTCTACCGGCGCAACGGCGTCCTCGCGCGGCGCGTCGACGGGCTCACCATTGAGCGCGTGACGTTCCGCCGGATCTGGGGTTTCGCCGTGCTTGCGAGCGCATCGCGAAACATTAAAATCGCCAAAGCCGAGGTGCGTGATTCAGGCTCGCACAACGCCAAGGGCCGCAATAACACGAGCGGCGGCGTGCTGTTCGAAGAGGGCTGCGAGGATTTCGAGGTCACGGCTTCAAGATTTCTGCATGTGCTCGGCAACGGCGTCTGGACGCACTCGAATTACGGCTCCGCCCGCAACGCGCGCGGGTTGATTGCTCGCAACGAATTTTTCGAGATCGGGCGCGATGCGGTTCAGGCCGGCCACGCCACCGCAATCCGCGTCGAGGCCAATACGGGCGAGCGCATCGGATTTCCGTTCGACGCGGTGGATATTGAAAACGGCGCCACTCCGGTCGGCGTCGATACTTCGGGAAACGTCGACAGGACCGTCTACACGGGCAACACTTTTTTTGAAGTGAATGGCAAGTGCATCGACCTCGACGGATTCCATGACGGCGAAGTCACGCGGAATACCTGTGTCAATCGCGGCGCGGCGGGATCGTATCCGCACGGGCATTTCGGCATCGTGGTGAACAACTGGAATCCCGACATGAAAAGCGAAAACATCGTGATCGAGGAAAACACGATCGACGGCGCGAAGTTCGGCGGACTTTTTCTGATCGGCAGCCACCACCGCGTGGAGCGCAACCGGCTTCTCAACCTCAACCTGGCGCGCTGCAACGAGAGCGCGGCGCAGTTCGGCTGCATGGCCATTCAAGGCGAGCCGGACGTTCTGCAGGCGGGAATTTACCTGGGCCGCATCGCTGCCGAGTGGGCGCAGAAGCGCGCTGACGCCTCGCGCGACAATGTGATCCGCGACAATGTAGTGACGGGCTTCCACATGAAAGATCGCTGCATTCTCGCCGCTCCCGGTGTCAAGCCGGCCGACTCGCAGATCGAAAACAACCGCTGTGAGGACACGCGCCCGTGAGCGCCGATCCGCAGGTGAAAGCGCGCATGCGCGCCGATTGGAACGAGCGCGCGCGCGAGGACGCGCACTATTACGTCGCCTTCGGCCGCCGCGAACAGAGCGAAGATGATTTTTACGCTACCGCAGCCGAAGTCGTGCATGGACTCGAGTGGGAGATGCGCCACCTCGCGCCGTTCGGTAATCCGCGGGCGCGGCGCGCGCTCGAGATCGGCTGCGGCCCGGGCCGCCTGCTCAAGCCGATGAGCCGCCACTTCGGCGAGATCCACGGCGTCGACGTTTCGGATGAAATGATTCGCATCGCCCGCGAGCGTCTGCGCGACATTCCGCACGCCCACCCTCACTCGAGCGACGGATCGAGCCTGGCGCAATTCGCCGATTCGTCCTTCGATTTCGTGTACTCCTACGCCGTGTTCCAACACATCCCGAGCCGCGACGTGGTGCTCGAGTACTGCCGCGAAGCGCATCGCGTAATGAAGCCGGGGGCGATTCTGCGCGCGCAGTTCAATGGGTTGCCGCGCACGTTTCCGGTCTACGACACCTGGTCCGGCGTCCGGTTCGGCGCGCAGGACTTGATCGACTTCACGCGCGAGCACGATTTTCAATTGCTTTCGCTCGACGGCGTGGACACGCAGTATATGTGGACCACGTGGAGAAAGCGCGAGCCCGGCTGGCGGGGGCAGATCCGGCCGGAAGGCCGGGCGCGGGTGCGGCGCATCACCAACGCGCTCAATTCGGAACCCGTGGCCCCGGCGCGCGGGCGCTATGCTTCGGTCACTTTGTGGGTTGTGGATCTGCCGTTCGACGCGGCGCTTGACGATCTTGAAGTGCTGGTGGGCGGACAGGCGGCGCGCCTCACCTACATCGGTCCGCCCGACGAATCGCGGCTGCAGCAAGTCAATGCTATTCTGCCGGCGCTCGAATCGACGGGACTGCTGCCGGTGGAGTTGCGATGGATGGGACGGATGATCGCGCCGGTCGAATTCCTGCGTGTCATTCCGCCCGGACCGCAAGTGCCGCGCATCAGCGCCGTAACCGACGGTATCAACCTCACCTCGGGCGCGCGCATCGAGACGCGGACGGTGAAGGTGGCTGCCGAGGAGGTCGCCGATGCGGCGAAGTTCGCCGCCGAGGTGGACGGCTATCCGGTCGTCGATCTCGAAAGCTTTTGCACGGACCCGCAGGCGGCGCGGTACGAGGTGAATTTCAAACTGCCGGACGGCATCGGCGCGGGAGCGCATGTGCTGCGGCTGCGCCTGGGCCGCCGCGCGTTTGCTCCGGTCAACATCACAGTGGCATAGAAAGGATCTTGCGAATGGCCAACGTTAAGCTCGAGAACCCCCGCGTGAAAGTCTCCGAAGTGGTCTATCAGCCCGGCGTGCCGCGGAATCGCTACATCCGCGCAACCGACCAGGTGATCGTGTTTCTCGACGATTGCCGCTACGAGCGCATCGATTCGAAAACCGGCGAGAAGACGGTGCGCGAGCGCAAAGCCGGCGAAACCATCTATCACGACCGCGGCGAGGACGCTCCGGTGCTGGTCAACGCCGGCACGCGGCCCTACCGCACGCTGCTGATCGAGCTGAAGTGAAGGTCAACGGCCCGACATGGAGCGGGGGTCGATCTCGTTGAGAAACTGCGGATCCTCGCGCCAGTTCTCACGCACCTTGACGAAAAGCTGAAGGAAGATGCGGCGGTCAAGCCGGCGCTCGGCGTCCAGGCGCGCTTCGGTTCCGATCTTTTTGAGCATCTCGCCGCCTTTGCCGACGATGATGCGCTTCTGTCCGTCGCGTTCGACGTAGATCGTCGCGTAGATGCGCGTGATGTCCGGCGCTTCGTCCCACTTCTCAATCATCACAGCCACCGAGTGCGGAACCTCCTGCTGCGTATACTTGAGGATCTTCTCGCGTACCATTTCGGCTACCAGAAACCGCTCCGGCTGGTCGGTGATGTAGTCGGGCGGAAAGAAGGGTTCGCCTTCGGGCAGACGGGCCACAATCGCGCTTTTCAGCTGCTCGAGCCCGTCCTGCTTGAGCGCTGACACCGGGATGTACTCGTCAAAGGCGTGCAGCGCCTGATATTGTGTGATGCGCTCGAGAACCAGTGCCTTGTCGTCGAGGCGGTCAATTTTGTTGAGCACGAGAAAAGCGGGCGTCTGGCCGCGTTTCAACACGCTTAAGGCCTCCTCGTCCTCCTTTCCCGGAGCGAACGTTGCGTCGGCCAAATAGAGCAGCAGGTCGCGATCGTCGGCGGCGCCCCGGATGGTCTCCATCATGCGCCTGTTGAACAGGCTGTCGGATTTATGAATTCCGGGAGTATCGAGGAACACGATTTGCGCGTTCTCAAGGTTCACGACGCCCTGAATGGTGGTCCGCGTGGTCTGCGCCTTGCGCGCCACGATGGCCAGTTTCTCGCCGGCAAGCGCGTTCAGAAGCGTCGACTTGCCAGCGTTCGGACGGCCGAGTATGGATACGAAACCGGCGCGAAAGGACATCAGAGAACCTCCACAACTTTCTGTTCGGGAATGCGCGAGATGCGGACCCGGTCGACGCGCAGTTCGCTGCCGGCCAGCGCTTCGAGCCGGACGCCGTCGCGCTCAGCGGTTTCGCCGACCGCCGGCACATGGCCGAGCCACTCGCTGATCAGGCCGCCGACCGTGGTGGACTCGGTTTCCTCCTCCGGCCTGTAGTCGACAAGGTCCATGAGGCGGGCGACATCGAAGCTGCCCGACACGATGTAGGAGCCGTCCGGCTGTTCTTCCATGTCGCGCTCCGGCTCGTGCTCGTCGTGAATCTCGCCGACGATGACTTCGACCAGGTCCTCCATGGTGACCAGGCCGGCGGTGTTGCCGTACTCGTCGATGACGAGCGACATGTGCGTTCCGTCTTTCTGCATCTCGCGCATCAGATCGCTGGCGGGCTTGGTTTCCGGAACCAGCCGCATGGGGCGCATCAGTTCGCGAACCTTGCGCGATTTCCGCTCGGCCTGGTCCACTTCGAACATGTCGCGCACGTGCACAAAGCCCACCACCTGGTCGATGTTCGACTCGTACACCGGAATGCGGGAGTACTGTTCGTTGATGACCAGCTGACGAAGTTCCTCGAGCGTCTTGCCCGCTTCGATGGCGACGATGTTTGGCCGCGGAGTCATGATCTCGCGCACCGTCTTGTCTCCGAATGCGACCACGGACTGAATGAGCTTGCGGTCCTCTTCCTCGATGATGCCTTCTTCCTCGCCCGCTGAAATCAGCGCGTCGATGTGGTCGGCGGCATCGGGCTCGGCAGAGGACTCGGCCGCCTGGCTGCCGAGGTCGGCCAGCGAGTAAACGAAGTTCAGGAGCCAGGCCAGCGGGACGACGATCCAGGCGAGCAGCCTAGCCACCGGAACGCAGGGCCGCAGCCACCGCATCGATGTCCGCCGGTAGAGCAATTGTGGGATCAGATAGGTGGCCACGATCATCGTGAGCCAGCTCAGCAGAGCCGCCGCGAGCAGCCCCTCCCAGACGTGCGATGTGTGCCAGGCGGTGATGGCCAGGTACACCACGCCGAGCAGCGCGAGCGCGGTGTGCTTGACCAGCGAAAATGATGTAGCGCCCGCTTCGGTCTCGAGCCCGATCAGATCCTGGAGCGTCGCCTTGAAATGCTGGAGTGAAGCGAACTCGCGAGTTCGCAGGCGCAGGCTTTCGAGATAGAGCAGTTGCAGCAGGCTGGTGAAGCCGAGCAGCACCGTGAGGATCACGGCGACAACGATCAGGGCCGCGGTCATTTGGGTGTTCTCTCAATCAGCCCGGCGGGCAGGCCGAAGAGCTTACGCCAGCGGGTTTCGGCCCGGCGCATGCGGCCGTTGTCGCGCTCGTGGTCGTAGCCGGCCAGGTGGAGCACGCCGTGGAGCAGCAGGACCCGCAGTTCGGTGTCGAGATCGTGGCCGAGGGCGGCAGCCTGCTCGCGCGCGCGGTCCGCTGAGATGGCGATGCTGCCGAGCGGGCCGTCGGATGAATCCGAGGGGAAGCTCAGCACGTCGGTCGGGTAGTCGTGGTTCAGGAACCCGGCGTTGAGGCGCCGCAGGTCGGCATCGCGCGCAATCAGGACATCGAAGGCGCGTCCGCCGGCCACGCGTTCGCACAATTCGCCTGCAAACGAGCGCAATTGCATGCGGCGGATGCGGACAGATCCGCAGTTGAAGAGAACGGAAATATCGTGAACGGACATGAACGCTGATCTGTTTTCAGGCCACCGGAACGTTCGGTTCGGCGGGAGGCGGCGTCACGGCCGGGTTGTCGAGTTCGGAAATCGGCAGCAGGGGAAGCTGGCGCGAGGACGCTTCCTGCGAGCGTTCGTAAGCCTTGACAATGCGCTGAACCAAAGCGTGGCGCACCACGTCGCGGTCGTCGAAAAACACGAAGCTGATTCCTTCCACTCCCCGCAGCACGTCCACGGCATCCATCAAACCGCTGCGCTTGCCGCTCGGCAGGTCCACCTGCGTGGCGTCGCCCGTCACCACGGTCTTCGAGTTGAAACCCTGGCGGGTGAGCAGCATTTTCATCTGCTCAACGGTGGAGTTCTGGGCTTCGTCAAGGATGATGAAGCTGTCGTTGAGCGTGCGTCCACGCATAAAGGCGAGCGGAGCCACTTCGATGACGTTGCGCTCGATCAGCTTTTCCACCTTCTCGGCTTCAATCATGTCGAACAGCGCGTCGTAGAGCGGGCGCAGGTACGGGTCGATCTTTTCCTGCAGCGTGCCGGGGAGAAATCCGAGGCGTTCGCCGGCTTCGACCGCCGGGCGTGTGAGAATGATGCGGCTGACGCGCTTCGACAGCAGCGCCGAAACGGCCATCGCCACCGCGAGATATGTCTTGCCGGTGCCCGCGGGTCCGATGCCGAAGGTCAGGTCGGTACGCTCGATCGCCTCCACGTAGCGCTTCTGATTGATTGTCTTCGGCGCGAGCACTTTCTTGCCGAAATTGCGCGCTTTACCGCTTTCAACCAGGCGCCGGAGCGTGGTCTGGTCGTCGCCCGTCACTACGCGCAGGTAGCTGTTCAAATCGCCGTTGGTGAACGTGTGCCCCTCGGCAATGAGCGCGAAATAGTCGTCGAGAATCTGAGCCGCCCGCGAAACATCGGCCGATTCGCCCTCGAGTTCGAGCGAATCGTTCAACAACCGGACCTGGAGCCGCAGATTGAGTTCCAGAAGGCGGATGTTTTCGTCCCGCGTCCCAAACAGGGACTCAATGCCACGGCTGATCGGTACGCTGACTTTCATTCGAGATGATGTTGGGCCCTGCGGACCAGAAACATTAGGGGTGGGACTGCTGAGATCGCGAAGGCGAGTTTCCGCGTGAGCGGAGCTTCGAACATCTACAGAAATTATAGCAAAACGCCAGCCGGGCGGGTTCCACGCCGGAGAACCCGCCCGTTCCGCGTTGTTAGAAAACTACCTTCATCGCGAACTGCAGTTGCCGCGCGGGGAAAGTGGATGTGATGCTGCCGTAGGACGTCGAACTGGCGTTGCTGTTCGGCGCCTGAAAATTGGTTTGATTCAGAACATTAAAGGCTTCCGCGCGAAATTCGAGCCGGCTCGATTCCGACCAGAGTCGAAAGCTTTTGTGCAGTCCGATGTCGGTTTGGTAGAGCGGATAGCCGCGCGCGTCGTTGCGTCCGGCGCTCCCCCACGGATAGCGCGGATCGGTGGGGATGGAGACGGATGCGGCGTTGAGGTAAGTGTTCACGGTGCGCTGACCTTCGGGCGTCACCGGGTTGCCGAGCAGATTGGGCCGGTAGTTCGGCGCGCCGCTCACCTGGAATTGCGAGGTCGGGCTGTAGGTGATGTTGATCGGCAGCCCCGAGGTCAACGTGTTGATCAGCGAAAGCCGCCATCCGCCAAGCACGCCCTGCGCGAGCGCGTTGGCCGACGCGCCGAACCGGCGGCCTTTGCCGAACGGCAGTTCCCAGACAATCGAAGTGGTGTTGTTGAACGGCTGGTCGTAGCTCGACAGGCCGCGGTCGGCGTTGGGATCGGCGAAATTGACTCGCGAGTTGTCGCCGTTGGCGGTCTCGAGGTGTCCGGAAGCGATATCCATCGCCTTCGACCAGGTGAAGGAATTCAGCAGGTACAAGCCCGCTGAATAGCGCTTCTCGAGTTTCACCTGAAGCGCGTTGTACTTGGACCATCCCGCGCCGTAGGCAATCTCGATGTAGGAGAAATTCGGAATCGGGCGGCGCGCCTGCAACGGCAGGTTCTGGCCCGGCTGATTCGGCGCGGCCTGGTTGAAGTCGCCGAGGATCATCAGGTGGGAGCCATGATTGCCGACATACGAGAGATCGAGCACCAGGTCCTTGGCAAGCTCTCGCTGCACGGTGAAATGCCAGCTCTGGACGTAGCCGGTGGGATTGTTGGACGGGATGTAGCGGGCTTGCGCGCGCAGCGGGTCGAAATTCGCCGGGACGGCGAAATTGGCCGGATAGCCGAAGGAAGTGGGGCGGAAACAGGACTGCGGAGCGTCGTTCGGACTCTGACAAATTCCCTGGCTCGGAATCTGGTCGATCTGCGCGTCGATGATGTTGGGACCGTTGTAGGCGAGCAGGTTCTCGCCGCCCAGGCGGTTGAACTGCTGATAGCTGATGCCGTAGGCGGCGCGGATGGCCGTCCTTGCCAGCGGACGCCAGGCGAAGCCGATGCGCGGCGCCCAGTTGCCGTATTGCGGATGCTGCAGCGAACGGGTGTAAAGATCGCCGGACTTGGCCTGAATGAGCGAGTTCGTCCGCGGATCGAAGTTGGCCAGCCGGTAGTCGGAAACCCACTGCGGCGATGCAAACTCATAGCGCAGCCCGAGGTTGAGCGTCAGGCGATTGGTGGCTTTCCAGTCGTCCTGGAAATACGCGAAGTGCATGTACTGGCGGTAGTCCACCACGGCGAGGTTGTTCAGTTCGTAGTGGCTGGGCGCGCCGATAAAGAAATCAGCCATCCCGTAAGCCTGGGACAAAGCGCTGCTGGTGGGGGCGCCGTTCGGACGGGCAAACTGGCCCTGGTAGTTGAAATTGCCGTACGAGGGGTTGAAGTCGTCGATGGTCGTGGTGATGTTCAGCTGCTCGTAGCCGCTCTTGATCGTGTGCCGGCCGAGGAATTTCGAAAAGCTCACGCGCGGATTGACGACGAAAGGATTCTGAAACTGCGGATTGCTGCCCTGGCGTCCGAACTGCGAAAAGCCTTGCACGGTTTGCGAGTTCATGGCGCCCGCAACAAGCGCGTCGGTGGGCAGGTTGGGAATGTCGGTGAGCAGACTCGTCTCGCCGAGTCCGATCGGCGTCTTGCCGCCTTCGGTCCAGCCGATACCGGCGCGCGCCTCCACCACCGTCGTCGAGTTCAAACTGTACGTAATGCCGGGCACGAACTGCTGGTTGAAGATGTGGACATTGCCGTTATTGTTTCCGCCCGCGGGACCCGGAATGTTGCCGGGCACGAAAATATCGGAAACCCGGTGGCTGTAGCGCGCAAGAAATGACAGCTTCTCGTTCGCGTAATGGTCGATGCGAAAGTCGCCTTTGTTCTCGTTGATCGTGCCTTTGGGCAGCGATTGAAAATTGTTGCTGATGCCGGGCAGATTGGGCGCGGGCAGCGCGTTCAGAATATTGACGGCCGATTTCATTTTCACCGAATCGGGTATGACGCCATCGGAATAGATCTGGCCGGTGAGGGGATTTTGAACCGCTGTTCCGAGCCGCCCGGCGCGCTGATCCACGGTCGGCAAAGTCGCGTATTGGAGCGTGCGCGTATTGCGCCGCTGGCCTTCATAATCACCGAAGAAGAACAACTTGTCCTTGATGATCGCGAATCCAGCCGACGCCCCGAACTGGTTCTGCTGGTAAACCGGCTTAACCCCGCCGACGGGCTGGAAAAACCCGACCGCGTTCAGTGAGGTGTTGCGCATGTACTCCCACGCCGAGCCGTGCAGCGAATTGGTTCCGCTCTTTACCGAGGCATTGATCACCGCGCCCGAAGCGTGCCCGTATTCGGCGGAAAAATTGTTCGTCTCGACGCGGTACTCCGCCACGGCGTCCGGCGTGATCTGTACCACCTGGTTCGAGAAGCCCTGGTTGCTGGTTCCGTAAGCGTTGTTGTCCACGCCGTCGAGCATGAAGTTGTTCGATTCAGCTCTCTGCCCGTTGACGTTGTAGGAAGCGTCGCGGCTGGCGAGGCTCTGATCCTGAATCATCGATTTCCGGACGCCCGGGACAAGCAGCGTCAGGTCGGCGTAGGAACGCCCGTTCAGCGGCAGGTTGAGAATTTCACGCGTGTGGATCACCTGGCTGCGGTTGCTCGAATCGGTTTCGAGAGCGGCCGCGGCGCCGGAGACCGTGACGGTCTCGGTGACCTGTCCGATTTCGAGCGTGAGGTCGACGCGTTGGGAAGCGTTCACCGTCACGGTGAACGGTGCGGCGCTGGCAACCTTAAAGCCGGGGCTTTCCGCCTTCAGCGTGTACTCGCCGATGCGGACTTTCAAAAACTCGTAGTGGCCGTTGCCGTCCGTGGTGGTGAACTGTTGCGTGCCGTTCAGGATATTGGAGAGCGTAACGCGGCTTCCCGCCACCATCGATCCACCCGCGTCCTTCACCGTGCCGAGCACGTTGGCGTCGTATTGAGCGAAAACAGAAAGCGGGGCAAGCAGGCTAAGCCAGAGAATATGACGAGACATACAGTGAGCGTATCGGGAGCGTATTTCAACCCGGTACAAAACGGATGAAATTCGAGGGTATTAACGCGCCGGCGCTGAGCCCGCGGCCGGGTTGTAGCGCGGATTGGCGGGGTTCTGCATTTGCTCTTTGGCGTCGACCGGCGGAACAGGTTTGGTGCTTTCCATCCAGGCTGTGTAGGCGAGGTCGCGAAGGAAAGCCGCTCCGGCAGCCAGCCGGGAGTAGGCGAGGTCGCGCGCTTCGGCGTCGTCGCGGGTGGTGAAGCCGCCGCGCAGGTCGAGCCGGTACACGGCTTCAGTAAACTCGCGCGCCTCGAGAGAGTGGCCCAATACGGCCTTCCACACATCGGGACCGAGGTGCCGGGATGTTTTCGCCACGCGCGGCGCGACATCGCCCTCGCTCAATTCGATCAGGTCGACGTAATTCGATTCGAACCGCCCGTGAATCTCCGGGTCGCGGGTGTAGCCCCGGGGATTGGCGCCGCTCCATCCGTCGTGGTGAATGGAGTTGTGAAGCGGCTGAGCGGCGTCGGCCACATAGTGCCCGACCCAGCCCATATAAAACGCGATATCCTGCGCGAGCATCTGCTGCACCAACTCGCGGCTGGCCAGCGAAGGTGAAATCGCGGCGTATTGCCGGACCATCGGGCTATCGGCATCCGCGGCGCGATAAAGCCGCATGCCCGCCTTCATGCGCTCGTACCCTTCCATGATCGAGTAGGCCTGCAGCCCGGTGTACCGGATGTTCAGGAGCTTGGCCCGCGCGGCATTGCGGGTGCGGAATTTCAGGTACTCGTCATAAACGCGAAGCGTGAACTCGGTGCGGGAACGCGGCGGGTCCGGTATGAAGTCGAACCCCTCGGTGTACCAGCTGTGATTGGCGTCTTCTGAAATTCTGAGGAACGGCTCGGCGTGGCTGCGCCATGTGTCGGGCATCGTCCCCATGTGCCCGATGTACGGCTTGTAGGCGCGGAGAAACGCCGGGCCGTCGCTGCTGGTGGTTTCGACAGCGGCCAGGTTGGCAACCGTGTGGCCGCGGATGCCCCAGGCGGCAAGGGTTGGAAGCAGCATCAGGCTGGCGAGCGCCGGCAGGAATCTCATCGTCAAAGGTTACGGCATCCGCGTGAGCGAACGGTAACGGCTGGTTGACACTTTGGTGACGGCCGGGCCGGCGTTTCGACACGCCCTTGTAACTCCGGCGAACTACCCTGTTTGAGTGTTCGCACGCGCTTTTGCGGTGTCGTGGCTGGCTTACTTCGGCTTATATCTTTGCCGCAAGAACTTCAGCGTGCTCATGCCGTACCTCAAAAGCGAAACAGGCCTGAGTTCCACCGATCTCGCCAACGCGCTCTTCGCCTACAGTCTCTGCTACGCCATCGGACAGTTCGTGATGGGACGCCTGACCGACCGCGCCGGCGCGCGCTGGGTCACGGGCGCCGGAATGTGCGTCTCCGCGCTGATGTCGAGCCTCATGGCCTGGCCCGCCTGGTTCGGAATGGTTGGGGCGCTGGTTGCGATTCAAGCCGTGAACGGCGCCGCACAGTCCACCGGTTGGCCCGGCGTGCTCAAGCTGACGCGGGACTGGTTTCCGCCGCACAAGCGCGGCGTGTCGCTCGGATGGTGGAGCACGCACATGGTGGTGGGCGGATTTGCCGGCACCTGGCTCGCCGTGCGCGCCGCCGACGCTCACTGGACGCGCGGCGCCACCGTCCCGGCAATCGCGCTCGCCTGTCTGGCCGTCGTTTTCCTCGCGTTCGCGAAGGATCGCCCCGCGCCGCCCGCCGCTGCGCGAAATCGCGGCCGGCTGAAGATCACCCCGCCGCTTGCCGCCATCGCCGCCATGTATTTCTGCGTGAAAATGACGCGCTATGCGTTCCTGTTCTGGCTGCCCCTCTACATGACCGAACAGCTTCACTACGCCAAGACGCAAGCCGGCTACGCCTCATCGCTGTTCGAGTTGATCGGCATCCTCGGCGCGCTCGGCGCAGGCTACCTGTCGGAACGCATGGACCTGTCTCTTATACACATCTAGATGTGTATAAGAGACAGCTACATGACCGAACAGCTTCACTACGCCAAGACGCAAGCCGGCTACGCCTCATCGCTGTTCGAGTTGATCGGCATCCTCGGCGCGCTCGGCGCAGGCTACCTGTCGGAACGCATGGACGGAGCGCGATTCAGTATCGGAGCGATTATGATGGCCGGGCTCGCGCTCCTGTGCGCGACTTATCCGGCCGCGAGCGCCAACGGGCTCACCGCCAATCTGGTTTGGATTGGATTGACCGGCGCCTTCACCTTCGGCCCGGACACGCTGATGGCGGCGGCGGCCGTTCAGGACACGGTGCCGCCCGAGTCCACCGGCGCGGCAGCGGGATTTGTCAATGGGGTCGGCTCGGCCGGGCAGGTCCTTTCGCCTTACGCGGTGGCCTATCTGTCTACGCACTACGGATGGGGCTCGCTGTTCACGCTGCTCGCCGCGGTCGCGCTGTGCGGAGCGGCGGCGCTGGCGGCACAATGGATTCTCGTGCCGAAACCAAAACAGGAGGCGTTGTCTTGAAAGACGTGGCGGTTGTCGGAGCGGGTATTTTGGGCCTCGCTCATGCGTACGCTTACGCAAGGCGCGGTCACCGCGTGCGCGTGTATGAGCGGTCCCAGAAAGCGAGCGGAGCGTCGGTGCGGAATTTCGGCATGGTCTGGCCGGTGGGCCAGCCGGCCGGACTGTTGTGCGATTTGGCGATGCAGAGCCGCGCGCTGTGGCTCGAAGTCCTGAACGAAGCCCGGTTGCCTTATCTGCCGGTAGGGTCGCTGCACGTCGTTTACGAACCCGATGAAGAAGCGGTGGTGCGCGAATTCGCCGAGCTCGAGCCGCAACGGGGCCGGTGGCTCGACGCGCCCGCGACGCTCGAGCGAAGCCGTGCTGTGGTGCCGCAAGGGCTGCGAGGAGCGCTGTTCAGCGAGCATGAGATTCTGGTCGACCCCCGCCTGACTCTCGCCCGGCTGCCGCTCATGCTCGAAGAAAAGTACGGTGTCCAGTTCCATTTCGGCCACGCCGTCACGAGCGTTGCCGCGCTCAACGCCGATCTCGTTTTCATCTGCTCGGGCGATGATTTTGAGACGCTCTACCCCGACGTCTTCGCCAGTAGCGGCGTGACGCGATGCAAGCTGCAGATGATGCGAACGCCGCCGCAGCCGGAAGGCTGGTCGCTCGGTCCGGCGCTCGCCGCAGGTCTGACACTTCGCTTCTATCAGTCGTTCCGCGCGTGCTCGACGCTCCCCGCGCTGGCGGCGCGCATCGCCGCCGAGATGCCCGAGTATGACAAGTTTGGAATCCACGTCATGGCATCGCAGACCGCCGACGGCGCCGTTACCATCGGCGACTCGCACGAATACGGCCTGGATGTGGATATCTTCAATAAAGTCGAGATCGACCGGCTCATCCTGACCTATCTGAAAAAGTTCGCCCACTTTCCGAACATGACCATCGCCCAGAACTGGTACGGCGTCTATGCGCGTCACTTCGACCGTCCGTTCTTCTACGAACAGCCGGATCCGGATGTCTTCATCGTCACGGCATCCGCCGGCAAAGGCATGACCGTCTCCTTCGGTCTTGCGGAGATGCTTTATGAAAATCCGAGCCGTAATTTTTGATTGGGCAGGCACCGTGGTGGACTACGGCTGCCATGCGCCCGCCGCTGTGCTGAGCCGCATATTTAACGCTCAAGGGGTGCCTCTCGAACCCGCCGAAAGCCGGCATGCGATGGGGCTTCCCAAAAAAGATCAGATCCGCGAAATCCTGAGCCTGCCTCGCGTGCGCGAAGCCTGGTCGGCGGCTCACGGCGTCGCGCCCGGCGAACGCGAACTCGACCATCTCTACGAAAAGTTCATTCCCCTCCAGGTGGATTGCATCGAAGAATACTCCGATGTCATCGATGGCGTGCCGGAACTGGTTGAGAAGTTGCGGTCCGCCGGAATCCGCATCGGCACCACCACGGGATACACGCGCGAGATGATCGAGCGCGTGCTTCCGAAAGCCGCCCGCCAGGGCTTCGTGCCGGATGCTGTTCTGACCCCTTGCGACGTCGGGCGCGGGCGGCCCTACCCCTGGATGATTTTCGAAAACCTGAAGCGTCTGGAAGCGTACCCGCCCGGCGATTGTGTCAAGGTGGGCGATACGGCGGTCGACATGGAGGAAGGCCGGAATGCGGGCGTTGTCCCGGTCGGTGTCGCTCGCAGTTCGAGCGACGCGGTGGTCCAGGGCGAGGAACGGGCAGCCCAAATCCTGCAAGCGGCCGGCGCGCATCGCGTCATCGGAACCGCGCCCGAATTATGGAGTGTTCTCGAACAGTTATGAGCGTCATCGAAGAGGTTGTTTCCTTGTTTGAGCAGGGTGGGTCGCAGGCCTACTTCGGCGAGCGCGTGACGCAGTTGCAGCACGCTCTCCAGTGCGCGCACTGCGCCACACAGGCCGGCGCCGACCCGGAACTCGTTGCCGCGGCTTTGTTGCATGACGTCGGCCATCTGCTTGGCGGAAATCTCCAAGCCGATATCGGTGTCATCGACCACGACCGCTCGTGCGTCGAGTGGTTGCGGGCGCGCGGCTTTTCAACACGCCTCATTGGGCTGGTTTCCGGCCATGTCGCCGCCAAGCGGTATCTGGTCGCGACCCAGACCGCCTACCGCGACCGCCTCTCTGAAGCGAGCATCAGAACGTTGGCGCTTCAGGGCGGCGCGATGAGTGCGGAGGAGGTCGCCGCGTTCGAAGCCGGTCCCTACTTTCGGGATCTCCTGCGCCTGCGCGCATGGGACGAAGCGGCGAAAGATCCCAGCCGCACCGTGCCGGGACTTGACCACTACGCTTCCGCCATCCGCGCCGCACTTTCATGAAATGAGCACGGGCTGTGGTGAAATGAAGCTTTGGTCAACAAACTTGTTTTTGAAAACCTGAGGCACCGCCCGGTTCGCACCCTGTTGAGCGCAACCGCCATCGGCGTGCAGGTCACGATGATCCTCACTCTTGTGGGCGTCAGCCGCGGCATGCTCGCCGAAATGAAAGCGCGCGCGAAGGGCGTGGGAGCCGACATCCTCATCAAGGCGCCCGGCAGTTCGATCATCGGCTTCAGCACGAACTTCCCCGACAAATTTCTCCCCGTCTTCGCCAAGCAGCCGCACGTCAACGCCGTCGCCGGAGTGCTGGTGCAGGCAGCCGGCGGAATTGAGTCCGTCACCGGCATCGACCTCAATGAGTTCAATGCCGTGAGCGGTGGTCTGAAGTACGTCGAAGGGGGACCGTTTCAAGGCCCCTTCGATACCATCGTCGACACCGTCTGGGCCAGCCAGAAGAACCTTCATCCGGGCAGCAAGCTCAATATTCTGAACAAAGACTGGCGAATCTGTGGCGTTGTCGAGCCCGGCAAACTCGCCCATATGTTCGTCCAGCGCTCCGTGCTGCAGGACGAGTTCGCCAACAACGGCAAGATCACGATGGCTTACGTCAAGCTCGACGACCCATCGCGGACTCAGGCGGTGATCGACGAAATAAAGACGAAGCTGCCCGATTTTCCGATCTATTCGATGGAGCAGTTTTTGTCGCTGCTGTCGGTGGACAACGTGCCGATGCTGAAGCCGTTCATCTGGGTGATCATCACGCTCGGCGTGCTCATCGGTTTCCTGGTTGTGTTCCTGTCGATGTACACCGCGGTGCTCGAGCGCACGCGCGAAGTGGGCATCCTGAAAGCGCTCGGCGCGTCGCCCGGCTACATTCTCGGCGTGCTCCTCCGCGAGACTGCGCTGCTGGCGGTTGGCGGATCGCTGATCGGCATCCTGATGACCTACGGCACCAAGTGGCTCATCGAGACCTTCGTTCCCTCGATGGACCAGGAGATTGTGCCCGATTGGTGGCCCATCGCCGCCGCAATCGCCATCTTCGGCGCGATGCTCGGGGCCACTTATCCGGGCTTGAAAGCCGCGCGGCAGGACGCGATTGAGGCGCTCTCCTATGATTGAGACGCGCGATCTCATGAAAACCTTCCGCGTCGGCGAGGTGGATGTGCAGGCGCTGCGCGGCGTTACCCTGCGCGTCGAACGCGGCGAGTTTGTCGCCATCGTCGGACCTTCGGGCTCGGGCAAGTCGACTCTGTTCCACATCCTCGGCGGGCTCACTCCGCCGACCTCCGGAACGGTGCATATCGAGGACAAGGACCTGCTCGCAATGTCCGAAGCCGATCGCACCCGGCTGCGGAAAACCACCGTCGGCTTCGTCTTTCAGAAATACAATCTGCTGCCCACCCTGAGCGCCGCGGATAATATCAATGTTGCGCGCAACATCGCCGGAAGCGCCGGCGAGTGGGACCCGCAGTTCCGCGAGATCCTGAAACTGCTCGGGCTCGAGTCCCGCCTCCATCACAAGCCGCGCGCCATGTCGGGTGGCGAGCAACAGCGCGTGGCCATCGCGCGCGCCGTGGTCAACCGCCCGTCCATACTGCTCGCCGACGAGCCTACCGGCAACCTCGATACGGAAAATTCCGATGCCGTGTTGCGCCTGCTCGTCGACCTCAACCAGCGGCTCGGCCAGACTATTCTGATGATCACCCACAATCCCGAGGCGGCGGCATTTGCCCACCGCACCATCCGCATGCGCGACGGGCGCGTCGAGAATGAGTGAAGTCCCGGCGCTGCTCGACATGCGCCGCGTTTCGGTGATGCGCGGTTCCAACTTCGTGCTCCGCGAATTCAGCCTGCGGATCGAGGCGGGCGAGCACGCGGCGATCCTCGGCCCGAACGGGTGCGGCAAGTCGACCCTGATCAAGACCATCACCCGCGAGTTGTACCCCTTGCACAACCCGTCCTCGACCTTCACCATCTTCGGCCAGGACACGTGGAACATCTTCGACCTTCGTCCGCTGCTCGGCATCGTCTCAAACGACCTGATGACGCTCGCCACGCGCGATGTCACCGGCCGTGAACTGGTGCTCGGCGGTTTTTTTTCGAGCATCGAGATCATGCCGTGGCACGAGGTCACCGCGGCCATGAGCGCCAAATGCGAGGAAGCGTTTGCGACGCTTGAAATCGAACGCCTTGCCGCGCGTCCGGTGAACGAGATGTCGAGCGGCGAAGCCCGCCGGGTGCTCATCGCGCGAGCGTTGGTTCACGACCCCCGCGCCTTGCTGTTCGACGAGCCGTCCAACAGCCTCGACATCCACGCGCAGCACGAATTGCGGCGCGTCATGAGCAAACTCGCGCAATCCGGCATCGCGATTCTTCTGGTCACTCACCAGTTGGCCGACATCATCCCCGAAATCGAACGAGTGATTCTCATGCGCGAGGGCGCGGTGGTGGCCGATGGCCCCAAGCGCGAATTGCTTACGGTGCCTCGCCTGCGAGAAATATTCGACGTTCCGCTCGAATTGATCGAACGCGACGGCTACTTTCACGCCTGGTAAACGGGCGCGTGCTATACTCGCCCGCAGGTGAATCTGGGCTCCGCAAAACGTCTGCTTGCGGCGATGCTTCTGGCCTTCTGGGCCGGCTCTCCATTTTCCCTGCTCGCGCTCCAAACCGCCGGCGCTCCTTCCATGGCCTGCTGCCGGACCAAGGCCCGGACCAAGGCAAAGTGCTGCTGTCGCAAAGGCCCCGCGAAGAGCCCGGCTCTCACCGCCACGGCCTGCGGCGGGAAATGCGGGTCCCTCGCTCCGGCTACCACGCCCATCGGCGAGTGTGCCGCCGGAACGGATAGCCGCGCCATCGCCAAAAGTGCGGCGCTGCCGCCGCCCGCGTACAGCGCGCCTCTCCTCGCTTCGGATTTTTCCGATACCCTTCATCCCCGACCTCCTCCGGTGACCGTTTCAGGCCGGCTCCAAAGCTAACCCCGAACGTCCCCCGAGGAGTAAACATGAGAACCGTCGTGTTCCTGCTGGCAGCCTCGCTTGCCGCGCAGGAAAGCATTCAGTACGCCAGTGTCAGCGGCCGCGTCACCGACCCGTCCGGCAGCGTGGTGCCCGGCGCGAAGATCGAGGCCCGTCAAACTTCCACCAACCGCGTGGTAACGGCCGAAGCCGACCGCGAAGGCCGTTTTCGCATCCCCTACCTGCGGCCCGGCGCTTACGAGATTTCCGCGTATACCAGCGGCTTCGCCGGGTGGCGGCATGCACTCGCGCTGACCGCCGGTTCGGCGTTCGACCTGCCGGTGGTCCTCAGCATGAGCGCGGCTGAAACCAGTGTCACCGTCAACGCAGGCGCCACGGTGATCGACACCGCGCGCAGCCAGGTAGCCGTCACGGTGCCGCAAAATGAAATCGAGCGATTGCCCCTGAATGGCCGCAATTTTCTCGACATCGCTCTGCTCGCGCCGGGCGTCTCGCCCACCAACACGGCCAGCACGCAATTGTTTCCGGAGACCTCGGCCGTGCCGGGGCAGGGGCTGTCCATCGCCAGCCAGCGCAACTTTTCCAACAGCTTCATCGTCGACGGACTCTCCGCAAACGATGACGCGGCCGGGCTCAGCGGGCTGCCCTACAGCGTTGACTCCATCGCTGAATTTCAGGTGGTGACCTCGGGCGGGCAGGCGGAATTCGGAAGGGCGCTCGGCGGCTACCTGAGCGTGATCACGCGCGCCGGCACCAACGCTCTTCATGGCGACCTCTATGGCTACTTCCGAAACCAGCGCCTCAATGCGAGAAACGCCTTATCGGCCGCCAGGCTGCCCGTGACGCAGGCCCAGTACGGCGCGAGCCTTGGCGGTCCACTGACGGCTGACCGCACCTTCTACTTCGCCAACTTCGAGCAGCGCGCGCTCAACCAGTCGGGGTTGGTCACAATCGCGCCCGAAAACGTCGCTCTCATCAACTCGCGCCTCGACGCATCCGCCTACTCGGGACCCAGAATCGCGACCGGACTTTTCCCGAGCCCCGTGCACGATACCCACCTGCTCGCCAAAGTGGATCACCAGTTCGGCCGCAACGACCTGTTCACCGCGCGATACACCCTCTATCGCGTGCGCGCTTCCAATTCGCGCGGCGCGGGTGCGCTCAGCGCTGTGAGCGCCGCCGCCGCGCTGGAGAATACCGACCACAATTTTGCCGCCGGCAACGTGCTGACCCTTTCGCCGCGGCTGGTCAATGAAACGCGCGCCCAGGTGACACTCAGCGACCTTACAGCCCCGCCGAACGACCTGCTCGGCCCCGCCGTGAGCATCGCCGGCGTCGCTTCCTTCGGGCGCTTATCCGGCTCGCCCACCGGAAGGAACAACCGGCTCTACGAACTGGTGGACAACGTTTCTTATCAGGCCGGCGCCCACGCTCTCCGCGCAGGCGCGAATTTCCTGTACAACGACACCACCATCACTTTTCCGCGCTCGGCGCGCGGCAGCTATTCTTTCTCGTCGCTAGCCAACTTCATCGCCGGCGTCTACAACAACGCGGGCTTCACACAGACCTTCGGACCTGCCGTCGTGCCCCAGAAAAATCCGAACACCGGATTTTACTTGCAGGATGAGTGGAGGCTGAAACCGAGCTTTACGCTCAACCTCGGCGCACGGTACGATCTGCAATTTCTCGAAACCATCGCGACCGATCGCAACAACATCGCCCCCCGCGCCGGGTTTGCCTGGACCCCGTGGGCTTCGCGCCGCACAGTGGTGCGCGGCAACTATGGCCTGTTCTACGACCGTGTGCCGCTGCGCGCCCTCGCCAACGCCTTACTCTCGAGCCACAACTCGACGCTGCTCACGCCGTCCAGCCAGGTGAGCGTTAGCCTGAGCCCCGCGCAGTCCGGCGCGCCCCTGTTCCCCAACATCATCGGCGCGATTCCCCCGGCGGTACTCGTGAACTTCACCACGATGAACCGCAACATGCGGAACGCCTACTCCGAGCAGGGCGGCATCGAGCTGGAGCATCAACTGTCGTCGCGAACCACGATCAGCGCCGGCTATGAGCACCTGCGCGGATTGCACCTGATTCTCTCGGCGAATCAGAATGTCCCCACCTGCCCGGCTGCCGGAACCAATAATGGATGCCGGCCCAATCCCGCCTACGGCAACAACAGCCAGTATTCTCCGCTCGGCGATTCGCGCTACGACGGACTGCACGTTTCTTTTATCCAGCGGCCCGTGAAATGGGGCAGTTACCGCGTCTCCTATACCTGGTCGAAGGCGCTTGACAATGTGGGCGAGTTTTTCTTCAGCGCCCCCATCGACAACTTCGATATCTGGAAGGATTGGGGCCGGTCCGACGACGACCAGCGCCATCGCATCGTCTTCAACGGCATGCTCCACGTCCGCGGCTTCGATTTTGGCGCCGTGCTCCAGTACTACTCGGCGTTGCCGTTCAACGTTACTTCGGGTAGCAACACCGTTCAAGGTACCGCTGCCCGTCCCCTGGTCAACGGCGCTTATCTCGCGCGCAACGCAGGCACCGGGTTCGATCTCCTCAACGTCAGCGCCCGCGCCAGCCGCGCGTTCTCTCTCGGCGAGCGGCGGCGGCTCGAGGCTATAGCCGAGTGTTTCAACGCCCTCAACCACGTGAACGGCGTCACGCTGAACGGCACCTTCGGTCCCGGGGCGTATCCGGCCAATCCGCTGCCTTCCTTCCGGCAGACCACCGGTGTAGCCGACCCGCGCTCCGCCCAACTTGCTTTGCGCGTTTCGTTCTAGAATGGCCGGGTGGATCAGCAGCCCGATGCCTCCGCCCAGATTGACGCCAAGATCGAACAGATCGGCGGGTGGCGGGGCGAAATCCTCGCCCGCGTACGCAAGATGATCCTCAGCGCCGACCCTGAAATCGTCGAGGAATTGAAGTGGCGGGGAACGCCCGTTTGGTCGCGCGGCGGCATCATTTGCACGGGGGAGACTTACAAGAGCGTGGTCAAGTTGACGTTCGCGCACGGCGCTGCGCTGCCTGACCCCGATGGTCTGTTCAACTCGAGTCTCGAAGGCAACGTGCGGCGCGCCATCGACATTCGAGAGGGCGAGAAAATCAATTCAAAAGCTCTGCAGGCGCTCGTCCGGGCAGCCATAGCCTTCAACCTCACGCCCAAGCCGAAGCGCCGCCGTCCGCGATAATAAAGGCAGGAGGCCGTATGCTCAAACGGCTTGCTGTTTTAGTCCTGCTGGCCGTCGCCGCCCACGCTGCGGCAACCCGGCTTTATCTGAAAGACGGCTCGTACCACCTCATCCGCGAGTACGAAGTGAAAGACGACCGCGTTCGCTATTATTCCTCCGAGCGCGGCGATTGGGAGGAAATCCCGCTCGACCTGGTGGACTTGAAACGTACCAGGGCCGAATCCGAATCCCGCGAGCAGGCGGAGAAGGAAGACGCCGCGCAACAGGCTGCCGAGGAAAAGGCCGAGCGCGCCATCCGCAAGGAAATCGAAAGCGTTCCCGTCGAACCGGGCGTTTATTACGTCGCCGGCGCGAATCAGTTGAAGACCATTCCCGAGGCGCAAACCAAAATCGTCAACGATAAAAAGCGGACTGTGCTCAAGGTGCTCAGCCCGTTGCCTATCGTCGCCGGCAAAGGAACGCTCGAGATTGACGGGCCGAAATCGGCCAATGTCGTCGATTCCGCCACCCCCGAGTTCTACATCCGCCTGGCGCGCGAGGAGCGCTTCGGCATGGTGAAACTCGCCGAGCACAAAGGCAACCGCGTGGTGGAGGAGATTCAGATTATCCCGGTTACCAAGGAGATTGCCGAAAAGCAGGACGAGGTGGCCACGTTCCGGCGGCAGGCGGGGGATTCGCTTTATAAGATCTGGCCCAAGGCGCCGCTCGAGCCCGGCGAGTACGCCATCGTCGAGTTTTCGCCCGCCGAGGACCGGCCCATGCTGAGCATCATGACCTGGGATTTTTCCTGGCCCGGCAAGCGCTGACTCATCTTTCCGCAAGCCAGGCGATGAACAGTCCGTCGGGCGGAACGTCCTCCCAATAGGAAATGAAGCGGCTTTCGACTTTGGCGCAGTGGCGGCCGAGCATTCGCTCCACCTCCCGCCGGTCGAACCATTTCTCCCATTGAGGTGTCTTGAAGCGGCCCCAGTGTTCGACGTTCTTGTCGATCACGATGATACGGCCGCCGGGCCGCACCACCCGGCACAGCTCACTCACCGCGGCTTCGATGTCCACCGCGTGCTCCAGGCTCTCGGTGGCAAAGGCCCCGTCGCAACTTCCGGTGGCGAGCGGCAGCGCCGTCATCGAACCGGCAACCCGCTCGAGGCTCCCCGAGGCGTGATGCAGCATGGCTTGCGACAGGTCGAGCGCCACCACGACGCGCGCTGGATCTGCATCCTTCACCAGGCGCGCGAAACGGCCCTTGCCGCAGCCGATATCGGCCACGCGGCGAGCGCCGGCCATGTGTTCGAGCACCAGTTTGACGTGGTAGATGCGCGGATCGATGGTGGAAGGAAAGTTCTCCTCGTCGCGCGACTCGCCGTCAAAAAACGCGGCGATGTCGCGCGCCTTGGGCGCCGCATCGCTCGGGCCGCGCAGCCCCAGCATGCGGCGGAGAAACGACATCCGGCTACTCTGCCCGGGTGAGGAAGATGGGCAGCCCGGTCTTGTTCGCGTAGTTCGGACGGTAGCGCTCGGTGTTGTACATGTTCGCGATGTCCACTTTGCGCGGTCCGAGCTTCGGGTCGGGGATCGGCATCATCGTGTAGCAGCCGTTCACCAGCGCCGCCATGAGGCCGCTCTTGCCCTCGAGCACCGCGTCGAGGCCCATGGTTCCGAACGTGGACGCCACCAGTTTGTCGACGAAGTCCGGATCGCCCGAGCGCAGATCGTAGGTCAGGTCGCTGACGATGGTGTCTTCCTTGGTCCGCTTTTTCACTTCTTCGCTGAGCGCTTCGGCAACGCTCGCTTTTTTCCGGTGGCCGTAGGCGTCGGCTTCGCCGTACTCCTGTGTTTTGTAGCCTTCCCACTCGGCGCCTTCAGACAGAACAACCAGGCAGTAGTTGCTCGGATTGTTGTGCTTGTCGTTTACCAGCAGGCCGATCATCTTGTCCAGATCAACCTTGTACTCCGGAATCGCGCAGCGGATCGAGGTAACGTAGGCGGTGTAGAGCGACGTGAAACCGGCATCGCGCCCGAAGACCCGGAAAATCCCGATGCGCTCATGCGAGCCCACCGTCGTCCGCTGCCGCTGAATCGCATCGGTGGCCCGTGAAATCGCAGTCGAAAAGCCGATGCAGTACTCGGTGTTGCGGACATCGTTGTCCATCGTCTTCGGAATAGCGATTACTTTGAAGCCGAGCTTGTCGAGCGTCGCCGCATAGCTCAGCGTATCGTCCCCGCCGATGGCAATCAGGTAATCGAGCCTCAGGGCTCCGAGGTTTTTCAGCACCTGCTTGCTTACGTCGAAAACGGTGGACGTTGCGCCCCCCTTGGTCACCGTGGCGGTCGGAAACTCGAGCCCCTTCAGATGGTCGGGCAGGCTTTTCATCTTCGACGGATTGGTGCGGCTGGAGTGCAGGAACGTTCCGCCGGTGCGATCGATAGTGCGGGTATTTTCGCGGGTGAGCGGGAGTATGTAGCGGCTTTGGCTCGCCGCGTCGTCCAGGTTGACGTGCGTGAGCCCCTCCCACCCCCGGCGGATACCGATGACTTCACAGTCGTGCTCGTAACCGCGGTAAACAACGCTTTTGATCACCGAATTCAGGCCGGGGACGTCGCCCCCGCCTGTAAGGATGCCGATTCTTAAGTGGGCCATGATTAAAGCGATATTGTATCTTGTTCGCGGCTTGCGCCTGCGGTTACTCCCGGTTACGAGACTGTAAAGTTTTTACCTGCGGCTGGAAATGCCGCGTCGCCCGATTGGGAAACTTTAACCTTTTAGCCGGCGCCCCGGGGTTCGATTACAGCAGCTTAGGCGCGCGTCACGCCTTGGTTAACCGATTGCTCCATCTCTGCTGGAGGCAAAACCGAGAACATGCGATTGACGCCCTTGCTTGTGAGCGCGGTGCTGGCCGGCAGCTTGTCCCTGACTCCGGCTCAGCAGTCTTCGACGCAACGCGACGACAGCCAAACCATTCAGACGCCCCGAACCGCCGATGACACCGTCAAGAGCATGTCCGGCGCCGACCGAAAGCTGACCCAGAAAATTCGCCGGGCCATCGTGGCCGACAAGAGCCTCTCCACGGATGCTCACAACGTGAAGATTCTGGTTCACGACGGTCAGGTCACGTTGCGCGGGCAGGTCAAGTCCGAAGCCGAAGCCAAGACGGTTGTGGACAAGGCGACCTCGGAAGCTGGCTCGGCGAAGGTCACAAGCGAGTTGACGATCCGCGCTTCGAGCAACGGTCATTAATTACGCGGGATAGGAATAAATCTATGAAAAACACGGCTGTTTTTGGAATACTTTCGGATCGGGCACACGCCGAATCCGCGATTGACGCTCTCATGCGAAATGGGTTCCGCGGCGAAGATATCTCCGTCTTCCTCGCCGATAACGCCGGAACCAAGGATCTCGCGCATGAGAAGCACACCAAGGCTCCGGAAGGCGCCACCACGGGCGCAAGCGCGGGCGCGGTTGTGGGCGGCACCCTCGGCCTATTGGCCGGAGTGGGTATGATCGCCATTCCCGGACTCGGGCCTTTCATCGCTGCCGGACCCATCATGGGGCTTCTCGCCGGCGCCGGAACGGGCGGCATCGCCGGCGGCATCATCGGCGCTCTCATCGGTATGGGCATGCCCGAGTACGAGGCACGCCGCTATGAGGGGCTTGTGAAACAAGGGCGAGCGCTCATCTCCGTCCACTGTGACGACGGCGAATGGGTGTCGCGGGCCAAGAAGGTTCTTGAAGGTGCGGGCGCCGACGACGTCTCGTCGACTTCCGAAAGCAGCGCCGACTATGCCAAGAGCGACAAACCGCATACCCGGTTTGAGGGCGTCCGCCGCTAAATGATTGTTCGTTGGGCACGATCTCCCTCATCGTGCCGGATGTGAGCCGGCCGGCGGATCTATCTCCGCCGGCCGTAGTTTCTCAAATTGGAGGCGATCAATGTTGATTCTCTTGATCCTGCTTTTGGTGCTGGCCTTTGCCGCCGCTCCCGCCTGGCCCTATAGCCGGGGCTGGGGCTACTACCCGAGCGGGGGCCTGGGCCTGGTCTTGCTGATCTTGGTCATTCTCATGTTGACCGGAACCCTTCATTACTAAAGCGCTCCGTCAACACGTCGCGGCTCCTTGGCTTACGGTACGCCCGCTTCTCGATGGAGCGGGCGTTTTTTTGCGGCTTTAAAGCAGTGTCAACGGCTTGGTTTCGGCTCCGAACCAGAACGTCTTCACCGGGAACTCGGAGGCCGGCAACGCGGTCACTCGAGGTTTGATGACCAACAGCACTTCCCCGCGATCCTGCGATTTCTTGTTCTCCCGGAATAGAGGACCGAGCACCGGCGTGTCGCTCAGGCCCGCTAATCCGGAGAGCGTGCGCGCTTCGGTTTCTGAAATCAGCCCGGCCACGATCGCGTATTCGTTGGTTCGGAGCCGGACCTTGCCCTGATACTTGCGCGTCGAAATCACCGGCACCCCGTTATAACTGCCCGTGCCGAGCACCTTGAACTCGGCCTCGATGTCCAGCGTCACCTCGTCAAGATCGTGCACAAAGGGCGTGATCTTCAGCACCAGCCCGAGATCCTCGAAGTTGAAGGTAGGGGGCGGCGTGTAGGCTTGCGCGTACAGAGAACTGCTCGAACCGCCCGTCGATACCGTTTTTCCGGCCACGGCAAACGCGTTGACTTCGTCGGTGGCCTTGAACAGAGCGGTCTTGGCGTTGTCCGGATCGTCGTACACCTGAATCTCGCCGGTATTGGCCGAACTGGCTACGATTTGCAGGTAATACGGGTTGCTGCCCTGTCCGGTGGTCAGCACCGACGCCGATACTCCCGCCGAGGCCGAATTGATCGCGTCGCGCAGTCCGTTCAGATTGTTGGTGCTCTCATTCAGCAGCAGCGGCGTGGTCGTTTCGCCGACGGTGAGATTTAGAATGCCGTTGGCGGAGACCTTGGTGACGGCAGGATCGGCGTAGAAGCCGGCCGAGATGGACGAGGTCGTGTCGGGCGTCTTGAGCAGCGCGATTTTCGCGCCGTCCGGATCGTCGTAGAGCTGAATCGAACTGATGCCCAGCGTGGAAGCGACCACCAGCAGCGAGTACGGACGGTCCTTGGTGCCGCGCTGAATGGGCTGAATTCCCACCGGCGTTCCAGCCGAGTTGATGATGCTCATCAATCCCGCAATGTTGTTGTACCCGGCGGGCAGCGTAAACGGGTAGTCCTGCCCGTTGATGACCAGTTTCATTTTGCCGGTGGCTGAAACGGCGACCGTGCTGATATCGGCGTAGGATGCCGTGGAAATCACCGCATACGTCGTGCTGAAGGACCCCCCGCCGCCCCCGCCGATGCCGCCCAGGCCCAGGTAAGCGCCGGTCTGAATCGGATACTTGTCACCCACATGGAAAGTCGCTGCCTGGCCGTCGGAAGCCGTTACCGTGGTCCTGAGCAGCGAAGTGGCGTCGGAGCGTGTCGCGGTGGCGAACAGACCGCCGTCGGCGATGCCCAAACCCATAAAGCTGAGCCCGCCGCCAAACGAGAGGAACCGCGCAAATCCGGCCGGAATCGAGACGCTGTTGCGATTCTTGAGATAAAGCGGCCCGAAATCGACCAGCGGATACTGGGTGGGCAGCTTGAGCCCGAAATCGAGCGACGACGTGTGTCCGACGCTCAGAAACTCGATCTCCGCCGAGATTTGCGGTTTCCCGGCCGAAAGCTGGCTGAACAGGGCGCGCGCGAGCTCGATCTTCGAAGCGCGGTCACGCATGTACACCAGGCGCTTCCCCGGATCCATGCTGACCCTCCGGATTTCGAGCGCTTGCTGAACCATGAGCGTCAGTTCCTGCGCCTCCTGCAGCGACGTGCGCTGGGGAATCGGAATCCCGAGCGCCTCGTTCGGCTCGAGGTCCTGGCGCTTCGGCGGCGTATCCTGGGCCACCAGCATCGCCTTTTCCGACAGCACTACGATGAAGGAATTGGTGGCCGCCTCGAGCGCGTGGAGCGCGCCTTTGTAATCGGCTTCGTTCACGTCAAAGCGGACCGTTTGCTGGGCGGTGTAGTCTTTGTCGAAAATAACCGTGTAGCCGTAGGCCGCTGCTACCTGTTCGAACAGTTCGTTGGCCGCGCCGCGCAGGTGGAAGCTTTTGAGCCCCTGAGCCGGCCGCAGGCGGGGCGGTTCGGTCATGCGCTCGATGTCCTGGATCTGCCGGCGGGTGAGCGAGCCCACAAGGTCCGGGTTGAGCGCCGGAGCCGGCTTGTCCAACTGCCCGAGGGCCGGCAGTTTGCTTTCGCCGATGGCGGACGCGGCGACGCGCAGCGCGGCGGCGCGGGTCCAGTAAGTTTGATTGTAGGGGTCGGCGGCGGCGGCTTTGGCGAAAAGCAGGTAGGCCTCCACCACTTTGCCGTCGTGTTCAGCCGCTTCGGCCTGCTTGAACAGTCGATAGGCTGCGGCGTTTCGTTCGGCTGCCTGACGGTCCGGCTGCGCGGCAAACAGGCACACGGCGGCAAACCCCGCCAGTAAGCGCACGTATCTCACCTATCACCGTTGACGATCCGGCCGCACAAAGCGTGCAATCCCGTCCCACTTCGCCGATGCGGGTAAACTTCGCACGCGAAACTGCCGATTAGCCCTCCAGAAGTCTATGCAGACACTTGCGCCCGTTCGTTCGGCCTTCAACCCGCCCGTGCCGCAAACCTTTGAGCAGCTTGGGATTCCGGAGAGCCTGGTGCTCGACCTTATGCTCCGCCGTATGTTGCTCGAGGGCATCAGCACCCTGCAGAGGCTGAGCAAAACCCTGCGCCTGTCCATCCCCATCATCGACCAGGTATTCCGACACATGCGCCAGCAGCAACTGGTGGAAGTAAAGGGGATGCAGGGCAACGACTACACCTTCACGCTGTCAGGAAGCGGCAAGCTGCTGGCCAGCGAACGGTTCTCGATCACCCAGTATGCTGGTGCGGCGCCTGTGTCGCTCAAGCAATACGCTGCCGCCACCAAGGCGCAATCGGCGCACATCGAGGTGGACCGCCGGGTGCTGCGCAGTTGCTATTCCGATATCGTCGTCAGCGACCGCATGCTCGACCAGTTGGGTCCGGCGCTGATCTCGCAGAACTCGATTTTCGTCTACGGACCTACCGGCAACGGCAAAACCAGCCTCGCCGAGCGTATGTTGCGCGTCTACCGCGACGGCATCCTGATTCCCTATGCGGTCGAAGTCGACAACCAGGTGATCAGTTTGTACGACCCTGTGGTTCATCACCTCATCGACGCCGAGGAAGATCCCGATGTCGACCCGCGGTGGGCGTTCTGCCGCCGTCCTTGCATCGTCGTTGGTGGCGAACTGATTCCGAGCATGCTCGAACTGAGGCTCGACGACGCGTCGGGCATTTACGCCGCGCCGCTCCAGATGAAGGCCAATAACGGCATCTTTATCATCGACGATTTCGGACGGCAGTTGATGAGCCCGCGCGACCTGTTGAACCGCTGGATTGTGCCGCTCGACCGGCGCGTCGACTATCTCACCCTCCGCTACGGCGTGAAGTTCCAGATCCCGTTCGAGTTAATGGTCGTATTCTCCACCAACCTCGAACCGGCGGACCTGGCCGACGAAGCCTTCCTGCGCCGTATTCACAACAAGATTTTCGTCGAAGCCGTGGATGCCAAGGCGTTTGACGAGATTTTTCAACGCGTTGTGCAGGCGCGCCAACTGGCGGTAGAGCCGGATACGGCGGAGTTCTTACGCAGCCTGTGCCTGCGCGAAGGGCGCACCGAACTGCGCGCCTGCTACCCGAACGATATCTGCAACATCCTGGTGGCCATCGGGCAGTACGAAAAACGTCCGCCGCGGCTCACCAAGGGCGACCTCGAGCGCGCTGCCTCACTGTACTTCGCCAAGAACTGACCGCGGTCGAAGGTCGGAACCGCGCCCATTTTGACCGCCTCTGTCCGTTGATGTCCACGCCGGCTGCGGAGTAAGGTCTTTCCATGGCTACGGCACAACATCAAACCGAACACGACGCGATCCTGACGGTTTTGCAGCGTTACATCGACGGTTGCAGGCAGGGCCAGAGCGAACTGATGCGCTCTGCGTTCCACCCACAAGCCTCCTTCTTCGGCTACGCCGGCGGTCAACTCGCCATCGGGATCGACTTTCTGTTCGACTGGATCGACAGAAACGGGCCGGCGCCGGAGATTGATTCGCGCGTGGTGAGCGTGGATACTGTTGAATCGATTGCCACGGTGCGGCTGGAAGCCGCAAATTGGTCCGGCGCGCTGGCCGGTTCCCACGTCCGAATGTCCGATATCTTCACGTTCCTGCGGATGCCGGAAGGTTGGAAGATCATCCAGAAGGCGTTTCACTGGCATTCCTGAGCCGCGCCGGCCGTTTGCTTCGGTGTATAGTTCTTGAAAAGGCTAAGGATGCCGGAACGAAACACGCCGCGGAAAACGCTCGAATCCTGGAAGCAAATCGCAGCTTACCTCGAAAGAAGTGAGAGAACGGCCCGCCGTTGGGAAGCGGCCGAAGGCCTTCCCGTGCACCGTCTCGGGCATCAAAAGCACGATACGGTGTTTGCCTACAAGCATGAAATCGAGGCCTGGATCCGCCGGCGCACCCGGTGCGGCGACCGCCCGGGGCCATTCGGGAAACCAGACGGCCGCGACGCTTTGCCGGCCGAAACAACCGGGAACCGGTACCTGTTCGAACACGACTTCATTACTCGAACCATGGAACGCTATATCGAGGGCGCTCGGGCCGGCGATGGAGAATTCATGCGTCCGGCCTTCCACCGGGAGGCGACCATCTCGGGCTATTGTCAGGGCGTGGAGTATAGCGGCTCGATTGAGCACGTCTTCGAATGGGTTAACGCGAACGGACCCGCTCCGAACCTGCAGCCGCGCTTCGCCAGAATCGAGATCATTGAGACGATCGCTCTGGTTCACCTCGAAGTTCGGGGCTGGTCAGGCAGGCTGGCCGGCGCCACCAGCCGCGCCTCCGATGTCTTCACTCTGCTCAAAATCAACGGCGAGTGGAAGATCACTCACAAACTGTTCCACTGGCACGAAGACTAAATCACCGCGAAAGCGCTTTGACGAACTCGTAGAGAAACGTCTGGCCTTCGTAGAAGCTGCGGACCATCATCCGCTCGTCGCGCCCGTGCGCGCGCACGTCGTCGCGGTCCTGGAAAAAGCCCTGCACGCCATAGGTCGGAATGCCGGCAATGCGCAGGTAACGCCCATCCGTGCCGCCCACGGCCATGTTCGGCACAGTGATGACGCCCGGCCACATGGTATCGCTGATACGGGTGAACGCCTTGAGAATATCGGGGCGCATCGGCGAAGCCGGGCTCGCGCCTTCGTACGATGCCACGCTGATCTTCACCTCGCTGTCGCCGATCAGGTTATTGAGCCGGGCGATCACGTTCTCGACCGTGTCGTCGGGCAGCAGGCGGCAGTTGACGTTGGCGGCGGCCAGTTGCGGCAGTGCATTCGAAGCATGGCCGCCCTCGAGTTGGGTGGCGACGCAAGTTGTCCTGAGCATGGCGTTCAACGGGGCTGAAGCGGCGGCGACGCGGCGCATGGCTTCGCGGTCGCCTTCGGCCACGCGGGTCATGTCGGCGCCGAGCGCTCCGGGCGTGGTCTTGGCGGCTTGCCGGAAATACTCACGGGTGATTTCGTTCAACTGGAAGTCAAACCCGAAGTCGGCCAGGCGGTCGAGCGCCCGCGCGAGGTGATAGATGGCGTTGTCGCGCACCGGGCGCGCGCTATGGCCGCCCTTGTTCCGGACCTCCCAACGCAGGTTGAGAAACTGCTTCTCGGCGAGGCCAATATGATGTTCGACGCGTTTGCCGTCCACCATCATGCCGCGCGCGCCTTCGTTGAGCGCAAACTCGGAGTCGATCAGTTCGCGGTGGTTCTTGAGAAGCCAGTCGACTCCGTTGTAGGGTCCGCCGCCTTCCTCGTCGGCCGTCAAGGCCAGGATCAGGTCGCGATCGGGCCGGAAGTTTTCGCGCTTGAGGCGCAGCAGAGTGGCGGTCCAGACGGCGGCTTGCGCTTTGTCGTCGGTGGTGCCCCGGCCGTAGAAGTAGCCGTCCTTTTCCTCGAATACGAAGGGATCAAAGGACCAGTCCTCGCGCTTGGCCTCGACGACGTCGATATGCGCGAGCAGCAGCATGGGCTTGCGCGCGCCCGTGCCGCGGTAGCGGACCACCACGTTGTGCTTGGACGGAATCGCGCCGCCGACGAAGATGTCGGAATCGGCGAATCCGGCGGCTTTGAACCGCGCCGCGACGCTTTGAGCGATGGGTGTCGTGGCGCCGGTGGTGAATCCGGACTTCACCTCGATCATTTCCTTGTAGATCTCGCGCGCGAGTTGCCGCTCCGGTTCGGGCGGCAGCAGGTCAGCGGCGCGAGCAGACAGGACGAGCGTGGCGAGCAGGACAGAGCGCATGGCACATTGTTGCACGAGTCCGGGTTGCACGAGTGCAGCTCATTTTTCGCTTGCTTTGTTCCGGCTGGTACGCGATTCACCGAGTGCGAACAGGCGGGCCACGTTGCGCGCGTCGTCGCCTTCTTCGTCAACCGGAGTCTCGGCGATGAAAGGTTTCGCGCGCAGCCTGGGGTGGCTGAGGATGGCGCGGAAGCCGGCTTCGCCGATGTGCCCGCGGCCGATGTGCTCGTGGCGGTCGACATGCGAGCCGAGCGGGGCCTTGGAGTCGTTGGCGTGTATGACGTGCACGTTCTCAAGCCCGAGGATGGCGTCGATCAGAGCCACCGTCTCGCTGGTCTTGCCGGCGAGGTCGTAGCCGGCCGCGAGCGTATGGCAGGTGTCGATACAGAAGCCGACGGCCATGTCGGTGAAATTGGCGGCGTGCTGGCGCAGAACCGCGAGTTCCTCAAAGCGCGAGCCGAGCGAGTCGCCGGATCCGGCGGTGTTTTCGAGCAGCAGCGTCAACCCGCGCGCGTCGATGCCCTGCGCCGCTTCGCCGAGCGCCTGGCAGAACGTGTGGATCCCCATCTCCACCGTGTGGCCCTTGCAGTTGCCGGGATGCGCCACCAGGTACTCGGCTCCAATGAGCAGCGCGCGCTCGATCTCGCCTCGAAAGCAGGCGATGGACTTGGCTCGCAAGCCGTCATTACAGGAGGCGAGGTTGATCAGGTAGTTGTCGTGGATGACGAGCGGCCAGAGGTCGTGCTTTTCGCGGGCGCGCCGGAGCGCGAGCACGGCCACGTCGCTCGGGCGTCCGGCTTTCCACATCCGCGGACTCGCCGAGAAGATCTGCAGCGTGTTGGCCCCGATGGCGCGAGCATGCAGCGCGGCGCTCTCGAGCGAGTGGCTGATGGAGCAGTGATGTCCGGCGCGGCGCTTTACCGGCACAGACTCACCGCGGGCTCAGTAGAAATTTTTGTTCCAGGCATGCCGGCGAAGCCGCTCGATGAGGGCGGCGGACAGCGGACCTTGTTTGGATACCGACAGGCTTGATTCGACGGTCGAAATGCGCCGCATGCCGGGAATGACGGTGGTGACCGCGGGGTGCGAGATCACGAACCGGAGCGCGATTTCGGCCAGTGTGCCGGGCTGATCGGCCAGGTCCTTTTTGAGCGCTTCGGCGTGTTCCACGGCTTGGGCCAGATGGTCGCCGCGGAAATAGTATTCGCGGAAGTCGCCCGGGTTGAACCGGGTGTCGAGGGTCAGCGTTCCGGTGAGCGTGCCTTCGTCGAGCGGGACGCGGGCGAGCACGCCGATGCCGGCTTTTTGGCAGAGCGGAAAGAGGTTGTGTTCGGGCGTCTGGTCGAAGATGTTGTAGATCACCTGAACGGTGTCGATGAGGCCGGTTTCAATAAGCTCGAGCGCGGAGTCGGGCTGATGGTCGTTGATGGAAATGCCGAAATGGCGGACCTTGCCCGACTTCTTGAGATCCTCGATGGCCCGCCGCCATTCGTCCTGTTGGATCCACTCGGGGTTCCAGACGTGGAACTGCTGCAGGTCGATCGTATCGGTGGCCAGGTTGGCCAGGCTCTTTTCGGTGCAGCGCACGGCCCACTCATAAGGGAACACCTGCTCAATTCCGATGCCGGGCTGAGCGGGCCAGAGCTGATTCTTGGGCGGGATTTTGGTGGCAACCCAGACTTTTCCGGGCGCCTCGCGGATGATTTGGCCCACCAGTTTCTCGCTGTGGCCGCGGCCATAAGCGAGCGCCGTGTCGATGAAGTTCAGGCCGAGTGCGAGCGCGCGGCGCAGGGCCCGGAGGCTTTCGTCGTCCTCGCCCCCGAGCCACTGCTGTCCGCCGATTCCCCAGGCGCCGTAGCCGATTTCGCTGATCTCTATTCCGGTTTTTCCAAGCTGGCGAAATTTCATCAACTACATGGTAGCGCCTGGGCTTCCGGCGAGCTTAGTAATTGGCCGGTTGCAGGTGCAGCGTCTTGCCCGCGACGACATACACGCGCTCGGAAAGCAGCGTCTGTCCGCCCAGGCGGACTTCGACGTTGTAGCGTCCGGGCCGCAGGTGCATGGTCTTGTTGTCGTGCATGGTGCCGGCGTACGAATTGTCGACGAAGACCTGCGCGTCTTTGAGCTTGGTGTCGAATTTCAGCGTCCCGTAATTGGGCGCCGACTCGTAGTAGCCCGGACCCCAGTATCCAGGACCCCAATAGGAACCCCAGTATGGGCCCCAATACGGGCGGTAAAATCCGCCGTACACGTACGGCCGCACCACCACGCCTCCGCCGTATCGCACCGCGGCCGATGCCGTGAAAGGAAGCATGGTCGCCAGTGCCGCAGCCGCAATCAAAAGTTTCTGTTTCATACCCGTCGTGCTCCTCTGCCTATTGGATTTGCACGCGGTGTGCCAGGATTCACGGTAGGCTTATCAATCACTTAGCCGCAGGTGACCGGTGGGGTTACACCAGGGTGGCCGAATGCAGCCACCAGGGGAATTCGTTTTCAGGCGTGAACGGGAGTTCGTTCGGGGAGTTCAGCGGCGGGCTTCCGCTCGGGCTCAAACTCGGCGACCCGATAGAGCAGCGCGCCGCAGGCGAGGCTCAGCAGCCAGGCGCTCACCAGTCCGAGCGCGTTGGCCGTCCAGGATTCCGGCCAGAGGCGGAAGACGAGCGCATTGACGGTCAGGCAAACCGGATAGTGGATCAGAAAAACGCTATACGAGATTCGTCCCAGGGCGGCAATCGGCGGTGCGGCTGCCCATCGTGGTGCTCCGCCGGCGCTCAATGCGAGCGCTACCGCGGAACAACCGGCCACCACAATGCGCTCCCGCCAGTCCACCAGCAGAGCGCCGCTCACCAGCGCCGCCAGGGCGATTGAGAGCGGAATGCGCCGGGGCCGCGAGGAGATCCACGCCGCCAGAATCCCCAATCCGTAAGCGCCGAAGAAGTAAGGGGCCCACGCGTCGAGCGCGGAGATCCGGTTCAGCCAGAAGAGCGACACGGCGGCCAGAGCGGCGCAAACGGCCACCGCGGCGCGTCCCGTGTAGCGAAGAATCAGCGCCAGCAGAACGTAGAGTTGAAAATCGATGGCCACATACCAGACTCCGGCCGACAGAGCCTCTTCACCGGCAATATCCTGCAGGAAAAACAGATTCGCAAAGATCTGCTTGACGGTCGGGACATGCGGGACGGCCGGATGGTCCATCCAGGCGCGGGCTGCGAGTCCGGCGGCGAGCGCCGCGGCGAGAGCGATGACATAAGGCCGGGCCAGCCGGCGGTAGCGTTGCCAGATTAAGGCCGGCACGCCCGCCTGCCCGGACTCGATTTTCAGCGATAGCGATCGATACGCCAGAAAGCCGCCCACAACCAGGAACGCCTGCACGGCGATGCGAGCCTCGCTGTACAGCCAGTGGATGATCCCGCTTGCGCGCGGATACACAACGTCGGACATAGGCCCATAGAAGGCTAGATGATGCCAGACGATCAACTGCGAGGCGATTGCCTTGATTGCGTCGACGCCCGGCATACGATTTCGGGCGGGTGACATGAAAACTGAAGCGAGTCCGCTAAATACCACTATAGCGCCGCGGCCGGCCGGGGGCCGTTATTTCATCGCGCGTACGACGGCGTCGGTAAACTCGTTCGTCGTGGCGGAGCCGCCGACATCGCGAGGCAGGAACTCGCCCCGCGCGTAGACGCTCTCGATGGCCTTCTGCAGCCGGTCTGCCGCGTCCTGCTCGTCGAGATGAATCATCATCATCACCGCCGACAGCATCACGGCGGTAGGGTTGGCGATGCCTTTGCCCGCGATATCGGGAGCGCTGCCGTGAACGGCTTCAAACACCGCGTGCTTCTCGCCGATATTGGCGCCGGGGACGATGCCGAGCCCGCCCACCAGTCCTGCGGCGAGGTCGGAGACGATGTCTCCATAGAGGTTCGGCATCAGCAGAACGTCGAACTGTTCGGGCCGCATCACGAGCTGCATCGACGCATTGTCGACGATCAATTCGTTGTACTGCACCTCCGGGAAGCCGGCGGCGGCCTCGCGGCAGCAGCGCAGGAACAGGCCGTCGCTGAGTTTCATGATGTTGGCCTTGTGCACCGCCGTTACCTTCTTCCGCCCGGTGAAGCGGGCGTACTTGAAGGCGTCCTTGGCGATTCGCATCGAGGCGGTGCGGGTGATCACCTTCAGGCTGGTCACCACGTCGTGCACCACTTCGTGCTCGAGCCCGGCGTAGAGGTCCTCTGTATTCTCGCGGAAGATCACCATGTCGATCTTCACGTCCTGGTAGCGCGTCTTCAGGCCGGGCATGGTGCGGACGGGCCGCACGTTGGCAAACAGGTCGAGTTCTTTGCGCAGCGCGACGTTGACGCTCGTGTATCCCCCGCCGATGGGCGTGGTCACCGGGCCCTTCAATCCGGTCTTGGTGCGGTGAAGCGAATCGAGCACGGGGCGCGGCAGCGGTTCGCGCGTTTTGACGATGGTGGCTTCGTTTAACTCCACCTTGTCCCACTCGATTTCAACGCCGGCGGCGGCGATGACTTTCACCGCGGCGGCAGTCACTTCCGGGCCGATGCCATCGCCCGGAATCAAAGTTACGGGATAACTCACGCCTTCATTGTATTCCTGCACGAACGAGCGCCATGGGAGAATAGGAGTTTCATGGCAAAAATCGCACGCGCTCTGCTGAGCGTGACCGATAAAGCGGGCATCGCCGAGTTCGCCCGCGAACTGGCTGAACTCGGTGTCGAACTCATATCCACGGGAGGCACCTACCGCGCGCTGCGCGAAGCCGGCATTGCCGTCCGCGAGGTGGCCGAAGTAACCGGGTTCCCCGAGATGCTCGACGGGCGCGTAAAGACCATTCATCCGCGCGTGGCGGGCGGCGTTCTGGCCATTCGCTCCAATCCCGAGCACATGGGCGCCATTGCCGCGCACGGCATTCCGGCCATCGACATGGTGGTTGTGAATCTCTATCAGTTCGAGAAGATCGCCGCCAAAGCGGGCGCGACCATCGAGGAACTGATCGAAAACATCGACATCGGCGGCCCCACGATGATCCGCGCCGCGGCGAAAAATTACCAGGATGTCGCCGTGGTCACCTCGCCCGCCGACTACGGTTCTCTCGTCGAGGAACTGCGCGCGGGCGGAGGATCGTTGTCGCTCGCCACTCACTGGCGCCTGGCGAAACAGGCATTCTCGACCACAGCCGCCTACGATCGCGCCATCACGGCACGCCTGGCGCGGATCGAGGTGACGGACGGCGAGTTCACGGATATCGCCGAGGACAGACCTCCGGCCCTGCTCGACATCCGGGCGCGGCGCTCGCTGGCGCTGCGCTACGGCGAAAATCCGCATCAGGCGGCCGCGCTCTACTCGATGGGGCATGGCGGCGTCGCCGCCGGCGAGCAGCTACAAGGCAAGGAGCTTTCATACAACAATCTGGTGGACCTCGACGCGGCCTGGCAGTTGATTTGCGAATTCGACTCCCCGGCGGCGGCCATCATCAAGCACACCAACCCGTGCGGCTGCGCGGAATCCGCCTCGCTCGCCGAAAGCTACCGCAAGGCGCTCGAAGCCGATCCGGTTTCCGCGTTCGGCGGCGTGCTCGCGTTTAACCGGGAAGTGGATGAGGAGACGGCGCGCGAGGTAGCCAGGCTGTTTGTCGAAGCCATCGCCGCTCCCGGCTTTTCCGAAGGCGCGCGGGCGGCGCTCGCCTCGAAGAAAAATCTGAGGCTCGTGCGCGTCGCGGCGGCGGCGGGTCCGGAACTGGTGGTGAAGTCGATTTCGGGCGGATTTCTCGCGCAGACCGCTGATACCCACCGCCTCGACCGCGCGCAACTCGCCGTGAAAACCGTCCGCCAGCCGACGGAGGATGAATGGCGCGCCCTGCTGTTCGGCTGGAAGGTCGTGAAGCACGTCAAGTCGAACGCGATCGTCTATGCGCGCCCGGGCCAGAGCGTGAGCGCCGGCGCGGGGCAGATGAGCCGCGTGGATTCGGTGAAGGTGGGGGCGATGAAAGCCGTTCTGCCTCTCGCCGGTTGCGTGCTCGCCTCCGATGCCTTTTTCCCGTTTCCCGACGGCGTAGAAGAGGCGGCGCGCCATGGCGTGACCGCGGTGATTCAGCCCGGCGGTTCGGTGAAGGACGACGAGGTAACGGCCGCCGCCGACCGGCTGAATGTCGCCATGGTGTTCACCGGCGTCCGCCACTTCCGTCACTAGGAGATCGGTAAACTATCGTGATACGCTGATCCGCGTGGACGCGGAGGAGCCTCGCTATGCATCGACTCAGATTTCTCGCTTTCTGCCTTTCGATCTCCATTGCCGGTGGTCAGGACAATATCTTGCATGAAGGAACGCCGGTTCGAATGCGAATCAGCCGGACGGTTTCCTCAAGTGACGTCAGATTAGGAGAGAACGTGGATTTCGAGACTTTGGACGATGTCAAGGTCGGCCAAACGATCGTAATTCCTGCGAGCTCAATCGCAATTGCCACCGTGACCGAGGCTGTGCCGAAACGGCGCATGGCGCGCGGCGGCAAACTGGCGATGAACATCGATTATGTCCGGCTTCCGAATGGTGACAAGTTGCCGCTCAGAGGAGTTCAGGATGTAAAAGGCGGCGGCCACACCGGGGCGATGACGGGAGCGATGGTGGCGACCTCAATCGTCTTCTTTCCGGCCGCGCCGCTGTTCCTGTTTATGCACGGCAAAGACATCACCATTCCGAAAGGCCACGAAGTCACGGTTTATACCAACACCGACCTCGATCTTTCCAAATTGCAAATTTCGTCGACCTCGACCCCCAACGCCGGCCGGCCTGCGGTTTCCGCGGCGGCGCTGTCGAATAATGATGTGCTGCAGCTGAAAGAGGCTGGGTTGGGCGATCCGTTGATCATCGAGAAGATCAAAGCCTCACCAGCCAATTTCAAACTCGAAACCAGCGACCTGCTGGCTCTGAAAAAGGCGGGGCTTTCGGATGCGGTCATCGCCGCCATGCTCGAGGCATCCAAGCGTTAACCAGCCGTTTTGCCGGCAGCCGCAAGCGCGATAGGCTGGTTCGGTGAACCTGAAAATCCGGCGAATCGAAACGGCCCGGGTGCCGCCGCGATGGGGGCTGCTGCGCGTTGTCGCTGAAACCGGCGAGGAAGGCTACGGCGAGTTCACCGTCGAAGGACAGTTGGGCGGCGCCGAAGCGGTGGTCGGCGAGCTCGAACACTACTTCACCGGCAAGGACGCGCGCGAGCTCAAACGGCTGGTGCGCGGGTGCTACGACCAGTCGTTCTACCACGGCGGTCCGCATTTCATGAGCGCGCTCGGCGGTATCGAGATGGCGCTCTGGGACCTGGCGGGGAAAGCCGCCGGGCAGCCGGTTTATCAGATGCTCGGCGGCAAGGTGCGCGACCGGGTGAAGGTCTACCGCTGGGCCGGCGGCAACAACAACCGCCCCGAGGCGGCGGCCGAGGAAGCGGCACGCGTGGTGGCCGAGGGCGCTCAGGCAATTAAGATGAATGCCTGCCCGCCGCTCGCGGCCATCGACACCTACGGCGGAATCCGCTCGGCGGTGGAGCGGGCCCGCGCCGTGCGCGCCGCGGTCGGCGAGCACGTCGACCTCGCCCTCGATTTTCATGGCCGCTGTAACGTGCCGATGGCGCGCCGCCTGGCCCGTGAGCTCGAGTTCGCTCGGCCGCTGTTCTATGAAGAACCCGTGCGGCCCGACTACAACCGCTGGCTTCCGGAAATCGCCATGCTAACCAGCGTGCCCATTGCAACCGGCGAGCGCATGTGCACGGTTGCCGAGTTCTCCGACGTGGTCGCCGCGCAAGGCGCGCATATTCTTCAGCCGGATCTGGTCCACGTGGGCGGAATCTCGAACGCCGCCGATATCGCCGCCCTCGCCGAAGCCAACGGACTCGCGTTTGCGCCGCACTGTCCGCTGTCGCCGGTGGCGTTCATGGCCTGCCTGCAGGTGGTTGCGCAATCGCGCGCCGGTTGGATTCTCGAGTGGTCGAAAGGCATTCACTACAACGCGAGCAATGCCACGGCCGAGGTGGACCCGTGGCTGCGCTATTTGCGCGAAAGCAGTTGGCCGCGCTTCGATCTGAAGGACGGACACCTGGATGTGCCGGATCTTCCCGGGCTCGGCGTCGAAATCGATTGGGCGCAGGTGGAAAAGGCGGCGCGCGTCGGTGTGGTTTGGCGCGACGAGGAAATGACGCTGCCCGACGGGACTCGCGCAAACTGGTAATCGGCTAGCAGATCTGCGCGCCCGCTCGACCTCGCCCGCACCCGCTCGAACTTCGTTCAGGCCTTAAGCAGTGGCGGGTCCGCTACCACCGGAACGGTCCTGGCATAACGCGGCCGGGTCCCCGCCGGCGAGCAACTGCTCGGCGGTCCGCGCATCCACCGGACGGGAATAGTAGAAGCCCTGCCCATACTCGCAGCCCGCCGCCCGGAGATGGTCGACGTGAATCTGCGTCTCCACACCCTCGGCCACCACCTCGAGCCGCAGGTTGCGGGCCATCGCAAGAATCGTTTTGACCAGCTCTTCGCTGTCGTTGTCCTTTTCGGCCAGATTCAGCGTAAAGGACCGGTCGATTTTGAGTGCGTCAAACGGCAGCTCGCACAGGTAGCGAAGGCAGGAGTACCCGGTCCCGAAATCGTCGATCTTGAGGCCGACGCCGAGGGATTTGAGGCCGTGCAGGACCGAGCGCGCATGATCCAGGTCTTCGAGCAGCATGCTCTCGGTGATCTCGAGTTGGAGCGTGTTCGGGTCAAGTCCGGTCTCGGCCAGAATCGCTTCGATCTGGGGCGCGAGGTGCTCGTCCCGGCACTGGGACGGGGAGATGTTCACACTGATTTCAAGGGGCGTAGCCGACGGGTAGGTCTGATGCCAGGCAGCCATCTGGCGGCAGGCCTGGCGCATTACCCACAAACCAAGCTCGTTGATCAGCCCGGTTTCCTCGGCCACCGGGATGAACTCATCCGGGCCGATCATCCCGCGCTCCGGGTGCTGCCAGCGGGCCAGTGCCTCGAAGCCGCAGATGGCTCCGGTGGCCAGGTGAACCCGAGGCTGGTAGTAAACCATTAACTGCTGTTGCTCGAGGGCGCTGCGCAGGTCGTTTTCAATCTGCATGCGGGCGGTGACCCGGTCGCGCATGGCCCCGTCGAACATCGCCCAGCGGCCCTTGCCGCCCGCTTTGGCCGCGTACATCGCCGTATCGGCATCGCGGAGCATCTGCTCCGCCGAGCCGTAGTCGGGGCGCTGAACGGCGATCCCGATCGACACCGAACAGAACACCGGTCGCGAATCGAGGTGGAACGCATGGCGCATCGAACGCAACACCTGTTCGGCGCATTCGGCTGCTCCGGTTGCACCGGCGCCTTCGAGAAAGATCGCGAATTCGTCGCCGCCGAGCCGAGCCGGGAGCGCGCGCAACGGAGACCGGCCGAGCACCTGGCGCAGCCGCGCCGCCACGGCGATCAAAAGCTGGTCGCCCGTCACATGGCCGAGACTGTCGTTCACCAGCTTGAAACGGTCGAGATCGAGGAACAGAAGCGCGAATGCGCCGGTCCGGCCGCCGCACGACGACAGGGCCGACTCGAGGCGCTCGAGCAGCGCGATCCGGTTCGGCAGGCCAGTCAGGGCGTCCGTGGTCATCTTCGCCGTGACGTCGCTCTGCGATCCGGCCATGCGAATGGCGCGCCCCTCTTCATCGCGTACCGCCAGACCTCGATCGAGCATCCAACGGCAGTCGCCCTGCCGGGCGAACATCCGGAATTCGTGTTCGAAGGCAAGCGAGCCGCGATTCAGGTGCAGGTCGATCGCCGCCCGAAGTCCGGCGAGGTCAGCCGGATGCACGCGGCCGAACCACTCCTCGGGCGAATCTCCGACCTCGCCGTCTGCGTAGCCGAGCATCGATTTCCAGCGAGGCGAGTAGTAGATCCGATCCGAGCACAGGTCCCAGTCCCACAATCCGTCATTCGAGCCGCGGGCGGCTAACGCATACCGCTCTTCGCTCACGCGCAGGGCGGTCTCGGCCTGTTTCCGGGCAATCTGAGAACGGATCCGCGCGAGCGCAACGGTCATATCCACGGGCTTGGTGACGTAATCGTTGGCGCCGAGGTCGAGCGCCTCGGCGATTCTGTCGCTGTCGCTGACCGCCGTCACCATGATGACCGGCAACCGGTCCGGCGGATGCACCGCGCGGAGCAGTTTCAACACCTCGATGCCGCTTAAGCCCGGCATCATCGAATCCAGCAGGATCAGGTCCACCCCGCCTTGTTCGACCGCGGCGAGCGCCCCCCTTCCGGTTTCAACCGCTTGAACGCTAAAACCGTTCCGCTCAAGGCGCCGCGACAGCATGTCGCGATTGGCTTCCTCATCGTCCACCACCAGCAGTCTCGGTCCACGTGCCATAGTCAAAACCCTTCACTCCGGTCGCGGCTGGGCCATCGGGGAACACGCTCCGGGCGGAGTCTGGTCGCAGCCGCCCGGAACGCGAACTGGATTGGCTAACGCTCGAAGCGGCCCACCAGAACCTGAAGGCGCGCGGCCATCTCGTTCAGGTTGCGGGCGGCCGACTGCGTGTCGGACGCGCCCTGTGTGGTTGAGTTGGCCGCTGCGGCCACGTCGTTGATGTTGCGGGCGATTTCCGCAATGCCCTGGCTTGCCTCACTGATATTCCGGCTCATTTCGTTGGTGGTCGCGGTCTGCTCTTCGACCGCAGAAGCGATCACGCCCGACACGTCGCTCACCTTGTCGATGACGCCCGAAATCTCGTTGATGGCCTGAACCGCGCCCGAAACACCGTCCTGGATCGTCTGCACCTTGCGCTCGATGTCTTCGGTGGCCTGAGCGGTCTGCTTGGCCAGGTGTTTGACTTCGTTGGCTACCACGGCGAAGCCCTTGCCGGCTTCCCCGGCGCGCGCCGCCTCGATGGTGGCGTTGAGCGCCAGCAGGTTGGTCTGGTGAGCGATGGTTGTGATCACTTTCACAACCTGGCCGATGTCGGAGCTGGCGTCGCCCAGTTTATTGATCCGGGTCTGCGCGTCGCGGGCCACGTTGACGGCCGTTCCGCCGATCTGAGCGGCCCGGTTGGCGCCGCCGGCGATCTCCCGGATAGAGGCGACCATCTGCGACGATCCCGACGCCACCACGTCCACGCTCTTGGCCGATTGCTCGGTTGCAGCCGAAACCATGGCGGCACGCTCGGCTGCCTGTTCGGCCGTGTGAGCCAGTTCCTGGCTGACGCTGGTCAACTCCGTCGAGGACGAGGCCAGGTGAGCCACCAGGTCCACCAGTTCCTCGACAAAGCTCACCAGGTTCTGGCGGATCCGCGCGAAGGCCCCACCCAGGGTCCCGGCCGCCTGCGCTTCGGTCTCAAATGCCTTATCGGCCAGCCGCAGCGAGGCCAGGCATTCCGCCTGGCTGAGCAGCGTCTCGATGGCTTTCTTGACCACCGTCAGGTTCTCGGTCCGGTCGGCTTCGGCCTGGCATGGAATGGCCGACACGTTCAGCCCGATCGACTGAAGCGTGCTCAACAGAAACGAGTCACCGATGGCCTGCGTGTCGAGGTTGAAGACCTTGAAGATCGCCTCCTCGGCCCGGGCGATGAAATCGGCGTCGTCGAACGCTGTGCGCAGGTGTTTGCGGGTTAGCGTCTGGTATTCGGCGTAGGAGCCGACATACCACTTGAAAGGCAGATCGATGCGGTCGTGAACGCGACCGACATGCAGGCGGCGCTCGAAGTATTCTAGCGACCAGTTCTCACGGGCTCCCTCGAAAATTTCGCGGTAGTAGCCGGCCTGCGAGTTCTCGAGAGATCTGCGCAAAGCCTCGAGCGGCATACCGGATCGGGCGGCGTAATTCTCAAAAAAGGCGCGGGTCGGCGCGAATGAGAATTGCCAGTCGTAGAATTCACGGGCGATGGCCGGTGCGGCCTTCTCCGCCCATGGAATCAGGTCGGCAATCAGGCTGCGCTCGGCCTCGCCGAGGCGGATGAACCGGCGCCGTTGAGCGAGGCTGCGCTCGTTCATGCCGAACTGCTCGGTGAGCAGCGTCCGGCCCCCGGCCGGCATCGCGGCTGTGGGGTGCGTCTGAGGCGCCGCCGGGCGGCGCAGGGTTTCGGGCTGGTGTGTTTCGGTCATGGCTGTCAAACGGGAGCTTGCCTCCAAAAACCGTATCGGCGCGGCCGGCGCGATTTTGAGAAAAAAACGGCTCACATCCGGCTCGAAATCTCCGATGAGCGCTCTATGGTTAGAAACTCGGGTGCCGCCGGAGCCGCCGACGGTTCAGCCATTCTCGCGGTGGATGACGATCCTGTTTCGCGCCGCCTGCTCGAAGCCGCTCTCGAGCGCGACGGGCATCAGGTGGTTGTGGAGGAAAGCGCGGAACGGGCTCTGGCTACGCTCGAAAGGTTGGGAGCCGGCGCCTTCGGATGCCTGGTCACCGACTATCGTATGCCGGGCCTCAACGGCGTCGACCTGCGCTCCTGGGTCTCTATGCAGGATCCGGCGATTGCCGCCATTCTCGTTACCGCCGAAGGCGAACAGAAACTGGTGGAGCAGAGCCTGCGCGCCGGCTTCGCCGACTTCCTGAACAAGCCCCTGTCCACCGCTCAATTGCGCAAAGCCGTGAATGCCGCGCTCGAGCAGACCGCTCACCGCCGGGAGATGGCCTGTCTCGAGCGCAACGTCGAACAGGTCGCCCGCACGCAGCGCGAAATGCTCATAAGCGAGCTGCGGACGGGCCTGCTGGCGGCCGAAGTGTTCGCGCGGCCCAAGTATCAGGCCGGCGGCGATTTCCTGTCGCATATTCAGGTCAGCGCAAACCAGGAGGTGATCATGCTCGCCGACGTGAGCGGACACGATCTGGCGGCCGCTTATGTCTCGGCTTATTACCAGGGCATGGTGCGCGGCATGCTCGAGACCGGCGTCAGCGCCGCCGCGGTATTCGAACGGTTCAACCGCTTTCTGGCCGACGAATGGAGTCCCGGCCGGCGCGATATCCCCGTTTCCATTTCCGCCTGCTCGCTTGAATACGATCGCCTCCGCGAGCGCATCAGCCTGCTGAGCTGCGGCGCGCCCGAGCCGGTATACACAAGTCCCGACGGCCGGGTGCACCGTGCCGGAATCATACCGGGCTTCCCGCTGGGCTGGTTTTCACCGAATCCGGTCGAGTGCTGGAGCCGGCCGTGGGAGGGCGGCCAGTTCCTGTTGTGGACCGATGGACTGGCCGACCTGGCCGAGCGGCTGGTGGTCAGCCCCTTGAGCCTGGCCCATGCGCTGCTCGAACGGGGCGGCGAACCCGAGTGGCTCGCGCAGGCCTCCGACGACATCATGGCGGTCCGTGTCCGGCGCGCTGACGATTCCGGAAACGGGATGTTCCACCCGGTGTTTTGTGGGCGCTACCGGCCCGCGCAGGCGGCCGCCATCGACCAATTGCAGCAGTACTGGTCGAACAGCATCCGGCTGGCCGCGCCCGATCTCGACGAATCGACCGTGTACGACATCCTGCTGGCCTCCCGCGAAGCGCTCGCCAACGCGCTCGCCTACGGTTGCCGGCCCGAGGAAATCGCCACCCTGACGGGCGCGTACTCGCCCGCTTCCGGTATATTCCGGGTTCACGTGTGCGACCCCGGCCCGGGGCACGACTTCGACGCCGCCGCCCATCACGCCGACGATGAACTCGCCGACCTGCATCGCGGCCTTATGTTGATCTCGAAACTGGCCCGGCGTGTCGCCACGGCCCGCAACGGGGCTGAGTTGACCCTCGATTTTCAATCCGCTTCGAAAGGATCATGATGAACACTCTTTCCAGCCCGCCCGGAAGGCGCGCGCTCACTCTTAAAGTCGGCGGTGACCTGTTGAGCACGACCGCCGTCGGCGAACGCGATCAGATGTTTTCCGCGCTCGACGCCTGCGCCGCCGACCCTCCGGACGAAGTCGAAGTCGACCTGCGGGGCGCCCGCATGGTGGACTCAGTGGGCCTGAATCTCCTGGTGGCGGTGATCAAGCGCGTCTCGGCGTGGAATGTTCGGCCACGCATCCTGATTTCAGATGCGAACGTTCTGCGAACTTTCCAGTTCACCCGCCTCGATTCCCAGGCCGAAGTGGTGCGCTGCTGACTGTTCCCCTGCGGTACTCTGGGGGTAGTCGTGATTTCCCGAAGACTGCTCCTCGCCAGCCTGATCGTGAGTGTAGCCCTTCCGGCTGCCGAACCTGCTCCGGCCGGGCTCAGAAATTTCGCCCAAGTTGACGAAAAGCTCTACAGGGGCGGGCAACCCGCAGCCGAGGGATTCCGGAGCCTGGCGGATATGGGCGTCCGCACCGTAATCGACCTCCGGGGCGGCAGCCAGGATCGAGAACGGCAACTCGTTGAAGCCGCCGGTATGAAATACAGGCGTTTCTCCCTGCCTGCCCTCACCGCTCCCACCGACTCGAGCATCCAGGAGATTCTCAAGGAAATCGATTCGAGCCGCCGCGAAGGGCCTGTTTTTGTCCATTGCATGCGTGGGAAGGACCGCACCGGCTTGGTCGTCGCATGCTATCGGATGACCCACCAGAACTGGGAGAACCAGCGCGCTCTCGACGAGGCCAAACGTCACGGAATGAGCAGCTTGGAGTGGCGCATGCAGCGCTACATCCTGGATTTCAAACCCTCTGTCCAAAATCAGCGAGCCGCCGGGCGCTAAGTATAGTACTAGTACTATACTGTCTGTTAGCACTCTGAAACACTGGAGAGGAGACCAGATACATCATGTGGGACAGAAAAAGACCGGAAGCGGCGCCTGTGAACCCTGCGGCGGTGGCGCCCGTACCCCAACCGGCGGCGCCGCCCACGATTGCGCGACCCGCGCCGTCCGGAGGAACCTTGATCGGACGCTCGATGCGAGTTGTCGGCGACATCTACTGCGAGGAAGATCTCTACATCGACGGCGAAGTGGACGGGGCGGTGGAAGTGAGCGGAAGCAAAGTGACGGTCGGGCCGAACGGCAAGGCGAAGTCCAACATCAAGGCGGAAGAAGTCATCATCCTGGGCAAGGTTCAGGGCGATATCGACGCCTCGTCGAAAATCACAATCCGCAAGGACGGATCCCTAGTGGGAAATATCCGGACCAGCGGCATCGTGATCGACGATGATGCGTACTTTAAGGGAAGTATCGATATTGTCAAGAAGGCAGCGGCAGCGAGCGCCTGATCTTTCCGGGCGCGGCGGGGGAGCCGATATACTGGTGTATCGCGCTCCTCGAATCTAATGAGACTCTTCGCCTGGAACGCTGCGCGTTTTGTAGCCTTCCTTACATCAATGGCCGCTTTCGAGGCGGTCCTCTTCGCCCAAAGCGACGAAATTCAGGTTTACGATGGTTCGCTGGCGCCGCGCGGCGTCGTAAATCTGACGCTCCACAACAACTTCACGCCCAGGGGGCTGAAAGTTTCGGGCATTCCGGGCGGCATCATCCCGGACAAGTCCTATAACGGCACCGCCGAGTGGGCGGTTGGCCTCACCAGCTGGTTCGAGGCCGGGCTTTACCTGCCGGTCTACAGCGTGGACAAGGAACTCGGGCCTAAGATCGACGGGGGCAAACTACGGTTGCTGTTCGCCGTGCCGAACGCCGATGAGCGGCGGTTCTTCTACGGCGCCAATTTCGAATTCAGCTTGAACTCGAAGCATTGGGACGAGCGGCGCTTCACCTCGGAAGTGCGGCCGATTCTCGGCTGGCACCTGAAGCCCATTGACGTGATCTTCAACCCGATTGTCGACACCTCGTACCGGGGCGGCGTCAAAAGCCTGGAGTTCGCTCCTGCCTCAAGGGTCGCGTACAACCTGAACGAGCGTTGGGCGGTGGCGCTCGAAGAGTACAGCGACTACGGGCAGTTTCGGAAATTCAACAAGCCCTCGGACCAGGCTCACCAGCTTTACAGTGTGGTGAACCACAAAGGGAAAACGTGGGAAGTGGAAGCCGGAATCGGCTTCGGACTCACCAGCGCGTCGGACCGGATCACACTCAAGCTGAGGCTCGCCCGCGACCTGCGCAAACCCAAGGGAACGCCTTAGCCGACTCTCACGGTTTGGCCTGGGCCGCGGCAATCACCGCGGCATAGGCAGGCGTCGGCTTGCCGTCGCGGTCAAACAGCAGCGGGTAATTGGTGCGTCCGCGGACCGGCCAGTTGTTCAGCCAGCTGTCGGCATTGGTGACGCCCCAAAACGTCACGCGCTCCACTACATCGCGGTGCTTCCAGTAAACCCCGAACAGTTCCGCGTAGCGACGGGCGAGTGTCTTTTCGACATCCTCGGGCAGCCCCTTGGTGTAGGGATTGAACTTCGCCAGCGCTTCCTCGCTGCGGCCCACATCGGCGCTGCGATTGCCGCTCGCCGAAGGAAGAACATCGATGTCGAGTTCGGTGATCATCACCTTTACGCCCAGAGCCTTGAAGGCGCGGATGGTTTCGTCCTGCTGTTCCGCGCTGGGCCATTCGAGCTTATTGTGCCCCTGCAACCCGACACCGTAGACCGGGACGCCCTGCTGTTTCAGATCACGAATCAGCTTGACGGCGCCTTCGCGTTTGGCTGGATTCTCGAGCGAATAGTCGTTGTAGTAAAGCTGAGCGTCGGGGTCGGCTTCGTGGGCGAAGCGGAACGCCATGGCGAGGTAGTCCGGGCCGATAATCTTCATCCACGGGGACTGGCGCAAGGTCCCGTCCTCGTTGAGCGCTTCGTTCACCACATCCCAGCCCTTGATGCGGCCCTTGTAGCGGCCGACGACGGTTCGAATATGGTCGTGCATGCGCTCGATGAGCGCATCGCGGGTGAGCGGTTTGCCTTCCGCGTCCTCGAAAACCCAACGCGGAACCTGGCTGTGCCAGACCAGCGTGTGGCCGATGATGAACATGCCGTGCTTCTGGCCGAACGCCACGTAGCGGTCCGGCAGATCGAAGGAATAGCGGTTCGCCTCCGGATGGACGTACATCCACTTCAGAATGTTCTCGGGCGTGATGGTGTTGAATTGGGCTTTGATGATCGGCAGCGCGCGCTTGTCCTCCTCGGAGAATTGCGCGGTATTGAGAGCGGTGCCGATCCGGAAGGCATTCTTGTAAGCGTCCTTAAGCGTCGGTTGCGCGCCGACGATTCCTGCTAAAGCGGTAATGAGTAGAGCGGATTTCATGACGTTGCCTCTTTCGAAATGATTTGCTGACGCCGTTCGGTCAGTTCTTCGGTGATCTGGACGTTGAGTTTTCTGTCAATCGAGTAGAAGAACAGGCAGGCCACGCCGATGGCAAACGGGATGGCCGGATAGACGCTCATGATGAGCCGGATGCCGTTGAGCGCCTCGGGCGACTGGGCGGCGTTCGGCACGTAACCGTAGAGCGAAAGCAGCCAGCCGCCGATTGCGCCGCCGAAGCCGAGTCCCGCCTTGAGGCCGAACACGACGGCTGAAAAGACGATGGCGGTGGCCCGCCGTCCGGTCTTCCACTCGCCGTAATCGGCCACGTCGGCCATCATCGCCCACAGCAGCGGAATCGTGAAGCCATAGGCGAACTGCCGCACAATCTCGGTGGCGAACATCAGCGAAATGGCGCCGGCGGGGATGAGGACGAAAGCGGCGGTTAGGACGGTCGTAATGCCGAGTCCCCAAATGAAGACGTTCCGTTTGCCCCACTTCATGGCGCTTGATTTGGAGAACGCGATTCCGACCATGCTCGCGGTGGTTCCCGCGATGTTGAACCAGCTGAACAGGTCCTCGCGCCCCACCAGGTATTTGAAGAAGTAGAGCACGACTCCGCCGCGCATGGAGAGCGTGATGAAAACGAAGATCGTCAGCGCGAAGAGGGCAATCCACGGTCCGTTGTGGGCGAGGTCGGTGAAATCCTGGCGAATGGAGGACTTCTGCCCGGGCGCTGGCCGAATGCGTTCGCGCGTGGAGAAGAACGTGACCACAAACAACGCAACGCAAATCGCGGCGAAGATGCCCATGGTGGTCGAGTAGCCCTTGGCGCTGTCGGAGCCGCCGAAATACTTCACCATGGGAATGGCGAGCCCCTGAATGACGAACTGCGCCGACATGGCGAAGACAAACCGGTAAGACGACAGGCTGGTGCGCTCGCCGAGGTCTCCCGTGATGACGCCGCTCAACGCGGAGTACGGCAGGTTGTTCGCCGAGTACACCATCATGAGCAGCGCATAGGTGACCCAGGCGTAAATCAGCTTGCCGTCGGGGCTCAGGTCCGGCGTGCGGAAGGTGAGGTAAGCCATCACGCCGAACGGCAGCGCGGTCCACAGCACCCAAGGGCGGAACTTGCCCCAGCGCGTGTTGGTGCGGTCGGCGACCACGCCCATCATCGGATCGAAGATCGCGTCGAGCACGCGTATGCCGAGAAACAAAGTGCCGGCGGCGGCTGCGGTAATGCCGAAGGTGTCCGTGTAGAAGCTCAACTGCAGGATCACCATGGTCTGGAAAACGAGATTGGCGGCGGCATCACCGAGCCCGTAGCCGATCTTTTCGCGTGCGGATATTTTCTGCTCGAGCATCGGTTTTACCTTTTCACTCGCAGGATGACTTTCGTGAGATCCTCGTTCCGCGACGAGGTGCCGACCATGATTTCGAAGTCGCCGGGTTCGATGGTTTCCTTCATGTGGATGTCGTAGAAGGAAAGCGACTCGGGGGTGATGTCGATGGCGACTGCTGCTGTTTCGCCCGGTTGAAGCGCGACTTTGCGGAAGCCTTTCAACTCTTTTACCGGGCGCGTGACGGAGCTGACGAGATCGCGAACGTACATCTGAACCGTCTCGGTGCCGGCGCGGTTGCCGGTATTGATCACGTCGCAGAGAACCTGCGTGGAGGCGCCCGCCTTGATCCGGTTCATCTTCAGCCGCACGTTCCGGATCTCAAACGTCGTGTAGCTCAGTCCGAACCCGAACGGGAACAGCGGAGTCACATCGTCGAACAGATAACCGCGCCTCGCCGAGGGCTTGTGGTTGTAGAACGACGGCACCTGTCCCGCCGACCTTGGGAACGTGATGGGCAGTTTTCCGCCCGGATTGAAATCGCCGAACAGCACCTCGGCAATCGCGCGCCCGGATTCCTGGCCGAGATACCAGCATTGAACCAGCGCCTGAGCGTCGCGGGCAATCGCGTTCACGGCGAGCGGGCTGCCGCCGAACAGCAGCACAACCACCGGTTTTCCGGTAGCGCGCACCGCGTCGAAGAGTTCCTGTTGCCGTCCGAACAGGTCGAGCGTGGACCGGTCGCCCATATGCTTCAACGACCATGCTTCGCGCGAGGTCTGCTCGTTACCCCCGATTGCGAGCACCACGAGGTCGGCTTTGCGCGCGGTTTTGACGGCCTCAGCGATGAGCCTGCGATCTTCAGCAGCGTCGGCGGGCGTGACCTCATCCTGTTGCCAGGATCCGCCGATCGTGATGCGGCAGCCCTCGCTGTGAAGCACCTTCACTTTGGATCCGAGCCGCGCACGCAATCCTTCGAGCAGGGTGACTTCCTGCTTCGGGACTCCGCTGTAGCCGCCGAGCATGCTGCGATTCGAATTGGGCCCGATAACGGCGACGCTCCGGCAGGCTCCGGGGTCGAGCGGCAGCAGGCTGTCGTTTTTGAGCAGCGTAACCGATTCACGCGCGGCTTCGAGCGCAAGCCGGCGGTGTTCGTCGCAGCCCACCACGCGCTCGGCTTCTTCGGGGTCGTCGTAGGGACTTTCAAAAAGCCCGAGCGCGACCTTCCAGTGCAGCATGGGCGCAACGAGCGCGTCGAGTTGCGTCTCCTTGAGGCGTCCCTTCCTGACCAGTTCCACCAGATGCAGATAGCAGTCGGGCTCCGGCAGTTCGATGTTGACGCCCGCTTCAACGGCGAGAGCGCAAGCTTCGCGCTTATCGGCGGCTACAAAATGACCATGCGTGTCGGGACGGTAGCCGAGCTCCCAGATGGCGTAGTAATCGGATACAACGAAACCCTTAAAGCCCCATTCCTTGCGCAGAACGTCGCCGAGCAGCCAACGGCTGGCGTGCGAGGGTACGCCGTCGATTTCGTTATAGGACGCCATCACGCTGATCGCGCCGCCTTTATGAATCGATTCACGGAAGGGGTACAAAAAAGTTTCGCGGAGCAGACGCAGCGATACGTTTGCCGGCGAGCAGTTCATGCCCGATTCGGGCTGACCGTGCGCGGCGAAGTGTTTTAGAGTGGCAATCACGCGGCGCCGGTCGTTGAAGCGGCGGTCGCCTTGAAATCCGCGCACGGCGGCGATGCCCATGCGCGAAACGAGCCACGGGTCCTCGCCGAAGGTTTCTTCCACGCGGCCCCATCGCGGGTCGCGCGCAACGTCGACCACGGGTGTGAGCGCCTGATGGGTGCCGCGCACGCGTGCTTCATGCGCCGTCATGGAGTAGAGACGCTCGATCAGGTCCGGGTTGAAGGTGCCGGCGAGCGCGATGGGTTGCGGAAAGCTCGTCGACTCGGGCGCAGCCTGGCCATGCAGGCATTCTTCGTGGAAGATCACCGGAATTCCCAGGCGGCTCTCTTCGATAAAGAAGCGCTGAATGGCGTTGGTGAGTTCCACCGTTCGGCGCGGGCTCAAGCCGCCCGCCGCGTCGCTCGGTCGCCCCACCTGGCCGAGCCCGTGGCCGTTTCGAAATGCCTTGCGCGCGCGAGCCGGGTCGAAGTTGCCGTGCTCATCGACGAGCTTACCTGCCTTTTCCTGCCACACGCAGGTCATTTGAGCGGCCTTTTCTTCGAGTGTCATGCGCGACAGCAGATCCTGAACGCGTCGTCGAACGGTGAGCTTGGGATTTCGGTAGGGCGGCGGGGACGGCTTCATCGTGTGCGCCCCCAAATATATCAAAGCGAACTGAATCCCGAATCGATTCTGTTACATCCAAGAGTTTTAGGGGGCTTGCGAACTTTATGGAGGGGGAGCGCGTCTAAACAAGCAGTATGAACCACGAATCCAGGCTGGAAGAACTTCGGAGCGCCTATGACCAGGCCTTCCGCCGGTTCGTGACTGCGGTGCGTACCGGTCGCGAACTACCCGAAGCGACAGCCGAATATCATCAGTACCGCAACGCTCTCGCCGATTATCTGCTCGCAAACACGCAGCAACCGCCCGAACTGGCCGATTGCGCGGGCGCCTGCCGCTAGATTCGGATCCGCCCCGCGAACCTGCGCGTGAGGCATACTCGCCATATGGGACTTTCCCGATTTCGCGGCGGCGTGATCGTTCTGCCGGCTTTGATCTGCGCTCTCGTGCTGTTCCGGCCGGCCGTCTCACAAGAGCCGGCCTCGCCTGCCCGCTTCACATCGGACGGACGTTTGGAGTTCCCCGCCGAATATCGCGAATGGATCTTCCTCTCGGCCGGGCGCGGCATGACCTACGGACCGTCCGCCGACCCGAACGGTCCTCCCATGTTCGATAACGTGTTCGTCGATCCCGCCGCATACCGCTACTTCCTGAAGAGCGGACACTGGCCTGAAAAAGCCGTTTTCGTTCTGGAGATTCGGAACGCCGCAAGCGAGGGCTCGATCAATAAGGGCGGACAGTTTCAGAAAGGGCTTGTCCGGGTGGAAGTGGAAGTGAAAGACAAACGCTTCCAGGCGACGAACGGCTGGAGCTTTTATGAGTTCGGTCCGGACCGGAAACCCGCGGAGCCATTCGCGAAAAGCGCGACCTGCTATTCGTGCCACCCCGCTAACGGGGCAGTCGAGCAGACGTTCGTGCAATTCTATCCGACGCTGCTCCCGATTGCGGAAGCTCACGGGACGCTGCGGAAACGGGACTGATTCCTACAGCCCCATCCGCTCCAGTTTGCGATAGAGCGTCTTTCGCTCAATTCCGAGAATCTTCGCGGCGCGGCTCTTGTTTCCGCTCGTCGCGTTCAGCACGCGCCGAATCTGCTCGGCTTCGGTATCGGCCAGCGTATCGCCGCCGTGCTCGCGGGGCTCCATCAGTTCGATGGCGTCCTTCACCGCCGCTTCATCGATTCGGTTGCCCGGCGCGAGAATGGTCAGGCGCTCCATCATGTGCTGCAACTGGCGCACATTCCCGGGCCAGCTATAAACCTCCAAAGCCTTGAGCCCGCCCTCGGTCAACCGCGCGTCCTGCTGATATCTCCCGTTGTACTTTTTGAGGAAATAGTGAGCCAGCAGCGCGATGTCGCCGCGCCTTTCGCACAGCGGAGGCGCGAGAATCCGGACCACGTTCAGGCGGAACCAGAGATCCTCGCGAAACTTGCCCTCGTCCACCATCTTCTGAACGTCGCGATTCGTGGCGGCAAGCACGCGGACATCCACCGGCTTGGATCGCGAAGCGCCGAGCGGGCGGATTTCGCGCTGTTGGAGAAAGCGCAGCAGCTTGAGCTGGAAGCCGAGATCGATGTCGCCGATTTCGTCGAGAAACACGGTGCCCTTGTTGGCCGCTTCGAATAAACCGACGCGATCGCGGTCGGCGCCCGTGTAGGCGCCTTTCATCGCGCCGAACAGTTCGCTTTCGAGCAGCGACGGAGCGATCGAGCCGCAGTCCACCGGCACAAACGGCTGATCGGCGCGGCGGCTCTTGTTGTGGATCATGCGCGCGATGAGTTCCTTGCCGGTGCCCGTTTCGCCCTCGATCAGAATGGTCGCGTCGGTGGGGGCCACGCGCGCCAGCGTTTTATAAATCTCGATCATTTTCGGCGAACTGCCGATCATGTCGCTCTCGGGCAGGTCGTCGATGTCGGTCTCGTCGTCGTGTTCCTGCAAGGTGAGCGAAGCCTGGGCGCGTTTCACCGTGTCGAGCATCTGATCGAGCTCAAACGGCTTGGCGATGTAGTCGAACGCGCCGCCTTCGGTGGCCGCCATGACGGTTTCCATGCTGCCGCGGGCCGTCATCAGAATCACGGCGCATCCCGGATTGTTTTCGCGCGCCGAGCGGAGCACGTCGATTCCGGTGCGTTCGTCCAGATAAATGTCCGAAATGACGATCGGGTACGTCTCCGCGCGCAGACGCTCCATCGCCTCGCGCGTGGAAGCAACCGCGTCCACCTCGTAGCCCTCGAGTTCGAGGAACGTGACGATGGTCGTGCGTACCGAGTTGTCGTCTTCAACAACGAGAAGTCTGTCCACTGCCACCTTTATTCTACTTGGCCGGCGCGGTTACATTAGCGGGAAGCACGATGGTGAACGTCGAGCCCTGGCCCGGCACGCTCGCCACCTCCATTCTTCCGCCGTGATGCAGCACAATCTGTTCGACGATGGAGAGGCCGATTCCGGTTCCCGCTTCGCCCGAAGCCTCCGCTTTTTTGGTCCGGTAGAACTTCTTGAAGATATTCCGCAGTTCTTTCTCGTTCATGCCGATGCCCTGGTCGCGGACCGTGACGCGCAACTGGTCGCCGTCGCGCACGCTGTGGACGTGGACCTCGGTTTCAGAAGGCGAGTATTTGACGGCATTGGTAAGCAGATTGTAGACGGCGTATTCCATCAGCTCGCGATCGCCTTGCAGCCGGTCGGCGGTGGTGGAATCGAGAAAGATGCGGATCTGCTTGCGCTCGCCGAGCGGGCGCACGCGGTCGACACAGCTTTCGATGACCTCGCGCGAGTCGAACAGTTCGCGCTTCATCTCCATCTGCCCGTCGGAAAGGCGCTCGACGTCAAGGAACGTCTGGATCATGCGCGCCAAACGCTTCGACTCCGAGTTGATCATCTGGGCCATCTGCTTGCGCTTATCGTCGGTCAGGTTGTAGCGGCCCATCAGCTCGCTCGAGCCCTGAATGGCGGTGAGCGGCGTGCGCATTTCGTGCGTGACAAAGTGGATGGCCTGCTGGTAGCGAGCTTTGTCGGATTCGGATTTGCGTAGTTCCCGGCGCGTCGAAAAATATTGAAACGCCGCCGAAGTCACCACCGCCAGCCATGCCGACGAGATGGCGGCCGTATAAGGAAACACGACGCCGTGATTGAATGCGATGGCGGGCGTGGCGTGCGCGAGCGCGAGCAGCAGCGCAGCAATCAGATAGGCTCCCCAGCCGGACATGAGCGCGAAGGTCAGGCCCGCGGCGGCGGCGAAAATTGCGCAAACCAGCAGCACGGCCGAGTTCGACGCGGGCGCGAGGAATTCCGTGCCGGCCAGCGTCTCATAAGACTGCGCGTGAATCTCCACGCCTTGCACGGCTTCCTGATAGGGGTTGAAGTAGCGGTCGCGCGCGGCGCTGAGCGCGGTGACGCCGATGAAGACGGCGCGATTGTTCAGTCTTCCGGCAAGTTGGGGATTGCGCAATAACTCGGCGACCGAAATGGCCGGGATTCCGCCGCGCAGGAAACGGATCCGAAGCGGACGCTCGCTGCCCTGGCGCGGAGCGGGGATGCGGTGACCATCCACTTCGATATCGTCGGGCGACTCGAGCACCGGCTTGCCGCCGCGCGCCAGCCGGAACACTTCGAGTGAAAGGGCCCAACGGCGCTGCCCTTGCGCGACCTTTTCAAGCGGCACCAGGCGGCTCACGCCGTCGTGCGGCTGGTCGGCATGAATGTGGCCGAGTGCCGCCGCGGCAGAGCGGAAGCCGGGCAGCGGATCTTCCCAGCCCTTGGGATCGAGTTCGCAACTGAGCACCAGGTTGGGCGTCGACTTCATCGCGGATTGAAGGCGCGCGTCTTCGACCGCATCTTGCTCGTCGGCGAGGATCAGGTCGACGCCAACCGCTTTGGGCCGCGCCGCGGCGATGCTTTCGAGCCCGCGAGCGAGAATGGAACGCAGTCCGCGCATGCCGCCCATCGTGCGCAGCGTCTCGTCGTCGATGGCCACCACCACGGACTGCGCGGCGTGCGAGACCGGGTAGTACTTGAACAGCAGATCGTAGGCGTAGTTGTCGATGCGTTCGGCCAGCGGCGTGAATCCGGCGAGTTGCGCAACCACCAGCGCGGCCGCGATCGCGCCCGAGTAAGCCGCGATCCGGTTAACGGACCATCGCTTTTTCGACTTCATCCGGCTCCCGCGGCAGGCCCGCGCTCAGCACTTTCGCGCCGTTCTCGGTGACCAGAACCGTGTCCTCGATGCGTACGCCGAGGTTCTCTTCAGGGATGTAGATGCCCGGTTCGACGGTGATCACCATGCCGGCCGAAAGGGTCGCGCCGGGCGTTCCGGGGTCGTGAACATCGAGCCCCACGTGGTGGCTGACGCCGTGCGGCAGATATTTGCCGAGCGAGTTGCCGTGCAGATCCTTGCCGTGCGTGTTGATGTAGTCGCGGGCGATGCGGGTGAGTTCGCTCATCGCCACGCCGGGCTTGATGGCCGCGATGGCCGCCTTCTGCGCGCCGAGGACGATTTCGTAGATTTCGCGCTGCCGCGGGGTGAATTTGCCGTTCACCGGCACGGTGCGCGTCACGTCGCTCGCGTAGCCTTCGCATTGCGCCGCGGCGTCGATCACCATCACCTCGCCTCCGTCCATGCGGCGCGAACTCGCGTTGTAGTGCAGCACGGTGGAGTTTGGACCCGAGCCGAAAATCGGCGCGTAGGAGTAGCCTTCGCAGCCGGCTTCAAGCAGCGATGCGGTGAAAGTGGCCACCGCCTGATATTCATAGATTCCCGGCTGCACGCGCTTCCAGGCTGCGCGCTGCGCTGCCGCCGTCACCTCGGTGGTTCGCGTGATGGCCGCGATTTCGGCGGGCGACTTCTTCATCCTCAGCGCGGCGATCATGGGTGCGGCGTTCTTCAATTCGCGCATCGGCGCCAACTGCTTCAGCCACGTCGCTTCCGGGCGCTCGGTGAGCCCGTAGATGCTGTCTCCTGACTCGAGCGCCTGAGCGAGCGCCGATTCAAATTTCTCGATGGCGAGAACTTTGCTGACGCCCGTGGTCTCGGTAACACCGGCATCGCCGGGTCCGCTGCGCTTGCCGTTGTAAACTTCGCGCCGCTCGTTATGCTGCGGCAGAAACAGCATCTCGTCGTCGCGGGTGAGCAGCAGGATAGCGTTAGGTTCGCTGAAGCCGGTGAGGTAGTAGAAATTCTGCTCCTGGCCGAGGCGGAACACTTCATCACGCCCCTCCGCGCGGCCGAACAGGATCAGCGGACCTTGCAGTTCTTTCCGCAGCTCAGCCCGCCGGGCGCGGTAATCGCTCTTGGGGACCGCCGCGCTCGCCCCAGCCGCCAAAATGCAGAGAAGCCCCAGAATGCGCATGAAATTTGAGTATAGCGGCTTGCTCACCGCTCTGAAAACGTGAACTCCGGCCCGTCGATGTCCTGAAGCGTGAGGATCAGATTTTTCCGATTGTCCACTTCCGCGGCTGCTACCGGGAAGGTCGCGGCCAGCATGCGGTCCATCATCTGCCCGCCGTTGACGCGGTCGCGGATAACCAGAATCTCGTTGTACTTGGGCCCGAGAAGTTTGTAGTAGTCGAAAACGCGGTTCATGTCGGAGCGGGCGACGGTATCGCCGTCCACCGTCTTGCCATCCGCGGTGGTCAATTGGAGACGCCCTTCGCCGACCATAAACTGCGTCTTGGTTGGATTGATGACGCGGAAGTCCGCCACCACGATGCAGTTCGCCCCGTCGGTCGCGACACTCCGCACTTTCAGAATCTTGCCCTCGAGCGTGAGGTGCGCGCCCCTGGTTCCCACCCACGTGAAGGCCACCACGGCCGACACCACGGCCAGTCCAATGCCCAGGAAGAGGAGAAATTGCTTGCTCACAGAAAACCGACGCCAGTATAACATTCGCGAAGTAGCGTGAAACGCTCCGTTACATCGCTGCACTAACCTTCCGGCAGGTCCAGTACGCCTATGCTGGAGAATTTTTCGCCGCTTCTTTTTTGCGTGGCAAGCCTCGCCGTGTGGCGGGTAACTCACCTGTTCTACGGCGAGGATGGCCCGGGCGACGTCTTCGTGCGGCTCCGGCGTTGGGCGGGCGACAGCTTCTGCGGCCGCCTGCTGGACTGCTTCCACTGCCTGAGCCTGTGGTTCGCCGCGCCCCTTGCCTGGTGGCTCGGCGCGAACGGGGCCGATAGAGCCCTGCTGTGGTTCGGGCTTTCAGGCGCCGCGATTCTGCTGGAGCGCGTTACGACGCGCGAACTTCCCGCGGTTCCTCCCGCCGTCTGGCGAGAGGACGCGCCGCCCGCCCACTCACAACCGGAGGAAAACGAACATGTCCTGCTGCGGTAATCAACGCGCGTCTTACCGGCGCGAGTTCTCGCACGCGAACTCGAGCTATCCGTCTCCGCAACACGCAAGCGGCGCCGCTGCCGAATTTCAGTACGCCGGCAGCGGGCAATTGACCGTCACCGGTCCGCTCACCGGCACCGTCTACCGCTTCGCACCGGGTGAGCGCGTGAAGGTACATCCTTCCGACGTGCCGTCGATGGCCACGGTCCCGCAGCTTCGTCCCGCCCGTTAACAGCCGGCAACGGCTATTGTCCAAAACCTGAGCACAACCGGAGGAGATGCCATGAGTGTACTCATTATTCCCATCGACGCTTCCAAGATTCCGGACAGCGATCGAAAACAACAAAAAGTCAAGGTAGCCGTCCAACAGCGCGACGTCGTCAAGTCGATGGTGGTCGGCGTAGCGGAGGGGAAAGCGGAGACGAAGTTCGAGGTGGATCCGAAACTGAACACGGCCGTCGCGGTAGGGCCGGCCTCAGCTTCGGATGAGGATCTGTTTCACCTGCAGACGCTCACCGCTTCAGTATCGCCGGCGCAGTGGCAAAAACAGAACCTGACGCTGCCGCCCATTGAAATCACGCCGAACTGGTGGGCCGGGTGGCTGCGCTGGTGCCGCGACTTCGTCATCACGGGGCGGGTCGTGTGCCCGGACGGAAGCCCGGTGCCCGGAGCCGAAGTCACGGCCTATGACGTCGACTATTTCTGGTGGTGGTCGTCCATCAACCAGATCGGCTCGCCGGCTGTCACCGACGCGTCCGGCCACTTCACCATGAAATTCCGCTGGTGCTGCGGCTGGTGGCCCTGGTGGTGGTGGCTGCTTCGCCAATGGCGTCTCGACTTCGACCTCGTGCAGAGAATCGAGCCCATTCTAAAGCTCAATCCCCGGCTGAAGGTCCCCAAGCCGGAGCCTGTGCCGTCACTCGATTTCGGCGCGCTCAATCCGCAACCGCTGCCGCCGCGGAGTTCGGTTCCGCTCGGCCGGAGCATCGATCCCACGGTGATCCCCAAACTGCGCGAGCGCTTGATTGCCCTGCTCCCGCATGTCCCCGAACTCGAGCGCCTGCGCATCTGGCCGTGGTTCCCATGGTCGCCGTGGTTCGATTGCAACCCCGACGTCATCTTCAAGGTGACGCAGCGCTGCAGCGACGCACAGCCGAAGGTGATCTACAGCGAATCGATCTTCCAGACTCGCTGGGACATCCCCACTTCGCTGAACGTCACGCTGACCGCCAGCGGCGCCTGCTGCGTACCGCCGCCTCCGCACGACCCCGAAGGCGACTGCATGCTGATCACCGGCGTCTGCGGCGACCCCGGTATTCCGGTCACCGATATCGGCGGCAATCTCGGCGCGCCCGCCGGACCCGTCGGCTACGCGAATCCAGGATCGCGCGACAACCCGTTCTCGGAGGTGGTCTCGTTCTACGGCCAATTCGGCACCGCTTCGCAAGCCGACTACTACACGATCGAATACTCACCGCACGGCGCCGGAACGTGGGCCGTTGTGCCGCGCGATGCGCTGCTCGACCTTTCGCGCCAGTATCACGACGCCACGATCCCGTTCCCGCTCGATCCGTTCAAGTGGGTGAGCTTCCCGGTGACGCCCTTCGCTGTTTCGGGCGGCTATTACGAAAACCGGCGCCACTACGAAGCGCGCAATCCTCCCGCCAACTGGAATAACGTTCTCAGCGGGCGGGCATGGACCGTCAACATCAACGTCGTCGCAGCCATTCAGACGGCGGGCTTCTTCGCCGATGGAGCGTGGGATTTCCGGGTCGTGGGCTATCAGGCGCTTCCCGCCGGCACAGGACCTGACCTGACCAAGCGGCACGTCATGCCGGGCTGCGGTCCGCAGAACACGAACATCCTGACGCTGCGCATCGACAACCGTGTGCCGCCGCACCCGCCTTTCGATCCGGGATCGGTTCACCTGGCGACCACCGAACCGGACTGCGGCATCACGTCGGTGACCCTCGGCGGAGCCGCCGTATCGCCCTGCGGCGCGAAACAGATCGGCGACAACACGCCGCTCGACATCGACTTCTTCGTCTCGGACCCGAATGGCCATCTCGACCACTACGAGTTTGTCGTCAAGTACGACCTTGGTTCGGTGGAGGACCTGCTCAATCCGGCCGTTTCCACCATCACCACCGTATCGGCGGCGCAGAAAGGCCCCGACTACGCAAACGCGATTACACAGGGAGCGGTGCGTCCCACCTGGTCCGCCGGTTCCCTGCACATTCACGTGGCCGACGCGAAGCAGGTGTTCCCCAAGACCTGCTGTTACCTGCTCGAGCTAACGGTTTGGAAGCGGAACGTTGTCAGTTGCGGCGCTCCGCTCTACTACAACCAGATTCACTACTCGTTCACCGTGACCGTGTAGTGGTTCGGACCGGGTGGCCCGGCTGATAATCTAGAACTCGATGATTGAACGCCTCTCGCCACCCGGTTCGCCAGTTCCGCGCGGACCCTACTCGCCCGCGGTCCGCGCCGGCGACTTTCTTTTTGTGTCCGGCCAGGGCCCGATCGACCCGGCAACCGACACCTTCTCCTACGGCGACATCGCGCATGAAACGCGCCTGACGCTGAACAATATAAAACGCATTCTCGAAGGCTGCGGCGCGTCGCTCGCCGACGTGGTGAAGTGTTCGGTTTTTCTGGTGGACGGCAGGGACTTCGCCGCCATGAACGAAGTCTACACCGAGTTTTTCGGCGCCGCGAAACCAGCGCGCACGACCGTGGCGGTGGCGTTTGCGAATCCCCAGATGAAGGTCGAAATCGACTGCATCGCTTACCGCCCCAAGGCCTGAAAACACGAAAACCGGCAGCGCCCTCCGAGCGCTGCCGGTTTTCCTGAAACAGAGTCCGCTTCGGCTTACCAGCGGTTCTTGCTGCCGCCGAAGTCCCGCTGGCGTCCGCCGCCGCCGCCACCCGCACCCCGCGGGCGTCCGCCGCCGCCGCCACCGCCGCCTTCCCGGTTCATCGGACGCGCTTCGTTGATCACCAGCGCCCGGCCCATCAACTCCCGCCCATTGCAGTTCTGCACAGCCTGCTGCGCCACCGCTTCATCGTTGATCTCCACAAAGGCGAATCCTCGAGCCTCGCCGCTGAAACGATCGCGCATGACATCCACCGTATCGACACTGTAACCGGCCTGCGAAAAGAAGTTTTGCAGGTCGTTCTCATTCGCTGTGTAGGGAAGGTTCCCCACAAATAGTCTTGCCATTTCTTTCTCCTAACTGGTAGCTGGGGTGTGCAGTAACGACCACGGACCTTTCGAGGAAAACGAGCTATCGGTACCAGGGACAAAACTCACACTTCAACACTAACGATTAAGAGTATGCCATAAGTCGGTCTGGATTACCCGGCTAAAGTTTTAGTACGGCTACGTCCTGATAAACTCCCTTCATGTCGCGTTCCTTACTGGTTTTGGCAGCCGCCGTTCCCCTGCTGGCTCAAGCTCCAAAAGGCGAGCTTTTGTTCCCTCTCGAGAAGTGGCACAATCACTCCTCATCCATTGTTGAGCTACCCAATGGAGACCTCATCGCCTGCTGGTTCCACGGCTCGGGCGAACGCAACGCCGACGATGTCGTCGTGGAAGGCGCGCGCCTCCGGAAAGGCGCAACCGCATGGACCGACCGCCTGACGCTCGCCGACACTCCGGGCTTCCCCGACACCAACCCCGAATGGTTTGTCGACTCGCAGAACCGCCTCTACTTGTTTTGGGCGCCTATCGTCGCCAATGAATGGCACACGGCTCTGGTGAAATACCGGATATCGTTCAATCCCACCGCGCAATGGCCGCCCCGCTGGGACCATCAGGACAACGTCCTGCTGATTCCCAAGAACATCGCCGCCAAGACGCGCGCCGTGTTCGGTCCCGAGCATCCGCTCACCAAGCGCGCCGAGGACAAGTATTTTTCGCGCATGGGCTGGTTCGGCCGCACCCACCCGCTCGAGTTGCCGGGTGGACGCATACTGCTGCCGTTGTATTCAGACGGTTATTCCTTCGGTCTCGTGGCCATCAGCGACGACCGAGGCCTTACCTGGACCGCCTCGGAGCCCATCATCTCGCACGGCGGTATTCAACCCTCCATCGTCCGCAAAAACGACGGCACGCTGGTGGCTTATCTGCGCGACAACGGTCCGCCCCCCAAGCGCGTACAGACCGCGCAATCGAGCGACAACGGCGTAAGCTGGACCGACGCCGTCGATACCGGGATCCCCAACCCGGGGTCGAGCCTCGAAGCCATCCGCCTCCGTAACGGGCATTGGGTGATGGTGTTCAACGATCTCGAGTCGGGACGGTGGTCGCTGGCGGCGGCGCTTTCAGAGGACGAAGGCGCAAGCTGGAAGCCCGTGCGGCATCTCGAGTTGGACGAGAACCACAAGAGCCAGTTTCACTATCCTTCGGTGCTCCAGACGCGTGACGGCCTCATCCACGTAAGCTATTCATATTTCACGCCCGAAGGGAAAGCGATCAAGCATGTTCAGTTTGACGAATCGTGGCTGAAGTAGAGCCGGGCTAATTGTTTTCGGGTCACCGGACGATATGTCTGGTGAGCAATCTTAGCCCGTATGGAAACGATCCGCCGCGCGGGGGGCGAAGTGTCACCTTCAGCCGACCCGGCCGCGCCTGTCGATCAGCCAGGCCCTGCCAGCTTGAATGATGATGTGCGCCAATCCGGTCCGCCACCCGAGCGTCCGCAGGAACTGACCACCAATCCGTGGGACGCGCTCGCCGACCTGGTCGAAACTCCGACGATTCTCATCGTCGACGACCTGGATATCAACCGGCGCCTCCTGCGGGCCATGCTAAAGACATCCGAATGCCGCATTCGCGAGGCCAAGCGCGCCGCAGAAGCGTTCATGATTCTCGACAACGAGAAGATCGACCTGATCGTCGTCGACCTGATCATGCCTGAAATCAGCGGTCCCGAGTTCTGCCGCCGCGTGAAGAACAACCGGCGAACACAACTCACGCCGATTCTCATGGCCACCAGCGTTCAGGGAGTCGAGAACGAGATCGCCGGCATCGCTTCAGGCGCCGACGAGTTCGTGCTCAAGCCCATTCACCCGACGGTGCTGCGGGCGCGCGTGCGGTCGATGCTCCGCAACAAGGCGCTCACCGATTCGCTCGACGAGGCCGAGTCCATCCTGTTCGCGATGGCTCAGACCGTCGAGCATCGCGACCGCTACACGGGTTCGCATTGCCAGCGTCTGGCCGATTACAGCGTGGCGCTCGGCAAGGCCCTCGGGTTGCCGCGCAACGACCTTCTGGCGCTCTTTCGCGGAGGTTTTCTGCACGACATCGGCAAAATCGCCATACCGGATCGCTGTCTCTTATACACATCTAGATGTGTATAAGAGACAGGTCTTGCCATCCGCGGTGGTCAATTGGAGACGCCCTTCGCCGACCATAAACTGCGTCTTGGTTGGATTGATGACGCGGAAGTCCGCCACCACGATNCCGGATCGTGTGCTGTTCAAAGACGGCAAGCTGACCGAGGATGAATGGCGGATCATGCGCGCCCACACCGTCCGCGGCGTTGAAATCTGCAAGCCGATGCGGACGCTCGCACCGGTGCTGCCGATCATTCGCAGCCACCACGAGCGGTGGGACGGCACCGGCTATCCGGACGGCCTGAAGGGCGAAGAGATCCCGCTGCTGGCCCGCATTCTACAGACCGTGGATATCTACGACGCGCTCATCACCGCGCGCCCCTACAAGCCGGCATATTCGCAAGCCGAATCGCTGGCGATCCTCGAGCAGGAAGCTGCGCGGGGCTGGCGGGACTCGGACCTGATTTCGCTGTTCACGGAAGTGCTGGCGACGCTTCCACCCTCGATTTTTCAGGACTCGCTCGAGTCCATGTCGCATCACCTGCAATAAGCGCGCGCCGTTTCGAAAACCTCGCGCAACATGGCGGCTGTGAGCTTGCCTGTCGAAGTATTCTGCTGGCTCGGGTGATAGGAGGCAATCAGCGCTGGCGTGCCCTCGATTCGGTGCACGGCATTGTGGCCGAAACGGTACTGCGCGCGGCTTGCGATTGCGCCGCGGTCTTTGAGAATCGACAGATAGATGTTGAACGCCAACTGCCCGAGTACGACCACCGCCCGGACGTTTTTGAACAACGCCAGTTCGCGCTCGACATACTCGCGGCAGGCGCGGAACTCTTCGGGAAGGGGCTTGTTGTCGGGCGGCGCGCAGCGCACTGAGGCCGCCACCCACGCGCCGCTGAGGCGAAGCCCGTCACCGGACGAAACGCTTTCCGGCTGCGAGGCGAATCCGGTCTCGTAGAGCGCGCGAAAGAGGAAATCGCCCGAGCGGTCACCGGTGAAGACGCGTCCGGTGCGATTGGCGCCGTGGGCGGCCGGCGCGAGTCCGAGGATGAAAAGGCGCGGGTCCGGGTCGCCGAAGCCGGGCACAGGGCGGCCCCAATAGGTCCACTCCCGATAGGCCCGCCGTTTCACCGCCGCTACTTCCCGGCAGTAATCCCGCAGACGGGGACAGCGTTCGCATTGCGTGATTTCGCGTTCCAGAACCTCGAGCGGCGTCCTCTTCATGAGCGCTTGAGCAGCAGGTATTCGAAATTCATCCCCGGACCGCGGCCCTTGGCGGGCGCCGCCAGCCGCAGCGTCTGTTCGCCGGCCGCTAATCGGATTTTTCCGAGTGTCGTTCGCCGGAAAGCGAACTGCCCGGGCGTTGCCTTCACGAGCGACTTGAGCACCCGCTTGCCGGCTTCGAGTTGGAAGGGAACGCGGTCGGCCGCCCTGGTGGCCGCATAAGAGAGTTCCACCGTGTATTCGCCCGCTGCGGGCACGTTCACCAGCCAGTTCAACTTGTCCTCGCCGCGCGTCCATTGCGTCACGTAAACGTGCCCGAGCAGGTTCTCCTTTTTCGCGCGCTGCCCGAGGTTGGATTCGATCTCGGCGGCAGCCGCGGACAGGCGTAAGGCGCCGTCGGTCTCGGGCCGCAGCGCGGCTTCCCCGGCCACCTTCGGCGGACCGTCGAGTTCCAGCGCCACAACCGACGCGGCGTCACTCGGAGCGTCGCCGCTCAGTGTGAGCACCGCATCCTCGCCGTCGCGCATCCACGCCACTTTGGCCGCGCTGCCGAGTACGCGCCCGGCACGAACCGTGTTGGCAAGACCCGGCACGCGCAGTTTTCCGTCCGCCGGCCAGTCGAATACGTGCAGATAGAGCGTGTTGTCCTTCACCGTCGCCCGGCCGAAGAATGGCAGCCGCGTGAACGGACTCGCTGATGTGCCGTAGATGGATTCGCCGTTCACCTTCAGCCACTCGCCCATCGCGTTCAGGCGCGTCACGAACTCCGGCTGAATGCGCCCGTCCGGCTGCGGACCGATGTTGAGCAGCAGATTGCCGCCCTTGCTCACTACCTCGACCAGCATACGGATCAGGTCGCGCGACGTTTTGAAGTTGGTCTCGTACTTGTTGTAGCCCCAGCTTTCGGTGTTGATGGTGACGCACGATTCCCACAGCACCGGCTTGCCGTCCTTATCCTTGTAGCCGGTGGCGGGCACAAACTGCTCGGGCGTGCCGTAATCGGCGCGATTGCCGGGCTCGCGGCGGAACAGGCGGTCGTTGATCAGCGTGTTCGGCTGCAGACCCCGAATGAAGTCGTAGATTTCGTTGGAGTGCATTTCGGCGGTGGAATGTTCCCACTCGCCGTCAAACCAGATCGCGGCGACATCGCCGTAGCCGGTGAGCAGTTCGCGAATCTGCTCTTTCATGAAGGGGATGTAGGCGTCGATGTTGCCGCCCGGCTTGCCGCCGCCCGGCACCTCCCAGGCGCGCTTGGGGATGTAGTCGGGATGATGCCAGTCCATGATCGAGTGATAAAAGCCCAGGCGCATATTCTTGCGCTGCGCCGCGCCGGCGAGGGCCTTCAGCGGATCGCCCGGATAAGCCGTGATTTCCATGTCGTAGTCGCTCACCTTCGAGCGGTAGATCGAAAATCCGTCGTGATGCTTGGAGGTGATGATCATGTAGCGGCAGCCCGCGTTCTGCGCCAGATCCACCCAGGCATCCGCGTCGAAGTTCACCGGGTTGAACCGCCGGGCGAACTTGTCGTACTCGGCTTGCGGGATTTCGAGTGTATTGCGCGCCCATTCGTCACGCCCGATCACCGAGTACACGCCCCAATGAATGAACATGCCGAACTTGGCGTCGCGGAACCAGCGGGTGCGCTCGGCTTCGGGCAGCGGTGATTGAGAAGGTTGCGCAAAGGCGCTGGAAATCAGGAACGCGGCGGCGGCGGCACGGAGTTTCATCGCGCTCAGTTTATCGCAGTGCCGCCTTGCTTCCTGACGCCGTCGGCGCCGGAGTGTAGCGACTCAGGAACCGTGCGTGTGCACCGCGACGAGTTCGCTCGCCACCGGCACTCCGCGGCTGATCTTCACGCGCAGCACGGCTTCAAACGGCAGCACTTCGCCATTGGCCGCTCGCCCGATGCGTTTCAGCAAAGCGTCCACTGTCGCCGACCGGCAGGTGAACTCGACCGCCGCCTGGGTTCCGATCGTGGTGGTCCCGGCCAGAATCATCACCCATTGCGAGCTTGTGATTCCTGGAATGAGCGCCACCAGGGCATAATCCTCGTCGATCGGCATCTTCGCCGAAGCGTGCCACACCGGTTGCTCGCCTGGGCGAGGCTTGAGATTGAAAATCGCCAGGTCGCCTTTGCGCGGACCTGAATCCGCCACGCGGAAGACAAACTCCTTGGTGTTCGGAATATCGCGCAGCGTCAGATTCTCCGACGGCGAGCCGATAAAGATCAGGTCGTGATTCTTGGCGTCATCCATCGACAGCAGCCGTCCGCGCTTGACCAGGATGGCGTGGTGCAGCGAAGTGAACAGACGATCGAGTTCGTGTACCGCAATCACTTCCCCGACCCCCGTGTAGTGGTCAAGAATCCGGCCCCGGTCGTCCTTCTTGGGATCGAAGTATCGCATCCCGGTCTCGGGACGGCCGACAAACTCCGCGTTGCTGAACACCACCCACGGTTGCTCCGGACCGTCGATGAACGACTTCCAGAACGCGCCAAGCTGCGCCGGAACCTCGGCGCGCGCCGGCGCCGCGGCGCGTTTTTGGAGAACCGTTACATAAAGGAGCGCCAGCGCCAGTCCTGCGACGACAAAACTCAGCGCCCATACGACCGAGTTGGCACGTTCTGGAGGGGCGACGGGCGCCGCCTCAGGAGCTTCGGTGAGAGGCGCGGGCTTGGGCGGAGCGACGGCCGCCCGGGGATGAACGACCAGAGAGTAGGACCCCTTCGGGATCTCGATAATCATCAGGTCGTCCGCGCCGGCGCCCGCGTAGTACTCGGCAAGTTTCGAACGCAGGCGACTGGTCTGGACCCGGACCGTCGAATCGAGCCGTGGGTCGAAGTCGGTTGAACGTCCGAACACGTCCACCGCGATCTGGTATTCCTTGATCGAGGCTCCTGGGTGGTCCACCGATTGGTCGGCTAAATACCGCAATAATCGGCACAGCGACTCCGAACTTCGTAGCACATCGCTCGAGACGAGCTTGCCGATTTGCGTGCGAAGCGGTTCCCTCGAAAGTGGCGCGACCCCTGTCACACCCATTAAACATACCGTAACAACTACTGCATCTTTTTGCAAGGTCGATGTTTAGATCGTGTAACAGTATCAAACCGAGATCGAACTTGTTCCCGAGCGGCTTGCGGGCGCAGACTATTACGCAGGCGCGGCGCCATAGGGCCGCGCAGGGGTTCAGTTCGCTCCACTTCGTACGTCTGGGGATTTTTGCTTCCAAGGAGAAGAATGAGGATGTTCCACTCACCGCTTCGAGTGTATGTGGGTCTCGCGCTGATGCTGCTCGCGGTTTTTGTGCCGCAAACGGCCAGCGCTCAAACTGTTTACGGCAGCATCTACGGCACCGTCACTGACCAGTCAGGCGCAGGGGTTCCGAGCGCCAAGGTCACGATCACGGATCCCGAAAAAGGTACCCGCTTTGAGGTCACCACCAATGAGACGGGCAACTATACAAAAGGTCAGTTGATTCCCGGCACCTACAATGTGGAAGTCGAGGGCAAGGGCTTCCGCAAGTCGGTAATCAAGGACGTCACGGTAAACGTCGACCGCTCGGCGCGCGTGGACATGGCGCTCGAGGTCGGCAACGTCACCGAACAGGTGGAAGTGACGGCGGCGGCTCCGCTGCTGCAGTCCGACCGTTCGGACGTCGCGACGACATTCAGTTCGAAACAGCTAGCCGAACTCCCCTCCTTCAATCGCAATTTCCAGGCCTACGAACTGTTGACGCCAGGCACCAACAAGCTCGGCTGGCAGCACGCCTCCTCGGAAAATCCGCAGGGCTCGGTGCAGATCATGGTCAACGGGCAGCACTTCAACGGAACCGGCTTCCAGTTGGACGGCACCGACAACCAGGATCCGATTCTGGGCATCATCGTCATCAACCCGAACATCGATTCCATCACCGAGTCGAAGATCGCCAGCCAGAACTACGACGCCGAGTTCGGCTACGCCGGGGCGGGCATCATGAACGTGTCCACCAAGTCCGGCAGCAACGACCTGCACGGTTCGGCTTTCGAATATCTCCGCAACAATTCGCCGGGATTCGCCGACTTCGCGCGCGACCCGTTCAACAGCGCCGAAAACAACACCGTTCCGCCCGTGAAGTGGAACCAGTTCGGCGGTTCGATCGGCGGCGCGCTCATCAAGAATAAGCTGTTCTATTTCGGCGATGCGCAGATCACGCGGCGCCGCACCGGTTCCTCGGTGAAGACCTCGGTTCCCACCGCGGCGGCCATCGCTGGCGACCTCAGCGGCTATGTGCTGAACGGGAACCAGAACCTGATCTACGACCCCACCACAGGCAATGCGGCCACGGGTGCGGGACGCACGCTGTTTGCCGGGAACAAGATTCCCGCCGCTCGTATCAGCGCGCAGGCGGCCGCCATTCTGAAGTTCCTGCCGGCGCCGAACGCTCCGGGCGATCCGGGCGCTCCGTTCCGCAACAACTACGCGGCAACGGGCTCTGAGAACTTCGATTCAAATGCCTGGGACACGCGTTGGGACTACTTCATCAACGAAAAGCAGTCGCTCTTCGGCCGTTACAGCAACCAGAGCTTCAATAAGTTCGCTCCGGGCGCGTTCGGCATCCTGTCCGGCGGTCCGGCTCTCGACAACATCAACTTTGCCGGCACTTCGGAAGTGGTCAACCAGAGCATCGCAATCGGCTACACACGGACGTTCAATCCGACGCTCATCACCGACATCCGTTTCGGCTACATGCGCTACCGCGTGAACGTGCTGCCCAACGGACTCGGCACCAGCCCGGCCAAGGACGCCGGAATCCCCGGCCTGAACCTCGACCCGTACTTCACTTCGGGTCTGCCCGCCTTCTTCGTCAACGGCGACGGCGGAACCAACCTCGNGGCCACGCCTTTGTCGACGAGTTCATCTGGAAGCACCACTTTCAGCGCTTCACTTCAGACGCGCTACAGCATGTGCGCCCGTTCTGGTTCTACCTTCCGGTGATTCTGCATCTAGATGTGTATAAGAGACAGGCACCAATCAGTGCAACTGCCCGCTCGCTCAGCGCGAACAGCAGTATCAATTCGTCGACAACACGACCAAGATCGTCAACAACCACACCTTCAAGTTCGGCGGCGACGTCCGCTATGCGCTGCAGCTTCGCGTTCCGAGCGATTCTCACCGCGCCGGCGAGCTGACCTTCGGCACGGGCCGCACCGCCGCCTTCGACGCCAATGGCGCGCAGGTGGGCGGCACGGGGCTCGGCTGGGCGACGTTCCTCCTTGGAGACGTCACCAACTTCTCCCGCTATGTCAGCCCGAACACCGACGCGCAGGAGCGCCAGAAGCGCATGTTCTGGTATGCCCAGGATACCTGGCGCGTCACTCCCAAGCTGCAGCTCAACTACGGTCTGCGCTGGGAAATGGTGTTCCCCGAGAAAGTCAACGCTCCCGGCAACGGCGGACAGCTTGACCTCCGCACGGGCCTCATCAACGTCTTCGGAGTGGGCGGGGTGTCGGACCACGGCATCCAGGACATGAACTGGAAGAACTTCGCGCCGCGCCTCGGCGCCACCTACCAGTTGAATCAGAAGACGGTGGTCCGCGCCGGTTACGGCTGGGCTTATGAATACGGCACGTTCGGCTCCATCTTCGGCCACAACGTGACCCAGAACCTGCCGGTGCTCGCCTATCAGAACCTCAACACCAGCGGCTTCAACCGCGTGTTCACGCTCGCGCAGGGTCCGCCGGCGCCCACCTTCCCGCAGCCCGATTCCAACGGCACCTTCAAGCTGCCCGACGGCGTCAGCGGCAAGGCTCGCCCGCTCAACATGGTGCTGCCGCGCGTGATGGCCTACAACCTCACGTTGCAACGGCAGTTCGGCCGCGACTTTTCGATCTCGGCCGGCTATGTGGGCAACCAGGGCCGCCATCAGTTTGTCGGCGGCGGTCCGGACCTCAACGTCAACGAAGCCGCCTTCGTCCCCGGCGTTGCGGATTCCAACCTCCGCAAGCCTTACTTCACCAAGTACGGCTGGACACAGGGCATCTCGCTCTATTGCAACTGCGCCAACAACCGCTACGACTCGTTCCAGTTGCAGTTTGAAAAGCGCGGCGGCAATGGCCTCTCGTTCACCGGTAACTACACCTACGGCGTCGCTCAGGGCGACCAGGACGGCTTCGCGTTCCTTTACAACCGCCCGCTCGGCTACGGCCGTCAGGACTTCGCCACCGTTCAGCAGTTCGTCTGGGCTCCCCAGTATGAATTGCCCTTCGGCCGCGGCCGCATGTTCGGCAAGAACGCCAATCGCGCCGTCGACCTGGTTCTCGGCGGCTGGAACATCAGCGGCGTCATGACCATGTACAGCGGCCGGCCCTCCACGCCGGGCGCCAATATCTCCGGCAACCGGCCCAACGCCGGCCCGGGCGGCCGTCCCAACGTCGGAACGCAGGACATCTACTCCGGCGCCAAGGGTGACCGCACGCAGTGGTACGTCGGCTGTTCGTACGCCGCCTTTAACTCGGGCTCGTGCGCACAGTTCGGCAAGCCCGCCGACAACACCTTCGGCAACTACCCGATTAACACCGTCTACGGTCCGGGCTTCTACAACCAGGACCTCGCTTTAGCTAAGAGCTTCAAGGCAACCGAACGCTACCGGTTCACACTGCGCGGCGAGGCGTTCAACGTCTGGAATCACACCAATCTGGGTGATCCGAACTGGAACGTCACGGATGCCAACGCGGGCCAGATCAACGGACTCGCGCCGAACTACCAGATGCGGCGCATGCAGTTCGCGCTCCGCCTGGATTTCTAGAAATCCAGGTAAGACTCCCAAACCAGGAGGGCGGGCCCGCGAGGGTCCGCCCTTTTTGCATTCAGGCTTTCTTCCGCGCGGCGCGTTTCTTCGCCGGGGCGGGAACCGCTACCGGACCGCCGGTCCCCGTCGCTTCCACCACGTGCTCGCTCGCCGCTTCAGCCGCGGCGGGCGGTTTCTTCGCCATCTCGAGGCTCTTCTTCAGCGCCTCCAGGATGTCCACCACCTTCGCCGCCGGAGGCGCCGGAGTCTCCACCACTTCCTGACCCGCCTTCTTGGCTTCGATCATGGCCAGCAGGTTGTCGCGGTAGGTGTCATGGTACTTGTCCGGTTCGAAGTCCGCCGCAAGCGCCTCAATCAGACCCGTGGCGAGCTTGATCTCTGTTTCCTTCACCAGCGACAGGTCCGTGCGGAACTCCTCGGATGCGCGAACCTCGTGTGCGTAGTACATCGTGTGAAGCAGAATACCCTTGGGGCCGGGCCGCAGTATGACGATGTGCTCGCGGTTGTGCATGGCGATCTTCGCCACACCCACGCGTCCGGTGCGCTTCAACGCGTCAAACAGCAGCGCGTACGGCTTCTCGCCGGCTTCGTCGGGCGCCATGTAGTAGGAGCTTTCAAAGTACACCGGATCGACTTCGTCGCTCTTGACGAATTCGAGGATCTCCATCAGTTTCGCCGTCTTGGGCGCCACCTTGCGGATATCTTCGTCCTCGACCACGACATACCGGTCCTTCTCGTACTCGTAGCCTTTTACGATCTCACTGCGCGGGATGGGTTTATCCTCGCGGGCGCAGAAAAGCACCTGTTTGACCCGCGACCCGTCTTCTTTGTGCAACTGATTGAAGCTGACGCTTTCGCCGCGCGCCGCCGTGTAGAGCTTAATGGGCAGCGAAACCAGGCCGAATGTCAGGTGCCCCTTCCAGACTGTACTCGCCATGCGATCCTCCCAGCAGTTTCATATCCTACCTTTATTCTCGCGCGAGTTGGGAGGGGCCGGGACCCGAGACCGTGTAAATCACCGCCATGACCCAGATGGTGTCGGCTGCCAGCAGGTGCACCAGTTGCAGCCAGGCGGGCGCGAGCAGCGTCAGGTTGACGATGCCGATCATCAACTGGCCGAGCATGGCGACAATCAGCAGGTAGCCCGCGGGACGGGGCGAGCGCATCACGACCCACAGCACGATGCCCGCCGCAGCGAGGGCGAAAAACGGGTGAAGGATGCGCAGGCGGACAAACAGGTGCGCCTGCGTGGAGAAGTCCTGGGTCCAGTTAGCGGAAGGGAACAACGTGTCCCCGAGCGCGGCGATGGCGCCGCTGATGCCCAGTACAACCACGGAGATGAGCAGCGTCCATGACGACGGTCTCCTCACGCGTCCCCAGGCGGTCATCGTGAGCACCGCGAGTAGCGTGAACGTGTTGGCCAGGTGCAGCGAGATCCACCATCCGCGCGCGAGGCGCTGGTCGCCCGCCACGTACTCGAACAGCACGAGCGCCGCCCCTACCAGGGCTTCAGTGAGGATGAACAGGCAGGATAGCGCGGCGCCGCGGCGGATTTCGTGTCCCTTGGGGAAGGCCCGCCACGCCCAAACGGCCAGCCCGAACACGGCGATGAGCGCCAGTCCGCTGGTGGCGCGGTGGGTGAATTCGATCAGCGTCGCCGTCTCGGCCGCCCGCGGGATCACCGCGCCGTTACAGGTGGGCCAATGATTGCCGCAACCCGCTCCGGACCCGGTGGCGCGCACAAACGCTCCCCATAGAATCACCAGGACATTGAGCGCCAGAACGAACCAGGCGTAGGCGCGGAATTTCGGGTTCTGCAACTTCCAGGTTAGCTCGAACCGGCGGCGGCGGTTACTCCTGCTCCCAGCTCCGCTCGAGCATCCGTGTGTACTCGCCCGATGCGTATAGCTCGAAGTCCCACTCGGCGGCATCGAGTTCGGTGAACGGAGCGCCCGCCTGTGTGGTCGCGTAGAACTGATCGGCGTAGCGGTAGTAGTTGCGGACGAAGTCGTCGGTGAGGCTGTCGCGCGGGGGAACTTCGGCGAAAATCGCGTTCAGCCCGAGCGCCCGCGTAAAGATCGCCTTGTAGTCGGCCACGCCCCACTTGCGCAGTTTCTGCTGCACCGCGTACGGCGTCGAACGCACCAGGTAATCGGCAAAGCTCTGGTAACGGAGATTCTGGTGCCGCAGGTCAGTATGGCGTTCGATCTGCTCGAGACACTGGTCGATCCAGCGGACCAGGTCTCTTCCGACGTAGAACAGCATCCGGATTTCGCAGAAGCGGCCCTCGAGAACCGCGCGGTCGAGATCCTCCGCAGTCTGCTCGCCGGTGGGCAGCAATCCCTGTAACATGAGGCTGGCGCGCGAACTCTCCACCAGTTTGCCCGGACCCGAAGGGTCGGCAAACGGGTGCAGAATCAGCGGGGGAAGTGTCCGGGTATTGCGTTCTGTCGTCGTAGAGGGTTGCATGAGTTTGTGGCCTTCGGTCGTAGCCAGTATGGCACTTCACTTTCGTTGCGAAAGCAGTACTTTGGCCTCAATTGTCTTACCCTCACGAACTACTTTAACCAGTACCTCATCTCCAGGCTTTTTGGACTGCAGAGCGTAAGTGAAGTCGTACAAATTCTTTACCGGCTTGCCGTCGAATTCCGTCAGGATATCGCCGCCCTTCAGACCAGCCTGAGCGGCGGGCGACCCCTCCTTCACATCCGCAAACTTCACGCCGTTCGGAATCTCGCCAAAGTCGGGAATACTCCCGAAATAGGCGCCGTAGCCCTTGCCGCCTCCCCCTACGCCGGTCACCGGCGCGGGCGCGACCCGCACGAACTGCGGACGGTCGCCCTCAGACGCCAGGCGCCCGGCGATATCGGCCACCAGTCCTAACAGTTGCGCCGAGGCCGGGCCGTCGATCTTTTCCCACGTATCCGACGGCTTGTGATAATCGGAGTGCAGGCCGGAGAAGAAGAACAGCACCGGCACCTGCTTGGCCGTGAAGGATGAATGATCCGAGGATCCGTAGCCGGCCTTCTCCGACAAATCCACCTTGATCGGGTGCGCGGGCGTCACCTCGTCCAGCAGTTTCTGCAACGTCGTCCCGGTACCGGCGCCGCTCAGGTAGATCTTGGAATCCTTCATGCGGCCGATCATGTCGAGGTTGATCATCGCGGCTGCTTTTGACAGGGGCAGTTCCGGATGGTCGGCGTAATATTGCGAGCCCAGCAGGCCCATCTCCTCGCCGGTGAACGCGAGAAACAGAATTCCCCGTTTTTGTTTGGGCTGAGCGGAGAAGTAATGGGCCAGTTCGAGCATCCCGGCGGCGCCCGAGGCGTTGTCGTCGGCGCCCGGGTGGATCTTGTGCTCGGTCGGCGCGAGCGAATGGGCCCCGCCCATGCCGAGGTGGTCGTAATGAGCGCCGATGATCACGTATTCGTCGAGTTCGCCGGGCTTGTAGGCGGCCACGTTGTGAACCGTCTTCTGCTCCCGCTCGATGTCCACCGCGAGTGCAATCCCGGTGCCGGCCGGAAGGGCGAAGGAGCGAGGCTTGAGATCGTGATCGATGCCGTCGATGATGCCCTTCAGTCCGCCCTTGGGCGCAAGCCAGGGCTCAACCTGGGCCACGCTCACTTCGGCCATCACGATGCCGACGTCGCCCGGACCGTCGATGGAGCCGAATCGCGTGAACGAGTCCGGGTCGGTCGGATGAGTGGGCTGATCGTTGACAATCAGGATTCCGCGCGCGCCGTGAACCCGGGCGTTGATGGCCTTGTTCACATACTGTGCGTGCGAGGTGAAGTTCTTGCCGTTGAAGATGCTTTTTTCGTCGAGTTCCTGCGGTTCATGGCGCAGCACCAGCACGAACTTGTCCTTGACGTCGAGGCCCTCGTAGTCGTCGTAGTTGTACTCTTTGGCGCTGATGCCGTAGCCGGCAAACACCACCGCGCCCTCGGCCGAGCCCACGTGCGAAAAGCTCACCGGCTGGTAATCCTTTTCGGGCGCAAGCGTGGCGGCGCCGGCGCTCATGCGGTTGTTCGGGCCGAGTTTCGCATTCACCGTCACGTTGAAATTCTGGTAGTACTGCTGCCCGGGGATGGGTTTCAGGCCCCATGCCCGAAATTTGTCCTCGATGTACCGAGCGGCTTTCTCGAGGCCCTTGGTGCCGGTACCGCGCCCTTCGAGTTCGGGCGAGGCCAGATAGCGGACGTGATCGACGTAGGATTCAGGGCTGAAAGCGGGTTTAGCCGCCCACGCGAGAACCGCGGCAGCCAGGGCGAGCGCCGCCCGTCTCACTTTGCCACTCCCGGAATCGACACTTCGCAACACTTTTCGTCTTTGGCGTTCTTCTTCGCGTACTCGATCTCAAACCGGATGAGCGGTTCGAGACGCTCCCACGGCACGGCGCCGGTGAGCGCGCGCCCGTTCAGAAAAAGGGTCGGCGTGCCGCTCACGCCGAGCATGCGTCCCTCGGCGATTTCACGGTCCACTTCCTTCTCAGTCGCCTGGCTGTCGATGCACTGCTCGAGGGCCTTTGCCGGGATGTTTTTGGTCTCCGCCCAGCCGAGCACTTTCGACTTGAGATTTTCCACGGTGATATCGGCCTGGCTTTCGTAGATCCAATCGTGGTAGTCCCAGAAGGCGTTCGGCTGCTGCCGGAACAGGCACCGCCCCGCCACCGCCGCGGGCTTGGCCCAGGGATGGAGTTGTTCGAGCGGAAAATCCTTGAAGAACACCCAGACGTCCTTGGGGAACGTGTTGCGAATCTTGTCGTGGATGATCTTGCCCTCTTCTTTGCAATTGGGGCACTGAAAATCGCTGAACACGACAATCGTCACGGGAGCGCCGGGTGTGCCGAAATTCGGCTGCCCGGCCGTCTTCAGCAGCTTGCGCTCGCTCTCGAACGGCGGTTTGGTCGTGTCGAACAGGTTGCCCTTGACGATAAACTTTCCGTCGTTGCTGAGAAAGTAGTGCAGGGCGTAAATGCCGTTCGGAGTAGTGACCTCCACCGGCAGATCCTGAAAGTTCGCGTAAGCGCTCGGCTTGGGATCGCCGACCACGACCTTTAATTCGTTGGGCAGGAGTTCGACATGGCGCAGGTACGCTTCGATCTTGGCCTTATCGACGCCGGGTTTCGTCTGCGCCAGGAGAATCGAGGCACAGGTAATCGCGCAGAAAGTGAGTAGAAACCGCATAATACCGTATCTACTCAGTGTAACGCGCCAAAACTACATGACCGGGCCGACGCGCCAGGGCACGAATTCCTGATGCCCCAGCCGTTCGGCGGCCGTTCGCTCGCCTGAAGCGGCGCGGAGCACGAGATCGAGAATCGCTTGGCCAACTTCGGCAATCGAAGCTTCGCCTTCGGCGATGCGGCCGGCATTCACGTCCATGTTGTCGCTCATGCGGCGGAAAGTGGCCGAGTTGGTGGCGATCTTGATCACCGGAATGGTCGGGAACCCGATTGCGCTGCCCCGTCCGGTGGTGAACGCAATCAGGTTGCAGCCGCCCGCCGCCAGTCCGGCGAGCGACGCGGGGTCGTAGCCCGGCGTGTTCATGAACACGAACCCCGGCGTCTGAATGCGCTCGGCGTAATCGACGACATCGTTGAGCGGCGAAGTTCCTGCTTTCGCCACCGCGCCCAGGCTTTTTTCGAGGATGTTGGTCAGGCCGCCGGCCTTGTTTCCCGGCGACGGGTTGTCGTCGAAACTGCCGCCGAACTGCAGCAGGTAGCGCTTGTAGGCGGCCACCATCGCCAGCAGTTTCTCGCCCGTGGCGCGATTGCGCGCGCGGCGAACCAGCAGGTGCTCGGCGCCGAAGATTTCGGTGGTTTCGGCGAGCACGGAGGTGGCCGCCCATTCCGCGAGCCGGTCTGAAGCCCAGCCGAGCGCGGGATTGGCGGTGATGCCCGAAAACGAATCCGAACCGCCGCAGTTCAGGCCGAGGACGATTTTCGACGCCGGAATCTCGACGCGCTGTTCGACAGCCGCTTGCTCGATCATCCGGCCGATTTCCCGCCGCGCGGCTTCCACCGTGGCGCGAGTGCCGCCCGAGTCCTGCAGCGTCATGCCGCTCAAGCGCCCCTCGCGCGGCGCCGCGCCGCCCAGGTAGTGCTCGATCTGGTTCACTTCGCAGCCCAGCCCAAGCACGAGCGCGGCGCTGACGTTCGGATGATCGAGGACCCCCGATAGCGTGCGCTGCAATTGGGCGAGGTCGGGTCCGGTGGTCATCCCGCAGCCTTCGCCGTGCGGAAAAGCCACCACGCCGTCGACGTTTCCGGGCAGGGTCTCGCCGGCGAAGCTTGCCGCCACCAGTTGAGCCGTGTGGGCGGCGCAGTTGCTCGAGGCAACGATGGCGATGTAGTTGCGCGTTCCGGCCCGGCCATCCGGACGCAGAAAGCCGCGGAAGGTGGGCACCCCTTCGGGCGGCGGCGGTAAAGCCCGCTCGCCTGCCGGGAATTCGTAATCGAATGCGATCTCTTCGAACCCGACGTTGTGCGTGTGAACGTGCTGCCCGGGCTCAATCGCCGACCCTGCCCGTCCGATCCGCTCACCATAGCGAACCACCGGCGCGCCGGACGGAATCGCCGCTACGGCCACCTTGTGCCCGGCCGGAACCGCGTCCCGCAGGATGATTTCGCAGCCCTCGACGCGAATCGGCGAGCCCGCCGCGAGCGGCACGCGCGCGATGGCCACGTTGTCGGCCGGATTCAGGCGAATGACGGAGTTTTCCGCCGTCGGCAGTTTTGCGATTCCGAGTAAGCCCATGCGTTACGGTTTATCGTAGCAGCACGGTTTCGGTGATCTGTTCGCCGGTGTGGACGTGCATGCGGCCGTTGGCGGCCGGGTGAATCCAGAATCCGTCGACCTTCGGCGCCGGAATCTGCGCCGCCGATCCGACTTCGATGAATTCGCCGGCTTCGACCCCCGGCAGCAGTTTGCCGATGTGGATGTGTGTGTGGCACTGCGTGCGCACCAGGTCGCCGTTGTAGGCCACGGCCCAATTGTCGCCCCACACCTCCCGCGCCTTCGCAATTGCGGCGGACCACAGTTCGGCCCGCTCGCCGACGCTCAGGTCCGACATGCGATGGATGCCCTCGGTGTGGCGCCGCGGCAGCGCGAGCCAGCGGTTGGGCTTCCGCGGATTCGCGTCGCGGAGGAAGAACACGGCGGCTGAGGCGGGCTGTTTCTCGGCCTCGTTGCACAGGCTGCACTGCCGGTCTTTCATCGTTTCCGGCTTCTCGGGGTCGCAGGCGCAGGGTGTCTGCGCGGCCGCGCAAAACGCCGTCAAAAACGCCAAGAACGCCAGTTGTCGCACGTGGCTCAATTATACTGAAGGTTTGTTCTCGGAAACACAACGGGCGGTTTTCGTTTTTGCAGTGCTGGCGCTCGTTTCACTCTGGGGATTGACCAAATGCGGCATGCTCGGGCCGGACGAACCGCGCTATGGGGCCATCGGCGCCGAAATGGCCCGCTCGGGCGATTGGGTGACGCCGCGGCTGTGGGGTTCGCCGTGGTTTGAAAAACCGCCGCTGCTCTACTGGACCACTGCTCTCGCCACCCGCGCCGGGCTCGGCCCTGAAGCCGCTCCACGCTTTCCCGTCGCCGCCCTCGGCTTTGCGTTTCTGCTGTTTTTCTACGTGTTCGTGCGCGCCGAATTCGGAGCGGCTGAAGCGCTCTACTCTACCGCGATGCTCGGCACTTCGGCCGGATGGCTCGCATACAGCACCGTGGCCGTCACCGACATTCCGCTTTCCGCGACTTTTTGCGCCGCGTGGCTGCTCGCGTTTCGGCCCGGTCCGCGCTGCGCGCTCGCGGCGGGTGTTTTGCTCGGTTTGGCCGTGCTCGCCAAAGGGCTCGTGCCGCTGGTGCTGTTTCTGCCTGCGGTGTGGCTCTACCGGGGCCGCGCGCGCGAGTTGGGATTCACCGCCGCCGCCTGCCTCGCGGTTGCCGCACCCTGGTATGCGCTGGTGACGCTCCAGAACGGCCACGCCTTTGTCGACGAGTTCATCTGGAAGCACCACTTTCAGCGCTTCACTTCAGACGCGCTACAGCATGTGCGCCCGTTCTGGTTCTACCTGCCGGTGATTCTGGCCGGACTATTTCCGTGGACTCCCGTGCTCGCCTTGCTGCGCCGCTCGACTTTCGCCGACCCGCGCCTGCGCTTTGCCGGACTCTGGACGGTCTACGCGCTCGTATTCTTCTCGGCGTCGCGCAACAAACTGCCGGGCTATGTTTTGCCGCTCCTGCCGGTGATCGCCTTGCTCGCGGGCCGCGCCCTTGCCGAGGCGCGCTCGCGATGGACTCCGCTCGCGTTCTGCGCCCTGCTCATCGGCATCGTTCCTGCGGCCGCCGCGGTGGTGCCGCAGGCTCTCGTGGTGGGACTCACGCACAGCCGGATGCCTTCCGTGGACTGGCTCTGGCTCGCCGCTTCCGGATTTGCCGCCGCCGTGTGCCTGCTGCTCGAGTTTCAAAACCGCCGCGCCGACGCGGTAATCCTGGTAGCCGTCGCGCTCGGCATCACGCTGTTCCGAACCAAGGCGACCCTGCTGCCCGCGCTCGACCGCACCGCATCCGCGCGCGGTTTCTACAAGCGGCACTCAGCAGCGATCGGCGGCGCGTGCCTGAACGGCGTCAACCGCAACCTCACCTACGGACTGCAATACTACGCCGGCAAAGCATTGCCCGTGTGCGCGAGCGAACAGGCGGCGCCGCGCGTCTCAGGCTACGGTAACCGGCTGATCCTCGTCGAATAGGAAAAGTCCTACCATTCGACCGGTTGGCCCGGCGTGAGCGCCCAAACCCGGGTGTCGAGGTCCTCAATCGCCTTCTCGAGCTGTTCGGGACGGCCAATCAGCGGCGGGAACGTGCCGAAGTGCATCGGGATGACCTTCTCCGCCTTGAGCAGGCTGCACGCGAGCGCCGCTTCGTGCGGGCTCATCGTAAAGAAGTCGCCGATCGGCAGAAACGCGAGTTGCGGCCGGTAGAGCTGTTGAATGAGCGCCATATCCGAAAACACATTGGTGTCGCCGGCGAAGTAGATGCGGCGGTCGTCCGGGAGCGTCAGCACATAGCCCGCCGCCTCGCCGCCGTAAATGATTTTGCCGTCGTCGAGAATGCCGCAACTGTGCACCGCATGCGTCATCGTGACCTTGATGGAACCGCACAATTGCGAGCCGCCCTTGTTCATGCCCGAAACATTCTGGACACCTTTTGATTCGAGCCAGTGGGCGGTCTCGTAGATGGCGATCACTTTCGGCGAGAACTTGCGCGCCAGCGGAATTGCGTCGTGGATGTGGTCGAAATGGCCGTGCGAGATGAGGATCCCGTCCAGCCGCTCGAACTTGTGGTGGGCCGGATAGGAGGGATTGCCGTCGGTCCAGGGGTCGAGGACGAAAACCTCGCCGGAACCAAGCCGCAGTTGCACGGTTCCGTGCCCGAGCCAGGTGATTTCAATCATTGAACTACGATCTCCTTTCGAATGCCGTCGCCGATACCGGCCTGGCCGGGAATGGAGACAGGCAAGCGGCCTTTGATGGGAATGTCGCCGAGCAAGGCCCGCGCGGCGGCGGTTTCAGAAGTGGTGGTGGTGCTGAAAGTGGCCAGGTAGGCGCCGGCGGAGGGAAACGCCCGCAACAGGTACGGATTGCCGAACGAGATGATCGCCGCCGGCTTGCCCGAGCCGAGAACGCGGTTCACCAGGGCTGGAAATTCGCCCGGCAAAGCGACGTTGCCCCGATTGGCGTTCACGGTGACGAAGGCGGCGATCACCACGGCGTTGCACTGCTGAGCCGAGGCGCCGGCGTCGTCGAGGTCGGCTTGCGAACTGGTGGGGTCGAGCACGCGGATCTTCATCGCCTGCGGCGAGCGCTGGCGCAGTTCGGTGACGAATTGCCGGCCCTGCTGCGAGTAGCGGTGCTCGGTGAGCACCAGCACGCAGGAATTGTCCGGGTCCTTGAGCGGAACGATGTTGCCGCCATCGCGCACGAGCGTCAGGGCGCGGTTGGCCACCGACTGCGCGCGTTCCTCTGCGTCGGCGCTGTCGATCACGTCGGCGATTTTTTCGGGGTTGGTGAAACGCCGGCGCTGAATGCCGAGCGCGGCCTTGGCGCTGAGGATCTTGAGCACGCTCTGGTCGATCCGCTTCCGCGTCAGGCGGCCCTCGGCAACTGCTTTGAGCACGGCGTCGATGGCCTTTTCGGGATCGGTGGGCATCAGCAGCATGTCGACGCCCGCTTCGAGCGCGCGCACGCTGGCCTCAGCCGGGCCGAACAGCTTGGTGAGCCCCTGCATGTCCATCGCGTCGGTGACGATGATGCCCTTGAATCCAAGCTCATCGCGCAGCAGTCCGGTGATCACTTTGGGCGATACCGTGGCCGGAATCTCTTCAGGCTCGATGGCGGGGACGGCGAGGTGCGCGGTCATGATGGAGTCCACGCCGTGTTCGATCGCGGCCTTGAACGGGACAAGTTCCACGGCATTCATTCGCTCGCGCGAGGCGCCCACGCGGCCGAGGCCGAGATGGCTGTCGACATCGGTGTCGCCGTGGCCGGGAAAGTGCTTGGCGGTGACGAGCACGCGGTTGCCCGGGTCGGAATGCGCGCCGTCGATATAGGCGGCCACGTGCGCGGCCACGGTCGCCGGATCTTCGCCGTAGGAGCGGATGTTGATGATCGGATTGTCGGGGTTGTTGTTGACGTCGGCATCGGGCGCGTAGATCCAGTGAAAGCCGAGCGCGCGCGCCTCGCGTGCGGTTTCCGCGCCGAGATAGCGGGTAGCCTCCAGGTCCCCGGCCGCGCCATAGGCCATGTTGTAGGGGAACCTCGGCGTGCCGGCGACGCGCATGGAAGGCCCACGCTCGAAGTCGCCCTGCACGATCAGCGGAATCCGCGCCAGCCGTTGCATACGGTTCAGAAAGGTGACCATCGCGTAGGGCTCGGCGTTGCGCACCTGACCGCCGATGACACGGTTGTTGACGATGAGCCCGCCGATATGGAGGTCGGCCACCCAATGGCGGAATTTCTGGAAATCGCGCGAGCGGGTTGAAGGGTTCTCGCCGACACAGGCCATGGAGATCAGCTGCGCCACGCGGTCGCGCAGGCTGAGTGAATTGAGCCATTGCTGGGCGAGCGGCTGAACGGGAGATTTCGGCTTCTGCGGCGTCTGGGCCGTGGCGGCCAGCGCAATCAGTACGACGGTATACCGGAAGAACATCCAACACCATGGTAATTCGCACTCCGACTGAGGTGTTTCCCGCATCGCGTCCTGCGGTTTCTCGCCGATGAGGCAGATATGCGACTTCTCGCTACCGGTGTGCGCTGGCTCTACGGGCTCCAATCCCTGAGCTGCCTGCTGTTGGCTTGGGCCGGATTTCGAGGGGCCGAGCGCCAGCATCTGGTGCCATACGGCGGAGCGCTGATTCCCGTGCTCGTAGGCATTGCCATTGCTTTGTATCTCATTCTGGCGGGGCTGCTCCCGGCCATTGCCCTCTGGCGGGCGAGAAACGGAGGCGGAAGGGCATTGGGAATCGCCGCGGCGGTGCTGAATCTGCCGTTGTTCCCGGTAGGAACGATGGCCGGTATCGCCGGGCTGCTCTACTTCCGCAAGCGCCGCGATCCGCTGCGGACAACGCATCGCCCGGTGGAGGGCGACGGAACCAGCCGGATTTCGCAGGCTGTCTGGTTCCTCGCGCAGTATCTATGGGTATTCGCCGCTTACGAGCCTCTGCGGACGGTGATGGTGTCGCGCGGCCTGGTCTGGGCACCGTGGAACTGGCAATCGCTCCTGATCGGCGGCGTGGCCATGTATGCCGCGACTTTCATCCACGAATCGGGACACTACGTAGCCGGGCGAATGGCCGGCTTCCGGCTGCTTGGATTCCGCATCTGCGCGCTCGATTGGCGCTGGTCCGCCGGCAAATGGAAGTTCCGCATCGCATGGACGGGTTTGATCGGCGGCGGGCTCACGGCGATGGCGCCCGCCTCGGTGGAACGGCTGCGCGAACGTGCCGTGCGGCTCACGGCCGGAGGCCCCATTGCGTCGCTGCTCTGCGGAGTGGCCGCGTTTGGCGCGCTGCTCGCGGTGGCCGGACCTTCCTGTCCCCCGCTGGCCGGGCGCTTCCTTGTGCTGCTGGCCGTGATCGCAACCGGCGATGGCCTGCTCAACCTCTACCCGGCGGCGGGCGGCGTGGGCTACTCGGACGGAGCACGCCTGTGGCAGTTGGCGCGGCGCGGGCCGTGGTCCGAGTATCTGTGCGCGAACTACTACATGATGTCGTCGGCGGCGGGTCCGCTGCGCCCGCGCGACTGGCCGACAGACCTGGTGGTCAGCGCCGCCGAGTTTGGGCGCTCGCTGCCTTCGGGCATCGGCGCAGCCGCCCTGGCTTACACGCATTTCGAGGATCTCGGCGACGCTCAGCGCGCGGGCGAGTATCTGGCTCTAGCCGAATCGCGCGTTGACAGGGGCGGCAAGGCCGAACGGGATTTCGCGATGGAGCGCGCCTATTTCGACGCGCGCTTTCTGGCTGATCCTGCAGCCGGATTGCGATGGATGGCGTCCGCCCGGGATGAGCCCACCGCCGATTCCTGGCGCACTCGCGCCGCCGTGTACGCCGCCGCCGGCCAGTTTTCCGCCGCGCACGAGGCGCTCGAGTGCGGGCTAGGGCTGGTCGCGTCTCTTCCCGATGCGGGCATTTACGCCATGGTCCGCCGGCAGTACGAAGATCTTCGCGAGGCGATCGAATCTTCCTCCTGCACCGCCGCCGATTGACCGCCCCGCGATATCCTGATCCTTCGGATGTACAAGGATCTGAAAATCACCGTGGTCATTCCCTGTCTCAACGAGGAGCAGGGAATCGAACAGGTGCTGCGCCGCATGCCGCAATTTGTCGACGAGGTGATCGTCGTAGACAACGGCTCCACCGACCGTACATCCGAGGTGGCGCGCGGCTTCGGCGCAAAGGTGATCCGCGAGGACGTGCGCGGCTACGGGCGCAGCTACAAGCGCGGCTTTGCCGGCGCCGAGGGCGACATCATCGTCACGCTCGACGGCGACCACAGCTACCCGCCCGACGCGCTCAGCTACCTCATCGAAGCCCTGCTGCATCTTGAAGCCGACTTCCTCAACGCCTCGCGCTTTCCGGTCCGCGACCGCCGCGCGATGAGCTTTAAACACAAGTTCGGCAACTTCGTCCTTTCCTTCGCCATGTCGCTGCTGTACTTTCGCTGGGTGCGCGATTCGCAGTCCGGAATGTGGGTGTTCCGGCGCTCCATCCTCGAGGGAATGAAGCTTGAAAGCGATAGCATGGCGTTTTCAGAGGAGATCAAGATCGAGGCGCTCAAGAACCCACGCATCCGCTTCGAGGAGATCCCGGTTCAATATTCCTCGCGCCTCGGCGAAATCAAGCTGAATCCCTGGCGCGACGGCTTCTACAACCTCTGGTTCCTGGTGAGGAAGCGTTTTGGCTGAGCCGGACAGCGTCACCGTGGTGATCCCGCAGCACAACCGCGCGGACCTGCTCGAAAAATTGTTGAAACAACTGGCCTCTCAAACCCATCGCATCTGCCGTACGGTGGTTGTGGACAACGCGAGCGTGGACAATTCGGTAACCGTGGCCCGCGCGGGTGGAGCGGAGGTGATTCCGCTTGCGGAAAACGTGGGATTTGCGCCTGCAGTCAACCGCGGCATCGCCGGCGCGAACACCACTTGGGTGGCGATTCTGAACAACGACGTTGAACTACCGCCGGATTGGCTTGAACGGCTGCTCGGCGCGGCAGCGGCTTCAGGCGCGTGGTTTGCCTGCGGCAAGCTGCTGCGGTCAGGGTCGCCCGAAACCCTCGACGGCACGTTCGACCTGCTCTCGGCCGGAGGAACCGCCTGGCGCTGCGGTCATGGCCTTCCCGACGGTCCGCTCTGGTCCGAGCGGCGGCCCATCTGGTTCGCTCCCTTGACTGCCGCCCTGTTCCGTCGCGACCTGTTCGACCGGACCGGCCTGCTCGACGAGCGCTTCGGCTCCTACCTCGAAGACGTCGATCTCGGTATCCGCTGCGCCGCAAACGGCTTTACCGGAGTTTATGAACCGGGTGCTGTGGCCCACCATCAGGGCAGCGCCACACGCGGGGCGTGGCACAAAACCACGGTCCGCCAATTGGCGAGAAATCAGTTGCTGATTGTTGCCAAGCATTTCCGCGGAATGCCGCTGTGGCCGGCTGTGGTCGCTCAATTGCTCTGGGGATGGGTTGCCGTGCGTCATTCATCGCTGCTGGCCTTTTTGCAGGGCAAGTGGGAAGGTCTGCGCGCATTCGCGGAGGTTCGGGCCGCCGAACCCGCCCGCCCCGGGGTTCGCGCCGTCGTCGAACAGTCCGAAGCGCTGCTCTACGACCTGCAAAAGCAAGCCGGAATGGAATCCTACTGGCGCTGGTACTTCATGCTGACCCGCGGGAGGCGCGCGTGAAGGGCGTTGCCGCCGTCATTGTCACCTACAACTCGGCCGGCCATATCGGCCGTTGCCTGGATTCGCTGCCGGCCCATGTCGAAGCCGTGGTGGTCGACAACGCCTCGAGCGACAATTCGGCGGCTGAGGCAAACCGCAGGCCCGCCGCGCGCGTGATTGTCAACCGCGAAAACGTGGGTTTCGCTGCTGCCGTGAATCAGGGCGCCCGGGCAACCGAGGCCCCGTTGCTGCTGATTCTGAACCCCGACACCGAGTTGTTGCGAGGTTTTGACGAATTGGCCACGATGGCCGGGCGCCACGGTGTGGCCGCCGGCAGGCTGCTCGGCGAGGACGGACGCGTGCAGGCCGGTTTCACCATCCGCCGCTTTCCCACGCCCGCCGCGCTCGTGTTCGAATCTCTCGGCGTGAACCGGGCGTGGCCGTCCAACCCGGTCAATCGCCGCTATCGCTGCCTGGACAGCGACCTCAACGCAGAAGGCTGGGCCGAACAGCCCGCCGGAGCGTTTCTGGTGGTTCGAAGAGATATTTTCGAGCGGTTGGGAGGTTTCGATGAGGCCTTCTACCCGGTGTGGTTTGAAGACGTCGACTTCCTCAAACGGGCCGCAGATATGGGCTATAGCGCATGGTACTTCCCACGCGCCGAGGCCCGCCATTGCGGGGCTCATTCGGTGGGGCGAATAAGTGGGGAATACCGGAAATTGTTTTGGTATGTTAGCCTTCTAAGGTACGCTGCGAAGCATTTCCGTTCATTAGGGTTCCGCGCAGTGTGCTCCGCGGTGGCTGTCGGACGTGTGATGGCCGTTGCGGCGGGGATATTCGGGAAGCGCGATTATATTGAAGTCGACCTGCGTGTGTTGCGAATGGCTGTGTCGAGCCTGTTGGCGGGAGAATTGCGCCCCCCCGGCGCGTATGCATTAGGCGTGCAAACGCCGGAAATTGCGGGGCAGGCAGTATCGCCCGGCGGTAGATAGAAGCAAGTCGAGAAGAAGGAAAAGTACAAGTTCACTTGCATGTCTAACGATTTTGTTTCGGTCACCATCGTGACCTACAACAGCGGCCGGTTCATCAAACGATGTCTGGAATCGATCCTGGCCCAGAAGTACACCCGCAAGGAAATCATTGTCATCGACAACGCTTCCACCGACGGGACCATCGACATACTGGAGCAGTTTGAGGACCGCTGCAAGATCGTCTACAACGACGAGAATATCGGCTTCTCGGCAGCCCAGAACCAGGCCATTCGTCTGTCGCGCGGCGAGTGGGTGCTGACGCTCAACCCGGACGTGCTGCTGCTGCCGAACTTCATCGAAGCGATGGTGGAAGCCGGGCAGTTGCATCCCAAGATCGGCACCGTCTGCGGAAAACTGCTGGCCATTCTCGCCACCTTCGATCTTCCCGACAAGCCGCTGGTCGACTCCACCGGCATCTACTTCACGCCCATGCTGCGCCACCTCGATCGCGGCAGCCAGGAAGTGGATAACGGCCACTATCTCAACCACGAATACGTTTTCGGAGCCACCGCCGCCGCCGCCCTCTACCGCCGCGAGATGATCGACGATATCTCGATTGAAGGCGAGTTCTTCGACGAGGAGTTCTTCGTTTATCGCGAGGACGCCGATGTCGCCTGGCGGGCACAACTCTACGGCTGGCGCTGTATGTACACTCCGCACGCCCGCGGCTATCACGTGCGCAACGTGTTACCTGGAAACCGCCGCGCGCTGCCGCCCGTCATCAACATGCATTCGGTGAAGAACCGGTTCCTCATGCGCATCAAGAACATGACCCCGGACCTTTACCGCAAAAACTGGTTGTCGATCACCGCCCGCGATCTGGTGGTGGTCGGGTGCTGCATCGTGCGCGAGCACAGTTCCCTCGGAGCCTTCTGGTATCTGGCCCGCAACTGGCGCCGCATGATGGAGAAGCGCAAGGTCATCATGGCCAGCCGGCGGGCGAGCGACAAGTACATGGCGAGCTGGTTCGCTTACGATCCGGTCAGCCGTCCCTTCACCACCAAGGCGGCGCAGAAAGTGCTGTCGCGCTCGCGAGCGGCCCGCGGTTGAAGGGTGCGGATCGCCATCCTCGGTACGCGCGGCATTCCCGCGCGCTACGGCGGTTTTGAAACCTTCGCCGAGGAGCTTTCGACACGCCTCGCGGCCCGGGGCCACGAAGTAGCCGTCTACTGCCGGGAGCGCCACTCGGAGCCGCACTTTCGCGGCGCGTCGCTGCGCTATCTTCCCTCAATCCGGCACAAGTATTTCGAGACCGTGCTCCACACCGGACTCTCCACTCTCCACCTGCTCGCCCACCGCACCGATGTCGCGCTCTACTGCAATGCGGCCAATGCCCTGTTCACCTGGATGCCGCGCGTCATCGGGATTCCCGTCGCGCTGAACGTGGACGGGCTCGAGCGCAACCGCAAGAAGTGGAACGCGCTGGCCCGCCTCTGGTATCTCGGCTCGGAGCGGCTCGCCACCTTCCTGCCCACTCGCATTGTCACCGATGCGGAGAAGATCGCCGAGTACTACGCCGGACGCTACGGCTGCGAGTCGGATTGCATCGCCTACGGCGCTCCAGTGGGCGCGGTGGACGGCACCGCCGTTCTCACCCGGCTCGGTCTCGAGCGCCGCCGCTACTTCCTCTACGTCACACGCTTTGAGCCCGAGAACAATCCGCTGCTCGTGCGCCAGGCTTTTGAATCAATTGACACGGACCTGAAACTTGCCCTCATCGGCGACGCGCCCTACGCGCACGATTACATCCGGCAGGTGCGCGACACGCGCGACGCGCGGGTGGTCATTCCGGGCGCCATCTACGGCGACGGCTATCACGAACTGCAGTCGCACTCCTTCGCCTACGTTCACGCAACCGAAGTCGGCGGAACGCATCCGGCGCTCATCGAAGCGATGGGACGGGGTTCGCTGGTGCTCTATCTCGATACCCCGGAGAACGCCGAGGTCGCGGGCGGCGCGGGTATCGCATTTACTCGCGAAACGCTCGCCGCGCGGATGCGCGAGGTTTTGGCGATGCCCGAAGCCGAACGCGAGGACTATCGCCGGCGCGCCATGGCGAGGGTCCACGAGCGTTATAGCTGGGACGCCGTCACCACCGCCTACGAGAATCTGTTCAACCGGCTGTGTGGGGTTCGCTCGAACTGAGGCTGACCCCTCGAAAGGCAGGATGCGCCCTTAAGGCTGCATCCTGCTCCGAGGGTTCGGAGGACCTTCGCGTTCGTGTTACGCGAAGTGATAGTTGTTTTTCTTATCGTCCCAGATGACTTTTTTGTTATTCCGGAACGACAAGGTGGCCATGTGGCCTGAAATCGCCGCCTGCTGACCGATGGTCGGGTCCGCAATCACCTTAGCCTTGCCCTGTACCGCTTCAATCAGATTGGTGATGTGCGCTTCCACGGCTTTGTTGTCGTTTCCGGGCAGTTCGATGGTGATTTTCTGCCGCGCCGCGACCTTCGCCGGAGCCTTGCCGCGGAAGGTTTCCGGGTAGAAGTTCAGAATCTGGCGGTTCAGAACCTCAATGGTTCCCTCATTCCCCATGAAGTTTTCGCCGTAGCCATAGTGGTCGTTGCCGAAGTACGACGAATAGTTGATGTGGAACTTGCCCGGGTACTCGTAGACGGCGCTGAAGCAGTCCGGCACTTCGCGGTCGTCGTTGGTCCAGCGGTAAATGCCGCCCGACGCCATGCAGGATGAGGGCACCGTTTTGCCGCACACGAAGTTGGTGATGTCGGTCTGGTGAACGAGCAGGTCGGTCGAAATGCCGCCCGAGTAATCCCAATACAACCGCCATTGATAAAAGCGCTGTTTGTCGAAGGCGCGTTTCGGCCCCGGGACGCCCTCGAGAAAGCGGTCCCAATCGGTGTTGGAAGGCGAGGCGTCGGCCGGAATCGCATAGCGCCATGCCGGGTCCGTGTCGAGCGAGTTGCGGTACCAGAAGGCGCGCGTGTAGTGGATGTCGCCGATCATGCCCTGCTCGATCATTTCCTTGGCTTTTTGATAGAGCGTGTTGCTGCGGTTCTGCGTGCCCACCTGCACGATCTTGCCGGACTTCTGCCACGCCTTCACGATCTCGGCGCCCTGTTCGATGGTGTGAGCGAGCGGCTTTTCGACATAGATGTTCTTGCCAGCCTTGATGGCGGCCATGAACATCGGATAGTGCAGATGTTCCGGCGTCGCGATGACGACGATGTCGATGCCCGGCTCTTTGAGCAGGTCCTTGTAGTCCTCAAACACCTTGGGCGCGGATTGCCCCTGGGTCTGAACCAGATCCTTGGCGCGCGCGCGGTTGCCTGCGTAAGCGTCGCAAACGGCCACGACTTGGGTGTTCGCCCCGTTGCCGCCGGCAAAGAAACGCTGCATCAGATAGTAGCCGCGAGAGCCTGCGCCGATCCAGGCGATGGTGAGCTTGTCGTTGGCGCCCAGTGCGGGAACGACGGCGGGCGCGGCGGCCAGGGCCGCGGTTTTCAACAAGGTCCGGCGAGTGGAAGCTTCGTTCATACGCCTACAGCATATCAAGCGTATCCAGGATCCCGGTGATGGCCTTTGCGATCGTCGCGGGTGGAATGTCGCCGTGCGATGCGTCCTCAACGATCACCTGCCGGCCGCGCGTGGACAGCCGCGCCAGTTGCGGCTGCATCTCGTGTTTCCAGACCTCCTGGTAAGCGCGCGCATCCGGCGTGCCGGCGAACGGGCGTCCCGCCGTGAGCACAATCAGCGGGATATCCCCGAGCGTGCCCGCCGCGCGAACCTCGTCGCCGCTCTCGCGCGCGATGCCGATACTCGCGGCGGCGACGCTGGAGGCGGGCTGTTCGTCGCCTGCCAACCGCAAGATGCCGGTAACCCCGGCGACTTGAAGGAGCGCGATCAACGGCCGGCGGAGCAAAACGGGCGCCACCGGCGCACGCAGGCTGACCGGAATGCGGCGATCTTCGTCTTCGTGCGAAGCGTCGACGAGAACCAGGCCCGCAACCTCGCCCGGCCACAGCGCGCGAAACATGCGAGCTTCAAAACCGCCGAACGACGCGCCTACGACGACGTATGGCGGCGCAACTCCAGCGGCCGAGAGCGCGGCATGAAGGTCCCGGGCGTTGCGCGCGGCCGAGCGCGGAAGCGGTCCGGGATCGCTCCATCCGGCGCCCGGCGGGTCCCAGACACACGTGCGCGCCGAAATCGTGCTCCTGACTTCGCCCCATCCGCTTCCGCGCCCACCCAGTCCGTTCAGGAACACCACCGTGTGCCCGCCGCCGCCGCGGCAATCGAGGCGGACCGAGCGCCCGCCGATATCCACCAGCCGTCCTTCTAAAGCATGGGTTTCGCGCCAATGAGCGCGTCCCCATTGCTCGTATCCCGCGCCCGCTGCAAGCAGCAGCGCGAGGGCCGCTCCGGCGCGTCCTACGAAGCCAGGCACCGGATTGCCATCACAAAGGGAATGAGGCCTCCGATGACCGCGCCCACCGCGGTCCACGCCTCCGGGCTCTTGAGCCATTGCCGCGCCAGTGACCGGAGGGCGTCCGTGAACAGTTCCGGGCACTCCTCGCACGCTTCGAAAATCGCCAGCATCTCTTCCCCGTATCGCATCCGGAACGCCCGCGGATGCAGGGCGAGAATGGCGCGGTAGCAAGCGTGGGTCATCAGGATCTCCGGGGCGCAAGGTGAGCTTTGGCGCTGCGCACCACGCGCTCCAACCGGCTGACCTCGAGGGTCAGCGCCTTGCGCCCCTCGCGCGTCAGGCGATAATAGCGCCGGCGCGAATCGTCGTCCGCAGCGGGGCGAGCCGCCTCCTCTACCCATCCCTGTTCGCTCAACTTCTGAAGATTGTCATAGAGCGTGCCGGGGCCGAGCTTGTACTGCCCCTCGCTTTGCCGCGCGACCTCCTGCATGATGGCGTAGCCATGCCGGCTCTCGCCGGCGAGCGACAGCAGGATGTGGAGCGTGGCCGGGTTCAACGGCTTCATGGATCGGCTTCCGTTATATCGGATTCCGTAATAGAAGTCAACCGCCGCGTTGGTCGAATGCCGTCAGCGCGCCGCGCGCGGCTTCCGCGAAATCGTCCAGATCCGAGGTGCCGTCCTTCAGCCGCTCCCGCAAAGCGCGCGATACCGCAATCTCCACGCCCGGCCGGAAACGGTCGCACAGGCGCTCCCCGCCCGGCTCCGGCATCCGTGCGTCGAAGCCCGCCGTCGCCAGCGACGCGCATAGCGCCTGCCGCGCCGCCTCGTGCGCTCCGCCCACCACGGCGTACTCCGCTTTCAAATCCGGCAAGCCCGTGATCACCACCGCGGCGCCGCTGCGCTCGAGCATCGACAGGCACTCCGGTTCATCAAAACGGCAGCCGCTCAGCCGCAGGTCGTGATTGTGCCCGCGCTTGATCCCCTCAAAGGCGTAGAACGAGAAATGTTCGCCGGCGATGGCTTCGCCGATTTCGGCCGTTCCCGGCTCGATTTTGCCGCCGTGCGGCGCGATGACGAGCACGGCGGAAGCACGGCTGTGAAACCGCACCTGATAGTCGATCCCCTCGCGTTCGTGTCCGGCCAGTTCGGCGAACTCGCGATAGCGGTCCGGCTTCATATCACAAGAGCATATCGCTTCTAATAGAAATATGGACTGGCGGGTTCTCGTGTTCGCAACAGCCCTGACCGCGATGGCGCAAGCGCCCGACGCGCGCGAGTACGACCGGCTCATCGGCCGCTGGAACCGCCAGCTTGCGCCCGAGTTGATCCGCTTTGCCGGCTTTGCCGACGGCGCCAAAATCCTCGACTACAGTTGCGGCACCGGCGCACTCGCCCTGCGCGCCGCGGCCCGGTTGCCGCACTCTGAAATCCTCGGCGTCGACCTTGCCCAGGAGTACGTCGCCTTTGCCACCCTGCAGGCGCCGCGCTCCACGCTGCGCTTCCGCAAGGTGGACGATCTCTTCCAACTCCCCTTCCCCAACGGCGAGTTCGACGGCGCGATGACCCTGGCCATCAGCGCGGTGAACGAGCCCAATCGCGCCGTCGCCGAGATGCGCCGCGTGAGCAAGCCCGAGACCGTGGTTGCCGCCGCCACGTTCGACTACGGCAACACCATGCAGGCGCTTCAGCTCTTCTGGGACACCGCCGGTGTGCCGAACCCCGAGGCCAACTCGCCGCTGGCCTCAAAAGGAGCGCTCGAGGCCTTGTGGAAGGAAGCGCAGCTTCGCGACATCGAAGAGCAGAGCGTGGAAATTCGATTGAACTTCCGCGACTTCGCCGACTATTGGTCGCTGTTCACCGCCGGGCGCGGCGCCGCGGGCGAGTGGCTCGAAAAACTGCCCGAGGACAAGCGAGCCTCGTTTCAGGAAAATCTGAGGGCGAAAATCTTCGGCGCACGCAAGGACGGTCCGTTCACGCTCGGCGCCCGCGCCTGGATGGTCAAGGGTGTGGTGCGCTATTACTGAGCCGCGTTAGAGCCGCGTAGCTTTCAGTTCTGCAGCCAGATAGTCGCTCGCGCGCCAGGCAAGGGCGAGGATCGTGAGCGTCGGGTTCTTTTCGGACGCCGTGGTAAACGCCGCGCCGTCCACCACGAAAACGTTCTTCACTTCGTGCATCTGGCAGAACCCATTCAGCGGGCCGCGCTTCGGGTCGGCGCTCATCCGGCAAGTTGAATGCTCGTGAATGGCCTGGCCCGGCATGCCCATGAACTCCGGGTCGTAGGGCAGAACCTCGGCTTTGGCCGCTTTCATGATGGCCGCCGCGGTTTCGTACATCTCGCGCATCATTTTGCGCTCATTTTCGCGATAGTGGAAGTCGATTTTGGCGATGGGCACGCCAAAACGGTCGAGACGCGATTCGTCGACGGTGATGCGGTTGTCGGCGTAGGGCAGCACTTCGCCGTAAGGATGCATGGCCACCAGCGCCGGATAACGCCGCTTTACCGCCGCCTTGAAATCCGCGCCGAACCCGGGCAGCGCCTTGGCGAAGCCGGCGTTGTCGCCCGCGCCGCAACCCCAGAACTGCATGCCGAACCCGCGCAGGTAATCGCGCTTGCGTCCATCGCGATGGTTGAAGCGCGGCAGGTAGACGTGTTCGCCGCCGATGCCGTCGTCGTTTTGAACGGGAGCGCCGAGCAGTTCCGGCACGAACCCGAACATGTGCAGCCGCACCTGCTCGCTCAGATACCGCCCCACGGTGTCGCTGCCGTTGCCGATTCCGTTCGGATGCCGTTGCGACTTCGAATTGAGCAGAATCCGTGTCGAATCGATGCAGGACGCCGCCATCACCACGACGCGCGCGCGAACCTGCCGCTCCTGGCCCGTTTCGCGATCGAAGTATTGAACGCCGTTGGCTCGTCCCTTGTCATCCACCGTGACGCGCGCCACCACCGCATTGTCGACAATCCGCAGCCGTCCGGTAGCCAGCGCGGGCTCAGTCAGGTAGTCGGTGGAATTGAAGAACGCCGCGACATCGCACCCTTTGCCGCAAGCCCCGCAGTAATGGCAGGCGGCGTGGCCGTTGTGGGGGCGCGTGAGCACCGCGCGGCGGCCTGAAACTACCTGGATGCCGAGGTTCCCGGCGGCCTTCTGCAGAAGCCGTTCGCCGCACCGGGGCGCCGGCGGCGGCAAGTGAAAGCGGCTTCCGGGGAGCGAATCCAGATCGTCGTCGCCGCCGCACACGCCGATCAACTGATCCACCTTGTCGTAGTACGGCGCGAGGTCGCGATACCGGATAGGCCACGGAATTTCCCACCCGTCGCGCTCGGCCTGCGTGAAGTCGAGATCCGAATAACGCAGTGAAACGCGGCCCCACACGTTGGTCTTGCCGCCGCGCCCCCACACGCGCACCAGGTCGAACGGGCGGCCGGGCGGCGTGTCGTACGGCGCGGTTTTCAGGTCGACATAGAAGCGCGGCGGTTGCTGACCGGCGGCGATTCGCTGCGGCGCTTCCCACGGCTTGACGTGGCTCCAGAACTGGGAGCGCCGCCAACGCGTGCCCGCGTCGAGCATCAGGACGTTCACGCCCTGCCGCGTGAGGTTCCAGGCGGCCATTCCGCCGGCCGCGCCGCTGCCGATCACCACCACGTCGTGCACCTGCGCCGGTTTGCGAATCTGCATCACGCCTGGTGCTCCGGATGCGTGCAGCCCTTGAATTCGGTGAGGAACGTGTTGCCGTGCCAGCCCAGTTCCTCGGCGAGTCCGGCTTTCGACGAGTAATAGCCGTCGATGGTCCAATCCTTCATGAGCTTGAACAATTCGTCGGATTGCCTGGCCGCAAGCCGCTCAGTCCGCTCGCCGTCCGCGAGCGCCGCAAAATCCGCGCCGATGCGCGCCATGCCCTCGCGAAAACGGGACAGCAGGGCGGCGTTCGCCGACAAGCGGCGCGCGATGTAGGCGGGCACCCCGGCATCGGCGGCGCCTGGGGTATCGGTGCGTGGAATGATCGTGTCCGCAACGGCGGCAATCCACTGCATCTCCGCATCGGACAGCGCGGGCGTTTGCGCGTGAGCGGCCGTGGCGGCAGCCGCGATCGTGATCAATGCCTCTCGGCGGGTGGGAGCCATACAGGCTCTCCATTTTATGACAGGAGCCGTTAGCGGAACCGGAGCGCGAAGTGGTTCAGCGTGCCCGGCAGCCGCTCGGGTAGCGGCGTTTCGATGCGCCAGTGCCGCTGCCCCCACATCTGCGAAAGAACTTCGCTGGCCAGCCACAACACGAGGTTTTTTCCGGGACAGACCCCCGCGCCTTCGCTGAACGGCACAATCGCGCCCGGGTACTGCGCCTGGTCGTCGCGCCACAGTTCCGGTGTAAAGTGGTCGGCAAACGGCAGCGTCTCGGAGTCGCGGTGGAAGAACGGCGTGAAGATGGCAATCTCCGCGCCCTCCGGAATCACGCCGCCGCGCCAGCGGACCGCGCTCGTCGCCTGCCGCAGGATCAGCGGCGTGGTGGGCCACAGGCGCAGGGTTTCGAGCACCGCCGAGCGCAGATACCCACGGTCGCCCGCTCGCGAGCGGTCGCGGGAAGCCACCATGGCCAGCGCGCGGAACGTCGTGATGCCGGCCGGTTCAAAAGCGAACAGCCATTGTGAAACCTGCTGCTCGGGCGCGGTAACGCTGCTCGCCGCCGTTTTCGCCATCACGCCCGCCAGGCTGCCGGGTTCGGCGCGGGCCACGTGGTAGCGGATGCGCTCGAACAGCCGCTCGCGCAGCGCCGGACGTTGCCGGCTCAAAAAGGCCCAATTCGCGTGGCGGCGGAGCTCCGTCATCAGGTCGGAAATTTCCTGGTCTTCGCGAGCCGCGTCGCCGAACACCACGCGCCGCACCATTCGCGCCCACACGTGGGAGAAGGTTGTCCAATCCAGCGGTTGACGAACCTTGGCCAGATGCGCCACTTCCTCAACCGCCACCCGCCGGAACGGAACCGCTTCGCGATGCTCCGTGCGATTCGCATCGAGCACAGCTTCGTTGTACTCGCGGCGGTCGGCACGCTCCGCGCCGGAGGAGACCAGAACGTTTTTCGGCTCAAAGTGGCCCACCGCCGAACGCTTCAGCGATGTTGCGCTGCTGAACGGCTCCGGCGTCCCGGCGAGCACCTGGTGCACATCCTTCGCGTCAAGCAGCAGGACCACCGGCTTGCCCGGAATGCGCAGCATCACCGGATGCGAGCCATACCGCCGTCGCGTCTTTTGCATCCGCCGCACGGCTCGCCCGTCGAGGTCGAGCGCCGCTGCCAGCGCCACCATCGACGGACGCCGGATGATCACGCCTTTGGCCACCGTGGGCAGGAACACTTCTGCGAGCACCGCCAGCGTGTCAAACAACCCGGCCGAGGCCACGCCTGCCGGCGAACCAGCCCGCCACAGCGCGGCTTCTTGCGGAAAGGTGCCCATGCGGGTTAGAGCCCGCCACCCTCCGGGCCGTTACGTGATCCGGACGTTTTTCAATCGCCGATGATTTTCACGAGCGCGCGCTTCTTTCGCCGCCCGTCGAACTCGCCGTAGAAAATCTGCTCCCACGGGCCGAAGTCGAGCTTGCCGCCGGTAATCGCCACCACAACTTCCCGCCCCATGACCTGCCGTTTCATGTGCGCGTCGGCGTTATCTTCGCCGGTCCGGTTGTGAAGATACTTCGAAACCGGCTCGTGGGGCGCGATCTGTTCCAGCCAGCGGTCGTAGTCCTGGTGCAGGCCCGGTTCGTCGTCGTTGATAAAGACCGAGGCCGTGATGTGCATCGCGTTTACCAGCGCGAGTCCCTCCTTCACGCCGCTTTCGCGCAGGCATTCCTCGACATCGGGCGTGATGTTCACGAATCCGCGCCGCGACGGCACGTTGAACCACAGCTCTTTTCGGTACGATTTCATGGAGTTCTCAGAGCGGCCGGAACCGGGCGGTGAAATGCCGTAGAAACGCCGGCTGTTCGACAATCTCGAAGCCGCGCAGCGCTTCTTTGCGCGCGTTCACTTCGAGAATCGCCTCTACCAGATAGTCAATATGACTCTGCGTGTACACGCGGCGTGGAATCGCCAGGCGCAGCAGTTCGTGCCGCGCATGATCGCCGAACATCACCGAGCCGATCTCGACCGAGCGCACTCCGGCATGCCGGTAGAGTTCCACCGCCAGCGCCTGCCCGGGGAATTGCGAGCGGGGAATGTGCGGCAGCATCCGCCCGGCGTCGATGTAGATCGCGTGCCCGCCCGGCGGCTCCACGATCGGAACGCCTTCATCGGCGATATGGCGTCCCAGGTACGCGGTCGAAGCGATCCGGTAGCGCAGGTAATCGGGGTGCAGCACTTCTTCGAGTCCGACGGCGATGGCGTCCAGGTCGCGCCCGGCGAGTCCGCCGTAAGTGGGAAAACCTTCGGTCAGGATCAGCAGGTCTTTCTCCTGCTGCGCCAGGCTCCCGTCGTTGGTGCACAGCAGCCCGCCGATGTTGGCGAACGCGTCCTTCTTGGCCGAGAAGGTGCATCCGTCGGACAGCGAAAACATCTTTTGGGCAATTTGCCGGGGCGTGCGATCGCCGTATCCCGCCTCGCCCTGCTGGATGAAATACGCGTTCTCGGCGAAGCGGCAGGCGTCCAGGTAGAACGGAATGCCATGCTTGCGCGTCACCGCTCGCACCGCCTCGATGTTGGCCATTGACACCGGTTGCCCGCCGCCCGAATTGTTTGTCACCGTCAGCATCACGAGCGGCACGTTCGCTGCGCCCTCGGTTTCAATCAGCCGCTCGAGCGCCGCCACGTCCATGTCGCCCTTGAACGGCAACCGTGACTGCGTATCGGCGGCTTCCGCGCGCGGCAGGTCCACGGCGCGCGCGCCCGTGTGCTCGATGTTGGCGCGGGTGGTGTCAAAATGCGTGTTGTTCGGAACCACCTGTCCCGGCTTGCAGACCAGCGAAAACAGGATGCGCTCGGCCGCGCGCCCCTGATGAGTGGGAATGACGTGCTCAAACCCAGTGAGGTCCTGCACGGCGCTTTTCAGCCGGAAAAACGAATCGCTGCCGGCGTAGGATTCATCCCCGCGCATCATCGCCGCCCACTGCCCGGTGGACATGGCGGAAGTGCCCGAGTCCGTGAGCAGGTCGATCAGAATGTCCGAGGCGGGGATTTGAAAAAGGTTGTATCCGGCGGCTTTGAGAAAATCTTCGCGTTCGGCGGGAGTCGTTTGCCGGATGGGTTCGACGCTCTTGATGCGGAACGGTTCAATGATGGTGCGCAGCGCGACAGGCCTCCGTGCCTGTTGCGATTATCCCACCGGAGAGTGCGCCGGGACCTTGAAACCGGCCACCGTGGTCTCGACCAGCGTCTCGATGAGCGCGTCGCGGTCCACCCACGGAAAGTTGGGACGGGTGATCAACAGGCAAACCAGCCCGTGAATTCCGGACCAGATGGCCTGGCTCGACGCTTCCGGATCGCGGGGCGCGAACGCACCCGTTTCGATGCACTCGGCCACATCGTCGCGAAATGCCTGGTAAAGCCGCTGCCCGATCTCGTGGCACTTCAGATTGCGCCCGGACTCGTGCAATTCCTTGAACTCCATCATGAACGAGAGCCGGTAGTCGTTTGGATGCTCGACGCCGAATTCGATGTAGTCGCGCAGTCCGCGGGTGATCTTTTCAAGCGGATCGGGGTAGCGCTGCCGGATGGCGATCAGGCGCTCCTCCATGCTCAACAGCGTCTCCTCGCAGAGCGTGTCGATCAGGCCGATCTTGTCTTCGAAGTAGAGATAGATCGTGGTGGGCGAGTATTCGATGCGCTCGGCGATCTTGCGCATCGAGACGTTCTCGAACCCCTCTCGCACAAACAGGTCGCGCGCGGCGCAAAGGATTTCCTGCCGGAGTTCCTGTTTTTCCCGGGCTCGTCTTTCTTGGACTCCCATTTGCTTAACAGTGTTCAGTCTAAGAGAGGATCGCCGGATCTGTCAAGGTACTGTAGTGCTGTATACTGGTGGAGTCGGTTTCCACACGCGGTGAGGTGCGAGAGTGGTTGAATCGGGCGGTCTCGAAAACCGTTGAACCTTTGCGGGTTCCGTGGGTTCGAATCCCACCCTCACCGCCATCCTCTCATTCCCGCCCCGCTGCCCGGGTTGCTTGCGTCCTGCGGGCGACATATCCTACTGTGATGCTTCCCTGCCGTCCTAAGGCCGCCGGCTTGCTGCGGTTCCTGATCCTGTTCCCTATTCAAATCCTCGCTGCGGACGGGAACCTGCCCGGTAACGGATTGGCGCAGCATCCATTCCTGTACTGCGGCGAATGGCAGAACCGTTCCATCGACCGCCAGACGATTCACGTCGTCAAAAACGGCTCCATCGTGTGGTCCTACACCAATCCTGCGCGAGGCGAGTTGGGCGATTGCACCATGCTTTCAAACGGCAACATCCTGTTTTCGCGGCAGTTCGGCGCGAGCGAAATCACGCCTGACAAGAAAATCGTCTGGAACTACGACGCGCCGCCCAAGACGGAGATCCACACCGCCTTCCCCGTGGGTCCCCGCAAGGTGTTGATCATGCAAAACGGGAATCCCGCCAAGGCCCTGTTGATTGAGAAAGCCACGGGCCGGATCTTGCGAACTCAGCCGTTGCCCACGCGTGTGCCGGACGGCATACACGGGCAGTTCCGGCATATACGCATGACCCGCAAAGGCACCCTCCTGGTGGCTCACATGGACCTTGGCAAGGTGGTCGAGTACGACCGGCATGGAAAAGAAATCTGGAGCGTCGAGGCGCCCTCCGCGTGGGCTGCCGTCCGGCTCGATAACGGGAACACGCTCATCAGCGGCAATCAGCGCGGCTATGTCCGCGAGGTAAACCCGAAGGGTGAGACGGTTTGGGAGATTCAAAAAGACGGCCTGCCGGGCTTTCCGCTCTACACCGTACAGGAGGTCAGCCGGCTCAGGAATGGAAACACCTTGATCAACAATTGGGCCGGCAGCCTGCCGCTCGAACAGTGGAAAAGCGCCGTTCAACTCATCGAGGTCACGCCCGGCAAGGAAGTGGTTTGGGCGCTGCGGAATTGGGATCAACTCGGTCCCGCCAGCTCAACGCAACTGCTCGACGAAAAGGGCACGCCTGAAAAGTTCGGTCTTCAGCGCTGAGCTTCGATAAGGGAGTTTGGTGGGCGCGCAGGGACTCGAACCCCGGACCTCTTCCGTGTGAAGGAAGCGCTCTAACCAACTGAGCTACGCGCCCGTACGGGCAGGAAACTCTATTGTAAAACAACCCGCCTCGCCGCGCGGGAATGCGATATTGTTCAGATGCCATGGCTCGAACGCTCATTCTCCTCCTCACCCTCGGCGCACACCTTTCGGCCGCGTCACTCTCTGAATCTGAGATCCAGGCCCGCGTAGAAGCTTTGCTCGGGCGCATGACCCTTGAAGAAAAGGTCGGGCAGCTCTACCAGGTTGGAGGCATTGCGTTCATCCCCGGAGCGCCGCGCGCCGACGAGCTCGCCCGCAAGGGCCAAGCCGGGTCGGTGCTGTGGCTCGACGACCCGGCCGCCATCAACAAGCTCCAGAAGCTTGCGGTGGAAGAGTCGCGGCTGAAAATCCCGCTTATCTTCGGGCTCGACGTCATTCACGGTTTCAAGACCATCTTTCCGATGCCGCTCGCGCTCTCGTCCACCTGGGACCCGGCGTTTATCGAGCGCGTGCAGTCGGTGGCCGCCCGCGAGGCTCGAGCGGCGGGAGTCACGTGGACCTTCGCGCCGATGGTCGACATCGCCCGCGACCCTCGTTGGGGACGCATCACCGAGGGTGCGGGCGAAGATCCTTTCCTCGGCTCGGCCATCGCGCGCGCGCAGGTCCGCGGATTTCAAGGCGACGACCTGAGCAGCCCCAACAGCCTGCTCGCCTGCGCCAAGCACTTCGCCGCTTACGGCGCGGCCGATGGCGGACGCGATTACGATTCGGTCCATGTTTCCGACGCGCAGTTGTGGAACGTCTACCTGCCTCCATTCCGGGCCGCGGCTGAAGCGGGAGCCGGCACGTTCATGAGCGCCTACATGAATCTGAACGACGTTCCGGCTACAGCCAACCGGTTTCTGCTCGAAGACGTTTTGCGGCAGACGTGGCGCTTCAAGGGATTCGTGGTAAGCGACGCGAATTCGGTTGCGGATCTTGCCACGCACCACTTTGCGCGCGACCCGGCGGAGGCGGCTTATCGCGCACTCACCGCCGGCGTGAACATGGAGATGGCCGGGCCCACCTATTTCAAGAACATGGCCGGCCTGGTGTCGGCAGGCCGCATTCCGGCGAGCCTCATCGACGAACGCGTCCGGCCCATTCTGGCGGCAAAATTCCGGCTCGGCCTGTTCGAGCGGCCGTATGCCGACGAATCCGCCGCTCCACGCGTGGCCGCGACTCCCGCGCATCGCGAACTCGCGCGTCTGGCCGCCGCCCGGACCGTTGTGCTGCTGCGCAACGAAGGCGGGCTGTTGCCGCTCGCCAAGGACTCGTCGAAATCCATCGGCGTGATCGGACCGCTCGGCGATTCACAGCGCGACCTGACCACCATGTGGGCCGGCTTTCGCCTGAACCCGAGCGGCTTCGTCACCGTGCTCTCGGGGATTCGCAACAAACTCGGCGCCGGCGCCAAAGTGGAGTTCGCGCCGGGTGTCCAAATCCGGAAGCAGTTTCCGGCGATGTTCGATCAGATCATGGGCGGACCGAAACCCGAGGCGTGGAGCGCCGATCGCGAGAAAGTCGAGTTCGAACGGGCGGTCGATCTCGCGCGCCGCTCCGATCTGGTGGTGATGACGCTCGGCGAACTCGGGCTGATGAGCAGCGAAGCCGCCTCGCAATCCTCGCTCGAACTTCCCGGGCGGCAACAGGCGCTGCTCGAAGCGGTAACGGCCACCGGCAAGCCCGTGGTGCTGGTCCTGTTGAGCGGGCGCCCGCTCAATCTGGTGTGGGCGTCGGCGCGCGTGCCGGCGATCCTCGAAGCCTGGCATCCTGGGCAGGAGGGCGGCAACGGAATCGCGGATGTTCTCTTCGGCGACGTTACGCCGTCCGGCAAACTGACCGTCTCATGGCCGCGCGATGTCGGGCAGGTGCCGGTTTACTATGCGCACCACCGCACGCATCAGCCGGAGGATGCTCCGGGATTCCGGTCGCGCTACTGGGATCAACCGAGCGCGCCGCTCACATGGACGAGGCGAACGAGGCGCTCTACCCGTTCGGCTTCGGCCTCAGCTACACGACGTTCGCGTATTCGGATTTGAAGATCGAACAGAGTGAAGTGAAGCTGGGCGGTACCGCCAAGGTGAGCGTGGTGGTGAAGAACACCGGCACTCGCGCGGGCGATGAAGTGGCGCAGCTTTACATTCACCAACGGGCGGGCAGCGCATCACGCCCGGTCCGCGAGTTGAAGGGCTTTGAGCGGATCACGCTTGCCCCGGGCGAATCGAAAACAGTGCGATTCCAGCTGGGGCCCGCGGAGCGCACCTATTGGAGCGGGAACGAGCGGAAATGGGTGGAGGAAGCCGAAGCCTTCGATGTGTGGGCCGGCAGCGATTCCGCCGCGAAGCTGCACGCTGAATTCCGGGTTGTGCGCTGATTGGAGAGCGGTTACACGCTGTTAGGCCGGCTGGGTGAGGCGAAACGGCCTCCGCGCGCGCCAGTCTAACTTGCGTGCCTGAGCCCGCTATTCCCCGCCGCCCATTCGGCCGGCATCCGGATCAGATCTCGATTCTTGGTTTCGGCGGTCACCATCTTGGCGACGCCAAGGATGAGAAGACCGCTACCGAACTGGTTCATCGCGCGGTGGACGCAGGCGTTAACTTCTTCGACAATTGCTGGGAATATCACATCGGCAAGAGCGAAAGCTGGATGGGGCGCGCGCTCAAGGGCAAGCGCAACGGCGTGTTCCTGATGACCAAGGTGTGCACGCATGGCCGCGACGCTCAACTTGCCTTGAAGATGCTCGACGAGTCGCTGCGCCGCTTGCAGACCGACCGTCTCGACCTCTGGCAGATTCACGGCGTTTCATTTGAAAACGACCCCGACCTGTTTATCCGCCGGGGCGGCGCCGCTGAGGCCATGCGAACGGCCAAACAGCAGGGCAAGGTTCGCTACCTCGGCTTCTCCGGCCACAAAGATCCGGCGATCCACCTGAAGATGCTCGCCACGGGCTTCCCGTTCGACGCCGTTCAGATGCCGCTCAACGCTTACGACGCCCATTTCCACAGCTTCGAGCAGCAGGTGCTGCCGGAACTGAATCGCCGCCGGATTGCCGCGCTCGGGATGAAACCGCTAAACGGTACCGGCGCCACCATCACGGCAGGCGCGCTCACCGCTGCCGAAGCACTGCGCTACGCCATGAGCCTGCCGGTTGTGACCACAATCACCGGAATGGAAAAACCCGAAGTGCTCGAGCAGAATATCGGGATTGCAAGCGGATTCAAGCCGATGACCGCGGGCGAGCAGCAGGCGCTTCGGGACCGCATACGCGAGCAGGCGCTCGACGGCCGCTACGAACTCTACAAGGTCTCGCTCAAGTTCGACAATCCCGAGGCGCGGCGCAGCCACGGGTTTCCGCTCGACATGCAGCAAAAGGAAGTGAAGGAGATGGTCAATCCCAGGAACACCGGCGAGCCGTTTCCGAAGCCGGAGGCTCAATGATGAAGAAGGCATTCAGCCGGCGCTCTTTCATCGGAAGCGCTCTGGCCGCCTCTGCTGCCGGACAGGGTAGCATTCCGATGCGCCCGTTCGGCAAGACCGGATTGCAGGTGTCGGCACTCGGGATAGGGGGCTATCATCTCGGCTCCGCGCCTGACCTCGCCACCGCGAAGCGCATCGTCGACGAGGCGATCGACGCGGGCATCAACTTCTTCGACAATTGCTGGGATTACCACGACGGCAAGAGCGAGGAATGGATGGGCGAAGCGCTGCGCGGAAAACGCGACCGCGCCGTTCTCATGACCAAGGTCTGCACCCACGGCCGCAAGAAGGATGTCGCGATGCAGATGCTCGAACAATCGTTGCGGCGTCTGCAGACGGATCATCTGGACGTCTGGCAGATTCACGAAGTGATCTATGAAAACGACCCAGATCTGATCTTCGCCCCGGGCGGCGCCATCGAAGCGCTGGTTCAGGCCAGGAAGGACGGCAAGGTGCGCTTCGTCGGCTTCACGGGCCACAAAGACCCGTCGATTCACCTCAAGATGCTCTCCCACAATTTCCCGTTCGACAGCGTGCAGATGCCGCTGAACTGTTTTGACGCGACGTTCCGGAGCTTCGAACAACGCGTCCTGCCCGAGTTGACGCGGCGCGGCATCGCGCCCATCGGCATGAAGAGCCTGGGAGGGAGCGGTGAAATGGTGGCGCACGGCGCCGTGACCATCGAAGAGGCGCTCGGATATGCCATGAGCCTGCCCGTTGCGGTGACTGTGTCGGGAATCAACTCGCCCGGCGTGCTGCACCAGAATCTCGCCATCGCGCGCGGGTTTCAGCCGCTCTCCGCCGCTCGGATGAATGCGCTTCGCGACCGCTGCCGGACAGAAGCCGCTGACGGACGCTACGAGTTGTTCAAGACCACCAAGAAGTACGACGGCGACGTCGGACGAGAGCAACACGGCTATCCGAAAGCCTCAGAGCTTCCGGTTTAGCTAGAACAGATCGCGGTACTGCTCGAGCGCGATGCGCACTAATTGGCTTCGCGTGCGGACGCCGAAACGGGCGAACAACTGTTGCAGCACGTTCTTCACCGTGCTTTCGGAAATGCCCATCTGATAGGCGATCTGCTTGTTGGCCAGCCCGGCGAGCACCAGCCGCATGACTTCGATTTCCCGGTCAGCCAGAGGCTTGCCTTCGGGCAGAACGGCGCCTGGGCTGTCCACCACCTCGCCTTCGATGTCGGCGACGATGGCGGCGAGTTTCGGGCGGTTGTCTTCGCGATAGGTGGAAAACCAGACTTCGGCGGCGAAGGTGCTGCCGTCTTCGCGGCGCGCCTCGCACTGCATCGTTGCGCGGAGTTGAGATTCTCCTTCGCGGCGCAGGGCGTGGTGAAGCTGCGGCAGGTATATGGCGATGGGCTGTCCTTCGAGCGTGCCGCCTTCGGGAAGAAGCAGTTCCAAAGCCGCCCGGTTGGCGAGTTCGATGACGCCGTGGTTGCCGACCGTCAGGATGGCGGCAGGCGAGGTATCAACCAGGATGCGCAGGTGCTCGCGCGCGGCGAGCAGGCGATTGCGGCTCAGGATCATTTCGTGAACCAGTAATCCAGAACTGATGAAAGCCAGAGATTCAAGCGTGAGGCGGAAGGTCAGCCATTCCCGCCCAAGCTGTCCGAACGCCTCACTGAGGCCTGCGCATCCAAGGCCCGCGAGGCAAATCGCCCAACGGGGCAGAAATCCGGCGGCGAGAACCAAGGGGAACAGATAGAGAAAGCCGATCGAGAGGTAGGGCTCGGTGAAGTAGTCCGCCAGCGCGATGACAAAGACCAGGGTCGCGGAAATGGCCAGTAGGGGAGCGCGCAGGCGCGGGTGCCAATTGCGGGGAATAATCGACATCGACCCGATTCTACGGGCGAAATCTTCGATTACCAGTGGTTAGTCGAAAGATAGGCCCAACGATTCACCCGGTTGGGCGCTCGATAGTCTTCCAGCAACAGGAAATCCAGCCACACACTGTGGCCATGCACTTCGACAGACTTTCCATCCACGCCGCGGCGCTGCTTGTTCTGGGATTGCCGCTGCTGGCGCAGGAGACCACCGGATCGGTAAACGGCACGGTCCGTGACGCCGCCCAACTTCCCATCAACGGCGCGCGGGTTACCATCGCCGGACCGAAACTGGTCCGTCCGCAGGAGACTCGAACCTCGGATTCGGGCGATTACCTGTTCCCCAATTTGCCGCCGGGCTTGTATTCGGTGACGGCCGAAGCTCCCGGTTTTCAATCGGTGTTGCGCAAGGATCTGGAATTGCAGGTGGGCAAGCTGATCAAAGCGGATTTTGCCTTGTCGGTCAGCCAGCAATCGGAATCGGTGACGGTGGAGGCGGCGGGCGTTTCGGTGGACGTTCAAAACTCGAGTCAGTTGACCAATGTGAGCGCCACCCTGACCGATCGACTGCCGAAGGACCGCAGTTTCGATTCGATGATCGCGCTCGCGCCGGGCGCCCGCCCCGAACCCAAATCGGGGGGAATTCAAATTGACGGCGCAAGCGGCGCCGAGAACGTGTACGTGATCGACGGCGTGGACAATACCAATCTGCAAACTGGTGTTCTGCCACGCAATTCGCAGGTGCCGGTGGAACTCGTGGACGAAGTGCAGGTGAAAAGTGGGGTGCTCGACGCGCAGTACGGCGGCGGGACAGGCGGTGTGGTGAGCGCCATCCTCAAGAGCGGCGGCAACAGTTTCCACGGTCAATTGTCGTTCTACGCGGAAACCAGCGGAATGAACGCGGGTCCGCGGCCGGTTTTGCGGTTGAATCCGCTGAACGACAATCAGGCACAGTATGTGCAGGCGCCGAAGGACGGGTATCGTTTGCTGAATCCTGGCTTTGCGCTCGGCGGACCACTGAAGAAAGACCGCTTGTGGTTCTTCCTCGGCAGCTATCCCGAGTTCCGGAATTTCGACCGGCAGGTGCTCTACACGGGCGCCACCGCGCGCCAGCCCTATCAAAGCAACGTTCGAACCGACTTCACGGTGGCTAAGTTCGATTTTGCTCCGGCCTCCAACATGCGCACGTATTTTTCCTACATGTACTCGCCGGACCGCACGCACGGGTTGTTGCCGAGCGCGCTTGGCACCGATTCGCCGAACAGCCCCTGGAGCCGGCGCGGCTATCGGGCGGCAGCTTCGAGCTACAATTTCGGCTTTGACTGGACCGTGAGCCCGTCGCTACTGCTTTCCACTCGCGGCGGGTACAATTACCGGAATTTCAACAATCTTTATGGGTATGCGGCGGGAACTTACTACAACTACGTCGTCAATAATATCGGGCTGGGCGCGGACCTGCCCGTGCCGGCGGCGCTGCAGGCAGGCGCGGGAGACTTCACGCCCAACAACCAGGTGACGGCCCGCGATCGTCAAACACGTTTCAATCTCAGCCAGGATGCGGGCAAGACCTTTCACCTGGCAGGGCAACACACCTTCAAAGCGGGTTATCAACTCAACCGCCTGTCCAACGACGTGCGGGCGAACTACTGGCCGGACGGACAGATTCTGGTCTACTGGGACCTCGATTATCCGGCGCTCACCCGTCCCGGCCAATTTCGGGGCTCGTACGGCTATTACATCGACCGGCAGATGATCACTTCAGGGTCGATTGCCAGCAACAATCACAGCCTGTACGTTCAGGACGCGTGGCGCGTGAAGCGGTTCACGTTTAATCTCGGGCTGCGCGCGGAACACGAATACGTGCCTTCATTCCAACAGCCCGGCGTATCGAATCCGATCGGCATCACGTTTCCGTTCTCGGCCAAGATGGCGCCGCGCTTCGGGGCGGCTTACGACCTGTTCGGCAACGGGAAAGCGAAGGTGTACGCATCGTGGGGCCTGTTTTATGACCTGATGAAGTACGAGGCCTCGCGCGTCAGCTTCGGCGGCGAAAAGTGGACCGATTTCGTGTACCCGCTCAATTCGCCCGACATCCTGTCGATTCACCCGCGCGCGAACCCGGGCGGTGATCTGATTGAAAGCTACAATTTCCGGATTCCGGCGAACGATCCCGCCAATAATCGCATCGACCCGAATCTGCTGCCCACCCGGGAGCGCCGCTTCGATGCCGGTCTCGATTATGCGCTCACCACGCGTGAGAACCTCAGCGTCCGGTACACGCACCAACGACTTGACCGCACGATTGAAAACGTTGGGGTGATCGGTGACTCGGGCACGGATTTCTACGTCGCCAATCCGGGCTTCGGTTTGGCCGCGCAGGCCCCGGTTTATCCGGCCGGGGTTCTGGCGCCGCCGCCGGCGCATCGCGAGTACGATGCGGTGGATATCTCGGTCTCGCGGCGCATGACGGGGAAGCTGCAATTTGTGGCCAGCTACACCTGGAGCCGCCTATTCGGCGACTACAGCGGGTTGGCGAGTTCGGACGAGAACGGCCGCGCCGCGCCGAACTCCACCAAGTATTACGACAACCCCTGGATGAGCATCGACCAGAACGGCAGGTTTGTGGAAGGCCGCCTCGCGACTGACCGGCCCCACACCCTGAAGCTGTTTGCGACCTACGTGGTGAACAGCCGGTGGGGCTCCACCAATTTCGCGCCGAGAATCAGCGCCTTTTCCGGAACGCCGCTGTCGACCACCTTCGGCGTGCTCGGCGACCCGATGTTTCCGCTTGGCCGCGGCGACCTGGGCCGCACTCCGTTCTTCTCAAATGTGGACTTGTTGCTCTATCACGAGTTCCGGCCCGCGGGCTGGCGGGAGGGCATGCGTTTCCGGATCGAGGCCAATGCTACGAATCTGTTGAACCAGGCGGCCATCACGGGAGTGGATACGCGCTATAACCATCCAAACGACGGCGATGCTCAATTCACGCCGCTCTCGTCGCTATACCAGAAGTTCGATTTCCGGCAAGTGACCGCGGCGCAGGGATTGCGGGTGAGTCCACTCTATGGAATGGCGAACTCGTTCCAGGCGCCGCGTTCCTTCCGGGTCGGCCTGCACTTCTTCTTCTGAGTTCCGGAGGCTGGAGTGGTGGGGCGTTTCAGCGTCCCACTACCCCGGCCAGTGGGCTGCTGGCGGAAGCGTAGAGTTTCTTCTCCATGCGCCCGGAAAGATAGGCCAGGCGGCCGGCTTCGACGGCGAGTTTCATGGCCCGGGCCATTTTCTCCGAATCCTCGGCGGCAGCGATCGCGGTGTTCATGAGCACGCCGTCAAAGCCAAGTTCCATGGCGATTGCCGCGTCCGATGCGGTTCCGACGCCGGCATCCACAATCAGCGGGACCTCGGTGATCATCTCGCGCAAGATCCGGAGATTGGTGGTGTTCTGAATGCCCAATCCGCTGCCGATGGGGGCGGCCAGCGGCATGACGGCGGCCGCTCCGGCATCGATCAGGCGGCGCGCATTGATGAGGTCGTCGGTGGTGTAGGGCAGCACAACGAAGCCTTCCTTGGCGAGCACCCGCGTGGCCTCGAGCAGACCGGCATTGTCGGGAAACAGCGTTTTCTCATCGCCGATGACCTCGAGCTTGATCCAGTTGGACAGGCCCACTTCGCGAGCCAGGCGAGCGGTGCGGATGGCATCGTCGGCGGTGTAGCAGGCGGCGGTATTGGGAAGGATGAACAGCTTCGAGCGGTCGATGTAGTCGAGCAGCGATTCCTTGCCGCGGTCTGTCAGATTCACCCTTCTGACGGCGACGGTGACCACCTCCGAGCCCGAAGCCTCGTGGCAGCGGGCCATCTCGGGGAAGCTGCGGTATTTGCCCGTTCCAACAAACAAGCGGGATGAAAATTCGCGGCCGGCGATGCTGAGTACGTCCATGTCTTCATTATCGCTCCGGCCCGCGCCGGTCCCCCGTTTATTGCCTGCGAGCAATCAGGGCAGCGGCTATCATCAGCGCATGTCTGATCAACAGCAGCAATCCGTACCCGCGGTTCCGCACGCGATGTGCACAACCACCTTCACGCTCGACGGCTATCGCCTCGTCCGCAACCTGGGGCTCGTGCGGGGAATTATTGTCCGTTCGCGAAATGTGTTTGGAACCATCGGCGCAAGCCTGCAAACCCTGGTCGGTGGCGACATCACGCTATTCACCACGCTGTGCGAAGAAACACGTCAACACGCCTATGACCGGATGCTCGAGCATGCCGCCGCGATGGGCGCCAACGCCGTGGTGGGTGTTCGCTACGACGCGACAGAGGTGATGCAGAGCGTCACAGAGGTGCTGTGCTACGGCACGGCGGTCGTGGTCGAAAAGGCGTAGACGCGCGCGCCCGCCGGCCAGTACTGAACACAGTACTAACCCATGTCTTTACCGGAGAGTCAGGTAAGGCAACAGGGTCCGGAAACTCAGCATGAAGGAATCGGGTCGGCGCGACACCGGGTCTGGATTTCAGCCCTGCGATGGCCGATAATGCATTTGAAATGTCGGTTCCGGCACCAAAGCCGGTCAGTCCTTTTCGCCGGAAGTTGCAGGGCATTCCGGGGCTCGGGGGCGGGCTGATCGTCAGTTCGGTGGTTCCACCTTTGTGGTGGGACCGGTACGGCGCGGCCAGTCTGGCCGCTTCGGTCGCGCTGTTTGTGGCCGGCGCTTACGCCTATAACGATCCAAAGGCGCGCCGTGTGCAGCAGGCCATTGCCGACGGCGGATCCCTGATGCATTGGACCTACACGGCTGAAGAACGGCAGGAGTGGGCCGAGCGCGCGCAGAAGGCGGGACTCGCCTCGGCTGTCCGGCAGAGTATGTGGGTGTTCGCCACCACCATTCTGGTTGCCTTGGCGGCGACGGCGGGAAGCGGATGGGGGCACGCGGGCCGTTATATCTTTTTGCCTGCCGTGCTGCCGCTGGCAGTCCTTTGGCTGCGCCGGTGCGAAGTGCAGAGCGCCTACCTGCGGGCGCTGAGTCCGGCTCGCGAGGTGTTGATCAACCGGGACGGGTTTTGGGCGGACGGACGGCTTTTCCTGTTCGATCGCATTCGAGAAATCGAGATCGTGCCGGGGTCCACCCCGTTTCTGCGTTTTGAATTGACCGACGGAGATTCAACGTCCGAGATTTCGGTCCAGATCCCGCGCGGGCACGAGCAGGAAGCCGGGCGTTTGCTCAAACAGTATTTTGTGCCCGCAACAGCCGCGCTCGAGCCGGAAAGCGTCTGAATCGGGCGCTTTCTGAAATACAATCAAAGTATGAAGGCTTTCTGGATGACCGCGCTGATGGCCGCGGCGGCATGCGCGCAAACCGCGGAAAAGCCGGCCGACAACACCAAGATTTTCGGCGCTCCCCCGCCCAAGGCGGACAAAACGCTTTATCGGACAGTGAACGGAACCATCAAGGACGCGGACGGGAATCTGGTGGGCGGGGCTCTGGTTTATTTGAAGGACATGAAGACGGGCAAGGAGCGGAGCATCGTCGCGGGGCCCAACGGTAACTACCTGTTCGAGGATCTGCTGAAGGCCAACGACTATCAGGTTCGCGCGGTGAAGGGCAAAGCCGTGAGTACCGCCAAGCTGCTGAGCACCTACGATACCCGCGCCAAGCCCTCCATCAACCTCACGCTCGAAACGCCTCCGCCGTCCGGCGCGGCAAAACAGTAGCCGCGTTCTAGCGAGGCGATTTCAAACCGTCGGCCACCCAGGGGAAAAAGTTCGCCAGGTCCGATTCGCGGATCAGCGCGAGTTGCGACGTCGGTTCGCCGGGCGCCGTGCTGCCGGGCGCGATCAGAATCAGACCGCCTGCCAGACGCCGGACGCGCGCTCCGTAACGCGGCTCCAGCCCCGACGTGGCCACCACCTTCGTCTCGGCGGACGGAAACATGGCATCGACTTTCTGTTCCGGGTCGTAAGCGCGTGTCACGCTCACCAGGCAGCGGGTGGAGCGTCGAAAGACGAAATAGTGAGAGAAGTCGTGCTCGTCGGTGCCGCCGAAGCGGTAGTGCCAGGTTTGATAATCCACCCCGAAGTCGCCGACCGCTGCCGGCGCGCCGATTCTTTCCTCCACGTCCTTCATGGTTTCGGCGAGCGTGAACCAGCGGAAGCCCTCCGGTGTGACCCGGGGCTCAGCCAAACGGGGCTGGGGCGCCGCGAAGAGCGCCCCAGTTGCCAGAGTGAGAAACAGCCGGCGGTTCACTTGCCGGGCGTCCTCGGGAATTTGGCCGACCCGAGAGCGTCGAGCGCCTTGTCGAGATCGGTCGTATCGGTGGAAATCGCAGCCGCCATCTTGAAGAAGATATCGGTCTGGTCCATGTAGCCGGTGAACAGCAGCGCGCCCGGACCTTCAGCCGTCACCGGAACGCTCGAACCGGTGTGGTCGCCCGTGCGGAACCCGACCGCGATGCGGCGGATGCCGGCGCCGGAGTTCATCGGGTAGCCGGTCTTGGGATCGAGCGTGTAAGCGGTCGATCCGTAGTAGGTGGAGTAAGTGCTCGAAGCCGGAGTATCGGCCGGGCTGAGAGCGGCGAACGTGCCGGGCATGGCGGCGGCGCCGCCGTTGTTGCTCGAAGTGGTGCTGGTATTCACAAAGGGGAGCGCCGAGCGGGCGTTCGCGTAAGAGTCACCGTAAACGGTGAAATCCTGGTCGCCGCGCGTGGTCTTGTAGGTGACCTTCTCGCTCTTGGAGTGGTTGAAGTACTCGCTGTCGGGCGTGTTGCTGACGCCGATGATGCTCATCGACTGATCATGGTCGGCGGTGACGATGATCAGCGTGTCACGCGGGCTGCGCTTGGCGGCCCAGGCGCGGGCCACGCCGACCGATTTGTCGAACTCGATCGTGTCCCAGATCGTGCCGGCAGCCTGGTTCGGGTGGGACTGCTTGTCGATGCTCGCGCCTTCCACCATGAGAATGAACGGCTGGTTTGAGAACAGCCCGCCGGAGGAAAGAACCTCAATCGCTTTTTGCGTCATCAGTTCGAGCATCGGCTGGTCGTTGTAGCCGCCGAGGTCGGCCAACGGTTCGGATGCCGGACGCGGCAGGCCAAGCTTATCGTAGGCGACATCCATGTTGACATCGTTCGCGGTCGCGATGCCGTTGCTCGCGGGCGCGGGCACGTTCGAACCTTTAAATAACCCGATGGTGGGCTGGCCGTAGGTGATGCCGCGCAGGTCCGAGGCGGAGGTCACATAGCGGTAACCGAGGGACTGGAACTCGCCGATGAGGTCCCGCTTGTCGGGACGGCCGGACGAAGTGAACGGATCCGCTCCGCCGCCGAGAATCACGTCGAAAGCGGGACGGCCGTTCAGCATCGGATTTTCCCGATACTGGCGGGCAATTTCGGTGCGGGACTGCCGGTAGCCGGTGTAGGCGCCTTCCACGGCGGGCGTGGCATCGGTAACCGCGGCGGTGGTCACGATTCCGGTGCGGTAGCCGAAGCGGCGCTTCAGGTACTGCCACAGGTTCTCGACGCGCGGGTTGTCTGAGATGTACTGGTAGTTTGCGGCATTGGTGGCTCCGTTGAAGCGCCACTTGCAATCGGTGCCGTCGCCGAGGGCGTTCACGGCGTTGAGGAAGCTCTTGTTGCCGGTGGCCCAGGCGGTGCCGGTGTTGGCGGAGTCGGGCACGATGGAGTCGGTTCCATAGGTCATCGACATGCCGCTCACGGGCATCTTGTCCATTTCGAGCAGGTCGTCGAAGTAGCCGTCGCGGAACGAGTTCTTGCCGTTGGAGTCGACGATGGCGCGCGATACCAGTCGCGCCGAGTCACGGTAAGCGGTCCCCATGGCGTCGCCGATCATCAGGATGACATTGCGGCGCTGTCCGCCCGGCGGGTTGAATTCGCGAACCTGAACCGTGCGGCTGTCTTTCACAGCAGTGGTGTCGGCGGTGAGCGAAACATCGAACTTAATGTCGCCGGGCGTGTCGAACGATTGGAGGTCGGCGCGCATCACCCAATCGGACGAACCGTCGCAATCGAGTTCTGCTTTGACCGGAGCGGAGAATTTAGAGGTGAGGTCGACGCTGCCGGCCGTGACTTTCAGGTTGGAAACGCTGGAGGCGTTCCGCACTTCGATGACGAGATCGATAAGTTGTCCCTGGAGCAGACGGGTGCGTTCTGGCAACAGGATTTTAACCGAAGGGGCCGTGGGTTGGCCGGAGCACAGGGATGCCAGCGCCAGACTCAGCGCGACCGGGGACACCGAACGTAAGAATCGCAATGCTTTCTCCTTTAAGGATTGGTTGGGCGCTAGGGCCCGAGGTCCATTTCACACGGTAGTGAGCACGTGTTGGTTTGTGACAACGGATGAAAAACAATCGCGTTACTGCCCGGCGGCGGCGAGGTCTGGGCGGGGTCAGCCCAAACATTTATTCAAAGAATGTTTTAGGATTCATGCAGTAATAACTTTCGTTGCCTTTCCTAAATAAGGACGGTTCCGATGGTCGAAGGCATGAAACTCATTCACTCCACACGGCGTGCTTTGCTGCGCGCGGCCGGCGTCGTATTCACTGCTGCGTGGGTGCGCGCGGCGGGTCCGGTCCGGCAGGCTCTTGAAGTGGACCGGTTGGCCCGGAGTTCGCCAGGGTCGGCGCGGGTCTGGAGCCGTTGGTATCAGGCCAACGCGCGCGTCTACCTGCTGGGCGTGCCCTTGCTTTCAAAGCGCAACGCCGGCGGGGCGGTGGCCATGATCGAGGAATCGGGCGGCGGACCGTCGCGCATGACGGCGCTGCAATTCAATGCCGGATCGTGGCCGGAGAAACTGGGCGGGTTCAACCGGTTCGGATTCATGCAGGAGATCGTCCGGCAGGACGAGCGGGGCTTTGTGGAGAGCGCGTTTGTCGGATTGATGACTTCGGCGCCTGAAAAGAACGCCACTGAAGCGCGCCGCAGTTGGAGCGAGAAGACGCCCGGCGCGGCTACGGTGACGCACGGGCAGGTGAAACCGGAAGGCGCTACCGCGGTGGTCGCCCACATGGGACTGCGCCGCGCCCGCGATTGGACCAAAGCCGGGGAAGTGCTCGAGGAGTTTCGCAATCTCGCTCAGGATTCAGCGTCCCGCCGCGGCGCGCCCCCGGCGCCGACATTCCTGTACGCGCTTCGGGAACAGATCTGCAATCCGGCTGTGCAAGCCAGCGGACGCATCTTCCACGCGGGCAAGTTGTACACGCTCCGCACCCAGAAAGAGAGCGCCGACAGCAAGCACTGGCCGCCGGGCACCGTGCAATTAAATGGATGGATACGCAATCCCGAAGGCCACGACTCCGCTTTCAAAGTGTGGCTCGAACCCGGTGGCGTGGGTCTGCCGCTCGCCTTCGAGTTCCGGCCCCGCTCGTTCCTCGAGTTGACCTTCGAGCGCGCGGACCCCATGGCCGGCGCGGCGGTGGGCCGTTTGCTCGGGTCGGAAAATTCCTAGGCCGCTACTTCGCCGACGGGACGGGTTGAGGCCGGCCCGGAGACAAGATCCGGGGAACTAAACGGTCGCGCGGCGATTCAGCTGCACGCGCACTCGGACCCTGACAGAGGCTGCACTTGCAGGGCATGGGGGAGGTTTGAGCGACGGGGGCCACGATTCAACGCTACCCGCCAATCATGAAGCTCTGACGAACGATCTTTTTCGATTGCGTGACAGCGAGGGACGCGCGGGCCTCTTATAATCGTGTTCATTCATGGCCAGCAGAACAATTTTCGCCGTCGCGATCTCGTTGGGGGCTTCGGCGCTCGCCGCCGCGCAGCCGGCCCAACGGTACTCTTACCTCAAGCCAGGACAACTGGAAGCCGCAACGATCCTTCCCACGCCGCCCGCCAACGATTCCTGGAAGACCATTGCGGAACTTGCCGAACTGCACCGCATCGAGCAGACCCGGACCCCGGCAGAGGTGGCGCAAGCCAGGGCGGACGAGGCGGAGGAAAGCATCTTTCTGTTTTCCGGCCTACTCGGGACCGAGTTCACGCGCGAACATCTTCCCCTCACCGCGCTTCTTTCCGACCGGGTCCGCGGCAGCGCGAGTGTCGCCATGAGCGGGGCGAAAGATACCTTCCGCCGTCCCCGCCCGTATCATCTGGATTCGTCGCTGAAGCCCGTGTGCAAGACCACGGACGATCGGAAAAACTATTCCTACCCGAGCGGCCACGGCGTGAGCGGCTATCTGTTCGCGCTAGTGGTGGCGCAGATGGTCCCGGATAAGCGCGACGCCATCCTGGCTCGGGCCGACGAATACGCGTACCATCGCGAGGTGTGCGGCGTTCATTATCCGAGCGACGAAGCGGCCAGCCGTGTGGCTGCATACGCGATCTACGGCGCGCTCCAGGGTAGCGCGCAGTTCAAGGCCGATCTGGAAAAAGCGGCCGCCGAGTTTCGGGCGGCGCGAGAGCGGGTCAGCCGATAGCGACTCGCGTACCGGCGCGATCCAGCAGCGCATGGCGCTCGTAGTGCCTTACGGCCGAGAGCCAGGCGGCGCCGCACGGCACATCTTTTTCAAGGCAGTACTGGTCCCACACGGCCTGCCAGGGCAGTGTTTTGGATTCCTCGATCAGCGCCAGCCGTCCGGTGTAGTCGCCCGCGCGTTCGGCTTCGAGAGCCCCGGCCGGTTCGAGAAACGCAATCAGCATCGCCTTGAGCAGATTGCGCGCGCCGATCACCCAGGCGGCGATGCGATTGATGCTCGCGTCGAAATAGTCGAGCCCGATGTGAATGCGGTGTAATTGGCCGCTGCGGACCAGTTCTTTCGCAATCGCCTGCAGTTCGTCATCCAGGATGACGACGTGATCGCTATCCCAACGTACAGGGCGGCTCACGTGGAGAAGAATGCCCGGGCAGAAAAGGAGCACGGAGGAAATCTTCTCGGAAATGCACTCGGTCGGGTGGAAATGCCCGGAGTCGAGCGTGAGCAGTTTGCCGCGGGACGCTGCGTAGCCGAGATAGAACTCGGCCGATCCGGCGGTGTAGCTTTCCGCGCCGATGCCGAACAGTTTGGGTTCAACCGCGTCCAGGTGTACCGCCGGGTCGATGGGCTCGGCGAAAATACGGTCGAGCGAGTCGAGCAGGCGCTCGCGAGGCGAGTGCCGGTCGGCGGGGACATCCTTGTAGCCGTCGGGGATCCAGACGTTGGTCACCGCTCGAGTGCCGAGTTGCCGGCCCATTTCAGCCCCGATACGGCGGCAGGCGATACCGTGGCGGACCCAGAACGCGCGAATGCCGGCGTCGGCGTGGGCGAGCGTGAAGCCGCTGTCGGCCTTGGGATGGGAGAAAAACGTGGGGTTAAAGTCGAGCCCGAGCCCGCGCGCCCTGGCCCAATCGATCCAGCTTTGAAAGTGCCGCGGTTCGATGCGGTCGCGCTCCACATAGCTCCCGCCGTTGTCGAGATAGGACGCGTGCAGGTTGACGCGGTGGCGCCCGGGGATCAGGCTCAGCGCCATTTCAAGGTCCTGCCGGAGTTCTCCGATGTTGCACGCTTTGCCCGGATAGTTACCCGTGGCCTGAATGCCGCCGCCGCTCAACTGCGCTCCAGGCGTTTCGAACCCGCCGACATCGTCCCCCTGCCAGCAATGCAGCGAAATCGAAATCCTGTCGAGCCGCGCGAGGGCGTCCGCGGCGTTCACGCCCGATTCCGCATAGCGTTCGCGGGCAATCTGGTAGGCGCCGGAGATGGAGGCGTCGTTCATGTGGTGGCCTGTTCGCCGAAGTTATCACAAACCGGCGCCGAGGTTCAGATATAAACGCGTTTCACCCGGGCGCTGATTCCGCACAGCACGGAGTACGAGATGGTGCCGGCGAGGCGGGCAATCTGTTGGGCGTCGATCGAGAGTCCGCCCGCTTCACCGAGCAGCGTCACCGGGTCGCCGGGATCGAGGTCGGGCGATTGTGTGATGTCGATGGTGGTGACATCCATCGAAACCGCACCGATGATGGGCGCGAACCTGCCGCCCGCGATCACCCGTCCCCGATTCGAAAGGCGGTGCGGGATGCCGTCGGCGTAACCGGCGGCGAGCACCGCGATGCGGGTCGGGCGCGTGGTGCGAAACATGCCGCCGTAGCCGATGAGCGCGCCTTCCGGGATGTCCTTCACCGTGAGCACTACGGTCTTCCATGCGAGCGCGGGAGCCACGTCAAGGATCCGCGACGGAGCATCGCCGCGCGGCGGCGACACGTAGCCATAAATGGCGTGCCCCGGGCGCACCATGCTGCCCCAGGCGAGACGGCGCGCATAAGCGACCGGGATCGTACTCGACAAGTGCAGGTAACGCGGCGCGATTCCCGCGCTCTGAAGAGCGTTGCAGACCAGGTCGAAGCGCGCCTGCTGCTCGCCCGTTTGACCGCTCTCGTAATTGGCGGAGCTCGCGAAATGCGTCATCACGCCTTCGAGGCGCGCCCACGGATGCGCGAGGATCGCCTGAGCGATGGCGCCCGGCTCGGCGCGCGTTCCAAGGCGCCCCATGCCGCTGTCGATCTTGAGATGGTAGAGCACCGGCGTGGCGTTGCGCTCGGCGAGCGCATTCAATGCGGCGATGTCGTCGAGCGAATGGAGCACCGGCGTGAGGTTGTGCTCGAGCAGGGCGGCGCGCTCAGCGGGCAGGAAATCGGCCATCACGAGGATGCGCGCCGAGATGCCTGATTCACGGAGAGCCACGCCTTCGTCGACGTTGCTCACGGCGAGCCACCGCGCCCCCTCATGCTCGAGAACCCGCGAAACCTCGAGCGCGCCGTGGCGGTAGGCGTCGGCTTTCACCACCGGCATCACTTCGACCGAATCACCGACTGCCCCGCGGACCGCGCGGAAATTCGCCGCGATGCGCGAGCGCGAAACTTCAACCCAGCAGCGGTAAGGATGGGCGGTCAAATTCCATCTTAACGAGAGCTCGTGTCACGCAAACAGATTTCCGGGATTCAGCAGGCCCTTCGGGTCGAGCCGCCGCTTCACGGCCCGCATCGCTTCCAACTGCTCCGGCGTGTACTGAATTTCGAGCAGGTGCTTCTTCCGCTTGCCCAGCCCGTGTTCGGCCGAAACGGTTCCGCCCAATTCAACAGCCTTCCGCGCGAACTCGGTCATCAGCGCACGCCCCGCCGCCGCCTCCTCGTCCGAGCGCGGCAGGATGTTGACGTGAACGTGAGCGTCGCCGATGTGGCCGAAGATTACCGCGTCGCCGCTGAGTTTCGACCGGTAGAACGCCATCATTTCGTGATTCCGCTCGATGGGGACCGCGAAATCGGAGCCGAGCTTCTGAAAGCCGCGGCGCCGCACCGTGTCGTTCACCTTTTCCGGGATGGCGTGGCGGAAGCGGCGGAAACGCTCGCGGTCCGCGGCCGACGTGCCGAACCAGCTTTCTTCGAGCAATGCGCCCGCGGGTTCCAGGCGCTCGAGCCATTCATCGGCGTCACCGTCCTCCTGTTCGAGAATCAGCGCGGCGCCGCCCTCGTGCCCGGTGAGCTTGAGCGCCGGTCCGTCGCAATATTCGATCATCCGCAGTCCGGGCATCGAACGCCACTGATCCACGGCGTCAAGCGCAGCATCCTCGGTGGAGAAGAATACGACGCCCGACAGCAGTTCCTTGGGCGCGGGCAGCAGCTTCAGTTCGGCTTCGGTAACGATGCCGAGCGTGCCTTCCGAGCCGATAAACAGGTCCACCCAATCCATGCCGGGCGCGAGCGGATATCCCGCCGTGTTCTTGGTGGATTTGGGCAGCGGCAGCGCGGGGACCTCGAAGTCGATCGACTCGCCGCGCCGGAACTCGCGCACGCTGCCGTCGGCCATCACGACTCGCAGGGCGAGCACGTGCCGGCGCGTATCGCCGTATCGAAAGCTGCGCGAACCGCTCGCGTTGGTGGCGATGGTCCCGCCCACCGACGCGGTCCACTCGGTGGGGTCGGGTGCGTAGAACTGCCCGGTTTTCGCTGCTTCGGCATTGAGCCTTTCGAGCGAAACGCCGGCCCCCGCCCGGGCGCTGCCCCGTCCGATTTCAAGACGGGAAAAGCGCTGCGTGCTGACGGCGATTCCGTGCTCGGGTACGCTGCCGCCGGTAACGCCTGTACCGCCGCCGACGATGGTGAGCGGGCGTCCGCCGCGGATGATTTCCGCCAGTTCGGCTTCAGACGCCGGCGCGAGCAGCGCCTCCGCCTCGCCTCTCCACCCGGAGGCGTCTTCGATGGTGACTGTGGGCATTTCTTTCCAGCTTAGCGACTTCAGGTCCGCGGCTTCATTCTCCTGAGCAGCGCCTTTGACCCGCTTGATAAAATCGAAAAAAGTGCAATCCGCTGCAAGGGCGCTCACGGCGCGGCGCTTTTTCGGGAAAAACGGGCTGCTCGCCAAATGGCACCCGGCTTACGAGTTCCGCTCCGGACAACTCCAGATGGCGGAAGCGGTGGAATCCGCGCTCGCCGAGAGCCGCCATCTGATTGTCGAGGCGGGCACCGGCACCGGCAAGACACTCGCTTACCTGGTCCCGGCCATCCTGTCCGGCAAACGCGTCGTGGTCTCTACCGGCACCAAAAATTTACAGGAACAGATCTACTTCAAGGACATCCCGTTCCTCGAGAAACACATCGGCGAGCGTCTGGCTACCTGCTACATGAAAGGCCGCGGCAACTACCTTTGCCGCCAGAAGGTCTACGACGCCGAACGCGAGCCGATTCTCGAAGGGCTCGAGGAAGTGGCCGACTTTCAAATCATTCGTGAGTGGGAAAAGACCACCGAATCCGGCGACCGCTCCGAGATTCGCACGCTGCCCGAGAACTCCACCGTCTGGGCGAAACTCGACGCCCGCGCCGAAACCTGCACCGGCCAGAAGTGCCCGCAATACGAGCGCTGCTTTATCACGCTCATGCATCAGCGGGCCGCCGAAAGCGACCTCATCGTCGTCAATCACCACCTGCTGTTCGCCGACCTCGCTGTCAAGCAGACCAGCGACATGGCCGGCATCATCCCCGCCTATGAAGCGCTCATTTTCGACGAGGCGCACGAGGTGGAGGACGTCGCCGGCCAGTACTTCGGCCGCACCGTTTCGAACCACCAGATTCGCGACCTCGGCTCCGACGCCGCCGGACTGTCGCGGCGCAAGGAGTTCGGCTCAGCCGAACTCGACCGCATCCTGATTTCGCTCTCGGACCACACGGAAGCCTTCTTCGTCCTGTTCGGTAACGTCGAGGGACGCTCCGGATTCTCGGGCCAGGCGGCGTTGCTGCTCGACAACAGCGAAAAGTTCCAGGATCTGATGCTGTCGCTCGAACTGCTGGCCACGCATTTGAAACTGGTCCCCAATCCGCCGGAAGAATTGTTCACGCTCGTGCGGCGCGCGGAAGAAATACGGCGCAATCTGCAATTCTTCATGGAAGGGTCCGACCCGTCGTTCGTCTATTGGGTGGAGCGGCGAGGGCGCGGATGCTACCTGCAGGCGACCCCCATCGACGTGGCGAGCATCCTTGAAAGCACTCTGTTCGCCAACATCGAAACGGTCGTCCTCACTTCCGCCACGCTCGCCGTCGCCGGCGGGTTCGAGTTCGTCGAAAAGCGGCTCGGCATGAGCGGCGCGCGCACGCTCATCGTGGCCAGCCACTTCGAATATCAAACTCAGGCGCTGCTCTACGTGCCGCAGCATCTGCCGGACCCGCGCACGCCGGGCTTTGCCGCCGGCGCCGCCGGAGAAATTCTCCGCATCCTCGAACACAGCCGCGGACGCGCCTTTGTCCTGTTCACCAGCTACCAGCAGATGCGGCTCATCTACGACCGCGTTTCGCTTGAACTCGAGTACGAAACGCTGCTTCAGGGCACCGGTCCGCGGCACGCTCTGCTCGACGAGTTCAAGCGCACGCCCAACTGCGTGCTGTTCGCCACTTCGAGTTTCTGGCAGGGTGTGGACGTTCCGGGCGAACAGTTGAGCTGCGTTATCATTGATAAGTTGCCGTTCGCGGTGCCCAGCGATCCTGTGGTGGACGCGCGCATCCGGCGGATACGCGAAAACGGGGGCGAGCCTTTCTACGAGTACCAGATTCCTCAGGCCGCCATCGCGCTCAAGCAGGGTTTCGGCCGGTTGATCCGGACCCGCTCGGATCGCGGCGTGCTGGCCATCCTGGATAACCGGATCACGAAGCAGCGCTACGGCCAGTTGTTCTTCGACAGCCTGCCCGATTACGGCTTCACCACCCGCCTCGCCGACGTGGAGAATTTTTTCAATGTTTGAAGTTTCAGTCGAATACAGCTTCGCTGCCGGACACGCGCTCCGGCATTACAAGGGCAAGTGTGAAAATGTGCACGGTCACAACTACCGCATTCAGGTGACGGTGGAAGGGGAGCGGCTGAATTCTATCGGCCTGTTGATCGATTTCGTCGACATGAAGAAGAACCTGCGAGCCACAGCGGACCGGCTCGACCATCAGTTCATCAACGACCTCGAGCCCTTCACCGTGCTCAACCCTTCGGCCGAAAACATCGCCAAATATTTCTACGACCACCTGCACCCCACGCTCAAGGTCGACCCCGAGCAGGGCCTTGTGCGCATCGCCTGCATTACCGTCTGGGAAACCGACACGAGCATCGCGCGCTACCGCCCGTGACCGGCGCCCGTCACGTTTCCTGAGCGTTGAGCCACTTCTCAGCCGCGCGAGGGCGGTAGCTTCGCATGAGCTCGAGAGCCGCGCGAGCCGAGTCCGCTGTGAGAACGAGCGAACGGTTCTCCGGCTTCAACAGCTTCTCGGCCACCGCATGGTCGAACAGCCGCAACAGCGGATCGTAGTAGCCTCTGACGTTCAACAGCGCGCAGGGTTTTGCGTGCAGGCCCAGTTGTGCCCACGTGACGATTTCGCAGAACTCTTCAAACGTGCCGAAACCGCCCGGCAGCGCGATGAATCCGTCGGACAGCGAAGCCATCATCGACTTCCGCTCGTGCATCGACTTCACCACGTGCAATTCCGTTAACCCCGAGTGCGCGATTTCGCGAAGCACCATCGACTCGGGGATGACGCCCGATACTTCGCCGCCCGCCGCGAGCGCCGCGTCCGCCACGATGCCCATCAATCCTACCTTCGCGCCGCCGTAGACCAATCCGATGCCTTCGCTCGCCAGCAGCCCGCCGAGTTCCCGCGCGGCGGCGGCGTAATCGGGCCGTGCGCCCGAACTCGACGCGCAAAAAACGCAGATCCGTTTCACACGCCTATTGTGCTACGCAACTGCCATAATGAGGGCGAATGCAGAGCGCGCAGGAGGAATCGACGCTGGCCGGCGTTCGACACCGCGGCCAGGGCTATCTCGGATACCTGCTGTGGGCGCTGGCGATTCTCGGCCTGCTGTGGACCTTGAACGCCGTCGCCTTGCTGGTGGAGCGCTGGATTGCGATCCTCGACGTGCTGCGGCGGTCGGCTGGAATTCCGGCGCCCGCAACCGGGCCGGACTACTGGACGCTGTTCGGCGTCGGTGCGCTGCTGGTTGTCTTCCTGGCGCTTTCGCTGGCGGCCTATGCGATGTACCGGCGCTCGTGGACCCGGCGTTTGCACGCTGCCTGGAACGGCCATCCCGATCCGCAGTTGACTCGCATCCGCCCGCTGCGCGGCGTAGCCGGTCCCGGTGAACTCGAAGCGCGCTGTGCCTATCTCGCTGCTCTCGACCCCGCTCAGCCAGCGCCGGACAGCCGCGCCGCATACGAAGCCGCCGCGGCAGCCAAACTCCGCGAAATCGAAACCGCCATCGCCCACCGCGCGGTCACCGCCGGCCTGGTGATCGGCCTGAACCGCAACGCCCTGCTCGACAGCCTGACCATTCTCGCATCCGCGCTCGAACTGCAGCTTTACGTGCTCACGCGCCTCGGCAAGCGCCCCTCGCTCCGCACGTGGATGGAACTCGCGCGGCGCACCGGCGCGAGCCTGTTCCTGAACAGCTATGTCACGCGCGAGGATGCGCTATATCTGAACCTCGCCATTCGCAAAGCGGCGCTCGGGCTCGAGGTTGCCTCCGATGCGGTGCAAAGCGCTCTGGCCGACATCGACTTTGACGAAGTAATGGGCCATGTCGAGATCCCCGGCCTCGCTCAGGCGGCGCAACTCGCCTCGCTCACGGTGAGCGTCGGAGCTTCCGGATTGCGCCAGATCGGCAACTTCATCGAACATGCGGCGAATGATCTGCTGCAGGGCGTGCTCGCCGGCGGCGTGCTCTACTATCACGGCATGGCGCTTGCCGCCGAGTGCCTCGCGCTTGACGAGCAGCACCGCCGCAGCCACGAAATGACGCGCACCGTTTCACAAGCCATGACGGTAGCCTGCGCCCCCGCCGGGCGGTTGCTGCGCGATCAGGTGCGGCGCATGCGCGAGTTTCTGCGCGAGCGGCGGAAGCTTATCCTGTCAGCCGCCAAAGACAAAGCCCGGGAAGGCAGCGGCCGCGTCTGGGACAGCGTCAAAGGCTGGACCGGATTCTCAACCCGCGCTACAGCTTCGCCACCTTCCGCTGCACCGCCAGATAGTAAATAGCCAGCAGCACGAGCAGCACGCCGTTGACGGCGATTACCGGCGGCGCGGACAGCGACTGCACCAGCTTGCCGATGATCAGGCTGCCGACCGGCATGCCGCCGCGGAAAGCCACGTTGAAGACGCTCATCACGCGCCCGCGCATGTCGTCTGCGGTGATCAGTTGCACCAGCGAGGTGATGGAAGTGAACACGGCCATCATCGAGGCGCCCGACAGGAACAGGAACACGCAGCTCAACACCACCTGCCTTGAAAGAGCGAAGCTCGTAATCAGCGCGCCCAGGCACACCATCATCATCAGAGCCGACAAGCCGAGGTTCTTCTTGCGGCCGAGTCCGGCAACCACCAGCGCTCCCACCACCGCGCCCAGGCCCGAACAGGCCATCATCGCCGAGAGCGTGTCGGGGTTGCCGTGCAGCACATCGCGCGCGAAAACGGGCAGAAAGGCGATCATCGGGAAAGCGATCAGGGTCATGGCAAACGCCAGGAACATGAGCGGCACCATCGACTCGCGCCGCACAATGAATCCGACCCCGTGTTTCATCGCCTCGATCACGCCCTCGCCCGATTTCGAAGGAACGAAGCGAATGCGAACCATGAACAGCGTGATGATCACCGCGATGAAGCTGAGCCCGTTCAGCCCGAAGCACCAAGCGGCGCCGAGTTTGGCCAGCGCGATTCCGCCCAGAACCGGGCCGATGACGCGCGCCAGGTTGAACTGAATGGAGTTGAGCGCGATGGCGTTGGGCAGGTCCTCGGGATCCACCAGCGTCGGCACCAGCGCTGAATAGGCCGGTCCGCCGAAGCTCTGCACGGTGCCGACGATGAAGGAAAGGCACAGAATCGGCCAGACGCTCTTCAACCCGAAAATCACCAGCAGGGTAAGCGTGAAAGCGCAGCTCATCTGCACGAATTGCGAAGCCATGAGCAGCTTGCGGCGATCCATGCGGTCGGCGAACACGCCGCCGAACAGCGAAAACAAGACGATGGGAATCTGGCCGAGAAACGCATCGAGCCCCAGGTAGAAGGCCGAACCCGACAACTGGTAGACGAGCCAGCTTTGGGCAAGCGTCTGCATCCACGTGCCGATGCTCGACGTGCACGCGCCGATCCACATGACTCGGAAATCGCGGTAATGGAAGGCCCGGAAAATGCGCTTAAACAAACGGCCGGTCCTTTAAGGCAACGGCCTGGCGCGCGCGATGAGGTGCAGGATGTTGCCATCCTTGTCGCTGAAGAAAACGAGCCGGTTACCTTCGTTCGAATACGGCTCGCCGAGAAATTTCACGCCTTGTTGCTTCAATTGCTCGTGAGCCTGATCGAAGTCGTCCACGGCGATGGCGAGATGGCGGATGCCGGGATCTTTCGGCTGGTTCGATCCCCGCTCGCCCTGGCTCGGAATGATCTCGAGCATGCTTCCGTTGGGCGCCTTGACGAAGAAAAACACGTCATAACGGTAATTGATGCGGAATCCCAGCGTGTCGACGTACCATTGCGCGAGTGCGGCCGGGTCAGGAGACGCGATGGCGGTGTGTTCGAGACCTTGAAACATCTTTGTATAGACGGATTGTAGCGCAGGGCGGGGAGATTCAAAGAAAGCACATCGCCGCGCCGGCGATCCGGCGGGTCTTTTTGTCCTGCACCCAAACCACCGCGCGCAGCTGGCTTTGCTTCCAGCCGGGCTCGATGTTCAGCTTGAAATCGCCCGAGTAGGAGCCGCGCCGCGCGTCGATTTCCACCACCCGCGTCACGCTGCGCACCACGCCCACGTGCGAAAGCGTCTGTCCGGCGTTCTCGCCGCGAGGAACGTGGACCTCCGCCCGGGTTGTCGTCACGGCGAGGTAAATATCGGCTTTTTCCACCTTTGCGCCGCGCAGATTCTCGACGCGCACCGAGATACGCCCGTCGACGTCGCCGCGCTTGACGCTGACCGCCGCTTTGGGCTGGTCAGCCGCATAGAGGATCATCAAGCGCGCCTGCTTGGAGTCGCTGCCGTTGAAGCCAATGAGCCCGTCCACAACCATTTGTGGAGTGTAGACGTCCTGGCTTCCGAACACCTGGCCGTAAGCCTGCTGGCGTGCGCTATTCGCGGCTGAGGAGAACGGATCGCGCCAACCCAGATGGTCCCAGTAATCGACGTGCTCGGAAAGCGGGATCACTTCGACGCCCGCCGGCATGTGCTCCGCCACGTCGCGCAGAAGTTGGTCGGCGGGCGGGCAACTCGAGCAGCCCTGCGAGGTGAACAACTCCACCACCACCGGCTTGCGCGAATCCGCTGCCCATCCCGCCGACAGGAGGGCGATTGTGAGGGTAAATGCGCGGGAGGTCATAACCCGTTCATCAACTATGACGCGGATTCCGGCTTCGCGTGCAGGCCGGAGGTTGTGAATTCGACCAGGCGGGCCAACTTTTGTGCGGCGGCCCCCGAATCGATGGATTCGGCCGCGGCTCGCACGCCCGCCATCAGGTCCGCCGCCCGCCCGGCGGCAACCAGAGCGGCAGCAGCGTTCACCAGCACAATGTCGCGGCGCGCGCCCGAGCGTCCGGAGAGCACCTCTCGCGCCGTCGCCGCATTTTCCTCGCGCGTGCCGCCGGCAATTTCCGAAAGCGACGCCGGGCGCACGCCGAAATCAGAAGGATGCCAGACTATGCGCCTCACGTTCGCCCCGCGAACTTCAAATACCAGCGTCTCCCCGGTCGTCGTGATCTCGTCCAAACCGTCGCGGCCGTGAACCACGTAGGAGTGCCGTGTGCCGAGCCCGGCAAGCGCACCCGCCATCAATTCCGCCGCGTGCCCGGAAGGAGCGCCGATCAATTGCGCGTTGGCGCCCGCCGGGTTGGTGAGCGGTCCCAAGAGGTTGAAAATGGTGCGCATCTTCAACTCAGAGCGCGCCGGTTGGGCGTGTTTCATCGCCGGGTGAAGGCCAGGGGCGAACAAAAACCCGATTCCGACCTCGCGAATGCAGGCAGCCACCTGCTCGGGACCTAACTGAAGATTGACACCAAGCGTTTCAAGCACGTCGGCGCTGCCGCATACGCTCGTCAGCGAACGGTTGCCGTGCTTGGCCACGTGAACGCCCGCTCCGGCCACTACAAAAGCGGCGATGGTCGAAATGTTGAACGTCGAGGCGGGCACACCTCCCGTGCCGCAGGTATCGATGAGCGGAGCGCCGTTCAGCCCGCAATCCACCCGCGCGACGCGTTCACGCATCGCCTGCGCAAAGCCGAGAAGTTCCTCAGGGGTCTCGCCTTTCATCTTCAGCGCGACCAGAAATGCGGCCACCTGCGCCGTTGTGGATTGACCCTCGAAAATGGCCTCCAGGGCTGCTCGGGCATCGGCAGCGCTCAGGTTTTCGCGCGCCGACACTCGGTGCAGGTAGTCCAGCAGAGGCATGATATAGTGAGGATTCCGGGTCTCTTCCCCCGAGCTTAGCACGCGCTCCCGCGGCGGGACCGGACTCAATCCGATGAAAATCCACGAATATCAGGCTAAGGCGATTCTCGCCCGCTATGCCGTGCCGGTTCCGCGCGGCAAGGTGGCCTTCTCCGTTGAAGAGGCCGAAGCGGCGGCCCGTGAACTCGGCGGCAGCGTGGTGGTGAAAGCCCAGATCCACGCCGGCGGCCGCGGGAAAGGCGGCGGCGTGAAGGTGGCCAGGGATACAGCCGAAGCGCGCGACCTCGCCGGCAAGATTCTCGGCATGACGCTGGTGACCCACCAGACCGGTCCCGAGGGCCGCGTGGTGAAGCGCCTGCTCATCGAAGAAACGCTCCCCATCGACCGCGAACTGTATCTCGGCATCGTCCTCGATCGCGCCCAGGGCAAGCCGGTCTTCATGGCCTCAGCCGCCGGCGGCATGGACATCGAAGAAGTCGCGGCCAAGACCCCCGAAAAGATCCTCAAAGAAGCCTTCGAGCCCGGCAACGGCCTCGCTGCCTACCAGGCGCGGAAACTCGCCTTCGGCATGGGAGTTCCCGCCGAAGCGCTGGCCGGAGCGGTCCAGGCCATGCAGGCTCTGGCTCGCGCCTATGTCGCCGTGGATGCGTCGCTCGCCGAAATCAACCCGTTCATCCTCACCAAGGACAACAAGGTGGTGGCGCTCGACGCGAAAATCAACCTCGACGACAACGCGCTCTACCGCCACAAGGACCTCGCCGAACTGCGCGACCTCGACGAAGAGGATCCGCTCGAAGTCGAGGCGTCGAAGTTCGGTCTGAACTACATCAAGCTCGACGGCAGCGTGGCCTGCATGGTGAACGGCGCGGGCCTCGCGATGGCCACCATGGACATCATCAAGCACGCCGGCGGCAACCCGGCGAACTTCCTCGATGTCGGCGGCGGCGCCAACGCCGAGCAGATCAAGAACGCGTTCCGCATTCTCACCTCCGACGGGGGCGTGAAAGCGATCCTGATCAATATTTTCGGCGGCATTCTGCGCTGCGACACGCTGGCCACCGGAGTGGTGGCCGCCGCGCGCGACCTGAGTCTCACGATCCCCATCGTGGTCCGGATGGAGGGTACCAACGTCGATCTCGGCCGCCAGATTCTCAAGGATTCAGGAATGAACTTTACGATGGCGGACGGCATGCGCGATGCCGCCCAGAAAGTAGTGGCGCTGGCAAAATGAGCGTTTTCGTCAATCAGAACACACGCCTGCTGGTGCAGGGCTTCACCGGCAAGGAAGCCACGTTCCACGCCCAGCAGTCGATCGCCTACGGCACCAACCTGGTCGGCGGCGTCACGCCCGGCAAGGGCGGCCAGAAACACCTGGATCTCCCCGTTTTCAACACGGTGGCCGAAGGCGTGAAGGAAACCGGCGCCAACGCGAGCGTGATCTTCGTCCCCCCGCCGTTCGCCGCCGATGCCATTTTGGAAGCTGCGGACGCGGGCGTTGCTCTTGTGGTGTGCATCACCGAGGGCATCCCGGCGCTCGACATGGTGCGTGTTTGGGCTGAGCTCCAGGACAAGCCGGCTACCCGGCTGATCGGGCCCAATTGCCCCGGCATCATCTCGCCCGGCCAGTGCAAAATCGGCATCATGCCGGCGCACATTCACAAGCCCGGCCACGTCGGCGTGGTTTCGCGCTCGGGCACGCTGACCTATGAAGCGGTGGGCCAGCTGACGAAACTCGGGATCGGACAGTCTACCTGCATCGGCATCGGCGGCGATCCGATCATCGGCACAAACTTCATCGACGCCATCGCGGCATTCAACGCCGACCCGGACACGCACGCCATCGTCATGATCGGCGAGATCGGCGGCAACGCGGAAGAGAACGCCGCGGCTTACATTAAGGCCAACGTCAAAAAACCAGTGGTCGGTTTCATCGCCGGACAGACCGCCCCGCCCGGACGGCGCATGGGGCATGCCGGCGCGATTATCAGCGGCGGCAGCGGCAAGGCGAGCGACAAGATCGCCGCGATGGAAGCCGCCGGAATCACCGTCTGCCCGACTCCCGCCGACATCGGCGAAAAGATCCAGTCGAGACTTTAAATCAACATGGCAATCGAACGCACTTTCGCAATCATTAAACCGGATGCCGTCGCGGCCAATCAGGCGGGCGAAATCCTCTCCCTCATCCAGCAGAACGGCTTCAGGGTTCTGGGCATGAAAATGAAGCGCCTGTCCACTGTGGAGGCGCAGAACTTCTACGCAGTGCACAAAGAGCGCCCGTTTTTCGGCGGGCTCGTGTCTTTCATGACCGAGGGTCCGGTTGTTGTCCTGGCTCTCGAGCGCGAGGACGCCATCAAGAAATGGCGCGAAGTGATGGGCGCAACCAACCCGGCCAACGCCGCCGAGGGCACCATCCGCAAACGCTTCGCCACCAATGTGGAGCGTAACTGCGTCCACGGCTCCGACGCTCCGGAAACGGCCGCCGTCGAGATCCCGTTCTTCTTCTCGGCTTCCGAACTGCTCTAGTTGTCTTCCGACTTGCGAGCGACCTGAAAATGGCTGAGGCCTGAAGCGTAGGCGGAAACGCCGCGATAGAGGGCCTCGGCGATCTTCTGACGGTATTCCGCTTTCTTCATCAGCGTCTCGTCCTTGGGATTGGTGACAAATCCGATCTCGGCCAGAATGGCCGGCATCGACGCGCCGATCAGCACCACAAAGGGCGCCTTCTTGACGCCGCGATCATACGACGACGTGTTCCCTTTCACCGACTGCGCGTACAGGGCGTTCTGCACCTTGGCGGCGAACTCTCTCGATTCGTCCACCTTGTCCCGGAGCGCGATCTTCGCAATCAGGTCTTTCAGTTCGGCGATCGAATGCTCGCTGCTGGCGTTCTCCCGCGCGGCGACGTCGAGCGCGGCTTTGGATGTCGTGAAGTTCAGGTAGTAGGTCTCCACCCCGGAAACGTTCTTCACCGGCGATGAATTCGCGTGCACCGAGATGAACAGGTCCGCTTTCGCTTCATTCGCAATCTGACAGCGGCGTTCGAGACCCACGTAGCTGTCGTCAGAGCGCGTCAGGATCACCTGGCTGTTGAGACGGCTTTCGATCAGCTCCTTGAGCCGCAGCGACACATCGAGCACGAGGTCCTTCTCGAGCAACCCCGCAGCCCCCGCCGTGCCCTGATCATGGCCGCCGTGTCCGGCGTCGATCACGATCTTGCCCAGCTTGAGGCCCAGCGCGCGAACCAGCGACGTGTCGCCGCTCGCAGTCCGGTTGGCCGGCTGCGGCGAGTTCTCGACCACCGGTTTGGGAGCCGATACAATTCTTGGCGGCTCGATTTTCGGCGGCTCCAGTTTCGCCGTTTCTATTCGCGCCGTCTCCGTTCGCGCGGTTTCTACGCGCGGGGGCTCGACTCGTACCGTTTCCACCGGCGCGGGGTCGCGCGGCGGCACCAGAGTCTCAACGGCGGGTTCCGGCGCCGGCTGTTTCTTGGGGGGCAGTATACCGGTCGCCACCGGCGTGCCCGTCGGGCGCAATTCGATGATCAGCCGGTCGGGGCCTGCGGATTGGTTGGCGGTTACCGCCACCGTCGATTCGAGGTCGAGCACGATGCGCGTGGTGCCGGGCTGGGTTTCGGCCACGCGGATTTGCTTCAGGCGCGGGTCGTTCACCGGGATGGTTTCCATGCCCTTGCCGGGCGCAGCGGGCCGGATGTTGGTGAGGTCGAAAAACAGACGGTCCGGATTGCGCAGCCGGTCCGACCGCATCTTGAAGCCGCCGCTCGTCTCAACCGAGATGCGCGTGAACCCGCCGTCTGACGAAAACCTGATTCCGGTGACATGTCCGGGCGTGGCGGGAGCAGGCGGTGGGGCTTGCTCGACGGTTTTTTTCTCGGGCTTCCGGGCGCGGATGGCTGCCGGTGCTGGAACCAGTAGAACGCCGGCCGCCAGGGCGGCTGCAACTTGGCAGGTTCGCGGCCGGAAGTTCATCATTGATCCTTAACGGTGCGCATGTAAATCCGCCCGTCGTCATCCCGGTACCATTCGAGTTTCGGATGAGCGGGCGGCTGAGGAGCGGCAGGCGCGGCGGCGGCCGGCGCCGGTTGGGCTTTCCGCTTGCGCGCGGCTTCGCCCCAATTGCGTCCCACCTGATAGACGTAGTTCTGCGTCTCGGCGTACGGCGGAATCTGGAAATTGTACTTGGCGACAGCGGCTTCGCCCGCGTTGTAGGCGGCCAGCGCCAGACGGTCGTCGCCGAACAGACCCTTCAGGTACTTGTAGTAGCGCACGCCCCCATCGATGTTGTCGCGCGGGTCGAATGTATTCTTTACGCCCATGCGCCTGGCGGTCGACGGAATCAACTGCATGAGCCCCTCGGCGCCCTTGTTCGAAACGGCGTAGGGATTGTAGTTGCTCTCTACCTTAATGATGGAGTGGACCAGCGCCGGGTCGAGTTCGTAGGCGCGGGCCGCCTGCTCGACGAGTTCGTCGATGTCGGCTGCCGGCGCGGCCGTGGCCGCTTCGCCCACCGCTTTCGGCGCAATCACCTTGGGCGCCACCACTACGGTGCGCACCAGGTGTCCTGTGCGCGAATCCCCGCGGACGACACTGGTCGCTTTCCGGACAACTCCGGGCGCGGCGGTCTCGGCCTGTAACGGCGTGAACACGAACATCCCGAGCGCTACAACGTAACAAGAGTACCAGAGTCTGTTTGAAACGGGAATCATTCTTTTTGTTCTACCTGCGCGCACGCCCGGCGCGGATTCGACTTCAGCCGATGCTATGATTTTCTCATGCCAGCCGCCGGCTTTGTGCTCGTGGGCGGGAGGAGCAGCCGGATGGGCGCCGACAAGGCCCTGCTGCCGTACCGCGGAGGAACGCTGGCCGGTCACGTAGCCGGCGAGGTCGCCGTTGCCTGCGGTGGTGCGACCTTCATTGGCGACCGCGACCGTTACGGCCACCTGGGATTTCCCGTCATCGCCGACCGCATGCCCGGCAACGGACCGCTCGGCGGAATCGCCGCCGCCGTCGCTGCGGTCCCCGATTGGGCCCTCGTCGTCGCTTGTGACATGCCCGGGGTGGAACCGGCTTTTCTTCGCCGTCTCATCGCCGCCGCCGAAACCGCGCGGGCCGGCACCGAGTGCGTTGTTCCCCAAAGCGAGGGCGGACTCGAGCCGCTGTGCGCCGTTTACCATCGCGGATCCCTGCCGCTGCTCGACTCGTTTCTCGATCATAAGTTCCTGAAAATGAAAGACGTTGTCGGTTCGATGCAGGCGCTTGTGGTCCCCTTTGAAGGCCCCTGGTTCCGCAATATCAACACGCCCGAAGACCTGGCCGCATCATGAGCGAGCACTACCAGCATTACATCGAGTTCCGCCAAGTGTATAAGACGTTCGACCGCCCCGTTTTAGTCGACGTTAGTTTTCATGTCGATGCCGGGCAGACCCTGGCCATCATCGGGCGCTCGGGCGTCGGCAAGTCCGTGAGCCTCGGGCACATCATGGGCTTTCTGAAGCCCGACAGCGGCCGCATCATCGTGGCCTACAACGACATCACCGACATGAACGAGGCCGAATTGCGGCTCATCCGCAAGAAGGTCACCATGGTTTTCCAGAGCGGCGCGCTGTTTGACTCGCTCACCGTCGGCGAAAACATCCTGTTCAGCCTCGAATTGCGCGACGATTACAACTCCCAAAACAAGGAAGACGTCGTTCAAGGACTGCTCGACATGGTGGAACTCGGCGACTATACGGACGAGTACCCCACCGACCTCTCCACCGGCCATAAACGCGCCGTCGCCATTGCCCGCGCCCTGGCCGCGCAACCCGAGTGCATCCTCTACGATGAACCCACCACCATGGTGGACCCCATCATGTCGGACCACGTCGGCAATCTCATGCTGCGCCTCAAGCGCCAGCTCGGGCTCACCAGCATCGTCGTCACGCACGACCTCGACCTGATGCGCAAAGTGGCCGACACGGTCATGTTCCTGTTCGAGGGCAAAGCAATCTACTTTGGTCCGGTGGCCGGGCTCGAGCAGTCCGACCACCCGCACATCCGCGAGTTTCTGGCCATGGATCGTGTCGAGATTTAGATGAATTTCAAAATTACCGTTGAGTACGACGGATCGAAATACAGCGGTTGGCAGATGCAGGTGAATGCCCGCACCGTGCAGGGCGAGTTGCGTAAGGCGGCCGAGGATTTCCTGCACGCCGAGGTGGACATTCAGGGCGCCGGGCGCACCGACGCAGGCGTTCACGCCCTCGCCCAGGTGGCCTCGGTGCGGGCCCGCGTGAAGCATGCGCCCACGCCCGAGGAACTGCTGCGCGGTCTGAACGACCGCCTGCCCGCCGACGTGGTTGTGCTCGCCGCCGAACCGGCGGCGCCCCGCTTTCACCCGCGGCACGACGCCGTGGCGCGCGTCTACCAATACCGCATCTCGACCCGCAAGCGCGCCTTCGCCAAGCGCTACGTATGGTGGGTGAAACAGCCTCTCGATGTCGCGGCCATGCAGCAGGCTGCCCGGATGCTCGTGGGCCGCCACAACTTCATCGCGTTCCGCGCCGCCGACGCCGCCCGTCCGGACGAATCCACCATCGTCCATGTCGAGAACGCCTCCATCGACCTCGGCGACGGCATGATCCTGTTTCGGATCGAGGCATCTCACTTCCTGTGGCGCATGGTGCGCCGCGTGATGGGCGTGCTCGTGAAAATCGGGCTTGGCGAAGCTTCCCAGGAGGACCTGCGCTTCCTGCTGAGCGGGAAAACCGACAGGCGCCTCGACGTCGCCTCGTGGACCGCGCCCGCCAGCGGCCTGTTCCTTGAAAGCGTGCGCTACCGGTGAAGCAGTTTTCGCATCTGCTGACCGTCGAGACGCGCGGCAAGGGGCTCTACGATTTCACTCATTCCGTGGCTGCATGGCTGCGCGCCTGCCAGGTAGACACCGGACTGCTGACCCTGTTCGTGCAGCACACCTCGGCATCGCTCACCGTGCAGGAGAACGCCGACCCCGACGTGGTCCGCGACCTGAACGATTTCTTCTCGCGCCTCGCGCCCGAAAACGACCCCCGCTACCGTCACACGCTCGAGGGTCCGGACGACATGCCCGCGCACATCCGCAGCGCTCTCACGCTCACGCAGCTTTCGGTTCCGGTCTCGGGAGGGCGGATGGTGCTCGGAACCTGGCAGGGCATTTATCTGTTTGAGCACCGCGCGCGGGCGCACCGGCGCAGCGTTGCTCTGCACCTCATCGGCGACTAAGGCCTAACGGCGCAGGCTCTGCTTCGATTTGAATAACTGCAAACTGGCCAGCAGGGCTCCCGCCGCGCCGATCACCAGCCACACCACGCTCTGAAAATGCGACGACCCGTTGTAGGCGTACGGCGACAGAAAGAATCCCCGCACCATCATGTACAGCACAACCGCGCACCAGATCGGGAACAGAAACCGGAACCATCCCGTGATGGCTAGAACGAGCGTCACCAGTCCGGCCAAGCCGCCCAGCAACACGTAGTGCGTGAGTTCGATGCCTTTCCACGGCAGCATCGGAAGGTTCAGGTTGTGTTGTGACCCGATGGCGGCCACGGTGGCAAGGGCCAGGAGCGCCAGCGACAGCACAAGGTGATAAACGTAAGCGTATAGGCGGAGCAACAGACCGATCAACTTCAAGAGAACTCGACCTCCAATAGGAAGAACCGATATTGTATCAGGCTCTGTCCGCTCCATCGCCATCGTGGTTGGCCAGGAACTCCGCGTCGATCGGCTTGCGCCCGCGGAAGCCCTCTTCGAGCCCGTGCCAGAACGAGATGCCCGGCTCGCCCAATTTCCAGCACAGCAGCACTTCACGGCCGTGATAGAGAGTCGGGAAATCGATCAGCCCGATGTCCAGGTCCTTCACCTGGCACCCAAACTCATGGATGTCCTCGACGGCCCGGCTGAGGTGCTCGGCGGCCTCATCGCGCGAACGCTTCACCGATGCGAAGCGGCCACGGTCCACAATGGCGCCCCCGAGCGCCGCCACGCGGTGCATTTCGGCTTTGAGCGTGTTCTCGGCCTCCATGAAGCTCTCTTTCTGGGTCATGGCCAGGCGAATGGCGCGCCCCACCGCGGGCAGCAGTCGCTCGGCCTGGGAAAGGTTGAAGTACTTCGGCATGGATCGCTTCCATTGTCGCGCGGCGGCGAGTACAATCGCGAGTGCGATGAAACATTTCCAAGGACGCACGGCGGTCATCACAGGCGCAGCCAGCGGAATCGGCCTCGCCATGGCGGAGCGCTTTGCCCGCGAAGGCGTTCGGCTCGTGCTGGCCGATATCGAAGAACCCGCGCTCGCCCGCGCCGTTCGTGACTTCCGCGCTTCCGGCGCCGAAGCCATCGGCGTTCCCACCGATGTCTCCCGCCCGGACCAGATGGAAGCGCTCGCTCGCGCGGCTCAGCAGGCCTTTGGCCCGGTTCACATCCTCTGCAACAACGCCGGAGTGGCCTCGGGCGGCGCGGCAAGCTGGGCGCAAACCCTCCACGACTGGCAATGGGTGATCAACGTCAACCTCTGGAGCGTCATCTACGGCATCCGCACCTTTGTGCCGCTCATGCTCGAGCATGGCGAGGAGGGGCACGTCGTCAACACCGCATCGCTCGCCGGGCTGTTTCCCATGCCCATGGCCGCCCCGTATCACGTCACCAAGGCCGGCGTGGTGGCGCTCACCGAATCGCTGTATTACGAATTCGCGGCGATTCGCTCCGGGCTCGGCGCATCGGTGCTGTGCCCGGCATGGGTGAAGACCCGGATCCTCGAGTCCGAACGCAACCGCCCCGCCCACCTGTCCGAGACCGGCGCCCGACGCGACGCCGGGCTCATGGCCGCCTTCGAAAAGCGCATCGAACAGCAGGGCCTCGAGCCGTCGTTCATCGCCTCTCGCGTGTTCGATGCCGTGCGCGACAATCAGCTCTACATCCTCACTCACCCCGAGTTCAACGAGGCGGTCCGCTGGCGGACGGAGAACATTCTGGCCGAACGCAACCCTTCTCTCAAACAGGCGCTCGGCGGCATGGCCGGAGACATGGACCTCTAGGAGCAGGCCGTACGGCGGAATGCCCGGAAAAGGCCGGTCAGCCGTTGAATCGTGGGCGTAGCTCCTGCGCGGGCGGAGCTGCCGGTCCCGGCCCGTTCCTGAGGTTGCATCGGACCGCTGCATCTTATATGCTTCTGTAACCGATCGCCGTTACGTAATCGTTTCCTCCAGGGAAAGGTCTGACGGCTGTCGTATTCGAACGCTAAAAGGGGAATCCATGTTGCAACGCCTGCTGAAACTATGGACCGTTTCAGTTATCCTCTGCGGCTTAGCCGCCGCCCAGGAGTTCCGCGCCACAATCTCAGGACACGTCTTCGACTCCACGGGAGCAGCCGTGCCGAACACCAAGGTTCAGGCCGTAAACGTTGAGACGAACGAAACCACCACCGCTACCACCGATACCGCCGGCGCTTACTCCATTCCGTTCCTGCGCCCGGGAAATTATAAGGTCACGGCCACTGTGGCCGGCTTCAAACAGTACATCCGCGAAGGCGTCGTGCTCGAAGCAGCCCGCGTCCTTGGACTCGATGTCGTACTCGAAGTCGGTAATGTCAGCGACTCCGTGAACGTCACCGGCGAAGCCATCGCCCTTGAAACCCAGACCGCGCTCCGGTCCAACGTCATCACCACGCAGCAGGTGGCCGAAATGCCGCTCAATGCGCGCAATCCGTTCATGCTCGGCTCGATGGCCTCGGGCGTCACCTTCAACGGCGCCGCCATCTGGCAGCGGCCCTTCGACAACGGCGCCATCGCGCAATGGTCGGTGAACGGCTCGCGCGATTCTTCGACCGAGTACATGCTCGACGGAGCTTCCAACGGCGGACAGATGGGATCCAACAACATCGCCTATGTGCCGATTGTCGACGCGGTGCAGGAGTTCAACATCATGTCGAACCTGTACAACGCCGAGTACGGCCGTACGGGCGGCGGCATCATGAACGTCGTGCTCAAAAGCGGCACGCAGCAACTGCACGTCGTGGGTTGGGAATACATGCGGCGTCAGGCGCTCGATTCCAATACCTTCCAGAACAACGCCATCCCGGCTTCGGCCACCAACCCCACCGGCGGCGCCCCCCGTCCCGCGCACTACCTCGACCAGTACGGCTTCCAGTTAGACGGCCCCGTCTACATCCCGAAACTCCTGAAGAAGGACGGTCCGGTAAAGCTGTTCTACCTCGGCAGCTTTGAAAACTATCGCGAAGGTACGCCGAATCCGCTCATCGTTTCCTACCCCACCGCCGACATGCGCACGGGCGATTTCTCGAAACTGGTGAACGGCCAGGGACAGGCCATTACGCTCTACAATCCCTTCGACTACACCAACGACGCCAACGGCAACCCGATTCGCAATCCGTTCGCCGGCAACAAGATTCCGACGAACATGATCAACCCGATTGCGCTCGCGGTGACCAAGTACATGCCGCTGCCCAACCAGGCTTCGGCCGCCGGTCAGCGCTACGGAACCAACAACCTGTTCCTGCCCGGCTACTTTGACGCCGACAAGTTCTACAACCTGATTCTCAAGTTCGACTGGAATTTCGGCGACAAGAACCGCGCCTTCTTCCGTCATGCTTCGAACGACCGCACGGAAGATCGCGCCGGCAACGGAATCGACAACAAGCCCGGCACCGACGGCCAACAGCCCTTCCAGCGCATCAACGATGCCTACGTGCTCGACTGGGTGACCACGATTTCGCCGACTCTCATCTTCAACGCGCGCGCTTCCTACAACCGGTTCATCGAGAAGGGTTACGGCCGCGCCAACGACGGCTTTGACCTGTCGAGCTTCGGCCTGCCCTCGTCGCTGCTCAAAGCCATCCCCGGCCAGGCCTATTTCGGCCGCTGGAACTTTGATAGCGGCTACAACTCGCTCGGCCGCGGCCAGAGCAACAACTACAGCAACACGTATCAGCTCGAAGGCAGCATCACCAAGATCTGGCGCTCGCACACGATCAAGGCCGGCATGGACATTCGCCAGATCAACTACGAGCAGCAGAACACGGGCGACATCCTGAGCTTCACCGGTCCACAGACCTGGACCTCGAAGACCTGGAACCAGAACGACACCACCAGCGGCGACGGTTATGCGTCGTTCCTGATGGGACTCGTCAGCGGGTCGTCCAACTATCCGCTGTTCCCGTGGTGGAAGCAGATCTACGCCGCGCCTTACGTCCAGGACGATTGGAAAGTGAACCGCCGGCTCACGCTCAACCTCGGCCTGCGTCTCGATCTCAACCAGCCGCCGCACGAGAAGTGGAACCGCATGAACGGCCCCTTCGACCCGAACGTCGTGAGCCCGGTGGCTTCGCAGATCAACCTCGCCAACCTCAGCGGTCCGATCCCGGCCGACATGCAGAAGTACTATGACGCTCTGAAGAATCTGAAGGGCGGCTTGACCTTTGCCGGCGTGGGCGGCATTGGCTCGACGCCAGCCACCTTCCGCAAGTCCAACTGGCAGCCGCGCATCGGCATGGCGTACCAGATTTCCGAAAAGCTCGTGGTGCGCACGGGATTCGGACTCTACTACTCCAACCCGACCAACGACTTCTTCCAGACCGCGGGCTTCAGCAACTCCACTTCGCTCGTGAATTCGAACGATGGCGGCCGCACCCCGATCGCCAACGTGCTTTCGAACCCCTATCCGAACGGGATTCTCACGCCGAGCGGCTCTTCGCTGGGCGCCGGAACGTTCCTCGGCAAGAACAACAGCTGGTTCGATTCCAACTTCACCACGCCCAAAGTCTGGTCGTATTCGTTCGGATTCCAGTATCAGGTGTCGCGCGCCTCCAACCTCGACGTCTCCTACGTGGGGAGCCGCAGCTACGACCTGAACATGGCGCGCGACTACAACCTCGTGCCGCAGGATTTCCGCAAGCTGTGCCAGGGCACCGCGGGCGGCAATGCCAACTACTGCGATTCGCAGGTGCCGAACCCCTTCAAGGGCATTCCCGGGTTCATCGGCACTTCGTTCTACACCTCGAACACCATTTCGCGCTTCCAGATGGCTCGCGCCTTCCCGCAGTTCAGCGGATTCCTGCAGCAATTGGGCCGCAACGACTCGTCGATCTCGTACGATTCGCTGCAAGCTAATTACAATTTCCGGTTCAGGGGCGGCTTGACCATGCTGGGCAACTTCACCTGGTCGAAGCAGCTTGAGACCTACGGGTTCAACGATCCGTACAACACCAACTATCAACAGAAGGGACTCTATTACCTGGATCGCCCCTTCGTGTTCAAGCTCACCGGCATCTATGAGCTGCCCTTCGGCGAGGGCAAGCATTGGGGTTCCGGCTCCAACGGCTTCACCAAGCGCCTGATTTCGGGCTGGAGCATCACTTCGTTCTACCTTAACCCGTTCAAGGGCTTCCCGTCCGACCTGCCGGGCAACGTCGTGATCCTGAAGGATCCGCAGACCGCGGCCGGCTGGAGCGGCAGCACCAATTGGAAAGCCAATCAGGTCCGCTACTGGAGCCCCTGCGTGCTCCGGCAGCAGACCGACGGTTCGGTGACTCCGATGCCGTACTCGGTTCAGGCCGGTTGCGGAACGGATCCCTCGAATTACGTCTGGCTGTTCACCTCTACCGGACCCGGTGCCGGATCAGGCTACGAGCCGCGCTACACGCAGTACCGCTCGTCCACCATCCGCCGCCACCACGCATTCCAGTTGGATGCTTCGATCCTGAAGACCACCTCGATCACCGAGCGTCTGAAGGCGCAGTTCGGCCTCGAAGCGTTCAACCTGGCCAACCACAACTACTTCGGTCGCGACCAGGTTCAGACCGATCCCAACAACACCAACTTCGGCACCATCTTCCCGGCGCTGGTCTCGACGCAGAACATTCTTCCGCGTCAGCTCCAGATCCGCATGAAGCTCACCTGGTAGCGCGAAGCGTCACGAACCAAGCGGCGGCGGCCCCCTTTCGGGACCGCCGCCGTTTTGTTTTACGTCTTAGGTGTCAGTCACCTCGGTTCCTTTTAATCTTTTTTTTAATCCGGGGCGTCCGTAGCGTTTCTATAATTCAGGCGCTTGAAGTGAGTGCGTAATCGCTCTCTGCTCTGGCCGAGCTTAATCCGGGGCGTCCGTAGCGTTTCTATAATTCAGGCGCTTGAAGTGAGTGCGTAATCGCTTTCTGCTCTGGCCGAAGCCGATGATAACACCGGCTTTTTGGGTCGACCAGGCTTGCCGGGGAGAAGTTTGCGATGGAGCGTTTGTTCGAGCTCCTCTAGGAACGCCTCATCTGCCGAGGGGCGGCCGACTCGCGTAGCCTCGCGGATCCGGTCGAGCAGCTCCGCGTTGCTCAGCCCCAGCGTAAGTTGCTGTTTCCATTGCTCTGGAGTGAAATGGCGCCGCCACGCGGTGAAATCGAGGAGTGTGCCGGGACAGCCGCTGAGGTGCGCCGGCGCGCTCGACCATCGCCATTCCTCGGCGGTGTCCGCCAAACGAGCTCGGACCGGATTTTGCTCCACGTAAACCATTGCTGCCCAGAAATGTTTGTCATCCATGGCGGACGAGCCATAGCGACCTTGCCAAAAGTGGCCACGGCGGTGGAGGCGAATGTGGAGCGACCGGGCGTAGTCGCCCTCGACGCGCTCGAATGTTCGGTGCAAGCCGTTGATATCGCGAGGGGTTGCGATGATGTGGACATGGTTCGTCATCAGGCAATAGGCTTGGATGCTGACGCCGTAGTGCCGGGCATGTTCCTCGAGAAGTTCGAGGTAAAGGCGGCGGTCGGAGTCGCGGAAAAAGACCTGTTGGCGGAGATTGCCGCGGTGGCAGACATGGTGGGGCAGGTCGGGAATCACGATCCGCTTAACATTCGGCATCAAGCATATAGTGGGATTTCGGAGGCGAAAGCTCTCAGCCGAAAACTGGAAATCCTACGGACGCCACCGGTTTTCCCCACCGGTTTTCCGCCAAAACTGGAAATCCTACGGACGCCACCGGTTTTCCGGCCACCGGGTTTCCGGGGTGTCAGTCACCTCGGTTCCTTTTTTAGCGCCAAAAATCCGGGGCGCAGCCCCGGCTACCGCCGTTTCGCCTTGATCGCGATCGGAGTACCCTTGAACCCGAACCGCTTACGCAATTGATTGATGATGAACCGCTCCGACGAAAAATGTAGATTCCGAGCGTTGTCCGTAAACACAATAAACGTCGGGGGACGCACCGACGCCTGCGTCATGTAGTAAACCTTCATGTCACGGTCGAACTTAATCAGTTCCATGAAACGATTGAGTTCGCCCGTCGTGACCCGCTTCGACGCCTCGGTGTAAGCGTCGCGGATCATCCCGAAAATCTGCCCCGTGCCGCGGCGCTCCTGCGCCGAAACGTAAGCCACCGGCGCATACTCGAGAAACTTCAGCTCATCGCGAATCTGCTCGGTGAACGCCTTCTTGTCCTTGGGCTGCTTGAGATCCCACTTGTTGACGACGATGACCACCGCGCGCCCGTCCTCGTGCGCGTAACCGGCGATCGTCGCGTCGTGCCCGATGACCCCCTCGGAAGCATCCACCACCAGCAGCACCACGTGCGCCATGCGGATGTGGCGGCGCGCCATCACCACGCTGAGCTTCTCTGCCATCTCGTGCGTTTTGCCTTTGCGGCGAATTCCGGCTGTGTCGACAAAGGTGTACCGCGTTCCATCGTGCTCCACCGTTTCGTCCACCGCGTCGCGCGTCGTGCCGGCGATCGGCGAAACGATGGCTCGCTCCCGCCCGACCAGCGCATTCAGCAAAGTCGATTTGCCGACATTCGGCCGCCCGATGATGGCCACCTTGATCGCGCGCGGCTCAGGCTCGGCTTCTTTCTCCTCGAGTGGAAAATCGCGGGTCACATGCTCGAGCAGGTCTTCGATGCCCACCTTATGCTCGGCGCTCACGGGAAAAACGTCGGCGAAGCCGAGCGCGTGGAACTCATCCGTGAGGCGCTCGTTGCGCGCGGTGTCCACCTTGTTTACGGCGAGCGTGACCGGTTTGCCGAGCTTGCGCAGCATGGCGGCGAGGTCGCGGTCGGCGCCGGTGATTTCCGTACGGCCGTCGATGAGGAAAATGATGTGCGCGGCGTCCTCGAGAGCCACGCGCGCCTGCTTGAGAATCTGGCTCGGGATCAGTTCATCGTCGTTGGTAATGATGCCGCCCGTGTCGATCAGCTCAAACGGCCGTCCGCGATAAGCCGCATGTCCGTGAATGCGGTCGCGCGTGATGCCGGGCTCGTCGCCGACAATCGAACGCCGCTGCCCGGTGATGGCGTTGAACAGGGTCGATTTGCCGACGTTCGGGCGTCCGACAATCACCACGACGGGAAGAGCCATGCTTTTACGCTAGCATCGACTCATGTCCTACTACCCGGTTTTCCTGAAAATCGAGGGTGCGCGCGTCGTGGTGGTGGGCGGCGGAGCAGTCGGATTGCGCAAGGCGCGCGGCGTTGTGGAGGCGGGCGCGCGGGTGACGGTGGTCTCGCCCGTGTTTCACCCGGACTTCGACGATCTTGCGGTGGCGCGCATCGAGCGCGAATACCGCCCGGACGACCTCCAGGGCGCCCTGCTCGTTTTTGCCGCCACCGATCAACGCGAGGTAAACCGCCAGGTGGCCGAGCACGCCGGCACCCTCGGCATTCCCGTCAATGTGGCCGATGCGCCCGATGAGTGCCGGTTTATTGTCCCGGCGCGGGCGAACGTCGAGGGCGTACAGATTGCCGTCTCAACCGGCGGCGTTGACCCGGGGACCGCGGCCCGCGTCCGCCGCCGCATTGAGCAGTTGCTCGGCGGGGATCATTTCTGACCGTAGCTCGCGTTCGGACCGTGCTTGCGCAGGAAATGCTTGTCCATCATGGCCGCGGGAATGGGCGCGGCTGAGGAGTGAATGGTCACCGTTTCGAGCGCCATGGCCGCAATCTCCTCGAGCACCACGGCATTGAATGCGGCCGCGGCAGCGGTCTTGCCCCACGCAAACGGCGCGTGCCCTGCGACGAGCACACCGGGGAAGTGCAGCGGGTCGAGCCCTTCAAACCGGCGGACGATAGCCTCGCCCGTATTGTGCTCGTAATCGCCTTCAATCTCCTCGCGGGTGAGCAATGGAGTGCACGGCACGGAGCCATGGAAGTAGTCCGCATGCGTTGTGCCGAAGCAGGGAATCTCGCGGCATGCCTGGGCCCACGCCGTGGCGTGGCGCGAGTGCGTGTGTACCACGCCGCCGATGGCAGGGAACCGCTTGTAGAGCAAAACGTGCGTCGCGAGGTCGGACGATGGCTTCAGCGAGCCTTCGACAATCTTTCCGTCGAGGTCGGTAACCACCAGGTCGGCGGGCGTCATTTTTTCATACGGCACGCCGCTCGGTTTGATGACGCAGAGACCTCTCTCGCGGTCGACGCCGCTCGCGTTTCCGAAAGTGTACAGCACGAGCCCGCGGCGGACCAGTTCGAGATTCGCTTCGAGGACTTCAATTCTCAGTTGTTCAAGCATGGGATGTTTGGGCGGCTGCAGCCAGGCGCCGCAGTTCAGGCAGCACGTCTCCAACCGCGGCGGGGGCCGAATCGCGCGCCCCGAACGAAAAATACAGCTTCGAGTAAAGAGCAGCGAGTTTCTGATACGTCGCCGCGCTCCTCGCGTCGGGATCCACCGTGCGATAGCCCGGCGAGAGCGCCGTCTGCGCGTCTTCAATCGTCCGGAAGGTTCCCGCCGCGAGAAATGCGAACATCGCCGAGCCGAGGCTCGTGACGTCGCCCGCCGGCACCAGTATCGGCTTGTTCATCACGTTCGCGTACACGCGGTTGAGCACCTCGTTCTTCTGTGGGATGCCGCCGCCGTTGATGATGCGCTTCACCGGCACGCCGTGCTGCTCCATGCGCTCGAGAATGATGCGGGTGTGGAACGCGGTCCCTTCAATCGCGGCGAACAGTTCGTCCTGCGCCGTAGTGGTGAGTTTCCAGCCGAGCGTGACGCCGCCGAGTTCGGGGTTCACCAGAACGGTCCGGTCGCCATTGTCCCAGGTGAGCCGCAGCAGTCCGGTTTCGCCCGCGCGGTATTGTTCGAGCCCCTTTGAAAGCTCGGCGACGGTGGTGCCCGCGCGGCGGGCGATGGCTTCGAAGATGTCGCCGGTTGCGGACAGCCCGGCTTCAATGCCCGTGTAGCGGGGGTTGATGGAGCCAGGCACCACGCCGCAGACGCCCGGCACGAGCGTGGCTTGCTCGCTGATGGCCATGATGCAAGTGGACGTGCCCACCACGTTCACCACATCGCCGATACGCACGCCCGCGCCGATGGCGTCCCAGTGAGCGTCGAACGCGCCCACCGGAATCGGAATGCCGGCGCGCAAGCCGAGCTTCGCCGCCCACTCCGCGCTCAGGTTTCCGGCGATCTGATCGGAAGTGGCATAGCGTCCGCCCAGCTTCGCGCGAACGCCTTCAAACCGCGGGTCCATGCCGAGCAGGAACGATTCCGGCGGCAGCCCGCCGAGCGATTCGTTCCACATCCACTTGTGGCCCATGGCGCAGATGCTGCGCGGCATCTGCGCGGCGTCGGTGATTCCGCACAGAACGGCGGCCACGTAGTCGCAATGTTCGGCGGCGGTGACCATCCGCGCCGTCTTCTCGGGATTGTGGCGCAGCCAGTGCAGGAGCTTCGAAAATCCCCACTCGCTCGAGTAGGTTCCGCCGCACCAGTTGATGGCATCGAGTTGGCGCTCGTGCGCGGCAGCCGTGATTTGCGCGGCTTCCTCCCAGGCGCGGTGGTCGCACCAGAGATAGTAATCATCGAGCGGGACCAGACCTTCGCCGAGCGGAATCACGCTCGAACCGGTGGTATCGAGCGCGAGCGCCGCGATGTCGTGCCCGTCCACGCCCGCCGCTGCGATGGCCTTCTGCATCGCCTCGCCGAGCGCGCTCATGTGGTCGGCGTGGCTCTGCGTAGCGTGGTCCGGGTCGGACTTCTTGCGCGTCAGCAGGTAGTCGCCCGTGCCCGCGCCGAGACGTCCTTTCTTGTCGTCGAAAATGGAAACGCGAACCGACAGGGTTCCGAAATCGGCTCCGGCAACGATGGACATGAATCACTCCTAGCTGTGCTTGTGGACGCTCCAGCCGAGATAGCGGGTGGTGGCTTCGAGCACCGCCGGTCCCACGCTCGAAAGGTTGGCGGCAACGTGATGTTCGAAGCCGAGGCGGCAGATGAAATGGAGCAGTTCCTGCATGCGCGGAATGCGGACCACGCCCGCGCCGCCGAAGGTCTCGAGCGGATCGTCGGTGAATTCGCCGTGGCCCACATAACCGGCGATACGCCCTTCGTTGTCGAGCGTCGAGAAGCGGGCGAAAGTCATCGGTGCGGCCTTCACGCGCCCCACGCAGGTGCCGAACGTATTCTCACGCCCCACCGTGCCGGCGATGATCTCCTGGAAATCCATGCGCACTTCCTTGAAGAAGTGCTTCGGCAGATTCGAGCAGTGGAAGCAGACCGCCTTGTCCGGGTCGTCGCCGTAGTTGTTGTTCCAATCGAGCAGCGCGCTCGGCGTGCCCGAGGCGAGTTGAAGCGCATGCATGCCGATGACGCCGGCGATGTCCACCTCGCACGCGCTCGACAGCAGGTTGTTGCTCATCATGCTCATCACCGTGCAGGGCACCACGCCGAAGTACTCTTCGAGCGAAGTCCAGCACTGCACGGCGCTGATGGCAACCTGCGTCTGCTCCATCCACGCGTCGATCACCGCGCCGAGTTTGGCCATCTTCAGCAGCGCTGCCGCCGGAATGCCGTCGGTCGCGACGTAGCTCTTGATCGCCGCCAGTTTGCCCTGAGCGCCGGGGTCGTCGTCCTTCATGCGCTCGATGCGGCCGAAAATTTCCGAAAGGTCGATCGGCTCGACCGAGATTCCGTTCGACTCGAGAATTTTCTCGGAATACCGGACGGTATTGAACGCCGCCGGGCGCGCGCCGATCGCGCCGATACGAAGGTTCGTCAATCCCTTCACCACGCGGCACACCGCGGCGAACCAGGCGAGATCCTGCTTGAAGAATTCCGAATCCGGAGCTTCGGTGTGGCGCTGTGTCAGCGAATAGCGGATGCCGTACTGGGTCAGGTTGTTGCAGGCCGACATTTTGCCGCAAAAGCTGTCGCGGCGGTCGCGGATCGACATCTTCGACGGCGTGTCGGGCGTAGCCTGCACCAGCACGGGAACATCGAGACCGGCCATGCGGAGCGTGTCGGCGATGCCGCGCTCGTCGCCGAAGTTGGGCAGCGTAATGATGATGCCGTCGATTTCGTCGCGGCGGCTCTTGAACAGGTCGGCGCACCGGGCGGCTTCCGTGCGCGTTTCCACCGCGCCGTACTTGGTGGCGTCCGGCGCCAGCACAACCGCTTCATGACCGGCGCTCTCAACCGCCTGAATCATCTCCTCGCGGCCCGACTTGGCGAGATGATCGGGAAAGAACCCGCGGTTGCCGACAATAATTCCAAAAACTTGCTTTCGATTCGACATTGATTTCCTCAAGGCTTATAACGGATGGAATAAAAAAGACCCATGACCAGCAGAACCGCGCCCCACCAGATGGGCGCGTGCAGGTCGGCGCGCACCACGGGGTTGGCCGCGGGCACGTATAAATCGTAGATGCCGGCGGCGGTGATGATCACGCCGTAGGCGAGCAGCAGCACGCCGATGAAAAACCAGATCGAGATTAAGCCGGGCCGGTGCATGGTGTCTCCTACCAGAAGATGATGTTCAGGATTGCGAAGACCACCGCCACGGCGGCAGCCCAGAAAATTGGGCGCTGATAAAGCGGCAGGTGCCCGTCGGAGGGAACCTCGGTGCAGCCGTACACGAGCCCCGCGAGTTCCTTGTCGGGCTTGGGTTTCGTGATGTAGCTCACCGCCACCGTCACCACCACGCAGATGATCCACGACCACAATGCGCGGTACATGTTCTCGGCCATGTCCTTGGCCCGCGATGACAGCGCGATGTACTGTATTGCGCCGGGGTCCGCCTTCACCCACGCCCACATCGCGATGGAGGAGAGCGTTCCCGAGAGCAACCCCCAGAATCCGCCCGCCGGAGTGGCGCGCTTCCACAGCATGCCGAGCAGCACCGTGCCGAACAGCGGCGCGATGAAGAAACTGAACAGCGCCTGCACGTAGTCCATGATGCTCAGGAATTGCATCACCAGGTAAGCCGTGCCGATGCTCACCAGCACGCCGATAATGGTGCACCAGCGTCCCACGCTCACGTAGTGCTCGTCGGTGGCCTGCTTTTTCCAGAAGGCGCGGTAGATGTCGTAGGTCCACACGGTGGCGAAGGCGCTCACGTTTCCGGCCATGCCCGACATGAATCCGGCGATGAGCGCGGTAATGCCGAGGCCGAGCAGCCCCGGTCCGCAATAGCGCGCCAGCATCAGCGGCAGCACCTCGTTGTAGCTGTGCCCGCCGCTTTGAACCGCCTGAGCTTCGCCCATCAACTTTTCGGGCAGCACTGCCAGGCCGAGCAACCCGGGCAGGATGACGATGAATGGCACCATCATCTTGAACGATGCGCCGATGATGGGCGCCATTTTCGCCGAACGGAGATCCTTGGCCGAAAGCACGCGCTGAACCACCAGGAAGTCGGTGGTCCAGTAGCCGAACGAGATCACCCAGCCAAGCCCGAGCACAATGCCGGTCCAGTGGATCCCCATCGGGTTGTCTGAGAACGAACCGAGCGTGCGCCAGGCGTGGGTGAAATCGCCACCCGGGAAGTTCTGATGGATGCGCGCCACCAGGCCGTCCCATCCGCCGGTTTCAATCAACCCGATCACCGAGATCAGAATCGCGCCCAGCCAGATGAGGAAGAACTGCAGCACTTCGTTGAAAATCGCCGAAAGCAGCCCGCCCAGGAATACGTAAGCGGCCACCGTGAGCGACGACACCCAGATGGAGAAGTTGATGTCCCAGCCGAGCACCACTTTCATCACCAGCGCCATCGAGTACATATTGATGCCGCTCATCAGCACCGTCATGAAGCCGAAGGTGATGGCCGATAGCGCCCTCGAGGGTTCGCCGAAGCGCAGTTGCAGGTAGCCCGGCACCGAGTGCGTGCGCGAAATGTAGTAGAACGGCATCATCACGACGCCCAGAAACAGCATGGCGGGAATCGCGCCGATCCAATACCAATGCACGGCCAGAATGCCGTATTGATAGGCCGCCGCGGCCCAGCCCATCAGTTCGAGCGAGCCGAGGTTGGCGGCGACAAACGAGAGCCCGGCAATCCAGGCTGTCATCTCGCGTCCGGCCAGAAAGAAGTCTTCGCCGGTGTTGGTGTACTTCTTTAGGTAAAGCCCGATGCCGAGCACCGCGATGAAGTAAAGCACGATCACCGCGAGGTCGACAGGAGCGAGCGAGAGCAATCGCGCGGGTGTGGCCGCGAGCAACAGGGCAGGCAGGGGCGTCATGGATGTAATCGCTTACTTAACGCCATATCCTATCAGACTTCAGAACGCCGAATACAACATCTTCAACCCCGCCAGCAGCACCGGACCGTATATATTCGGGAACACCTGCCAAACCAGCAGCAGCCCGAGAAACGAAAACCGCCGGATGCTGTCGCCCGCCCGCGTCCACATCTCGATCAGCGAACCCGGCATCAATAGCCCTACCGCCGAGAACCCGTCGAGCGGCGGCACCGGCAGCAGATTGAAAATCCCGAGCAGCAGGTTGAGCGTAAACACGACGCTCAGCAGCGTCGCCACGCCTTCCATCGGCCCCGGCTGCGCCGCCAGCACCAGGTGCGAAGTCGAGATGCTCTGGGCCGGACGGAACACGCCGGCGCGCACGCCGGCAATCATCAGCAGCGCGCCCAGCACAACCAGGGTGAAATTCGCCGCAGGCCCCGCCAGCGACATCCACGCCGCCTTGCGCGGTTCCCGGCGCGCCCACAACGGATCGTACGGTGCGCTCGCCCACCCGATCATCCCGCCTCCGCTGAGCAGCGAAAGCAGCGGCACCACCACCATCCCGAACGGCTCGCGCTGAATGTGCGGCAGCGGATTCAGCGTCACTTGGCCGCCGCGGAATGCCGTCTCATCGCCCCCGAGTTTCCCCGCCAGCGCGTGAGCCGCTTCGTGGCAGGTGGTCGAAAACAGAAAAACGATGTAGCGCAGCAACCCCAGCGCCAGGACATCGGAGGTCAAATTACCCATCGGTTCTCCGACTATACCGCGCTCGCGATTGATACTATATAGGCCATGCAAAGACGAGAGTTTTTGACCGTGGCCGCGGCGACGGGCGCGATGGCGGCCGGCGCATCGGCGCAATCACCTAAGCCTCAGCGCAAGGGGCGCATCAAACAGTGCGTCACACGCGGAGTTTTCGGTCGCGGCTCCGATTTTGAGCAGACCTGCAAAATCGCCGCCGACATGGGATTCAAAGGGTATGACCTGATTGGCCCCAAGGACTGGCCCACGCTCAAAAAGTACGGCCTGCTGCCGACCATGTTCCCCGGGCCCAACGGCGGCACCATCCCGGTCGGCCTCAACCGCAAAGAGAACCACGAGCGCATCGTCAAGGGCATCCACGAGGCCATCGACCTTGCCGCCGAAGCCGGTTGCCCCAACGTCATCACCTTCTCCGGCAACCGCGCCGGCATGTCCGACGAGGAAGGCGCGGCCAACTGCGTCATCGCCCTCAAGCAGGTGGCCAAGCACGCTGAAGACAAAGGCATCAATGTCTGCATGGAACTGCTCAACAGCAAGGTGGACCACAAGGACTACATGTGCGACCATGCCTCCTGGGGCGTCAACGTCGCCAAGCAGGTGGATTCGCCGCGAGTCGGGCTGCTCTACGACATCTATCACATGCAGATCATGGACGGCGACATCGTGCGCACCATCCGCGCCAATATTCAGTGGTTCAAGCACTTCCATACCGGCGGCAATCCCGGGCGTCACGACATCGACGATTCCCAGGAACTGAACTACCGTTTTGTCGCTCAGGCCATCGCCGATTTGAACTACCAGGGCTACATCGCGCACGAATACTCGCCGGCGCAGGGCCGCGACCCCCTCAAGTCTCTCGAAACGGCCATGTCGATTTTCGACGCCTAGCGCCGGATGCCGCTGACGCACCTGCACGTCGCCGGCTACCGTTCGGTGCGGGACTTCGCCCTTCCGCTCGGGCAGGTGAACGTCATCACCGGCGCCAACGGCACCGGCAAGTCAAACCTTTATCAGGCGCTCGTGCTCGTGGCGCGCGCCGCCGCCGGCGAGTTTGCGCGTGCCGTGGCCGAAGAAGGCGGCACGCCGAGCGTCCTCTGGGCCGGCGGCGAACGGGTTCGCTATTCCCGCAAAAAGCCGCCCCTGCGCTTCGTCCTCGGCATCGAAACCGACTCCTTCGGATTCCGGTTCGCCGTGGGACTGCCCTCACCCTCGTCGCTTCCCGTCGGCCGCGCCCTGTTCCGCCACGACCCCGAAGTGAAGGAAGAAAAGCTCTGGCTCTATGACGACGGCCGAAAAGTGCTCATGCTCGACCGTCAGGGGCCGAGCGCCTGGCTTCGCAACGCCGAAGGCCGCATGGACGAGTACGCCCTCCGCCTGCTCAAGTACGAATCCGTGCTGTCGCAAATCGTCGAGCCTCATCGTTACCCTGAAGTCTCGATGGCCCGCCAGTCGCTGCTCACCTGGCGCTTCTACCACCAGTTCCGAACCGACGCGCATTCGCCGCTCCGCTATCCGCAGGTGGGCGTGCACACCAACGTGCTGAGCCAGGACGGGCACGACCTCGCCGCGGCGCTCGAAACCATTCTCGAAATCGGCGATAGCGAAGCCCTCGAAACGGCGGTGGCCGAGGCCTTCCGCGGCGCTCGCGTCCGCATCGAATCCGAAGGAACCCTGTTCGCCGTATCGCTCCAGGTTCCCGGTTTACAGCGCCCGCTGAGCGCGCGGGAACTGTCCGACGGGCAGTTGCGATTTCTCTGCCTCTGCGCCGCGCTGTTGAGCCCCCGTCCGCCCGCGCTCATCGCTCTCAATGAGCCGGAGACAAGCCTGCACCCGGACCTCTACGCGCCGCTCGCCGGACTGATTACCCGCGCCTCGGCCCACTCCCAAATCTGGGTCACCACCCATGCCCGAGCGCTCGCTGACCGCATTGCCGCATCGTCGCGCCTCACCCCCATCGAACTCGAAATCAAGGAAGGCGAAACGCGCCTGGCCGGCGATGAGAACACGCCGCGCCGCCCGCACCGCGCGCACCATTTCGAATAGATCGATGGGACGATTCCCATGAGCGTTCTAAGGTTCAACGCCTAAACTCGGCCGCCCTCCCAGAGTCGATTCTTGATGAGTATGCCCAGAATCGCAAAGCCCGCCGCACGCGTTTTCGCCGTGGTCTTCCTCCTGCTGTTCCTGCTGCCCCAACTCGACAATCCGCTGATTGGTCCAGCCGGCTATCTGCGCTCCAACTTCGGCCAGGACTGCATGCACCTCGCCTTTGCCGCGATTCTGGTCCTGTCCTCCCTGGGCGGCGAAACGCGAGCCGCAACGGGGCTCTATCTTGTAGCCATCCTGTGCATCGCCTTCGCCGGGCTTGGCTACCTGCAAGCGGACCGCTATGGAATCGCCAACCTGTTCGACCTGATTCGCGTCAATCTCGCCGGCGTTGTCTTTCATGCCCTTACGGGCGTCGCCCTTTTCATTGCGGGCTGTATGAACACGGCTCGCTATCAGGTCATCCGCGAGTAGCGGAACTTAGCTCAGCCGCACCAGCTTGAGCGGCGATGTCTGCCCGCTGAGAACCTCGGCCCGCAGCCCTGTTTCCCGCTCCAGAAAAGCGCACAACGCGGCATTCGCCTTGCCCCGCTCCGGCGCGGCCGCCACGCGAATCTTCACCGTGCCGTCGGCGAGTTCGCCCGCCACCTCGGTCCGCGGGCTCTTGGGGATCACCTTCACGCGAAACGCCTGCCCCTCGGCCAACCGCCGCGCGATCAGCTCATGCACGGCGCGAATCCTCGAGAATCCAGCGCACGGCGTCCACCAGGTCGCGCGCCCGATAATCGCATTTCGCATTCGGAAAGCGATGCCCGTACCCGGTCTCCACCAGCACCGAGCGCGTGCCCGCGTTGTGGCCGCATTCCACGTCTCCGCCACGGTCGCCCACGAAATAGGACCGCCCCAGGTCCACGTCGAAATCCCGCGCCGCTTCGTACACCATGCCCGGATTCGGCTTGCGGCGGAACGTCGGACGCTCCGGAGTGTCGGCGTTGAAGTACGTCCCGTCCAGCGTCACCGGCGCGAGCTGCCGCACCATCTCGGCGTGTACCGCGTGATACTGCGCCTCGGTGAAGAGCCCCAGCCCGATTCCGCTCTGATTGGTAATCACCAGAATCAGGAACCCCGCGTCGCGCAGCCGCTGAATCGCCTCCGCCGCGCCCGGGTACAGCCGCACATCGGCCGGGTCTGAGCAGTAGCCCACTTCCTCGATGATGGTCCCGTCGCGGTCGAGAAACACCGCCGGACGGCTCACGCGAGCGCCTCGAGAAGTTCGTCCGGCGAGACCACCGCCGTCCCGAGTTTGCCCACCACCACCCCGCTCGCTGCGTTCGCCAGCTCAGCCGCTTCCCGCGGCGACGCTCCGCCAGCCAGAGCCAGCGTGAAGATGGCGATCGCCGTGTCGCCCGCGCCTGAAACGTCGAACACCTCGCGCGCCCGCACCGGCGTGTGATACGGCGCCGCCCCGCGCTCGAACAGTTGCATGCCGTCCTCGCCCAAAGTGATGAGAACCATTTGGGTGTCCCAATGTTCGAGCAGTCGCGGACCTGCCTCTTCGATGGAACATGGCCCCGCGATGCGCATCGCCTCGCCGCGGTTCGGCTTCACCACCGTCGCCTTTCGCCACCGGACCGGATTCGCCGGGCTCGGGTCCACCGCCAGAATCCCCCGGTGTCCGGCCAGCAGTTCCGCCACCGGCGGCGGCAGAACACCCTTGGCGTAATCGGCCGCGATCACGGCATCCGCGCCGCGAAGAGCCTCGGAGAGGCCCTGATGAAGCGCTGCCGCGGCCGCATCGGAAGGCGCGCCGGCCTGTTCGCGGTCCACGCGGACCACCTGTTGGTGCCGCGCGATCACGCGGGTCTTGACGCTGGTCGGTCGGGCGGCGTCTTCTACCACGCCCGCGACATCGATCTTCTGTGCCCGCAAAAGCTCACGCAGCCGCCGTCCCGGAGCGTCCGCGCCGGTAACGCCTGAAATCGCCACCTGTACCGCGAACTCGCACAGGTTGCGCGCTACGTTCGCCGCTCCGCCCGCATACCAGCTTTCTCCGGTCACCTGCACCACCGGCACCGGGGCTTCCGGAGAAATCCGGTCCACGCTGCCCCACAGGAATTCGTCGAGAATCAGATCGCCGGCCACCAGGAACCGCTTCCCCGCGGCGGCGGCAAGAATCTCACTCGCGCGCTGCCGGTTCATTTCGCCGGAATCAGCTCGCGCGTGCGCAGCCAGTTGGCGAGAAGCGGCGGCCAGTAGGAAAGGAGCGGGTCCTTCTGCGCGAGCCCCACGCCGTGCGGTCCTTTTTCGAAGATGTGCATCTCGGCGGGAACCCCGGCCCGCCGCAGCGCCAGATAGAACTGCACGCTGTTCTCCGGCGGCACCCCGGTGTCGGCATTGGTGTGGAACAGAAACGTGGGCGGAGTGTCGCGCGTCACCTGCGTTTCGTTCGACAGGTTTTCGATCAGCGCCGCGTCGGGCGAAGCGCCGAGCAGATTGTTGCGCGAGCCTTTGTGCACGAACGGCTCTTTGAGCGTCACCACCGGATAGCAGAGAATCGCGAAGTCGGGCCGGCTCGAGATGCCGTCCTCGGTGCTGAAGTGAGTCGCCGCGGTCGAGGCCAGATGTCCGCCCGCCGAAAAACCCCAGATGCCGATGCGGTCCGGCCGCAAGCCGAACTCGGCAGCCCGCCCGCGCACCGTCCGGATCGCTTTCTGCGCGTCGCCTAGTTCCACCGGGTGGTGATATTTCGGCCCCAGCCGGTAAACCAGCACGAAAGCCGCCACGCCCAGGTTGTTCAGCCATTCGGCGATCTGCTTGCCTTCATGATCCATGGCCAGCCGCCCATATCCGCCGCCCGGGCAGACCACCACGCCCGTGCCGGTCGCCTTGGCCTTATCCGGCAGATAGATCGTGATCGTCGGCTTATCGGCGTCTTCACTGCCGAGCGCGCCGGGCGCGCCGCCCGGCCAGAGCAATTCCGTCTTGGGAGCCGTTTCGGCAGTCATGCACACCGCCGCGGCCAGTACGCAAAACACCAGTTTCATCTTGTTCGACTATACTGCAACGAGGAGTCTACCATGCGTCTTCTGTTGGGCCTTGCCTGCGCCGCGCTGGCTTCCGCCGCTTCGGCCGATTTCGAATCGAAAGTGAAGCACGGCTACGCCGATTCGGGCGGAGTCAAGATTCACTACGCCAGCATCGGCAGCGGGCCGCTTGTGGTGATGATCCACGGCTTTCCCGATTTCTGGTACACCTGGGGCGACCAGATGGAAGCCCTCGCCCCGCGCTATCAGGTGGTGGCCATCGACCAGCGCGGCTACAACCTCAGCGACAAGCCCAAGGGCGTCGAAAATTACGATGTGCGCCTTCTGGTGGGCGACGTTATCGCCGTGATCAGGAGTCTCGGCCAGGAGAAAGCGATCGTCGTCGGGCACGATTGGGGTGGAATGGTAGCCTGGCAACTCGCGCTCAACGCCCCGCAGTTCGTCGACCGCCTCATCATCCTCAACCTCCCCCACCCGCGCGGCCTTACTCGCGAACTCGCCCACAATCCCCAGCAGCAGAAAAATTCGCAGTATGCCCGCAACTTCCAGCAGCCCGACGCCGCATCGAAACTGACGGCTGAGCAGATCTCTTTCTGGGTGAAGGACCCTGAAGCGAAGAAGAAGTACATCGAAGCGTTCAAACGCTCCGACTTCGAGGCGATGCTCAATTACTATAAACGCAACTACCCGCGCGAGCCCTATCAGGAGGATTCTTCGCCGGTGGTAAAAGTCAAAATGCCCGTGCTCATGATTCACGGCCTCGGCGACACCGCCCTGCTCTCGCCCGCCCTGAACGGCACGTGGGATTGGGTGGACGACCTGACCCTGGTCACCATTCCCGAATCCGGCCACTTCGTCCAGCAGGACGCGTCCGAGAAGGTGACCCGCGCTATCAAAATGTGGCTCGCGCGTTGAGCTAGCGCGAACTCACCGTTGCGCCCGGCTTGGCTACTCCGTCGAGTTCCCTGGCGTGGTGCGGAAGAACCGAAATCGCGATCGCGCCTACCACCGCCGCGCCCAGCACCGCGCCCATCGCCCACCAGTACGTGCCGAAACTCTCGCGCAGAATCGACACGAAGTACGGGAACCACGTCTGCCCGATCGTGTTCACCGGCAGAATGATCGCCATCGCCCGCGCCAGGCTGTTCACCCCGAACTGATCGGCCGCCATCAGCGGAATGAGCATGTAATCCGCCCCCATGCCGAACCCGAACAGGATGGCAAAACCATACAGCAGCAGTTCGTTGTCCGGCCGCACCAGTAGCAGCAGCGGAATGGTGATCGCGACCAGAAAGTAGGTCGCCGTCATCACCCATTTCTTCGAGAAACGGTCCGCCAGTCCGCCGATCAGCAGCCTTCCCCCGATGCTCGACCACAGGATCAGCGTCGTGGCGATGCTCCAGGCGCGATCCGCCGCGCTCCCCACCGCGAAACCCTGATCGAGAAACACGAACTTCATGTGGACGTTGATCGCCCCGATCGATCCAATCGAGCAGAAGCTTCCGATCAGCAGCAGCCAGAACGGGAAACTCGACAGCAGTTCGCGGAATGTCCGCGACTGAACCGCCGTTTCCGCCGGAGGCTCCGTGTCGCCGTCCGGATATTGGCCCATGTCCGACGCCTTATCACGCAGGACGAAAATGGCCAGCGGCCAGGCCAGAATCACCAGGCTTCCGACCACATACAGCGCGGTCCGCCATCCATACGCCGCCGTGATCGGCTTGATCAGAAACGGTCCGAACGACCCGACCAGTCCCACGCCCACGTACACCAGGCCCATCGCCTTCCCGCGATTCCGCCGGAACCAGTGCGACACGATGAGCTGATGCGGAATCGGCCCCGAAAATATATAGCCGACCGTGTACACCACCCATAGCGCGTAATAAACCGGCAGCGACGAACCCATCGAACCGAAGCCCCAGAACGAGCAAAGCGTCAGCCCGGTCCCGATCAGAATCAGCTTGCGCGGGCTGAAACGGTGGATCACCAGCGGTCCAATCAGAATCGTCAGCAGCGCCGCCAGCGGAAACCCCAGCGTGATCTGCTTCCGCGTCCAATGCAGGTCGCGCAGGTAGTAATCGTTGAAAAAGTCCTTGTTGTAATAAGGCAGCCCGACCGACAGTCCGAAGCTGACGAAAGCCGCCGCCACAATCCACCAGCCGAAAAATTTCCTGGCCATGAAGCGTCTAGCTTATCTCAAACCGCGATGATCGAGCGGCCTTTCAAACAGGACTTTGCTTGTCCGGTTTTGGGGTATCCGGCGCAGGTCTGCGCGAGATGCCACCCGGCTTTAGTGAAAACAAAGGACGGAGTTCCGGAAAACCGGTGGCACTCGACGTGCTCCATGCAGGTTTTGGAGAAGAATTCTATGACCGCAACAATTCCGGTGGTAGAGCGCATCCCCACCCGGGCGCCAAAATTTCCCGGCATCCGAACCACCGCTGACGGTTCGGAAGCGGTCATCTGGGTCGAGACGCACCTGACCGAAGCCGCTTTCGCTCATCCCTCCCCTCCCGCCGGCCCCATGCTCGAACGTTTTGAACGGGCGGTTCGCAGCGGGCAGCGAAACTTGTGGAGCGAGCCTCTCCAGGCCATCCGGGCCGAGTGCGGGCACAGCGCCGCCTCGAGCGCCGAAGGCTTCGCCCTCGCCGGCGGACGCGCGACAACCTTTACCGCGGGCCAGGACCTGCTGTGTTCGGCCGAAGTGCTGCAATCCACCGCCGGCAAGCGCCTCGCCATGGTGTCTCACGTAGCGGCGCGAGCGCTTGCCTCGCAGGCCATTACGATTCAGGCCGGCCACGACGATATTCTTTCCGTCGAAGATTGCGGCTGGGGCATCCTGTTTGCGCGCAACGCTCAGGAAGCCGCGGACCTCGCCGTCATCGCCCGCCGCGCCGCCGAACTTTCCGAAACGCCGTTCCTGAATGTGCAGGACGGTTTCCTCACCACCCACACGCTCGAAACCGTTCGCCTGCCCGAGCCCGAACTGATCAAGCTCTTCGTGGGCGCGCCGTCGCGCCGCCTGCGCGACCTGTTCAACCCGCAGCAGCCGCTCGTGAGCGGGCCGCTCGAAAATCAGGACAGCTATATGAAGGGGCGCATCGCACAGCGCTTCTTCTGCGACCGCGTGCGCCCGTCGCTCGAAACGGCGATGGCCGATTTTCAGGAACTGACCGGCCGCCGGTACGGGCTGATTCGCGCTTATCGCATGGACGACGCCGAGTACGCCGTTGTCGGCATGGGCTCGCTCACCGCCGCCGCGGAAACCGCCGTCGAGATGATGCGCGCCCGCGGCGTGCGGGCCGGCGCGGTCAGCATCACCTGCCTGCGCCCGTTCCCCCAAAGCGAGCTCGTGCAGGTGCTCGCCAAGTGCCGCTCGGTGGCGGTGATTGAACGCACCGATCGGCCGCTCGCCGAATCCAACCCCCTGACCCTCGAAGTGAAAGCCGCGCTCGCCAGCGCTCAAATGGGCGATGAAGCGCGCCTGCTGCGCATTCCCGAGGTTTATTCCGGTTCGGCCGGCCTCGGCGGGCGCGCCGTCACTCCCGCCGCGATTGTGGCCGCCTTTGACAATATCGTCTCGTTCGGCCGGCGCCGGTTCGTGCTCGGCATCAAGCATCCCGACGCGCTCACGCTGCCGCCCGAAGTGGAGCACCGTCCGGCGGGCACCTTCGCCATGCGCATTCATTCGCTGTCGGGCAAGGGCGCGGTCGCGGCCGCCCGAACCCTTGCCGGCGTAGCCAGCGATGTGTTCGGCCTCGAAACGATGGCCGCCTCGCGTTACGGCGCCGAGGAACGCGGTCAGCCCACTACCACTCTGGTCGCCTTTTCGCCCAAGCCGTTCGAATTGCACTCGGCCACCGCCACCGTGGACATGGTGGCTGTCCACACGGCATCGGCATTCCTCAACGGCGAACCACTCGCCGGTCTGCGCGCGAGCGGCACTTTGCTGCTTGAAACCGAGCGCCCCGCCGGCGAAGTCTGGCAGAGCCTCCCGCTTTCGGTCCGCCGCACCCTGCGCGAGCGCCATATCGACCTTTTTGCCGTCAATTCGTCGCGCCTTGCCGATTCAACCGAGCGCATGCAGGGCATCGCGCTGCTCGGCGCATTCCTGCGCATTTCGCCGCTCCGCCCCGACACCGTGAGCCCCGACGAACTGTTCGCCGCTCTCGAAACGAGCCTGCGCCGTAGCTTCGAGCACCTGGGCGATGAGGTGATCGGACGGGACCTCGACATCGCGCGCCAGGCCTTCGACGCCGTGCAACTGGTGGTTCCCCCGGAACAGATCTCCGATTACGAAGCTCCCGCGCCCGGACGCCGCCCGCGCGTCCACTCCGCGCCCTTCGACGATCCCGAACTGATTCCGCCCGGCTTCTGCGATCACGTTCTGCGCAGCTACGTCCACGGCCGCGAACACGTGCTCGAAGCCGACCTCTATGCCGCGCGCGGACTCATGCCGCCCGCCACCAGCCTGCATCGCAGCTTCCGCCTGCTGACGTCCGAAATTCCCAGGTTCGACCCCGCGCGCTGCACCGGCTGCATGGATTGCGTCAACCTCTGCCCCGATAGCGCCATCTCGGCCCGCGTCGTTGAACCCGAAGCCATCGCCAACGCGCCTGAGGAGATCCACCAGCAATTCGCTTTCACTCAGAAGTATTACGAGAACTTCCTCAAACGCGGCGAGCCCGGCGGGTTGTTCGGCCTCTACGTCGACCCCGACCGCTGCAAAGGCTGCGGCGAGTGCGTCCAGGCCTGCGCTCCCCACGGCGCGCTCGTCATGGCCCGCAAGGCCGAAGTCAGCCTCGCCAATTACGACCGCGCCCGCGATTTCTTTGAAGCGCTGCCGGAAACTCCGGCCCGCTTCTTCAACGAGAAGTCGCTCGGCGACGTGCTGCTCGCCGGCCGCGCGCAACTCTACACCGGCGGCGCCGGATCCTGCCGCGGCTGCGGGCAATCCACCGCCATCCGCCTCATGCTCGCCGGAACCGGCTTCTTCTATGGCGCCGACCAGATCGGCGTCGTGGCCGCTACCGGCTGCCATACCGCCGCCGGATCTACCTATCCGTTCAACCCCTACCAGGTTTCCTGGGCCAACGCGCTCAAAGGCAACGCTCCGGCCGACGCTATCGGAATTCGACTCAAGTGGAATCGCGAAGGGTTCTCAAAGCGCCGCCTCTGGATCGTCGGCGACGAAGAAGCGCTGCTTGGGGCCGGCCTGTCCGCGTTTGCCCGGCTGCTCGAAGCCGGCTACGACATCAAGGCTCTGGTGCTCGACAAGAGCTCGCTCAGCCCGGTCGGCGACAGTGGAACCCGCCTGCTCGCCTATCCCGGTGTGTACGTCGCTCAAACCACCATCGCCCATCTGAACCACTTCTATAAGGCGGTGATGGATGCCAACGACTATGCGGGTCCCGCCGTGGTGGTGTGCTATTCGGCCTGCACCACGCATCACGGCATCGCCGACGATTCCGCCGCCGCCGAGGCTCGCCTCGCCGTCCACTCGCGCGCATTCCCGCTGTTGATCTCAGACCCGCGCGCCGGCGAACGCTTCCGCGAGCGGCTCGACCTGCGTGGCAACCCCGCGCTCCGCGACGACTGGTATCGCGATCCGCAAACCTTCGAAGCGGTCGACTTCCGCACCTACGCGGCCGCCGAGCAGCGCTTCGCCGCCTCTTCGAAAGAAGACCTCGAACGCATGCAGAAGCAATGCCTGTCCAACTGGCGCAGGCTCCAGGATCTGGCCGGATTGCGCTAAAGAGAACTCAGGGCCGGCAAAGTTTTCCGAGCACAACCGCTTTGCGCGCGCCGGTCGCCGAGGGAATGTTGGCCGGGCGCTCGTGCCAGCTTTCGTACGCGAGCACCGCGAATAGAACGCCTTCCTTGGCGTCGATATCGACGCCGTAAGCCGCCGACGTGTCCACCTGCAAACCGGGCAGCAGCGCGCTCAGCCGTTCCATCAGGAAACCGTTATGCGCCCCGCCGCCGGACACAATCACCTCGTGCATGCCCTCATACCGGCGGATGGCCATGGCGATCGTGCGCGCGGTGAGTTCGCAGGCGGTCGCGATGTCGATCCCGCATTTCAAAAACTCCGCGCCATACTGCTCGCGTCCCGCCGTTTTGGGCGGAGGCGCCGCATAATACGGATCGGCCAGCAACCGCTCGAGCAGCGCCTCGTTCACCTGGCCGGCCCGCGCCTTCTCGCCGCCTGCGTCAAAGGGCGGAGCGAGTTGATCCATCACCATGTTGCCGGGTCCGGTGTCGAAGGCAAACACCCGGTCCGGCGTCGCTCGCGCCGGAATCACCGTGATGTTGGCGATGCCGCCGATATTGAGCGCCACGCGCCCGTGCCGCTCCGAGCGGAACAGCCGGTAGTCGAGAAACGGAACCAGCGGCGCGCCCTTGCCGCCAGCCGCCATGTCGGCCACCCGAAAGTCCGCAATCACCGGCAGCCCCGTGCGCGCGGCGATTACTGACGGCTCGCCGATCTGCAGCGTGCTCGCCACCCGGCGTCCGCAAAACTCCACCGCCTCGCCTTCGTGGAAGATCGTTTGGCCGTGCGAGCCCGCCAGGTCGATCGAGTGCAGCGGCAGGCCCGCTTTTTCGCACACCCGGACCAGCGCCTCGGCGAACAATTCGCCGAGCAGAAAGTTGAGCCGCGAAATCACCGCGGTGTGCGTGTCCGCGTTCGACGCCGAGAGAACCGCATCCCGCACGCCCGGCGGGTACGGCACCGTGTCGTGCGCCAGGAGCAGTATGGTCGACTCGTCCATGTCGACGATAGCGACATCGATGCCGTCCACCGAAGTGCCCGACAGCAGACCCGCGACTCTCATTTCCGGCTCAGTTCCGATTGTAGTTCGGCCAGAACCTGCAGCGCTTCGATCGGGCGCAGGTGATCGAGGTTCAGCGCGCGGATGCGGTCGGCGATATCGTGATTCACCGCCTCGAACAGTTGAATCTGCAGCGGGCCCGCCGCGCGAGTCCCGGCCGGCGCGAGTTCTTCGGTAACTTCGTGCTCCGTGCGCTCGTGCAAAGCGAGAATCTCTCTCGCCCGCTCGATCACGCTCAACGGCAGCGCCGCCAGGCGCGCAACTTCGATTCCGTAGCTCCGGTCCGCCGCGCCCGGCTCCACTTTGCGCAGGAACACAATGGAATCCCCGGACTCCTTCACCGACACATGCAGGTTCCGCACGCCCTCGAGCTGACCGGCCAGTTCCGTGAGCTCGTGGTAGTGCGTGGCGAACAGCGTCTTGGCGCCGATATTGCGGTGAATGTGCTCGATCACCGCCCATGCCAGCGCCAGCCCGTCGTAGGTGGAAGTGCCGCGGCCGATTTCGTCGAGCACAATCAGGCTGCGCTCGGTCGCCGTGTTGAGGATCACCGCCGTCTCCGTCATCTCCACCATGAAGGTGGACCGCCCGCGCGCCAGGTTGTCCGCCGCCCCGATGCGCGTGAACACGCGGTCGACGATGGGCAGCGTGGCCGATTCGGCCGGCACGAAGGAACCCAGCTGCGCCAGAATCGAAAGCAGCGCCGCCTGCCGCAGGTAGGTCGATTTGCCGCCCATATTCGGCCCGGTGATCACGGCGATGAACTCGCTGTTCGACAGATACAGATCGTTCGGAATAAATCGAACCGCGTCGCGCTCGGCCAGCTTCTCAATCACCGGATGCCGCGCCGCTGCCACCTGCATCTCGCCGTCTGAAAATCGCGGGCGCGAGTACCGGTTCGAGGCGGCCACCTCGGCCAGCGCCGCCGTCAGGTCCAACTCCGCCACCGCTCCGGCCGACTCCCGGATGCGCGCCGCGTGCGCCGCGGCAAACTGCCGGATTTCCGAAAAGATGTCGCGCTCGATCGCCAGAATGCGTTCTTCGGCTTCGAGTATCTTCGCTTCCAGTTCCTTCAGCTCGGGAGTGGTGAAGCGCTCGGCGTTCACCAGCGTCTGCTTGCGCTCGTAGTCCGGGGGCGCCAGGTGCAGGTTGGCCTTCGAGATTTCGATGTAGTAGCCGAAGACGTTGTTGAATCGCACCTTCAGCGATCCGATCGACGTGCGCGCCCGCTCGCGCGTCTCAATCTGCGCAATGTACTGCTTGCTGTTGCGCGAGATGTCGCGCAACTCGTCGAGCTCGGCGTGAATGCCGTCGCGAATCGTGCCACCGTCGGCCAGGTTCACCGGCGGCTCGTCGCTGATGCCCTTGAGAATCCGGTCGCGAACCTCCGGCACTTCGTCCAGCCGGCCGCGAATATCAGCCAGCCGCTCCGCCCGAGCCTCACCCAATAGCGCGCGCACCGGACCCACACCCTCGAGCGACCGCCCGAGCGCCAGCAGTTCCCGCGGACCCGCGCTGCCCAGCGTCACCTTGGCGAGCAGCCGCTCGAGATCGAGAATGGACCCGAGTTTATTGCGGATCTCCGCCCGCCGGATGGTGGATTTGAGCAGTTCTTCGACCGAGTCCAGGCGGGCTTCAATCTCGCCCCGGTCAAGCGCCGGACGCAGCAGTCGCCGCCGCAGCAGGCGGCCGCCCATGCCGGTCACCGTCTCATCGAGCACGCTCAGCAGCGTCGAATCCTTGCGCTCGCCCGCGAACAACGGCTCCACGATTTCGAGATTGCGAACCGTCACCGCGTCGAGCACCAGCGAATCGGCGCGGTCGTAGAACGAGGGCCGCTCGATGTGGTCGAACGCCGAGCGCTGCGTGTCCCGCAGATAATGCAGAATGGCGGAGGCGGCGCCCACCGCGAGCGAACGCCCTTCCAGACCACAGCCGTCCAGCGACAGCAGCTTGAAATGGTCGAGCAGGCTGCGCTGCGCATAGTCGAAGGTGTACACCCAGCTTTCAACCTCGGTGCGTAATCCCGGCAGCTCCATCCGCGCGCTTTCGGCCGGCACCAGCACCTCGCGCGCGTTCAGGTTCTCGAGCGCGGCGGCGACTTCGGCCGCTTCGATTTCAGTCGCGCGAAACTCGCCCGTCGACACGTCGACGTGGGCCAGCCCCGCGCGTCCCGCGCTCACCATCACAGCGGCCAGGTAGTTGTTCTCGTGCGACCGCAGGACGCCCGATTCGGTGGCCGTGCCCGGCGTGACAATGCGCGTAATCTCGCGGCGGACCAGTTTCTTGGCGAGCTTCGGATCCTCCATCTGCTCGCACAACGCCACCCGGTAGCCTTTTTGAATCAGGCGGGCGATATAGTTCTCGGCCGCATGGTAAGGCACGCCGCACATCGGAATCGCCTGGCCTTTTTCCTTGTTGCGCGCCGTGAGCGTGATCTCGAGTTCGCGCGCGGCGGTCACCGCGTCTTCGTAGAACAGCTCGTAGAAATCACCGAGCCGGAACAGCAGCAGCGCGTTCGGGACCTGTTGTTTCGCGGCCTGATACTGCCGCATCAGCGGCGTGGAAGCTTCCTCGGGCATCCGGAGACTTCATTATAGAGTGCGGCCCGCAAACGCCCGGCGAATCGCGCCGGCGGCATCGTCCACCGCCTCCCGCCCGGCATCGATCACTCCGCCCATCTGGAAAAATGCGTGAATCGCGCCGGGGTAGCTTTTCACCCCCACCGCCACTCCCGCCGCCTTCAGTTTCGACGCGTACGCCTCGCCTTGATCCCGCAACGGATCGCACTCGGCGGTAATGACGAAGGCGGGCGGCAGCCCGGCGAGCTCCGCATTCAGCGGCGAAGCCCACACATGCCGCCCTTGCTCCGCGTTCGCAACGTAGTGCCCCCAGAACCATTCCAGGCCTGAACGCGTCAGCAAATGGCCATCGCTGTACTCGTTAAGCGAAGGGCGGTTGTCGTCGTAGTCCACCACCGGGTAGATCAGCAGCTGAAAGGCGATCGGCGGCCATCCGGCATCCCGCGAGCGCAGCGTGACCGCGGCGGCGAGATTTGCTCCGGCGCTGTCCCCGCCTACACCGATTCGCCCGGCATCGAAGCCCAATTCCCGCGCCCGCCGCGCGATATCGCCGGTGGCCGCGAGCGCATCGTCGACCGCCGCCGGAAAGCGGTGCTCCGGCGCCAGCCGGTAAGCCACCGAAACCACGGCGCAGCCCGAGCGGTTGGCCAGCGCGCGGCACGGACGGTCCACCGTGTCGAGGTCGCCGAGCACCCAGCCGCCCCCGTGAAAGTAAACCAGCACCGGAAGGTTCGCCTCCGCGGAGGGACGATAGAGGCGCGCCGGAACGTTGCCGAACGCGCAGTCCTCCACACGAAACACCGTTTCAGCGGGACCGGCCATTTCCATCACCGCCGGAAGCGCAGCCGCCCGCGCGGCACGAGCCTCCTCCGGCGTCTGCTCCTCAAGCGCTCGAGGACGCGCGGCGGCAAGCGCGTCGAGCGCCGCGCGGCACTGTGGGTGTAAGGCCATCGGCGGCCATCATATCGCGCCTTTTAGAAGCGAACACGACGTACCCGCGCGATAAACCCACAGCCCACCAGGCCCAGCAGTCCGGCCGCCCATAGCCATTGCGGCACCCATCCGAACAGCCCCGGAATCAGCCACAGAATCAGCAAAACCAGGAGCGGCGCGCGCGCCCAGATCCGGCCGGCGCCTTCCTGGCCCCGGACGAGTGCCCGGAACGGCCATTGGCGCTGTCCGGCCCGGTGAATGGCCGAAACGCGCTCCGCCAGCCGATGAGCCCGTGCCAGGTCCGGCAACCGGCCGACTTCGAAATATCGCATCGCCACAGCCAGCAGCACACTCGTATCCGCCCCGCATCCCGGAACCGGCGCCGCACCCTCGGTTTCAACGGTCTTTGATGCCTCCGCGAGAGACCTTTCGGCTTTGGCGCGGAATTCCGAGACCACGGCCCGAATCGCGGCCTCCACTTCAATCCGGATCCGCAAAAACGCCGGTTCGTGCCGCAGCGCGTCGATGGAGGCCGGCGAATCGCGCAGAATCTCCGCCACCTTGAGTTCCACCTTGGACACGTTTCCCGCCGCCGAGGCCAGGCGCGCGTCCATCAGACGCTGTTCGGTGACTGCCGTCCGGGTCTCGCCGATTTCGATTTCCACTTCGTCGAGAATGCGCCCCAGCCCGGGAAGACTCAGCTTTTCGAGCAACTCCGAAACGCGGTCCGCCGGCAAACTCGCGAGCGGACTTCGGCCCGAATCGACTCGAGGCCGCAAGCCGCCTGCGGGCGATGTTCCGACCGGGCGTACCTCCACACCTCTCTTATCGAGCCGCGGATCCAAAATTTGAGCGGGATTTGGAGTAAGCTGAACCCCATGAACTTCTCCCGCCGGTCGTTCCTCGCTGCCACAGGCGCGCTTGCCGCGGCCGCTCAAGCCCCCGCCGTGCGCCGCTACGTTCGTTTCCGCAAAGGCGCCACCTCCGCCTACGGGCTGCTCGAAGGCGACTCGATCGCCGAACTCAAAGGCGATCTGTTCACCGGCAAGCCCTCCGGTATCCGGCACAAAGCGTCCGAGGTGCGGTTGCTCGCTCCATGCGTCCCGCCTAAGGTACTCGCCGTCGGGTTGAACTACCGCAGCCACATCGGCAACCGAACCCCGCCCCCCAATCCCGAAATCTTCTACAAGCCCACCACCTGCATCATCGACCCGGGCGCGCCCATCCGCATCCCGGACGACAGCCGCAATACGCACTACGAAGGCGAGTTGGTGATCGTCATGGGCCGGGCTGCCTCGCACGCCTCAAAGGAGGAGGCGCGCGCCGCCATTTTCGGCGTCACCTGCGGCAACGATGTGAGTGAGCGCGATTGGCAGGGCGGTCCGCAAAAGGACCTCCAATGGTGGCGCGCCAAGGGCGCCGACACCTTCGGGCCCCTCGGTCCGTCCATCGTCACCGGCCTCGACTACGGTAACCTGCTGCTCCAGACCCGACTCAACGGCGAAGTGGTGCAAAAACAGAACACGTCGGATTTGCTGTTCGACTGCCCCACCATTGTCAGCTTCATCAGCCGCTACGTAGCCCTCGGCCCCGGCGACGTCATCTACACCGGTACCCCAGGCAGTACCCGCAAAATGAAGCCGGGCGACACCGTGGAAGTGGAAATCGAAGGGATCGGCGTGCTCCGCAACCCGGTGGCGTAACCACTGCGTTAAGCGACGGGAAGCGCCGATTCACGTCCGGCGGCTACGAAACAGGGCCGGCGACAACCTCGCCCGCCGGACGGGGTCCAGGTCCGGTGAAGGATGGATCAGGTGGAGAATCGCGCGCATTGTGACCCGGTCCACCTTTCGCAACGACGCTTCGCTTCGAGCGCCCGCTCCCGGTTTGGAGTCTCGCCGCAGGCCGCTTTCGTTGTGATCGCAACAACGCCTGGATGACCACGCGATCAGCCGGATGGGAGACTTCATCCGGCCTTCGACAGGCTCTTACTTGTTCCTGTAGATTCGAGGCTCAGGCGGTGCTGAGCCTCGGTTTACGGCAAACTTACCGCGTCGGCACGGGCGTGAGTTCGCGGCTGGCGATCACCCGGTCCACCATGCCGTACTCAACCGCCTGCTCGGCTTCCATGATGTAGTCGCGGTCCACATCGCGGGCGATTTTGTCGGTGGGTTGGCCGGTGGCGTTGGCCAGGATCTCGTTCAGGTTGGTGCGCATGCGCAGAATCTCGCGGGCGTAGATGTCGATATCGGTTGCCTGTCCGGCGAGTCCGCTCATCGACGGCTGGTGAATCAGAATCCGCGAGTGCGGCAGCGTATAGCGCTTGCCTTTGGTGCCGCAGGCGAGCAGGACCGCCGCCATCGAAGCCGCCTGTCCCACGCAGTAGGTGACGATGTCGGGCTCCACCAGGCGCATGGTGTCGAGGATGGCAAGCCCCGCCGTGATCGAACCGCCCGGCGAGTTAATGTACAGCGAGATGTCCTTTTCCGGATCCTCCGCCGCCAGAAACAGCATCTGGGCAATGATCAGGTTGGCGACGTTGTCGTCAATCGGCGTCCCCAGGAAAATGATGTTTTCCTTCAGCAGCCGCGAGTAGATGTCGAAGGCACGCTCACCTCTCGACGTCTGCTCCACCACCATGGGGACCAGGACCGAATTCTGCATGAAAACCTCCTCGCTCGGGTCAGACTCGCTTGACCGCCGCCACCTTTTCGGTCGCGCGACGGGTGCGCTTGGCCGGTTTGTCCAGGGCCCGGCGCTTTACGTCGAGGGCCTTGGCGAGATCTTCCACCGTCGTGCCCTCCAAATATTCCATGATACGCGACCGGAGGGCTTTCCAGCTATCATGCATGCCGCACCGCATCTGGTCGTTGCACTCGGTCATGCCGCCGATGCAACGCTGGTAATCCGCCAATCCGTCAATCGCCTCAACGAGTTGCAGGAGATTGATGCCGGCCGCCGGGTGGCGCAGCGCAAACCCCCCGGTGGGTCCTTTGCTCGAACGCAAAAAGCCTTGCCGGGCAAGCTGTTGGAGAATTTTAGCCAGAAAATGCGACGGAATATCGGATTCGTCCGCTATCTGTTTCACCATCGCGAACTTACCCTCGGGCACTTGAGCCAGAAATACGAAAGCGCGAATCGCGTATTCAGCCGAGCGGGAGTAGATCATGTGTCCTCGATTTCGACGTTTGGGTAATATTACTCTTTTATCTTAAATCAAATCAAGTGCTTCTGGTTGCGAACCGATAATCCGTTTTATTCTCCCTGAATCAGGCCGTGATGCCGGCCGAGCCAGTAGGGCAGCAGAAAAGCCGCCCCGTCATCCTCGGAACGTCCTCCGTTTCCGCCACTTAGCCGGAACGGGCTGCTGTTCCACTTCATTACCGGACGCTCGTCGGGCGGGATCAGTTTCGTCGTCTCCGTTTCGCCGTGCCGCCCCGGCGCCGGGGCTCGCGGCAGGTCGCCCCTCGCCGAATTGTCCACCGTCCACGTCACCAGGTCCATCGGAAAACGGTAGAGAGTCCATACCGCGCCCTCGAGGTCCGGCTGCGTCCGCGGACGCGCCAGGGCGTAGATGAACGTCCATAGCGGGTTCAACTCGCGGCTCTCATTCTTCCACCATCCCGACGCCGCGCGGCGGTAAATGTCCAGCATTTTCGCATCGCGTTCGTAGAGAAAGAGCGGATAGAAGGACAGCATCGCGAGCTCCTCGTCCGAATAGTTGAGCTCATCGGAGAGTTCGAGATAACGTGTCGTGATTTCGGCGTATCCGAGTTCGAACGCCACCTTCCGGTATTCGTCGAGATACTTCCGGTCGCCCGTCACGTGGTGCGCCGTCAGCAGGAAACTGAGCAGTTCAGTGGCATTTAAAGGACTGTCGGGCTTGCCGCCTTCCGTAGCGAAGTATTCCTTCGACCACTTCCCCCAGGTGGTGGGTTTGCCCGTGACATCCACCAGGTGATAGCCGTTTGCCAGGATGTGGTCCATGATCCGCCGGGTCGTCGCGGCGATGCGCGGGCGCAGCGGGTCCCCGGCGGGCAGATGGTCCGAGGCGAGGGCAAAAGCCAGCATGTGTCCCACGATTTCGTCCGAACTCGTATCGGCCTTCCATTGCAGTCCTTCGGCGGTTCGATACCAGGTTCCGTCGCCGGGACGCTGCTCGCTCGTTTCGATATAGGACCGCGCCGGAAAACCCGGGCGTCCCGTAACCTGTTCGAGGAACAGCAATCCCTCCAGCCCGCGCCGCGATTTGGCGAGCGCCTCCGCCGAACCCGTCACGCGGTAACGCAGCAGTTCCGCCGAAACGTAAATAGCCGTCCACAGCCCGTCGTTATCCGTCGAGCGCATGACGCTCGAAGCCAGGTTCCCTGCCTTTACCAGTTCGCTGTCGGCCGTGAAACCGTGGCGCACGTGGCGCGCTTCGATGCGTTCTTCGAAGCCGGCGGCCTTGGCCGCCAGCGTCATGGGACGAAACTCGATATGCGAGGCGCCCTTCGACGTTCGAACCCACATGCCGCCCGAGCGGTCCGGCGCAAGCCCGAGAATCTCCCCATCGGGCAGATAGCGCCGTCCGGCGAAATACTGCACCCGGTCGCGCGGAGCTGCCTTTGAATCGCGCCGCCAGACCCCTTTCGCGGTGGCCGTCCAAACCGCTCCGTCCGCCGCGCGCGCTTCCCGTGCGCGCGCTTCGACAACCGGAGAATCATGGAATGTCACGATCTTTTGCGGATACGGAAGCAGTTTCACCGGCTGCCCGGCGGCAGTGGCGATCACGGCCAAGAGCAGAGCCTGTCTCACGAGGTTTGCCGCAGGGTTTGCGCCCAGGCGCCGAAAATGATCTCCGAAACTTCGCGTTGGCGGAGATGGTTGGCGTGCGGGTCGATCGGACCCTCGGCTTCTTTCAGGTCGCCGCACATATCGTCCTGCCGGCACCAGAGCTCGATCATCTCGGGCGTCACCTCGGGATGAAACTGCACGCCGTAGACGTTGGTCGCGTAGCGAAACGCCTGGTGCGCGCACCGGTCCGAGTACGCCATCCACTCTGCGCCGTGCGGCAGGTCAAATGTTTCGCCATGCCAGTGGAACAGGGTGTCCGAGCCCGAAAGCCCCCACGCGGCTTGCGCTTCCGGACGCCAATGCACGGGAAACCAGCCGATTTCTTTCACTCGATTGCGGTACACCCGCTGACCGAGCGCGCGCGCAATCAGTTGCGCTCCCAGGCAGACTCCCAGTACCGGCAGATTCTTTTTCAGCGCTGCTTCGATGGTGTTCAACTCCGCGCTGACCCACGGATCCGGATCGTTCACCGACATGGGGCCGCCCATCAGAATCAGCCCTCCAGATCCGTTCAGTTCGCCGGGCTCGCCGATATTTCGATACTGAACCCGATGACCGTTTCGAGTAGCCACGTCCCCGATATAGCCCACGTCCTCAAACGGGATGTGCCGTATGACGACTAAGTCCATGATGCTCAATTATAAACAAGCGAAACCCTTAACGTTAAACGGCGAAACAACCGATAACATTCCTGAGGAAGTTGAAGCACGGCCCTCATTCGAAGAGGGGCTGCAATTTGCGAAAAGGACTGAGTTGTGCTGCAGTAAACTCATCCGGCCGAATGCGAATTCTGATCGCTGATGACAGCGTCGTTTCGAGGCACCTGCTCGAATCCACCCTGCTGAAGTGGGGATACGACGTCGTTGTAGCCTGCGATGGCAACGAGGCGCTATCCGAACTTCAGAAGGAGGATGGTCCGTCTTTAGCCATCCTGGATTGGGTGATGCCGGGCTTAACGGGTCCCGAAGTCTGCCGTTCCATCCGGCAGCGTGGACGAGAGCCCTACACCTACATCGTGCTGCTCACCTCCAAAAGCCTCAAGGAAGATCTGATCGAAGGACTCGAAAGCGGCGCGGACGACTACCTGACCAAGCCTTTTGACCAGCACGAGCTGAAAGTGCGGATTCGCGCCGGCTCGCGCATCATTGAGCTGCAGAGCCAGCTCATGGCGGCGCGCGAAGCGCTCCGCGAACAGGCGACCAAAGATTTTCTCACGCGCATCTGGAACCGGTCGTCCATTCTCGAAATCCTCGAGCGCGAGTTGTCGCGCGGAGAACGCGAGCGCCGTCCGGTCGGCGTGGTGATGGTGGACCTTGACCGGTTCAAATCGGTGAACGACACCTTCGGGCACTTCGCAGGAGACGCCGTGTTGCACGAGTCGGCGCGGCGAATGCAAGCCTGCATCCGGACCTACGACTCCCTCGGGCGTTACGGAGGTGAGGAGTTCCTGGTCGTATTGCCGGGCTGCGACGAATCCGCCACGGTGGCGCAAGCCGAGCGTTTGCGGCGGCTCATCAAGGATGAACCCATGAAGATGGGTAACCAGAATACGAATCAGACGGCCAGTTTCGGCTGCACCAGCATGGTCCCCGGCCTAAGAGCCAGTTCAGAGGAACTGATCCGCGTCGCCGACACGGCACTGTACCGCGCCAAGCGGCAGGGGCGGGATCAGGTCGTTTTCTACGCATTCGCCGAGCACGGCGCGGTCTAGAAACGGCTACTGCTTTTTCCTTCCGACCGCTAATCCTTCTTCACGAGGCGAATCTCGAACAGCTTGGGCCATAGCTTGCCGGTGACGAACAGGCGGTCGCCGGCGGCGTCGTATGCGATCCCGTTGAGCACGTCGGCCGAGGCGCGCTCGGCGTCGGGAAGCAGGCCCGCCAGGTCGATCCAACCGGTAACATGACCGTCTTCGGGCGAGATGCGGGCGATCCGGTCCGTCATCCAGATATTGGCGAAAATCTCACCTTTCACCCATTCGAGTTCGTTCAACCGGTCAACGGGAACCTCGCCGGCGTGCACCCGGATGCGTTTCTTCTCGGCGAAGGTAGCCGCGTCCCACAGCCGGATCTGGTCTGAACCGTCGCTCATGTAGAGCGTCACGTGGTTGTGCGTGAGCCCCCAACCCTCGCCCGGGTAGGAAAACGTGCTGAGCAGTTGGAAACGGCCCAGGTCGTACACGAATCCCTTGCCCGCCTGCCAGGTCAACTGAACCACCCGGCCTTGGGAGACCGTGATGCCCTCGCCGAAGTACTCCGCCGGAAGTTCGGTCTGCTGGAGCACGGCGCCGGTTTCAAGCGCCACTTTCCGCACCCAGGACTTGCCGTTCTGCCCGGTGCCCTCGTAGAGCATGCCGCCGTAGTATTCAAGCCCCTGCGTGAACGCCTGCGGGTCGTGCGGATAGGTGTGGACCACCTCGTACCCGTCCACCGGTATGGACGCGGCCGAGCCCCCTGCCCCGCCGCCGCACCCGCTGAGGCCCAACAAGGCTGCCGAGACTAACCACAGTACCGTTCGCGTCACGTCTTGACGAGCATAACATGTCCGGCTATCTTGTTGTCTAAAAAGCAATTGGGCCAAAACACCCGCTCGCCGTTCAATTCGCCAAATCGCCGTCGGACGGGCAAATCCGTCCTTTTAACTCAATCGAGTGGAAGGCCCAGGACTTGGGGTCTATACTCGTAAGGGTTGAAGTATACGGGCTAATCCCTTTGCGCGGAAATTAATGGACCCGCGGCGATCTCAAAGAATCAGGGAGAAAAGATTAAAGCGACATGCATAAGCCGATCAAGTACGCTGAGAAGGTCGTAACGGTTGCCGCCAACGCGGCATGGCAGGTCTTTGACCGCCTGAACTCCATCAATCCCAACGCCTCGTTCACGCCCAAGTGGTCGGACAAGCCGCTGCTGAAGAGCTACGAGAAGGAGAAGCCGGTCCTGGGATGGCCCCGGGAGACCGATTCTCTGTGCCCTAAGTGCGTGCCTGAAATCCGCCAGCAGATTCTCGACGGCAAAGTGCCGGTCGAGATCCTCAAGAACGAAAAAGTCGGCGAAATCAAAGCGCAGATCATCGAGCGCGACGGCAAGATCCTGATGGTGAAGGACTGCCCGACGCACGGTCATTTCGAAGACGTGATGGCGATTGACCCGGTTTTCTTCAAGCACCTTGAAGAAAGCTTCCCCGGGCGCGACATCCGCGCGCACAACGACAAACACCTGCACAACCACGGATCGTCGACCGTCACCCACGGCCGGGGCTCGGTGCTGACCATCGATCTCACCAACCGCTGCAACATGATGTGCGATCCGTGCTTCATGGACGCCAACCAGGTGGGCTTCGTGCACGAACTTACCTGGCAAGACATCCAGACGCTGCTCGACAACGCAATTTCGATCAAGCCGCGGCGCCAGATGTCGGTGCAATTCTCGGGCGGCGAGCCGACGCTTTCGCCCTACTTCCTCGATGCGATCCGCTATTCGCGCAAGGTCGGCTACAACAGCGTGCAGGCGGCCACCAACGGCATTGAATTCGCCAAGAGCAAGGAATTCTGCCGCCAGGCTGCCGATGCCGGACTGCGCTACGCCTATCTCCAGTTCGACGGAATCGGAAACGAAGCCAATTCGCACCGCGCGGTGGGCAACCTGTTCGACGTCAAACTGAAGGCCATCGAGAACCTCTGGTCGGCCGGCGTCGACATCGTTCCGGTGATCACGATCATCAACGGCATCAACAACGAGCAGGTGGGCGCGGTGGTGCGCTTCGCGCTCGACAACCCCAAGAAAATCCCATTCCTGTCGTTCCAACCCGTGTCCTTCACGGGCCGTGACGAAGCGGTGACCGACGAACGCCGCCAGGCGCAGCGCTACACGCTGTCCCACCTGGCCCATGACGTGAAAAATCAGACCGGGCTCGGCGAGCCGGCCCGCGACTGGTTCCCGATTTCGTTCATGTCGACGTTCTCCGATTTCGCCGACCTGGTGCACGGACCCCAGGCGGATTGGGGCCAGCTTTCCTGCGGCTGCCATCCCAACTGCGGCATCGGCCTTGCCGTGATGTGCGACAAGGAAACCAAGGAAGCGGTGCCGGTAACGGCGTTCCTCAACGCCGACCGTCTGGCCAAGGACATCGCCCGCATCAACGACGCGGCGCGCAGCCGGGGCCTCTCGGTGTTCGGCGTGACGCTGGCGCTGCTGCGCAACTATAACCCGTTCGCGGCGCCCACCCACTTCAAGCTCTCCGACATGATCGCCAAGTTCGACAAGTGCTTCGGCATGTCGAAGAAGGCGCAGACCGGCGGCTACGGCAAGGTGTCGGGCGACCGCACCATGGAAGACATCACCAAGCGCCGCAACGACCGCTGGAATTTCCTGTTCATCGCCGGCATGTGGTTCCAGGATCTGTTCAACTACGATTTCCGGCGCACCGAGCAGTGCATCATCCCCTACGCCACGCAGGAAGGCGAAATCAGCTTCTGCGCCTACAACACCGGCGTCGGCTGGCGCAACATCATCGAGAAGATGCACATGACCGCCACGCTCACCAAGTGGTATGAAGAGCACGGCCGTCACGAGATCGTGGCCGGCGGCAAGAAGGTGGCGCTCAACGACGTGAACCACTCGCTGGTGCTCAACCAGATCGACGTGGAACGCGGCCGCCAGCGCGACCTCGACGAAAAAGGCATCGCCAAGACGGCTCGCGAAGAAAAGAAGCGCGCCCGCGACGCCAAACTTCAGGAAGCCGAGAATCAGCGCATGATGCAGCTTTACCGCGAGCACGTGCTCGGCGAAAAGCCCGCTCCGAACGGCATCGTTCCGCTGTCCGCCATCACGCCTGCCAAGCCGAAAGCCGAGCAGCAGGAAGAAGTCGGCAGCTTCGGCGACTAAGCCGCTCGCCAGAGTCGTTTCGAACTAGAACCGCCGGGGTTGGTCCCGGCGGTTTTTCATTTGGGCGTAGCGCTATAGAAAACCAGTTCGTCGTTCTGGTTGACGGCCAGCAGGTAGACCGTGCCGTCGTCGCGCAGGTCGAGGCTGAGGATGTTGACGATATAGTCGCCGTCCGGAGTGGGCAGGTAGGTGGTGAGCACAGTCTGCAGCGCGCCGTTGCGCTGGGCATAGACGCCGTAGCCGGGTGCGTTGGGGCTGCTGACGAACGCCAGGTCGCCGGATGACGACGCTTCCATATGGCTCCACACGGAATTGAAGACCGCTCCGGTGGGCATGGCGTCGGCGGGCGAGTATCGAACGGTCCATCCGCTGTCGGTCCATTCCGAGAGATAGCTGCCCGCCGCTGTCTGGAGCACTGCCAGAAGGTGATTCCCGGTTGCCCGAAGCAGGTTCACTCCGGTAATCGCGAAGTTACCGGCGGTGGTCTTGTTGGGAGTGACCGCGACGGTGAGCTGCCCCTGTGACCAGAAGTAGGTGTACTGGAGCGGGTCGCCTTGAAAACGGAGGCGAACCATCATCCGGCCGGCGTTGTCGAGAACGAAATCGTCGCAATTGAAGATGGACCGGCCGTCGAGTTTCGAGGCGGGGTCCTTGGCGGCATCGTTGACGCAGACCAGCTGGTTGCGGCCGCCCTGGCTCAGATAAATCCGGGTGTCGCCCTTGTCGGTACCGCTGATCCATGCGATGGATCCGGTGTCGTTCACGGCAATGCGATAAGGCCCCCACGCCGTGGTGCCGTCTTCCGTTTTCAGCGCGAACCGGAGAGCTGCGCTCCACTTGCCGCCGCTGTAACGGCCGACGCCGATACCGGGGATGATCGAATACAGGTCGCCGTTGGCCGTGCGCTGAACAAAACCGTAGGGGTTGACGCCGGTGAACGAAGTGGTTCCCAGCGGCTGATCGGCGGGGACCAGCAACGGTTGCACTGCGCCATCGCGCCATTCGGCGATGGAAGCGTAATTGACGCCGCCGGCGACGAACTGCGGATTGCCGGTCCGCGCGCCCGGAACGAACAGGTTGAGCATCTGCGGAACCGGCGCGCTGACGGTGTCGCCGGATTTGAACAGCACTTGCGGGTTTCCGTTCGCAAAGCGCACGATCTGCATCGGGTTGGCCGCCGTGCCGAGCATGAGCGTCGCCACTCCGTTTGCATCGAGCAGGCCGCTCTCGACCGACTGCACAACACTGCCGCCCACCAGCGTTTTGCCGATGGTGAGGACATTGGTGACCGTCGAACCGTTCCAAAGCCACACGCCGTCCCCTTTGTTGTTGTAGGGGTTGGCGTAGATCAGCACGCCGACGCCAGGCTGATAGGCGAGCGTGGCGGGAGTGCTGTTCACGCGCAAAGTGGCGTCGGGTTTGGTGGGATCGGTTCCGGTGTAGCGAAGCAGGTAGTTGGATCCGTCCGTGAGGCTCACGCTGACGAACACGGTTCCGTCCTCAGCGTAGAAATTCGAGGAGGTCGCCGATCCGCCGCGGGTCTGTAGGATGTAGCGGACGGCAGCGCCCAGCAACGGGTCTCCAATGGCCAGAAACTTCTGCCGGCCGTTCGAATCGTGACGGTAGAGGGCGCTCGTTCCGGGATAATTCGCCACGTACCAGGCGACGCCGTTGTTGTCGACGCCGTAGTCGTTGGAGTTCGCCAGCGACCCGCCGCCGAACTCCGGAAACGTAGTGGTGGAGTCGAACAGGATGTCGCTCACCGCGTTTCCTGCCCCGCGGAACAGTCCGTTGACGAATGTATTGGTGCCGGGAATGCGGAATCCGCCCCAGAAAACGAAATAGCCCGAAGAAGAGACCGAGTTCCGGCTGAGGCTGAAGCAACACAGGTTCTCGACCCCGCCCGCGGCCGTATTGTTCACGAGCAGGGGTTGAAGAGCGTCCACCGAGCCGGACTGAATCATCGAGCCGTCGGTTCCGCTCTGCTGCGTCAGCAGTGTGCCGTTGGCGGCCATCGCGTGCCGGCCGACGTCGGAGATCACCGACCCGAGCGAATTGCTCGGAGTCCCGGCCGCGACCACGGTTTGAAAAGAGCTGCCGTCATAGGACAACAGCGCCGAGCCCACGCCGTCGAGGGCGGCGTTGAACAGAATACGGCCGTCGGGCGTCGCCCACAGCAGCGAGGTGCGGGGCGTGAGCCGGGCATTCTGCCTCAATTGCTGCCCGGCGTTAAACAGCCGCTGAAGATTGTAAGGCCGCGGCGCCGAGACGGTGAAGGGAGCGTAGATGGGAATGCGTAATTCCATTCCAGCGCCGAGGCTCGCGTTGGGGGGCTGCGAGTAGCTGTACAGGGCGCGCACGTAGGCTGAACCCTCGGCGGCGCCGGTCAGCATGCCGCTCGCCGAGACGTTCCCGATGACGGGTTGCGACGGCGCGTAGTCGTCTTTGATGGAAGCGATGGCCCACGTGAAGGGAACGTTGGTCAGCGCTTTTCCATTCCGGTCGTAAGCCGTGGCCGTGAACTGAACTTTTTCGCCGACCATCACGTTTGCCGAGGACGGCGAAATGGAGACGTGATCCGGCGTCACCTGAATCAGGATGGAGTGAGTGACGGCTCCGGAACCGGCTGTAACGAGCGCGAGGCCGACGGTGAGCGCGCTGAACTTTCCGGCGCTGTCGATTGAGGCCACCGTGGTGTTGTCCACGCCCCAATAAATCGACGCCGGCACCGGATTGCCGGCTCCGTTCAGCGCCACCGCCGACAGCGTCATCGAGTCGCCGGCGGTGATCCGGATGGAGGGAGCGACGATCTCGATAGTCGAGATGCCTTGTCCGGACAGAGAGGCTGCGCAGGCCAGGATCAACGCGGCGAGTTTCACCCGAACACCTCGTCGATGGGCTGATAGAGGCCGTTCGCCGCGCCCTCTACGTAGTAGAAAACGCGCCGGGATGGGGTATCGGCGATCGATTTGGTCCAATCCACCCCGATGGCGGAATAAATGGTGGCGACGACATCCTCCACCTGGATGACGCGGTTGCCGCTCCAACCGGGGTCCGTGACCCTGGAGCTGGTGGCGTCGGTGGCGCCGATCACGCGCCCGCCCACCGCCCCGCCGCCGATGATCACCGCCGACATGATGTCCTTGTAATGATCGCGGCCGCCGCGGCTGTTGAGCAGACCCGGCGTACGCCCGAACTCGCTCATGACGACAATCATTGTGGTGGCCAGGTCACCGGATGCCTTGAGGTCGACCACGAGGTTGTAAAGAGCGGTGTCGAGTTCGTTGGTCAGCCGGTAATGATTGAACTGGTTGGCGCCGCGGTCGAACAGGTTGGCGTGGTTGTCCCAGTTCCAGTGCGTGGCGTAGGTGAAGACGTTGCCGTTTTTGGCGCGGACTGCATTGCGCGCGACGCACAGGGAGTCGCCGAAGGTGCTCGAGCCGTAACGGCCATGATCATCGCCCGAGAACTTAAAGACCGCGTCGATGTCGGGCTGGTACATCATGCCCTTGGCGAGGTCGTAGAAGTCGGCGTAGTCGCTCATCTCCTGGTTCGACGGGCTCTGGCGGAAATCCTGGTCGAGCGCTCTCATCAGCGCGAATTTCTGCTCGAACACCTGCTTGCTTTGAGTGCCGTAAAAGGAGTGCTGAAGCGTCGAGAGGCCGCCCTGGTTGGGGTAGGGTTGAAGCGGAGTGTATCTGCCGCCCAGGAACGTGGAGCCGCGCATGGAGTTGCTGTTCAGCCCGAGGAACGGGGGCAGCAGTCCGTTGCCGGCCTTTTCTTTCGAGATCACCGCGCCGATATGCGGAATCTCGTTGGCGAATGCGGGATTGAAGGGGTGGTTGGTCTGAAGGTAGTAGACGCCGCGGTCGTGCGCCGCTTCCCACGAGGTCAGCGAGCGGATCACCAGGAGGTCGTTGGTGATCTTCGACAGATTCGGGAAGTAGCGCCGCGAGAGTACGAGTCCGCCGGGGTACTGCTGAAGGTCGGCGTCGGGCGGGTTCCAGGGGCCGTCCTTCGGGTCGAACAGGTCGAGGTGGCTGGCCGCCCCGTTCAGGGTGATGAAGATGACGTTCCTGGCCGATTGGCGCATCGCCGCGCCGGGCGCGGCGGCCACTTCGGCGTCGGCGTGGGCTCTCAGCACTCCGGTCGAGGCCGCGGCCATCGATCCGAACAGAAAATGACGCCGCGTGAGTGGCGCGTGCGTTCCGCATTGGGATGGGTTCTTGTGCATGGCGGCGCCTAGTTGTTGAAGATAAACTCCAGCTTGTTGATCAGGGCCCATTGCAGGCGCGGGAGCCAGACCCAGCGCGGGTTGTTATTCCGCGCCGCCAGCACCGTTGCGATTTCAGAAGCAGAAGGATAGCGGGCCAGCGTGGCCAGGTAGACCTGCGTAATCGCGTCGGAATCGGAGAGCGTCGAGACCGAGACGCGCGAGGCGCGGTTGACCGGATTGTACGGGCCATTCGGCTCGGAAACGCGCTGGTAGGTGTCCCAGTTGTTCATCAGGAACAACAACCCCAGCAGACTGGGGCTCGAGTCACGGGCGACGTCCGCGTAATTGCCGCGGCCGAGGCTGCTCAGAAACGACTGCACGTTGTAGTTGTCCCAGGGTTCAGAGGGGTCCGGCAGCTGGTTGGCGTAGAGGAGCGGCGCCGCTAAGCCGGCGACGTTCATCGGCTGCTCGGTCTGGGTTGCGATGGCGATGGCGTCCCAGAGTTCCTCGGCGGAGAGGCGGCGCGGGCTGTGCCGCGCGAAATCGACGGCGTAGCTGGCATCCCATTTCCCCGGGTAGCGGCTCGAGAGTTGATAAACGTTCGAATTGATGATCGTTTTCAGCAGCGTCTTGATGCTGTAGTTGCTCGAGATGAAGGAATCCGTCAGGGCCTCGAGCAATTGCGGCTGCGTGTTCTGGAGCGGCCAGGGATCGGGCGGTGGATTGGCCGGGTCGGTGCGTGAGAAATCCCAGCCGTCGGGCGGGTCCACGATGCCGTGGCCGAATAAGTAGGCCCATAGGTAGTTGACCGTGGCGCGGGCAAACTGCCGGTCGCTGGTGACCAGAGTGGCCAATTCGGCCCGCCAGTTCGCCGAAGCCGGCCGCGCCCCATTGAGCACGAAGGTGGGCAGCGTCACGTCGGCGCCGTAGCGCTGCGGACGGTTGCCGGGGTTGGTTGCGGGCACCGCGCCGGTGTATACGCCGTACTTGCGATCCTGAAGCAGGTAGGTATGCGGACCTCCGTCATTGCGGCTGATAAAAACGGAGCGGGCCAGAAACGCCGAGGTACTCCAGAATTGGGAGCGGGTTCGCGCGGCCAGGTAGAGATTGATGTTTTCCAGGTGGCGGCGGCCGTTGTGGCACGAAACGCAGGCCGTACGAAAGCCGAGAAACTGGGTGGTGATGACATCGGTGGTGTCGTCCCAGAAATCCTGGGGCGGGTTGTACTCAACGCCGCCGAAGTACCGGACGAAATAGTTGACGCCCGCGGTGGTCTCGGCGTCACCCGAGGAACTGAGCAGCTCGTTTACAAACTCGTTGTATGGGCGGTCGCGGGCGATCGCATCCCGCAGGTAGTTGTGGAACAGGTTGCCGCCGGCAAGCGATACCGTTGACGGATACGCCCGGGTGACCTGGAACCGGTTGTTGAGATACAGCGTGAACTGCGAGACGTAGGCATCGGAAGCCAGCAATTGATCGATGAGACGGGCTCGTTTGCCCGCGCCGGAGTCGGCAAGGAATGCCGCCACCTGCTCGGGTTGCGGGATGCGGCCGGTAATATCGAGGTAGACGCGGCGCATGAACTCGGCGTCGGTGGTGACAGGAGCCGGCGGAATATGGTCGGCCTCCATCTGCGCAAAAAGAATGTCGTCGATGAAGTTGGTGTGCGGAATGGTGATGCTGGTTTTTGGGGCGCGCAGGCGTCCGGCCGCGCCGCGGGCGAATTGCATTTCCCGGTCGAGCGACGCTTTCCAGGCGGTGCGGAGGGATTCGGGATAGCGAGGACAACCGGGATCGGGCGGCGGCGAAACCGGGTCCTGCGCGAAAAGAGAAACCGCCAGCGACAGCAAGCATCCCAGAGTGCGCATGAGTTGGGTACAAGAATAGCAAATCCGGAAATCCGGAAAAATGTAAGATAAGCAACGATTTGCGGCGCAGGGATTAGAATGGGCGCGGAGGTTCGAGCATTGCTCAAAGCTGCGGGGCGGGGACTGTGCGCGTTGGCCGGCGTCGGTCTGGTGACCTATGCCGGGAGCGCCTTGTTCGCTTTCAACGCTGCGTCGGTTGGATTCGCCTACATCCTGATCGTTCTGGTGGCGGCCACCGTCTGGGGCTTCGTCGAAGCGCTGATCGCTTCGCTGGCGGCGACGCTCGCCTACAACTTCTACTTTCTTCCGCCGGTGGGTACGCTCACCATCGCCGACCCGGCCAACTGGGTGGCGCTGTTCTCTTTCCTCGCCACCTCGCTCATCGCCAGCCAGCTATCGGCGCGCGTGAAGCGGCGCGCCGCCGAAGCGGTGGCGCGGCAGGCCGATCTCGAGAGCCTGTACACGTTCAGCCGGTCGTTATTGCTCATGCACGAACAGGAACCGGTGGAGCGCCAGCTTGTACAGAAGGTCGCCGAGGTGTTCGGGTTTGAAGCCGTGGTGCTCTACAATCGCCGCAGCGGGGAGTTCTTCCGCGCCGGCCCCGCCGAATTCGAAGGGCTTGACGAACAGTTGCGGGAAACGGCGCTGCAAGGCAGCACGTTTATCGATGCCGAGGGCCGGCGCGTCATCGTCGCCGTGAGGCTGGGCGCGGACCCCATCGCGAGCCTCGCGCTCGAGGGCAGCTTGAAACAGGACTCGGTCACCCAGGGCATCGCCAACCTGGTGGCGATCGGGCTCGAGCGGGCGGGAGCGCAGGAAATGCAGCACGAGATGGAAGCCGGCCGCCGCAGCGAGCAGCTGCGCGCGGCGCTCATCGATGCCATGGCCCACGAGTTCAAAACGCCGCTCACCGCCATCCGCGCGGCCACCACCGCGCTGCTCGCCGAGCGCGGTCAGCCGAGCGAGGAACTGCTGCGGGTGGCCGACGAAGAGGCCGAACGGTTGCGCGAACTCATCGACGACGCCATCGACGCGGCGCGCCTGGAGGGCCCGCACATCGACCTCGACCGGCAGCCGGCCGATGCCGCTCACATCGTTCGCGATGTGGCTGCGAGCCTCAAAAACGAATTCGAGGGCCGCGAGGTTCTGATCGAAGCCCGCGGCGATACGCGCCTCCCGCTGGACGTCCGGCTTTCGAAGCTCGCCTTTAAACAGATCGCCGAAAATGCGCGGAAATACTCGCCGGCGGGCTCGCCCATCCGGATCGCCGTCGAGGGTCAGCCGGACGCGGTTACGATCACCGTGGCCGATGCGGGGCCCGGGATCCCGGCCGAGGAGTTGAGCAAAGTCTTCGACCGCTACTATCGCGGCGCGCTCTGGAGAGACCGGCTGCCGGGTTCAGGCCTCGGCTTGAGCATCGCGCGCAGCGTTGTGGCGGCGCACGGCGGCGAGATCCAGGTGGAGTCGCAGCCGGGCGAAACTGTATTCAAGATGAGGTTTCCGAGAACATGAGCGCCGGCCGCATCCTGGTGGTCGACGACGAGCCGCAGATTCGCCGCATCATGCGCACCACGCTCACCGCTTCCGGCTATGAAGTGGACGACGCGCGCAGCGGCGAGGAAGGGCTAGAGAAGTTCCGCGCCTTCCGGCCCGACCTGGTGCTGCTCGACGTGAACATGCCGGGCATGGGCGGCCTGGCCGCCTGCCGCGAAATGCGGCAAGGTTCGGCGGCCGCCATCATTATGCTCACGGTGCGCAATCAGGAGCGCGACAAAGTGGAGGCTCTCGACGCCGGCGCCGACGATTTTGTGTCCAAGCCGTTCAGCACGCCCGAACTGCTCGCGCGCATCCGCGCGGCACTCCGGCGTGTACCCGCCGCTTCGGCGTCGCTCGGCGGGCGCGTATCGGTGGGCGCTCTGGTGATCGATTTTCAGGCGCGCAGCGTCCAGCGCGGGCGCGCTCAAGCCGTGCATCTCACGCCCAAGGAACTCGATCTCCTGCGATTTCTCATCCAGCGCGCCAATCAGGCGGTCCCCCACCGTGAACTCCTCCAGGCGGTGTGGGGACCCGATTACGGCGACCAGGTCGATTACCTGCGCGTGTTCATCAAGAACCTGCGGCGGAAACTCGAGCGGGACCCGGAAAACCCCGAATTGATCCTCACCGAGCCGTGGGTCGGATACCGCTTCTCCGGCACGCCCGTGGACTCATCTTCATAAAATTTTCATGCCGATTCCATGACTTCTTCAGGACGCGAGTCCTAAGCTTCGAAGTGGAGAGGCCATGGACATCGAGCCGGTTACGTCCTTCGCGTTTGAAAAAGTCCTGCAGCATCGTTCCGCCGCGCCCAGCGAGCGCCGGTTGGAGGTGGTGGTTGTGTACACGTCCGTGCAGATGACGCTGCGGGCGTTGCGGACAGCCGCCGAACTGGCGACCCGCCTGGATGCAAGCATTACGCTGCTCGTGCCGCAGCAGGTTCCTTATCCGCTGCCGCTCACAAGCCCGCCCGTGCTGCTCGACTTCAGTGAGCGCCGGTTCCGCACGCTCGCGTCGCTCTCACCGGTGGAAACCCGGGTGAAGTTGTACCTGTGCCGCGACACGGGTGACGCGCTGGCGCGTACGCTCCCGCCAAGGTCGATCGTGCTGCTCGGCGCTGCGCGGACCTGGTGGCCGGCGCGCGAAAAACGGTTGGCGCGCCGCCTGCGCCGATCGGGCCACGAAGTGATTGTCGTCGAGAAGGAGTAGTGCGATGGCTGACGTCCTGTTTGTCCTGACCGGATGCCTGTTTCTTTTTCTGTGCTGGTGGTTCACCAGAGCCTGCGACCGGCTGTAGAGGAGCGTGCTGTAGAGGAGCGTGCTGTAGAGGAGCTTATGGAGTACTGGATTGCTGCATTCACCGCGCTGTGTCTTTTCGGGTATCTGATCTACGCGCTTCTGCGCCCGGAGAGGTTTTGAAGCGGTTATGACCGTACAAGGAATTTTTCAGATTCTGCTGTTTCTGCTGCTGATTCTCGCCTGCGCCAAGCCACTGGGCTCGTTCATGGCGCGGGTGTTCGAGGGCCAGCGCACGTTTCTGCACCCCGCGCTGCGCTGGCTTGAAACGCTTACCTACCGCGCGACCGGAGTGCGCGAGGATGTCGAGCAGCGCTGGACGCAGTACACCGCGTCGCTGATCAGCTTCAGCATCTCCGGTTTTCTCATCGTCTACCTGCTGCAACGCGTGCAGGGATGGCTGCCGTTCAACCCGCAGAAATTCGGCGCCGTCAACGTGACGCCCGATCTCGCGTTCAACACGGCGGTCAGCTTCGTCACCAACACCAACTGGCAGGCTTACACCGGCGAAGCGACATTGAGTTACTTCGTGCAGATGGCGGCGCTGGCGGTGCAGAACTTCGCTTCCGCCGCCGCCGGCATCGCGGTGGCCATTGCGCTGGTTCGCGGGTTCGCGCGGCATGAAACGCGCACGATCGGAAACTTCTGGGTGGATGTCACGCGCGCGACGGTTTATATCCTGCTGCCGCTGTCCGTCATCGGCGCGCTGTTTCTGTGTTCGCAAGGCGTGATCCAGAACCTGAATCCGTACACCACGGCGGTGACGGTTGAAGGCGCGAAACAGACCATCGCGCAAGGTCCGGTAGCTTCGCAGGAAATCATCAAGGAACTCGGCACCAACGGCGGCGGGTTTTTCAACGCGAACTCCGCGCACCCGTTCGAAAATCCAACTCCGCTCACCAACCTGTTCGAGATGTTCCTGATCTTCGTGATTCCCGGTGCGCTCACCTACACCTTCGGCAGGATGGTGCGTGACACGCGGCAGGGATGGGCGCTGTTCGCCGCTTTCTCGGCGATGTTTCTGGTGGGCGTGTTCGTCGCCTATCACTTCGAACAGGCGGGCAACCCGAACCTGACGAAACTCGGCGTCGAGCAAAACGCATCGGCCGATCAGCCGGGCGGCAACACCGAAGGCAAGGAAGTCCGCTTCGGCATAGCCAACTCCGCGCTGTTCGCCACGGTGACCACCGACGCAAGCTGCGGAGCGGTGAACTCCATGCACGACAGCTTTACGCCGATCGCGGGACTGGTCCCGATCTTCAACATGATGACCGGCGAAGTGATCTTCGGCGGCGTGGGCGCGGGACTCTACGGCATCCTGCTCTACTGCATCCTGGCCGTTTTCATCGCCGGGCTGATGGTGGGCCGCACTCCGGAGTACCTGGGCAAGAAGATTGAACAGAAGGAAGTGAAGATGGCCATGCTCGCCGTCATCGCCACCGCGTTCAGCATCCTGGTGCTCTCGGCGGCAAGTTCGGTGATCCAATTCCCGGCCAAAGGCTACTGGAACCCCCCGGGAGCAGCCATCGCGAATTTGAGCAACTCCGGACCGCACGGATTCAGCGAAATCCTCTACGCGTACGTGAGCACGACAGCCAACAACGGCAGCGCGTTCGGCGGATTAAGCCCGAACACGCCCTGGTACAACCTGACGCTCGGCATGGCCATGCTCATCGGCCGCTTCCTATTTCTGATTCCTCTGCTCGCCGCGGCGGGCAGCCTGGCCGAAAAGAAAACGATCCCCACCACCAGCGGAACGCTGCCCACGCACGGGCCGCTGTTTGTCGGGCTGCTCGTGGGCACGGTGGTGATTGTCGGGGCCCTGACCTTCTTCCCCGCGCTTTCGCTCGGCCCCATTGTCGAACACTTTTTGATGCACAGCGGCAGGCTGTTTTCGATGATCGTATTTCTGCCGCTCGGGAGCTAGCGATGAGCACAACGATGACTCCGACTCAGAAGCCGGCGCCAAAGGGCGATTCCACATCGCTGCTGCCGAAGAAGCTTGCGCACTCGCGGCCGCTATTCGACCGCGAAATTCTGACGCGCGCCATTGCCGCATCCTTCGGCAAGCTCAACCCCATCACGCTGCTGAAAAACCCGGTCATGTTTGTGGTCGAAGTGGGCGCGGCGCTGACCACCGTCTTCCTCATCCGCGACATCTTCACCGGCGCGGTGGGCATCGGGTTCGGCGTGCAAATCTCGCTCTGGCTGTGGTTCACCGTGCTGTTCGCCAACTTCGCTGAAGCCATGGCCGAGGCGCGCGGAAAAGCGCAGGCCGATACCTTGCGCAAGACCAAGACCGATGCCATCGCCAAGCGCATCAACTCCGCCGGCAAGATCGAAGAGGCGCCGGCGTCCGCGCTGCGCGCCGGCGACACGGTTCTCGTCGAAGCCGGCGACCTGATTCCCGGCGACGGCGAAGTGATCGAGGGCATCGCGACCGTCGACGAGTCCGTGATCACGGGCGAATCGGCGCCGGTGATTCGCGAGTCCGGCGGCGACCGCAGCGCCGTCACCGGCGGCACCAAGGTGCTCTCGGACCATATCCGCGTCAAGATCACCTCCAACCCCGGCGAGACTTTCCTCGATCGCATGATCGCGCTGGTCGAAGGCGCGCAGCGGCAGAAGACGCCGAACGAAATCGCGCTGAACATCCTCATCGCGGGCCTGACCTTGATCTTCCTGCTTGCAGTGGTCACGCTGCTGCCGTTCTCGGCATTCGCGGTGGCGCAGGCAGGGTCCGGCCACATCCCCTCGGTGGCGGTTCTGGTTTCGTTGCTGGTCTGCCTGATTCCCACCACCATCGGCGGACTGCTGTCGGCCATCGGCATCGCCGGCATGGATCGCGTGATGCAGCACAACGTACTCGCGATGAGCGGCAAGGCGGTGGAGGCGGCGGGCGACGTGAACTCACTGCTGCTCGACAAGACCGGTACAATCACGCTCGGCAATCGTCAGGCGGTCGAGTTTCTCACCGCGCCGGGCGTGAGCGAGGAAGAACTGGCCGACGCCGCGCAGCTTTCGAGCCTCGCCGACGAAACGCCTGAGGGCCGCTCGGTGGTCGTGCTGGCCAAGCAGAAATACGGAATGCGCGGCCGTCACATCGAGGAGCACGAAGCGACGTTCATTCCGTTCTCGGCGTACACGCGCATGAGCGGTGTCGACCTGCCCGGGCGTCAGCTCCGCAAAGGCGCGAGCGACGCGATTGCCAGGTTCGTCATCGAGCGCGGCGGCAGCGTTCCTTCCGACTTCAAGGATATGAGCGACCGCATTTCACGCAACGGCGGCACTCCCCTCGCCGTAGCCGACGGGAAGCGGCTGATGGGCGTTATTCACCTCAAAGACGTCGTCAAGGGCGGCATGAAGGAGCGCATCGCACAACTCCGGCTGATGGGCATTCGGACCGTCATGATCACCGGCGACAATCCGCTCACTGCCGCGGCCATCGCCGCCGAAGCGGGCGTCGACGATTTCCTGGCTCAAGCGACGCCCAAGGACAAGCTCGAGTACATCAAGAAAGAGCAGTCGGCCGGGCGCCTGGTGGCGATGACGGGGGACGGCACCAACGACGCTCCGGCGCTGGCGCAGGCCGACGTCGGTCTCGCCATGAACACCGGGACGATGGCCGCCAAGGAAGCCGGCAACATGGTGGACCTCGACAGCAACCCGACCAAGCTCATCGAAGTGGTGGCCATCGGCAAGCAGTTGCTCATCACTCGCGGCGCGCTCACCACGTTCTCGATTGCCAACGATGTGGCCAAGTATTTCGCCATCATTCCGGCGATGTTCATGGCCACCTATCCGGTGTTGGGCAGTTTGAACATCATGGGCCTCCATTCGCCGGAGAGCGCTGTGCTCGCGGCCGTGATCTTCAACGCGCTGATCATCATCGCGCTCGTGCCGCTCGCCCTGCGCGGCGTGAAATACCGCCCGCTTTCGGCCGCGTCGCTGCTGCGGCGCAATCTGCTCATCTACGGCCTCGGCGGAATTATCGCGCCGTTCCCAGGCATCTGGCTGATCGACCAGTTGCTGTACGTGCTGCATCTCGCCTAGGAGGAAAACAATATGTGGTCGCAAATTCTGCCGGGGCTTCGCATCAAGCTGTTCATGACCGTGCTGCTGGGCGTCATCTATCCGCTGGTTGTAACGGGCCTCTGCCAGGTGCTGTTTCCGCATCAGGCCAACGGAAGCCTCATCCGGTCCGGCAATCAGGTCGTCGGCTCTGAGCTGATCGGACAGCCGTTCACAAAGGCCGTGTATTTTGCGCCGCGCCCGTCAGCCGCCGGAACCGGTTATGACGCCACTTCGAGCAGCGGTTCAAACCTGGGACCCACAAGCGCCAAACTCCTGTTTGGTTCCACCAAGATGGACGACAGGAAGAACGAAGTTGTGGATTTCGACGGCATCAGCCTGCGCGTGCTCCGCTATTGTCTCGACAACGGCCTTGATTACGAGCTCTCGGCGCCCCTCGCGCAGTTTCAGGATGCCCGGGGCAATCTCGACGAAGTGAAGCTCATCAAGGCGTTCAACGACGCGAAAACGCCGCTCGTCGTGCGCGCCAAGGAACCTGTTCCGGGAGACGCGGTCACCGGGTCGGCATCGGGTCTCGATCCCGAAATCAGCCCGGCAAACGCGCAGATTCAAACCGCCCGGGTGGCGAAAGCGCGCGGCATTTCACCGGATGAGGTGAAGCGTCTGGTAGCCGAAGCGACCGAACGGCCTTCGCTCGGAATTCTCGGCGAACCGCGAGTGAACGTCCTGAGGCTCAATCTTTTGCTCGATCAGAAATTCCCGGCGACGCGCTAGGATCTGTTTAGGACCCAATATCGAGGGATGACGAACGCGCCGCGAAAAAAGACTCCCGAAGAGCTGCTGCGCGAAGTTCAGGCGGAAGAAGAAGCACTGACGCGCGGCCGGCTGAAGATTTTTCTCGGCTACGCCTCGGGTGTCGGCAAATCCCGGCGCATGCTGCTCGAAGCGCGCCGCCGCTACGAGCGCGGACAGAAGCTGGTGATCGCGGGATTGCAGCCGCAGGTCCCCGATGACGTGCGCGCCATTCTGGCGGGCATCGATGTTATCCCGACGCTGAACGTGAACGGCACCGAGGTCATCGATGTCGGAAGGTTGCTCGAGATGCATCCTTCGGCGTGTGTCATCGACGGGCTGGCCTATGACAATCCGCCCGGGTCGGCCAACCCCACGCGCTGGCAGGATGCGCAGGCGCTGCTCGCCGCCGGCATCTCCGTGATCGGTTCGGTGAATATCCAGTACATCGCCGAACTTCGCGACGAAGTACAGTCGATCACCGGCAAACGCGTGAGCGAGACCGTGCCGCTTGAATTCCTCAAAAAAGCCGAAGAAATCGAACTCGTCGACGCCGCGCCCGAGCGCATGGGTTCGGAGCGTGACGGGGAAGCTGCGCGCAAGCTCGCCAAGCTTCGCGAAATCGCCCTGGTGGTGGCCGCTGACGTTGTTGACATGCAACTCAGCGAGTATCTGGCCACTCACGGCATGGAGCAAGGCTGGGGCACGCAGGAACGGGTTCTCATCTGCATCACGCCCCGCTCGAACATCGACGGCATGCTCGCGAGCGGCAGGGCCATCGCCGAGCGTTTCCACGGTCAATTGATCGCCGGTTACGTGCCGCAACCCGGGCTGAGCGAGCAGGACCACGAGGCGCTCGAAAACCGCCTGGCGGCGGCGCGAAACGCCGGCGCTCAAATTGCCGAGATTGAAGGGAGCGATCCCGTTCACGCCATTCTCGATTACGCGCGGCGCCACGGCATCACGCAGATTTTCGTCGGCCACAGCCAGCGGCAGGGCTTGCGCGCGCGGCTGATCGGAAATCCGGTGGAGAAACTGATCCGTCACGCGGACGGCATGGACGTTCGCGTGTTCCCCCAATGAGAGGCAAACTGAAGGTCTACCTCGGTTACGCCGCGGGCGTCGGCAAGACCTACCGCATGCTGGTGGACGCCCGCGAATTGAAAGACGCCGGGCGCGACGTGGTGATCGGCTATTTCGAACCGCACGCCCGTCCCGACACCATCGCGCAGACCGAGGGCATCGAGTCCATCCCGCGCCGTGTCATCGAGTACCGCGGCGCGCGCTTTGAAGAGATGGATCCCGAAGCGATCCTCGCGCGGCGACCCGAGGTCTGCGTAGTGGACGAGTTTCCGCACACCAACGTTCCAGGTTCGGAACGGACCAAGCGCTGGGAAGACGTGGAGGCGATTCTCGACGCGGGCATCGATGTTCTGACCACGATGAACATCCAGCACCTCGAAAGCCTCAACGACCAGGTGTTCGACATCACCGGCGTGCGGGTGCGCGAGACGATTCCCGATTGGGTGGTGCAGCAGGCCGAAGATGTCGTGATGATCGACGTTACGCCGCGCGCGCTGCTCAACCGGCTGGAGCGCGGCGTTGTCTATAGTCGCGAAAAGGCTGCCCGCGCCATGGAGAATTTTTTTCGCGAACCGGCGCTGGGCGCGCTCCGCGAGCTCGCCATGCGGCAGACCGCACACGAAGTCGAGCACCGGGCGGAGGAGCCGCAGCACGCGCCCGAGCGGATTCTGGTCGTCGTCACTCCCGAGCCTGAAACGGCCATGCTCATCCGCAGAGCCAAGCGCGTTGCCGATTACCTGGCCGGCGAATGCTTCGCCGTCACCGTGCAACCTTCGGGCGATTTGACGGGGCTCGGTGCCGAGGCGCGCCAGGCCGTGGACCGGCACTTGAATTTCGCCCGCAACCTGCATATCGAAACGCGAATTCTGGCGGGGGAAGAGGAATCCGCGGCGCTGGTTGATTTTGCGCGCCGCAACGGCGTGACTCAGATTTTTGTCGCCCGCAGCCGCGCCGGTTCGAGTTGGATGCGAAGAAGCCTGGTCGAGCGCATCGTGCTCCGCGCGCCCGACATGCAGATCGTCATCGCCGGTCCTCGCAGCGTGCGGTGATGCAGGCTTAGCGTTCCACCCACTACAGCTTGGGTGTCAGTCACCTCGGTTCCTTTTCTGACCACCACATCTTGGGTGTCAGTCACCTCGGTTCCTTTTTCGGGGTTCAGAACCGTTTGAGAAAAGTTGGGGTTGGCGATTGAGCAAGGATGCGCCGGCGGGTGAGGCTTAGCGTTCCACCCACACTGGACTATGGTCCGGCGCGGCGGCGATGCGGGCCAGTTCACCGCGGTCGAGCCACACCATGTCGCACCGCTCGCAGCTGTCGACCACCACGTTCCCTGGACCACCATACACGTGCGTATCCAAGGTGCCGCCGCACTTCGGACAACGGATCACGCGGTCGAGCGCGCGCGGGTCCACCGGTTCCGGCATCACCGGAAGTTCATGGCGCGCAGCCCTCAGCGCGGCCACGAGTTTCGGAAAGACAGCCATCGAAATCCAGACGCCGCGGCAGCCGCTGCAATAGACCACGGATTGCCGGACCAGCGTAGCTTCCTCGAGCGCCGCGCGGCACACCGGACAATCGAGCCCCGCCCGAACCCCGAGCGTGCACACGCCATCCTCGTTCGGCTCCGGGTACCACTCACCGCCGCAATACCCGCAAATCATGCACAGCTTGTCGAGATTCAACTCGGTTTGTGCGCCGCAGCCCGGACAGGTCATAAACCGCCATCGGCGGATGCCGAACCGGAGTTTAGCCCGCGAGCATCGCTTTCCAGGCGTCCTCATCGTGCCCGGCGCCCAGCTTGTTGCCGGAGCGCACCAGCGGCAGCCGCAGCAGTTTCGGTTCGCGCTCGATGCGCGCCATGCGTTCGGCGTCGGTCAGTTTAAGGTATTTGAGGCCCGCGTCGGCGTATGCCTTGCCTTCGGAATCGAACAGCCGGTCCCAACCGAAGCGCTCGATGAAGCGGCGGATTTCGCCCGGCGCCATGGCGCGCTGGTTCAGGTCCACGAACTGAATCGGGATCTTGCGTTCCTTGAAAAACCGCTCGGCGGCGCGCGTCGCGGCCGAGCCTTTCACGCCGAAGATCTGAACGGTCATGGTGTCACCTCGGGAATCAGAAGAGCCGAGGGCCGGAACCCGCCGTTATACACGGTTTGACGGGCGGTTCGAAATTCGTTTTCGTCGGCTATCGCCCGTCCGGTGTTCGGATTGCGGTCGAACCTTGGAAAATTGCTGCTCGAAATTTCGACCCGGATGCGGTGCCCGCGCCTGAATACGATGCTGGTCACGCCGGCATCCACCGTGACCGGGTAGACCTCGCCTGGCTTGGCGAGTTCCGGGCGGTCGAGCCCTTTGCGATAGCGAAGGCGCAGCAGTCCGTCGGTGACGCTCATGGCCGAGCCGTCCGGGTAGACATCGACGAGTTTGGCGGCAAAATCGGTGTCGGGCGCGGAGGTGGAGACGTAGAGAAGAACCTTGACGTTGCCGGTCACCTCGATCTCGTTCTTCAGCTTTTCGCCTGTGTAGACGAGAACATCGCTGCGCTTTTCGATCGCGGACTGTTCGAGCGGACCGGGAGGGAACACCTTGAAGTTGCAGCACACCGGGCCGCCGCGCGTCGGCGTCGGGTTGCGCGGGTCGTAGACATATTCATCGGCGCGCACCGCTTTTCGACGCCGCCACTCGAGCGCGCCGTCGCCATCGGCCGAGTTCGCGTGCCCTTTGCTCGCGAGATAAAGAGGAGTGAGCCGCGCGCTGGGCGGAGGCCACGCGGGCGCATCCTGCCAGCGGTTGACGCCCATGACGAAGTACCGCGCCGGAGCGGGAGGCGCCGTATCCTTGCCTTTCAGCCAGTGGTCGAACCATTCGAGCTGAATTCCACGCAGCGGCAGATAGGCGTCCGCGCCGAAATCGGCCGTAGTGAAACGATCGTTCATGTTGTGCGGCCAGGGGCCGATCAGCACATGCGCGTTCCGCTTCAGGCGGCGCAGTTCCGCAAAGGCTTCGAGATCACTCGGCGCGTAGTTGTCGAACCAGCCGCCCACCGCGAAAACAGGCACCCGCATGTTCTCGATTTTTTCGCGGCTCGACACCGAACGCCAGAACGCATCGTAAGCCGGATGGTCGAGCGCGATCTGATACCACTCCTGGCGGCGCCCGGTCGCAAAGCGGTCGGAAGTGCGCAGGGGAACGTGGCGGATGATCTCCTCGAAATTGGGAAACGGCGCGCCCGGGGGCAGCATGTTCTCGGCCATCCACAGCAGTCGGTGTCCGAGCTTGAAAGCGCCGCCGCGGGAGTAGAAACGGTCGAGGTATTCGTCGTAGCCGCTCATCGCCGGGAAAATCGCCTTCAACTGCGGCGGGTTGCGGACCGCCACCTGCCACTGCACCACGCCCAGGTACGAGCCGCCCATCATCCCGACCTTGCCGTCGGACCAGCCCTGCCGCGCGATCCAGGCAAGCGTATCTTCGCCATCCGCACCTTCCTGGTCGAGCGGGCGAAAGCTGCCTTCGCTCAGATGCCGCCCGCGCACGTCCTGCACAACGATCGCGTAGCCACGCTCGAGAAAGGCGCGCTGGTTCGTGCTCATTTCATCGCTTTTCCCGTAAGGCGTGCGGACCAGGATGGTGGGCCAGCGTGTGGAGCCGGGCATCGGATGAAACACGTTGGTATCGAGCCGGACGCCGTCCCGCATCGCCACGCGCTGGTGGAGATGCTGTTCCACCGGCGAATCGGCTGCCCACATCACCGCGCATACCGCCAACGCCGGAGCGGCTTTCACGCCACCTCCCGGAGCGCGCGCCAATACGCGGCAGCCACGCGCTCGGGCGCGTGATGGCGGGCCAGATGCTCAGCGCCGCGCCGGCCGATCTCCCGGGCGTCAAGCGGCATGCCTGCCAGCCACGTCATGTATTCGCTCAGCATGTCGGTTTCGGCGACGCCAGGGTCGACGCGCAACACCGTGGTTTCGGGGAACGCCGCCATCTCCTCGCCTGCGCTCGCGATCACCGGCTTGCCGAGGCTCATCAAACGAATGGCGATGCCGGAACTCTCGCCGGCCTGCGGATAACGCAAGTTGATGCAGGCGTCCACCGCCGCCGCGTGCAGCCAGAAATCCGCCTCCGGCAGGTGACCCACGCGGAACACGCCCTCTTGCTCGAGCATCGGGCGCAGGGAGCGTTCGACATCGCCCGAAACGAAATCGCCCGCCACGAGCAACGCCGCGTCCACACCGCTTGACCGCACTCGCGCGAGCGCACGCAGCACGCCCGGAATGCGCTTCGATTCCCGCAAATGGCCGAATACGCCGAACAGGAAAGTTCCGGGTTTGACGCCCAGCCGTTCGCGCACTCGCGCCACTTCGTAATGAGAAACAGGGGCGCGATGCCCGGCCAGGTGCGGAATCTCAATCACGCGCCGGGCTCCGTGTTGTTCGGCCATGCGCGCGGCGGCGCGATTGTGGACAATCACCGCGCGCGCGCTGGTCATCTGGCGGCGAAGCATCGGATAGGCGAAGTAGGCCGGGTCGATGCCGGAACGGGCGCGGTTGTCCCATAGCCCGGCGGCGAGGTCGCGCGTCCATTCTCCGTAGTTGAAGACGAACTCTTCGATGTACTGAGCCCGGCCGAGCGTGCCGAGCAGAAAATGGTGGAGCACCGCGTCGTGCAGAACGACCGCGCCCGGACGGCGGAGCGCGCGTTCATAAATAACGGCGTGCAACGGGTTGTTGCCGAGATGGTAGAGGTTCACGTCGCCGTCGCGCTCCAGCCGCACCTCGCCCTGACGGCTGAGGGCAGCGAGCAGCGCCGAGGAGTAATCCGCCACGCCGGTGGGCGCGGGCGGCATGGGCGAATAAAAACCGGCTGTCATTCTTTCCTGCGCCTTCCAAACAGCGCGGTGCCGACCCGCACATGCGTCGCGCCCTCCTCGATGCCGACTTCGAGATCGTGCGACATGCCCATCGACAGGCAGTCCACGCCCGTTGCGCAGGCGAGTTCACGGAGCCGTTTGAAATAGGGGCGGGATAGTTCGGCGTTCTCGTTCCAGGGCGGCATGGTCATCAGGCCCAGTATTCGCAGATTCTTCGCCTGCCGGATTCGGTCGACGATGGCGGGAACCTCGGATGGATGCGCCCCTTCTTTGGCCTCTTCTTCGGATAGCTTCACTTCCACCATCACGTCGAGCGGGCGTTCGGCGGCTTCGAGGCGAGCGGCGAGTTTCACTGAGTCGACCGTTTGGATGGTGTGGAACAGTTCGGAAGCACGTTTCGCCTTATTCGACTGTAGGTGGCCGATGAGGTGGAAATTCGCGCCTTCGAGCCCCAACAAAGTTTGAGATTTTTGCTCCCATTCCTGCACATAGTTTTCGCCGAAGTGCCGGAGCCCGAGCGCGTATGCGTCGCGGATGACCTCGGCCGGGAATTTCTTGGTGACGGCGACCAGCGTTATCTCGCCGCGGCTCCTGCCGCAGCGCTCCGCCGCCGCGCGGATTCGCTGTTCGACGACTGCCAGGTTCTGTTCGAGCACTAAACACTATCATGAACCGGACTGCCCCATCTGTCGAACAGGCGAAAGCCGCATTCACGGAATTCGTAGCCTCGAGCCGGGAGCCCGTGCTGTTCGAACCCGGCGAAGAACCGCTCGCGCTGACCGCCGCCAACTACGCGCTCGAGGTTCGCGGCGGCCATCTGACGCTCGAAGCATGGGACGAAAAGCGCGTGTTCGTCCGCCGCATCACAGGATTGGAGGAATCGCGAACCGGCCGGTTGCAGTTCCGGACCGAACGGTTCGGCAAGCGCACCGGCGCCTTGCTGCTCGTGGACCGCCGGGCAGCGCGGAGCCAAAACCATGACCTGCGGGCGGCGCGCGAGGCTTTCGCCGCCCGTTTTCGCCTCGCTCTCCGGCGGCAACTGCCGGACTGGCGCATTGAGGCGCTCACCACTGAGCCGGACCTCGAACACAGCCTTTCGCCAAGCTTTCCCCGCGCGCTGCTGCGCAAAGGCGCCGGCGCGCTGGCGGCCATCGGCGCACCGTCCGAGTCGCAGGACCCGGCCGCGGCGCTGGCCTTCGGGCTGATCTGGCTCGACTACCTGCGGCAGCGCGAGCGCCGTCTGCAAGTCGAAGGGTTGCTGCTGTTTCTGCCGGCCGGGCGCGAGCGGGTTGCATGCCTGAGGGTGGGTTGGTTGAATCCGCAGGCGGCGCGATACCTGGTTTACGTCTACACCGAAGACGACTATGAGGATCCGGTCGACCTGGCCGATTACGGCAATCTCGATACGCGGCTCGCGCCCGCGGTGAGCGCCTCGCCGGAGCAGCCCACGCAAGTGGAGCAATGGACCGCACGACTTGCGGCTGTGGAGGGTGTCGCGCGGGTGACATGCAACGACAGTTCGACGAGCCTGCGGGCGCGGGGGCTCGAATTTGCTCGGGCGCGCGGAAATGAAGTTTTCTTTGGATTGGAAACCCGCCGGTTGATGTCGGCATCCAATGTCGCGGACGCCGAAAAACTGGGAGCCGAACTCGCGCGTATGCGATCCGCCGACCATCCGAACCGCGACAACCCGCTCTACGCGCGCAACCCCGAAGGGTGGCTGGAATCGCAGGTGCGTTGCTCGATCCGCGCCTTGGACGCCGCGCTGGTCCCGGAACCCGTCTACGGTCAGGTGCCCGCGTTCACGGCCGGCGATCGCGATGTGATCGACCTGCTGGCGGCGGACTCCACCGGGCGGCTGGCCGTGCTGGAATTGAAAGCGTCGGAAGATTTGCAGTTGCCGATGCAGGCGCTCGACTATTGGATGCGGGTCCGCTGGCACGCCGCGCGCGAGGAGTTTGGCCCGGCGGGGTACTTTCCCGGCACGCGGCTGCGGACCGTCGCGCCGCGGCTGCTGCTGATCGCGCCGGCGTTCGACTTTCATCCGTCGAACGAAACGGTGCTGCGCTATTTCTCGCCCGGGATCGAGGTGGAGCGCATCGGCGTCAACCTGGAGTGGCGTAAAGACTTGAAGGTGATGTTCCGGTACTGAACCATGCCTTTTCGAATGATCCAGCACATCCGGCACGCGATCCGGAACTTGAACCCGGAAGACGTGCGGCAGGACGCCGCGCAGAAGGTCGAGATCGGGCTGTTTGCGCCCACCGCTCAGGCGATGTGGGCGATGGAACGCTATCTGTGCCCACCCGAACTCGGGGCGGACCGCCGGGCAGAAGTGTCGCGGCTGCTTTTCCGAAACGAACCCAATTCGCGTTCGCGCAGCTTTGACATCGAGATATGGGACTCGACGCTGGCCGCTCCCGCGCACGCGTTTGTGTTCGACGCGGCACACCCGGAGCGGCTGATCGAGGCCGTTCTGCGCCGCCGGGCGGATCTCGCGCTGCCGCTCGCGCGCTACATTCCGCCTTTCCGCCGCCCGGTGATTGACCATTTCATCGGGAAGGTAGCGAAGGAGAATGCGCTGTTTTCGGCCGCCACCGCGCTGCCCGACATCGTCCCGATCCTGACGCTGCCGTGGGTGGCGGGCGAGTTTGCGAGCGACACCGCCTTCCTCACCGCGAATCAGATTCGCCTGATGTTCCTGATTGCCGCCGCGAACGACCGGCCGGTGGGGTACGGCCATCAGCGCGGGCAGATCGCTTCGATTCTCGCCGGAGCGTTCGGATTCCGGGCGATCGCGCGGGAGTTGGTGGGCAAGATTCCGTTCGGCGGCGGTCTGCTCCCGAAGGCAGCCATCGCCTACGCCGGGACTTACATGGTGGGGCGGTCGCTCGAACGTTACAATGCGACGGGCGAAGCTTTGCCGCCCGAGGACCGGAAGCCGGCGTTCGATCTGGCGCTCCAGAAGGGGCGCGAAATAGCGGGGAGTTTGCTCGGGGTGCGAAGCCCGCGCGCGAGTCAAAAATTGTAAACTGGAGGGAGATTCCCTATGAAACTGACCTTGAAGACCGCTGTGTGCCTGGGACTGTTGCTGGCGTCCTCCTCTCTGGTGCTTGCTGCCGCCGCGAAGGGCGACGCAGCCAAAGGCAAGGAAATTGTCGGCGAGCAGTGCGCCGTTTGTCACAACGTCGACAGTGACGAGAAGAAGATGGGTCCCGCGCTCAAGGGCCTGTTTAAGAAGGCCAAGCTCAAGAACGGCAAGCCGGTGAACGACGCCAATGTGAAGGCGATTATCAACGCGGGCGGCAACGGCATGCCGGCCTATCAGGACATGATGAGTGACGCCGAGAAGGACCACGTTCTGGCTTACCTGAAGACCATCTAACTGAGCGTGCTACACTAGAAGTTTGCGAGCGGCTTTGGCTCGCAACCCGCTGCGTCCCCATCGTCTAGCCCGGCCTAGGACACCACCCTTTCACGGTGAGAACGGGGGTTCGAATCCCCCTGGGGACGCCACTTCCTACGCAGTCACAATCCACCCAGACGCCAAGCCCAAAGTCCCGAGACTTCGTCTTTTCCGCGGACAGAGTTGTAGACGTACGGCTTGCTTCCTACCACCACCATGCCTGCACCGCCGGCCGGTGCGGTGAGGACGGCTAATTCCAAGGCCGGCGAACGCCACAGTTCCTGGCCGGTGCGCAGCCTGACGAGGCTGACCCAAGCGTCCTGGGAGGCTTCGTTGTTCTCGTTCATGAGCTTGTGCACCTGGTGGTCGGAGACCAGCAGGAATTCGCCGCAGAAACTCGTGTTGTCGTATTTCCAGGTGGTTTGCGATTCCCAGGTTTTCACAGCCGTGGCCCGATCGAGAGCGCGGAAGAGGTGTCCTGACTTGCTCGCATTGGCGTCTCTCCCGGGCGGCACATCCGGAACGACGATCAAATTTGGCCCGAGCAGCACCGGCCCGAGATTAGATATGGCGGGTCCCGGCCCGGCCGGGTAGCCCGAAGTCGCGTGCCGCCAGATCTCCTTGCCGGTTGCTGCATCGAGTGTCAGCAGCAGACCCTTGCTGAACGAGTCCGCGCCGACCTGGCGCAACCAGAGATACACGCGGGCGTCATCGGCGGCCGAAGTGACGGCGAATAGCGAGCCCGTCTTGTCGGCGATCTCCCATTTCCACACCGGAGTCCCGGATTGGGCGTCGAATGCATACACGGCCGTCAATCCGGGGGTTGCGCGCAGGATATCCGGCGGCGTTGTGCCCGCTGCATAGACACGGCCTCCGGCGGCCGTCGGAGCCAGCGGATTGGCGAGTGAAACCGGTGCCCGCCACCGCACGGCCAGAGCCGGCAGCTCGAGGGCCTCGATCGCGGAAGGCCCGGCGGCATAGAGCAACCCTCCGTCGTAGGTCGCCTTGGAAAACGAGCGCGCGGCCCCCGTCCCGTTTTCGCGGCCCGTACCGCGGTCCAGTACGTGAATCCGGGTCTCCGTATCGGAAACGACGATGCTGGATCCGGCGACGGCCAGGATCTCCCGGGCCGCGAACGAAGCGGTCCACAGATGGGCGCCGTTGGCGAGATCGAAGGCGTAGACACGGGGAGGTTCAGAACTGCTGAGAGGGCTGGCGATGGCGAGCACCACGCCTTCTGAAATCAACGGTGTCTTCTCGACCCTCACGGAGCCGTTGTGCCACGCGGCGGACCGGATCGGGCCCTGGTACGCCGGGCGGTCGGCATTGAGCAACGCGCTACATCCGCCTTGAAAAAGCAGGGCGATCATGAGCGCGATCCGGATTCTCATACCAAGGGGGAAGGTCATCCTTCGAGCGCGAGGTAATCGTGCAAGCACCGGCAAACGTCGTCGTCCTCGTGCAGGTAGACGAAGGCCTCGGCGAACCGGAGCGTATAGCCGCCGTGATAGGGCACAAAGTCCTGACCCAAGTAGGTCAATCGTGTTCCGGCCGAAAAGGCGGTCTTGTGATAATCCAGGAAGCCGCGCTTGACCTCGTAGACGGCGTTACGGCGCATGGCGTGGATTGAGACGACGTTCAGCAGTCCGGCCTTCGCTTCGAGATGGAAGGCCAGATTCGTTACATCATAGGCGGCGCGCAGCGTGATGGGAGGATCGTCGTCGCCAGGCTGCCCGGGTTCCCGAATGGTGGCGGCCACCCCCTCGCGCGTCTGCTCGAACGTCACGATGATGCGATTGCCGATGCTCACGGAAGCGAGCGAGACGTCGAGTTCCCAGCCGGCCGAGGGCTGCCGGTTTCGAAGGTGCTCGGCGGTGCCGGCAGCGACCGCGGCGGCGCGCAACTTCGAGGAAAACAGCATCGCTCCAGTGTAGTGTGTTCCCGCCCTCGGGTAACAGGGAGAACTAACACGATTCACCCTGGCAGGAACTCTGCCGCAACCAATTTGCGAGTACCACCTATCCATCCAAACCGCCAAAATTTTCGACGGTACCTGATGTTCCGGTGGTCTATAGATCAACAGAGTATTCAGGCCCTATAATCTGATAATGAACCTCGCAAAGATGGCTGGTTGCGTGATCTTCTGTTTCGGATGTTGTTCCGCACAGGAATTAGGCCTGAGAGACTACCTTCAGCGTTTGAATACCGCACCGGGCGCATCAATTGATCAGAAAGTCGACTGGCTCAGCAATTCCGGTGTGACACTCAGTCCAGCTGGCTTGCGGGAGTTGGAATCGACAGCGAAGAAATCTGCTTTCAGCGCCACGACTCCATACAACACCGGGTTGCCCAGTCACCTGTCGCCCGTTCAGCCGTATACGCCCGCGATCCAAAACACAATCCCGTTCTCAGGGACTGCAAGTCGAGTTGGTAGCAATACGTATTACAACTGGAGCGATGGCACAACCGGGACCTCTAGCCGTGTCGGGAACCACGAATACTCCAATTTCAGCAATGGCATGATCGGAACTTCCAGCCAAGTCGGAAGGTTCACCTATGAGAATTGGAACAACGGCGTCACCGGGACCGCCAACCGTGTGGGTAATTACAAGTACTTCAACTGGTCTGACGGCACGAGCGCCACACAGACACGGATCGGCAATCAAACGTATACGAATTTCAGCAACGGGAAGATCTGCACCACGCAAAACATCGGCTCGCACAGCTACACGAATTGCAACTAGTAATCTGCCTTCGCAAGTCGCTTGATTCTAGTGCGAATGGCGGGGGACTACTTTGCGCAGGTCGCGGTAGGGGACGGCGAACTCCAAACAGGCGCCGGTTTCGAGTTGGCCGGTGTGGGCGCGGTAGAGTTCCTGCCAGGGTGAATCGTGCCGGAGCGGGGCTGCGTTCAGCGACGCGCGGCGGCGGGCGATCTCTTCATCGCTGAGCATGACGTCGACCCGGCGGGCGGGCAGGTCGACCCGAATCGCGTCTCCGGTTTCGAGGATGGCCAGATTGCCGCCGGCGGCGGACTCGGGCGAGGCGTTCAGGATGGACGGGCTGTCGGAAGTGCCGCTTTGGCGCCCGTCGCCGAGGCAGGGCAGCATGCGTACTCCGGTGCGCACGAGTTGATCGGGCGGGGTCATGTTGACGACTTCGGCGGAGCCCGGATAGCCGATGGGACCCGCGCCGCGGACGACCAGGATGCAGCGATCGTCGATGGCGAGAGCGGGGTCGTTGATGCGGCGGCGGTAGTCCTCGGGTCCATCGAACACAATGGCGCGGGCGGTGAAGCAGCCTGCGGCGCCCAGATAGCGGCGCTCGAAATCCTCGCTGATGACCGAGGTCTTCATGAGAGCGGAGTGGAACAGGTTGCCGGTCATCACGAGGAAACCGGCCTTCTCGCGCAGGGGACGATTGTAGGGGCGGATGATTTCGGGGTCGAGGCTGCGGGCGCCGGCGCAGTTCTCGCCGATGGTCCGGCCGGTTGCCGTGAGCGCGCCGGTTCGGATTTTTCCGGCCGCCATCAGTTCTCCGACAATCGCAGGCACGCCGCCGCCGCGATGGTACCCTTCGCCGAGATACGCGCCCGCGGGCTGGATGTTGGCGAGCAGCGGAATGTCGTGGCCGACGGTTTCCCAATCCTCCACCGGCAGTTCGACGCCGATGTGGCGCGCGATGGCGGTGATGTGCGGCGGACAGTTGGTGGAGCCGCCGATGGCGGAGTTGACGACGATGGCGTTTTCGAACGCTTCGCGGGTGAGGATGCGCGAAGGCGTGAGGTCCTCCCACACCATGCCGACCACGCGGCGGCCGGTATCGTAGGCCATCTTGGCGCGTCCGGCATGAGGCGCGGGAATCGACGCGTTGCCGGGTAGCGACATGCCGAGCGCTTCGGCGAGCGAATTCATCGACAGAGCCGTGCCCATGGTGTTGCAGTGCCCGGCGCTTGGCACGGTGGCGGGCGAGCACACGCGGTCAATCAACTGTTCGCCGGTGATGGCCCCCGCCGCGACTTCGCGGCGCGCTTCCCACAGGGCCATGCCGGAACCGGCGAGTTTGCCGTCGATGTAGCCGTCGAGCATGGGTCCGCCGGACAGGACGATGGCCGGGAGGTTGACGGTGGCGGCAGCCATGAGCAATGCGGGCGTGGTTTTGTCGCAGCCGGTCATGAGCACGACGCCGTCGAACGGATAGCCGCAGAGGATTTCGACCACGCCGAGATAGGCGAGATTGCGGTCGAGCGCGGCGGTGGGACGGCGGCAGCTTTCCTGAATGGGGTGGACGGGGAACTCGAAGGGGATGCCGCCGGCGTCGCGGATGCCGGCTCTGACGCGCTCGACGAGCGTTGAGTGGATGCGGTTGCAGGGCGTGAGGTCGCCGCCGGTTTGCGCGATACCGATGATGGGGCGGCCGCTTCGCAGTTCCGATGGCGTGATGCCGTAGTTGTTGAAACGCTCGAGGTAGACGGCGGTTTCGCCGGGCTCGGAGAGGTCGTTGAACCAGATTTCGCTGCGAAGTTTCATCGAAGCCCTTACTAGATCACATCCGCGAAGCTCTTGCGAAGTTTGGAGAACCAGGCGTAGCCGAGCACGAACAGCGCGAGGGACAGAATCCACAGCTTCCACAGAGGAGCGAAGTCCGGGGCATGGCCTTCGAGCAGAACGGCGCGGTAGCCGCGCACGAGAACAAACAGCGGGTTCTTGCGCAGCAGCCATTGGGCGGCGGCGGGCAGTTGGGAATCCGGATAGCAGATGGGCGTGATGAAGAACCAGAGGGTCAGCAAAAAGCCGATCACCTGGCCGAGGTCGCGGACGTAGGCGCCGGTGGCGGCGAGGGTCCAGCAGAGTCCGGCGGTGAACAGCAGCTGGGGAATGACGAGGGCGGGCAGCCAGAGAGCGGTTGGCGGCACTCCGCCGCGCAGCAGGAGCAGGGCGACCAGGTAGACGGCGAGCGCGAAGAGGCTGGTAACAAATCCCGATAAAACGTAGTTGACCGGAATTGTTTCAAGCGGAAAGACCAGTTTCTTCACCAGATTACGGTGTTCGAGAACGGCCGAGGGCGAGCGTCCCACGGGTTCGCTGATGGCGAGCCAGGGCAGGAATCCGGCCAGAAAATAGAGCGCGAAACCGGTGCGGCTCTGGTCCGGGCCGAAGCGCGTGCCGAGCACCACGCCGAAGACGAAGAAGTAGGTGGACATCAGCAACAGCGGGTTGAGGATCGTCCAGAAGACGTCGCCGAACGAGCCGCGATAACGGGCGAGTATGTCGCGGCGTACCATGGACGCGATGAGGCGCGAGTTGGCGGCGAGGGTCCGCAGCGGCGCGGTGAACAGATTCGGGAGCGCGCGCTTCAGGCTCTCGCGGCGCAACGCGCCGAGCGTGGTGACGCGAGCGCTCAGGATTTGCGCCTGCGAACCGGCAACCTGCGCATCGACCACGATGAATCTCTCGCCGCGGGCGTAGGCCCAATCGCCCGCCACGCGCGGCGAGATGTAGACCCGATATGCGCCCGGCTGCGGCGGCAAATCGATGGAGAGTTCATTCGGGCCCGCGGAGGCGCGGACCCACTGTCCTTCGGTGATGAAGCGGCCGGAGGCGGGGTCGTAAATCTGCCAGCCGGCTTCGCCGGCAGCGGGAGCGTCGAGCTCGAACCGGACGCGCAGCGCGGCGCCGCCGGCGGAGGAGGCTTCGAGTTGTCGGTAGCGGATCAACTGTACAGCCAACCAGGATAGCGCTCGCGGACGGAGCCGGTTTTCCGGCCGACCGCGTAGATGCCGTCGCCGCGAAGGTCGGTGGGCAGAATGTAGCGCTCGAGCAGGTGGCGGACCCATCCGAATTCGGGGCGCGGCTCGTCGAGGAACTCTCCGGTTTCGAGCAGCGTGATTTCGAAACCGCTGTTTTCGAGCAGGTCGCGGATTTCGCGCGGCGTGTACTCGCGATTGTGCCGCGCGTCGACTTCGCCGCCGGGATTCGGCTTGATGTAGGCGGGGAAGAAGCCGGGCTGATAACCCTGCAGCAGTCCGGCGACGGCGCGTAGCGAGGCGATGTTGGGAGTGGTGAGCACGAGATGGCCGCCCGGCTTGAGCACGCGGTTGATTTCCGACATCATGTGCATCGGGTCTTCGAACAGGTGCTCGATCAACTCGCAGCAGAGCACGGTGGAGAAAGCAGCGTCGTCGTAGGGGAAACGGTCTTTTTCGGCGTTGAACAGGTCGAGTGTGCACTCGAACTCCTGGCCGTTTGAAGACCGGATACTCTTGTGATCCTGTTCGCCGGCGGTGCCGTAGTAGCAGCCGCGCACGACGCCGTAGCCGAGGCGGGTTTTGAGCGCGGGCGTGAGTTGCATGTACGCGCCCATTTCGAGCACGCTGTCGGAGGCGGCGCCGGGCGGAGTGATCTGGAGCGTCTTTTCGAGCCGCGTGATATGACCGGAGACGTAGCCTTGGGCCTCGGGCGCGGTCCAGGAGAGAATCTCGGGCGCGAAAGGTTCGGCGGGCGCCGGGGGTTCCGGCGGAGCGACGGCGGCGGTGGGCGACGAGGCTGAGGCTGCCGCGGCAAACGTTTCACCGCGCGCGACCGCCTGGCAGAATTCCAGATACCGTTCCGCGGCGATGTCCCACGAGCACTCACGGAGCACCCATTCACGGGCGCGCGCGCCCATGGAGCGGGCAAGGTCGGGGCGCGACACAAGCAGGTTCAGATATTCGAAGAGCGTTTCTTCCTCGCCCGCGCCGACGGGAACCTTGAGCACGATGCCGTCCGGGTACTCGCGGAAGGATCCGACATCGCTGACGATAGTGGCAGCGCCGCTGCTGAGGGCGCGGAGCAGGGTACCGGAGCTTTCACCGACCGTGGGATAGCGGAGGTTGAGGACGATATCGCAGGCGCCGATCATCGAGTTCATGTCGGCTTCGGGCACATAGCCCGTGGTGCGCACCGAGCCTTCGAGCCCGAGCGAGCGGATCATGGTTCCGAGCGGCAGTTCAGGATGCTGCTCACCGGCAAGGATCATTCTGGCGCGCGGCTCGAGGCGGACGAGGCGGCGGAAGGCGCGCAGCGATTCGGCAACGCGCTTGTAGGGTTTGAGAAAGCCGAACACGCCGATGAGCGGCGTCAGTTCGTCGAGTCCGAGGCGGGCGCGCGCGGTCATGCGTTCGGGCTCGAACTTCCAGGCTCCGTGCCAGATGCGGGCGATCGGGCCCCGGAAGCCCGATGCCCGGAGCGCCGCGCCGACATAGTCGCTATGAACGATTGCGCCGCGCGAACGTTCGAGCAGGCGGCGCAGCATGGGAACGCCGTCGTAATCCGGACCGCGCTCGAGCGTGCGTACGTAGCGGCGGGCGTACTCAAGAGCAGCGGGTCCGCCGTCAAACTCAACCTCAGCGAGATACGCGTCCCAATCGCCGCGGCGAATGGTGCGCTCGCACATCAGGTGGTGGAGGTTGGCTTCGTGCATCACGACGATGCCGGGATGACGCAGGGCGGTCTCGTAGGCGTCGGTGTGATAGGGATTATTGCCGATCTGGTAGAGAAGAATGTCGTAGGAGCGCGGGTCGAAATTCGAAGGGGTCGCGGCGAAGGTTTCGACTTCGGCGCGGGCGCCGAGAGGCTCGAGCAGGGCATGCGAGTAGTCGGCGATGCCGCTTTTTGCGGGCGGCAGAGGAGAGAAAAAAGCGATTCGCATCGCTAGCGGACAAGCTCCATCGAAAAGGTGGCTAACTGCAGGGGGACCTTGACGAGCAGGGGCGTGCGCGCGGCGTCTTTCGAGAAGTAGATTTCAAACGTGAGATCGACCTTCTCGCCTTTGAGCGTAGCCAGAAGCTTGTCGGCGGCCACTCGCGACTCGCCGAGGGCGATCTGCTGCGATCCGGCAAACTGCACGCTGATGCGGTACGGCGCCCCGAAGTAAACGGTCTGATGGGGCGGCAGGCGTCCGGCGCCGAGTTCGCGGCGCAGATAGGCGAGATAGGCGAGGGCGTCGCGGGCGCACTGTGTGGTGGAAAGATCGCTCTTACCGCCACCTTTGGTTTCGCGGCGCGCGGTCAGCTTCTGCTGGTCGAAGGTGGTGGTTTCCTCGCTTTTCCGTTTGCCGCGCGAGTACTGCTTGTCGAGTTGGGCGGAGCAGAAGCCGGAATCGGAGTCGCTTTTGGCGGTTTCGGTGACGGCGAATCCCGGCACGGAGGCGTCGAGCGAGAAAGCGAGCGCCCAATGCTCGGCGGATTCGACCTGGGTCTTGCGAGTGGTGAGGCGCGCTTCACCAAGGCTGAGCCCGGTGGGCCAGTTGACCGAGTACATCAGATCTTCGCTCGAGGGCGGGGCGGACTCGGCTTTCTTCGCGTCGGCGGCGAAGGCAGCGGCGAAGCAAAGCAGGTGAGCCAGTAGAAAGCGCATTGGTTACGGACGTCCAGCCGGAACCGCGCGCTCGCTTTCAACCGGCTGCGGCCGCGGCGCTCCGGCTACATCGTAATAGACGTCGAGAGTGCGCGCGGCGGTACGGTTCCAACTGAACATCGTGGCGCGCTGGGCTCCTTTTCGCTCGAGGCGCGCGCGAAGTCCTGCGTCGAGCAGGACATCCTGCATGGCGCGGACCATCTCGCGGGTGGAGCCGGGGTCGAACAGAATGCCGGCGGCGGCGGCAACTTCGGGCATCGCCGTGGTGTTCGAGCAGGCGACCGCGCGCCCGCAGGCCATCGCCTCGAGAATCGGCAGGCCGAACCCTTCGTAGAACGACGGGAACACGAGCAAGTCACAGGCGCCGTAAAAATAACGCAAGTCTTCGTCGCTCACCCAACCGGTGAGATAGATGCGGTCCTTCACCGGGGATTGAGCCACTGCGCGGCGGACCTGGGGAGCAAACCAGGTCTCCTTGCCGACCATCACGAGATTGTGCGGCAGCTGGGGATTGTTCCGCAGCAGTTCCTCGAAGGCGCGGATGAGCCCGAGATGGTTTTTGCGCGGCTGTAGGTCGCCGACGGTGAGCACGAATGGTCCCGGAATCTGGTGCTTCACTTCCACCAGGTTCACGGCGCTGTCGCGCGGCAGCGGGCGGAACAGGGACGAGACGGCGTTGGGGATGACGACGATTTTGTCGTCCGGCACTTTGTACGCGCGAATGATGCTGGTTTTCGAGAACTCGCTCGGGGTGAGAATTTTGGCCGCTTTCCGCACCGTGCGCTTAACGGTTAGTTTTAACTGCATGGCGCGGAAGGTGGTGAAGTACTCGGGGTGCTCGAGGTAGCTGACGTCGTGGACGCTCACCACCATGGGCACGCGACTGAACAGCGGACCGGTGTACTGAACATGCAGCAGGTCGGGACGGTGGCGCCGCAGCAGAAGCGGGATGTCCAAGCCGAGCCGTTTGAAAGGGTTTTCAGAGACGCGGCAGCAGCGCATCCCCTCGGGCAGGACGGCTTCAGCATTCGGCTTGGCCACCAACGCGAGCACGTCGGGGGTGGCGCCCAACTGGCTGTACTCCCGCAGCAGATTGCTGATGTAAACTTCGTTACCCGTCAGATGGCAGCCAATCGTATGGGCGTCGACAGAAAAGAGCATGCACGTTCCTACAAGGGTTCCATCCGATGTAGACGGGACGCAGGGGGCCTACAGAACAGAACACTCTTAACCGTTACAACTACTCAGCTTACCACCGCTCGGAGAGGCCGCGCAGGGCGGCAACGATTGAGCAGAATACGACGAAGGTGATGGTGCCGTAGTGGAGCCAAAGGCGAGTGAAGTGGATGATGAGGGCGGGGCTGAGAGCCTCACTGTAGGAGTCGGCTGTGGGTCGACGCTGCCGCATGGCAGTTTTATGGTGAGGTTCGGGAGCGAACCGGCCAATGGAGCCTTGGGCAGGGAACGGTGTCGAGTGCTTCCAGTACTGAAAATTAGAAAGTAATGGAGTACCCGTGGTACGCGGTTTGAGGGCTTGACAGGGCGCTATCAATGTGATATCACTTTGATAGCTAAGAAAGGAAAACCCTTATGGTAGGCGAAAAAGAAGTCAAGCCGGTCTCCGGCGGGCTGATGGTGCTTGTTCTGCTGGTTTTGTTGGCAACCAGCATCAGTGGTTTCATTCATGGCGCACAAACGGATTCAGGAGTCGAAGTAGTGGCAGGCATCACGATCCTCGTGGGGGACATGATCTGCCTGGGCGGGCTCACGGTGGTGAATCCGAACAATTCGAAGGTGATGACGCTGTTCGGCGTCTACAAAGGCACGATCAAGCAGGCTGGATTCTGGTGGGTAAACCCGTTCACCACGCGGCGGGCACTTTCGCTGAGGATCCGGAACTTCGAAAGCGGAAAGCTGAAGGTGAACGACCGGGACGGCAACCCCATCGAGATCGCCGCGGTGGTGGTGTGGCGGATTGTCGAGACCTTCGAGGCGGTGTTCAACGTGGACGATTACGAGCAGTTCGTGCACGTGCAGAGCGAGGCGGCGGTGCGCAACCTGGCGACGAGTTATCCCTACGACGCGCATGACGACGAACAGATCTCGCTGCGGCTGTCGGCAAAAGAGATCGCCGACCGTTTGCGGCACGAAATTCAGGAACGCCTGGCCAAGGCAGGGATCGAAGTAATTGAGGCTCGGATCAGCCACCTGGCCTATGCGGCCGAGATCGCGGGCGTGATGCTACGCCGGCAGCAGGCCTCGGCGGTGATTGCGGCGCGGCAGAAGATTGTCGAAGGCGCGGTGGGGATGGTGGAGATGGCGCTCGAGGAGATCAGCCGCAAGAAGGTGGTGGAGTTGGACGAGGAGCGGAAGGCGGCGATGGTGAGCAACCTGATGGTGGTGCTCTGCAGCGACCGCGGGGTGGAGCCTGTGGTGAACACGGGAACCCTGTACCAATAGGATCGAGATGGCATCGAGAAAGGCATTCCTGCTGCGATTGGAACCCGGGGTCCACGACGCCCTGCAGCGCTGGGCGGACGCCGAGATGCGCAGCATGAATGCCCAGATCGAATTTCTGCTGAGGAGCGCGTTACGGGAGGCGGGCCGGTTGTCGAGCGGTTCCGCCCCAAAGGATGGCACCCATGATGAGAGCGGAAAAGAGGCAGACGCCCAATGAGGCGCCGTTCGCATTGCCGGCGGAACTGAGCGGCTATCTGCCACGGGCGGTGGAACTCAGCGCGGGCGGGTGGGCGATGGCGTTTGTGGGAGTGCTGCTGATTCTGGGGACACTCCTGCTGCCGCTGGCGATTTGGCGGGACCGGGAGAACAAGTCGGCTCAACGCCAGCGGATTCTCAAAGAAGGCATCGTGGCGGAAGCGCAAGTCACCCAAAAAGGGCGGACGCGCGGCGAGGACGCCCAGTGGTACGCCGATTATGTTTATGCGGCCGGCGGCCTGAACTATACGGGACGCGTGATGCTGGGCAGCCGCAATCGCGCGGACGTAAAGGTTGGGGACCGGCTCACGGTGCGGTACCTCGCGAAGGATCCAAGCCGGAGTTGGGCTGCTGGTCACGAACCCGAGGGCGCTCCGAAGGCGTTGATCGCGCTTGGGCCACTGCTGCCCGCGCTGCTCGCGGGGCTGATTGCGCTCGGCATCCGGAGGCACTGGCACATGCTGGCCCAAGGGCGCGCCGTGGTGGGGCGGGTGGTGGATTCCAAGTGGAATGGCGAAGAGCGGCGGGTGGCGTACGAATTCCGGTCGCTGGACGGGCAAGTCCGGCGCGCGTGGGTCACCGGCGGGCCTTCGAAGTTGGGGGCAGAGGTGGCGTTGCTGTACGACCCGGAGCGTCCCAAACGCGTCCACCGGTATCCGCTGGCGTTCGTGCGGCCGGCGCGAAGTTAAGCTACTTCAGAGCGCGCGGCGAGATGCCCGCGGTTCGGAGCGCGGCGGCAACGGCCGAGGCGATAGCCGGAGCGCCGGGCGTATCGCTGTGGATGCAGATGGATTCGGCGCGTCCGGACCGGGCGAGCTCAACGGCCTGGGCGGCGGCGGCGGACGGTTCGCTGATGAGCGCGTCGGCGAACTTGCGGGAGCGGAGGGTGCCGTCGGGTTCGTAGCGGCGGTCGGCAAAGGCTTCGGCCGCGGCGCGGAAACCGGCATCGCGGAAAACGTCGAGCATCGGCGATCCGGCGAGCCCGACTAGAATCACATCGCGGCTGAAGCGGGCGGCGCCGCGGGCAATTGCCGCCGCGAGTTCGCGATTCTTCACGGCCTGGTTGTAAAGCGCGCCGTGCGGTTTGACGTGCACGATATCCGGGGCGATGCGGGCGAGCGACGAAATCTGTTCATAAATGCTGTGCTCGATCACGTCGAGGGGAAGGTCGAGTTCGAGGCGGCCGAAATTGGCGCGGTCGGGGTAGCCGGGATGCGCGCCGATGGCGAGCGAGTGGCGGCGCGCCTGCCCGACGGTTTTGCGCATGGTGTGTTCGTCGCCGGCGTGTCCTCCGCAGGCGATGTTGGCGGAGGTGAGGTGCGGCATGAGGGATTCCTGCGTGCCGTCCTCGATAGCCTCGGGCAGTTCGCCCATGTCGGAATTGATGTCGATGGTCATTCGAGGGCTTGTCCTTTGGTCTCGGGCAACAGAAAGATGAGCGCTCCGCCGAGCGCGAAAAAAGCGGCCGTCACGGCGAGTGCCGCGCCGATGCCGCGCGCGTCGGCGATGGCGCCGATGGAGAACGGCGCGAGCGCGCTGACGGCGCGTCCGGAGTTGTAGCAGAACCCCTGGGCGGTGGCGCGGACGCCGGAAGGAAACAGTTCAGACAACATGGATCCGAACAGAGTGTAGTAGCCGTGGCCGAACGCGCCGATCAAGGGTCCCATGGCAAACAGGAGCGAGGGGTGGGTGGCGCCGAGCGAATAGAAGGGCACGACGGCAGCCGCGCCGAGCACGAAGAACAGGAACACCGGACGGCGGCCGATGCGGTCGGAGAAATAGCCGAACGTGTTGTAGCCGAGAAACGCGCCGATTTGGACGGGAATGATCCAGGCGGAGGACTTGACGAGACCGAGTCCGGCGCCGCCCTTTTCGAGGGGGCTCGACAGGTAGGCGGGAATCCAGGTGAACAGTCCCCAATAGGCAAACAGCAGGCTGGTGCAGATGGGGGTCGCGATCAGGATGCGGCGGAGATAAGGCGGCTGGAACAAAACGGAGAGGGTTTGTTTTTTGGAGGGGTGGTGCCAGATTTCGGGTTCGGGCACGCGGCGGCGAATCCAGAAGACGAGCAGGGCGGGAAGAGTTCCGATGAGAAACAGCACGCGCCATCCGAACACCGGAATGATGGCGGCGGCGAGGACAGCGGCCAGGATATAGCCGATGGCCCAGCCGGACTGAACAAAGCCGATGGCTTTTCCACGGTGCTCGGCGGGCCAGGTTTCGCTGACCAGTACCGTGCCGGCGCTCCACTCCGCGCCAAGCCCGAAGCCGACGAGAGAGCGCCAGAACGCGAGTTCCCAGATCGTTCGTGAGGTGGCGGTGGCGCCGGTAAAGATGGAGTAAATCAGGATGGAGTAGATGAGGACGCGGGTGCGTCCAATCCGGTCGGCGAGCAGTCCGGCGAGTACGCCGCCGGCGGAAGCGGTGAGCAGGGGGAGGCTGGCGAGCAGTCCGGCGGAGGCTGAGGAGATGCCGAAATCCTTCTGAATGGTAGTGAGCGCGAAGGCATAGAGCATCACGTCCATTCCGTCGAGCATCCAGCCGAGTTGAGCGGCGGCGAGAGTGCGCCACTGGTCGCGGGTTGCGCTGCGGTACCAGGCGCTCATTCGCAGACCTCGCCGGCGAGGATCGCTTGTTGCTCGAGGAGCAGGCGATGCGCTTCGGCGGGCTCGAGCAGTTGGAAATTAATGATGTCGCGGGGGCGGAGTTGGCCGAGGCTGGCGAGGTCGGCTGAGATGACGTTGGCGATTTTGGGGTAACCGCCGGTGGTCTGTTGCTCGACGAAGAGGATGATCGGGTGTCCGCCCGCGGGGACCTGGATTGCGCCCAAAGGGACTCCTTCGGTCAGCATCGTGCCTCCATGCGGCGTGTCGAGGGCGGGTCCGGCGAGGCGGATGCCCATTCGATTGGATTGTTCGGTGACGGTGAAGGCAGATTGGAGGAGCGCGGTGCGCGAGGAGGCGGAGAAGTCGTCCCACTGCGGACCGGCGGTCAAGCGGAGTTGCTTACGGGGCGCGAGGCGCTCGAGGATCCCGGGGCGGATCCGAGACCGTGGATCGCCAGCGACGGCGTTGCCAAAAGCGAGAGAGTCGCCGCGTCGAAGGGCGCGGCCGTTATATCCGCCGAGTCCCGTCAGGGCGTGGGTGGATGCGCTGTTGAGAAATGGCGGAACAGCAATGCCGCCCCGGACGCACAGGTAGGCGCGCGCACCGACCTGAGCCGCGCGGAGGCGAACCACGTGGCCGGGCTCGATCTGCGCGGCGGTCCAGGGCGGAACGGACGCAGAGAAATCGGCCCCGGTGACGGCGACCGTTGCGCCGTCCGGGAAAACGAATGCGCCGCCGAGCATGGTGAGTTCGAGAGCCGCGGCGTTATCGTGGTTGCCGACGAGGCGGTTGCCGAGGCAGAGCGCGATCGGGTCGGCCGCGCCCGAGGTTGAAACGCCGAGCGGACCGTAGCCCGGGCGGCCGAGGTCCTGCACAGTGGTGAACATGCCGGGAGATTCGACCAGCAGCGTCATAGGGCGGTAAAACGGACCTGATCGCCGATTCGGAGCAGAGACAGACCGGCGCGGGACGTATCAAACATTTTCGCATCGGTTCGTCCGATGAGCCGCCAGCCACCGGGAGTCGCGAACGGGTAAACGCCGGTTTGGGATCCGGCGATGCCCACGCTGCCCGCCGGAACAGAGGTGCGGGGGGCGGGCAGGCGGGGAGTGGCGAGGCGGGGGTCGAGTCCGCTGAGATAGGCGAAGCCGGGAACAAATCCGAGAAAGTCGACGGTGTACAAAGCGGCCGAGTGGAGCTCCGCCACTTGGCTGGAGCTGAGCCCATGAATGGCGGCGACGTCGCCGATATCCGGTCCGTCGTAGTGCACGGGTATGTGAATCTCGCGGGGCTCGGGAAGCGCGAGGGTTTCCATGGCGGCGGAGGAAAGTTGTCGGCGCAGTTCGTCGTGGCCGATCTGCACAGGCTCGAAGACCACGAGCAGGCTGCCGTAGGCCGGATGAAGGTTCAGCACTCCTGGAAGCCGATTCTGCTCGAACCAGAAAAGGGCGCGGCGCACCTGGAGGGCGGGCGAATCGCCTTCAAAATACAACAGGAGCGAGCGGTCGCTCGAGTAGCGGAATTTCATGGAGCTAGACGAGTATCGCGCGGGGAGCGGGCAGGGCGCAAACCGAGAGCTACAAACGCCTCGATGATTCCAACCAAACGGCGCGGAAGTAGTACTATTGGGAACAGTCACGTATTTTCGGAAGGGAGCACCATTTTTCCCATGTGGAATCGACGAAAAGACGAGGAGTACGCACCCACAAGACCAGTTTCGACGGCGCCGAGTTCAGCTGATTTAACGAAAGAAGGCATCCCTATGTCGACCCTGCCCGGACGCACCCAGGAATCTCACACGAGCGACTACAGCCCCAGAGGCCAGGCGGTGCTCGGAAAATCGGTGATGGTAAAAGGCCAGATTTTCAGCCGCGAGGACCTGACCATCGACGGCGAGGTGGAAGGGACCGTAGAACTGCAGGAAAACCGGCTCACCATTGGCCCGAACGGGCGGGTACAGGCGAGCGTCAAGGCGCGTGAGATTGTGGTGCTGGGCACCGTGCACGGCAATGTTGAGGCAGCGGAGAAGGTGGATATCCGCAAAGAAGCGAAGCTGGTGGGCGACATCAAGACACAGCGGATTGCGGTGGAAGATGGCGCTTTCTTCAAGGGGAGCATCGACATCACGAAGCCGGAAGTAGCCAAGCCGCCGGCTCCGAGACCGCAACCCGCACCGGCGCCCGCGCCCGCGACGGCAGCCGCCGCCAGCGCAAGTGCCAGCGCGAGCGATAACAAGCGTTAAGCGCGAGGACGAGAGGGTTCAATTGTTCAAGGACCGCATCCTGTCGAGGCTCGGAGGCAATGCCTCCGGCGCCCCGGCGGAAGCCGCCCAAAGCGACCCGCCGCCGACCGGTCCGGCAGTGCGGGAAGACGCTATCCGGCGTCACAGTCCGGGGCTCGAGCAGTTCATCGCGTCCATTCGCGATGAAGAGAGCCTCTCCCTACTGGATCTGGCCGGGGCCACGCAGGCCAACATCAGCTTTCTGACCAATCTCGGGCACCGTGTTTACTCCGACGATATTCTGCACGCGCTCGATTCCGCTTTCGGCAGTGGTCCGGAGAGCTTCGAAAACCAGGGCGACCCGGCGCGGGTCGAGCAATTCACGCAGCAGACGCTCGATTTTCCGAACGACGAATTCGGCGGCGGAATTGTGTGGGACACACTGCAATTTCTCGCTCCGCCGCTGCTGCAGATGACCGTGGAACAGCTTTACCACGTGCTGAAGCCGGGCGCGTGCCTGCTCGCATTTTTTCATGCAGACGAAAAGCAGGAGTCGGTGCCCTTGTATTCGTACCGCATCGCCGATACAAAGACGGTGCTGCTTGCGCCGCGCGGGAAGCGCCGCAAGGCTCAGTTCTTCAACAACCGGAACATCGAGAAGCTGTTTTCGCAGTTCAGCTCGGTGAAGTTCTTTCTCACGCGCGACCACCTGCGCGAAGTCATCGTGAAGCGATAGCCCGCCGGGCGGCGTTCAGAAGGAAAACCGAACCTGAAGCTGGAACATGCGGGGCGGATCGATGTTGGCGAAGGCGGGAGCGGCAACGGTTGACGAACCCACAGCCACCAACTGGCCGAACGTCGGCGCGGGCGTGCCGGTGTCTCCGTAGACCGTCTGGCCGCGGCCGAGGTAGTTGCCGTGGTTGAACAGGTTGAAGCCTTCAATCCGCAGTAACAGGCTGGTTCGCTCGGAGGTTTTGATGCGGCTTTCGGCGAACATGCCGAAATCGTAGAGCGCGGTGCTGCGGAATGCCGATTTGCCGATCACAGTGCCGTTGATCACGGGGCGGTCGTTATTTGCGCCGTCGCCGTTGTTGTCGACGCCGGTGGTGGCGGTGAAGGGACGCGCGGAGGCGAGTTGGGTCAGAGTGCCGGCGGTGATGTTGAGCGGGAAGCGGTAGCTGGCCATGATCACCGCGCGATGGCGCTGGTCGAGCAGGCTGGGCCCGCGTTCGGTTTCACCGAGGCGAGCGATGTTGGGTTCGTTCGGATTGACGCCGTTGCCGTCGGGCTCGGTTGTATTGGTGGCCTTCGAGAGTGTGTAGCTGACGGCCGCGTAAAACCGCGAGTGGCCGCGATAGCTGAACTGGGTCTGGAGGCCATCGTAGCCGGCGAGGCCGAGGTTGGTCAGCACGTTCACCTGGCGCACGCCGCCGTTGACGGGAAGGATGGGGCGGGTGGCATTGGCGGCGGCGACGGTGCGCACCTGGCCGGGAGCGGTGCGGTCAAACGGAGCGGGCGCGTTGAGGTCGACGGTGCGGTCGATGCCGCCGACGTGCTGGTGAACATAGTCCGCCGCGGCGAAGAAGCCCTTGACCACTTCATATTCCGCGCCGATGGAGAGCACCTGGCTGCGCGGGTTCTCAAGCCGGTCGGGGTAAAACGGCAGTTTCGAAAAATCGAGGCCATATCGCGCGAATTGGGCCTGATAGAAAGCGCGCTGGCCGGGGCCGATGGTGATGTCGCGCGCGGGCAACTGCGAGGGCGCAAGCGTTTTCGGATCGAAGTTGAGCGGCAGGCACGCGCCCGTGAGGCAGGTGGGAAAACCGGTTTGTCCAGGGGCGGCGGTGTAGGTGGTGAGACCGTCCAGACCATTCACCAGGTAGCCGGCGACGGCGTTTGCGCGAATTTGCGTGTAGTACATGCCGTAGCCGCCGCGGATGGCGAGCCGCGCATTGCCGCCGGGATGCCAGCCGAATCCGATGCGTGGCGCGAAGTTCGCCTTGGCGCCGGTGAGCGTCTGGCGGTCGTAGCGGAGCCCGGCGTCGAGCGTGAGTCCGGGTCGAAGGCGAATGCTGTCCTGCACAAATCCCGTATAGAGCCACTGGCTCAATTCATAGCTGTTGATGCCGAAATCGATGGGCTGCGTGTACTGCTGGACATCGGCGAGTGTGAGTTGATCGAAGGGCGCCGTGGTGGTGGATTTGAAGGTGAACGTGCCGAGCACGGCCGTTCCGGGCTCGCTCCCGGTGCCGCCTGAAGTGTGGCGCATGAGGCTGGTGCCGAAGCGCAATTGATGGCGTCCGAGCGACCAGGAGAGGGTGTCGGCAAACTGCGCCTGCCGTCCGTAGAGGCTGGCAAGACGCGACTGGCCAATGGTGAAAGGCACGGCGCCGGCGCGCGTGTACGTGGTCGAAAGTGTTTTGGCCTCCCAGTCGGTGACCGGGTTGCCGTTCAGGTAGACGAATCGCGCTTCGTTCAACAGGCGCGGGTTGATGACGGTGGTGTGGTTGAGTTGGATTGTCCAGGAGCGGCGCGCGTAGAGGCGGGCGACGCTCGGGGCGTTGGTGGAGCCGACGGCATCCTGCGGATTGTCGTCGAAGAAGCGGTCGATGTTGGCGCGGAACATGAGCGTCTGGTTTGACGTCAGTTTGTGATCGAGACGCATGTCGGCGAGCGTTTGCCGGTAGTGCCCGGTGTAATCGAGGTGGCCATCGGAGGGGAGCAGGAAAGCAGGAAGCGTACTCGAAAGGAACGTTGTGCGGTCCTGGCGGGTGTAGTCGACGGCGGCGAAAAAGAACGTCCGGTCTTTGACCAGCGGACCGCCGAAGGAGCCCGAGTACTGCTTGAGCGAGTCTGGAATGTCGACGGGGCTGATGGATTGCAGGGTGGAGGGCGTCACGCAGCTGGCGACCGAGGGCGGACAGAATCCGCTGGTGGAGAAGGAATCGGACTGCATGTTGCCGGGCCGCGCCATGAACAGACCCTCGCCGTGGAAGAGATTGGCGCCGGATTTGGTGACGATGTTGAGAGCGGGTCCGGCGGTCCAACCATACTCGGCGGAGAAGGCGTTGGTGAGCGCGTTCATTTCCTGAACCGCTCCGAGTGGAACGGTGGCGATGGCGACCTGGCGTCCCCATGCCTCGTCGTTGTTGCCGCCGTCGAGCGTCACGGTGGTCTGGCGGCGTCCGCCCACGCCGGTGACGAAGTAGGTGGCGTTCACAAACAGGTCGCCGGTGCCTTTGGCCTGCCGGAAAGCGGCGTTGAGAAGCGGAAGAGTGGTGACTTTGCGGCCGAGAATGGGGGTTTCGGCGATGAGCGCGCTATCGAGGCGGCGGCCGATTTGCGGTTCGGCGCGAACGCCTTCCGTCGTTCCATACACGGTGATTTCGGCCGAGGTAGCGCCCACCGTCAATTTCACTCGCAGAGTCGCGGTTTCGCCGGCGCGCAGGGAAATGTCTTTCTGTTTTTCGTCGCCGAAGCCGGACTTCGAGACGGTGACGGTGTAGGTGCCGGTCAGCGGCAGTGCCGGGAAGGCTGCCGTGCCGTCAAGCGCGGAGACGGTTTCGCGCACCGCTCCGGTGCCGTCGTTCACCACCTTTACCGCAGCGTCCCTCACTTCCGCGCCGCTCTGGTCGGTGACGCTCACGATGAGGGAGGCGGTGTTCGGAGACTGGGCGAGCAGGCAGGCGAGCGATAAGAAAAAGGCGAAAAACAATCTACGGTAGGCCATGGAACTCATCATTTTAAAAGCGCGCCGATCGTACTACCAACGGTCGTAAATTGACGCAGTATTCTAGTACGCATGACGACGCGTATCGCGATTCTTCTGTGTGCTGCTTCAGCGCTCAGCGGACAGACTTTCAATGGACGTATCACGGGAATGATTCGAGATTCGAGCGGGGCTGTCATTCCTTCCGCGACGGTGGCGGTGAAGCAGGTGGAAACCAATGTCGTGCGGCGGGTCATGTCGGCTGGGAGCGGCGTTTACGACGTTCCGCTGTTGTTGCCGGGAACCTACGAAATTACGGTCGAAGCGGCGGGTTTGCAGCCGCAGGTGCGGCGCGACGTCAAACTGGAAGTAAACCAGACCGTGACGGCAGACTTCACGCTCAAGGTCTCGGACGTGGCGACGGCGGTGGACGTCACGGCAGATGTCCCGATGCTGCAGACCGAGACAAGCGGCGTGGGCACGACAATCGAGACGCGGACGGTAGAAAGTTTTCCGCTGATCGAGCGCGACGTCATGGGGCTGGTGCGCGCCATCCCGGGTGTGATCGCGGCGGGCGGTGTGGGGGGCGCGCGCGGCAGCCGCAACGTGTTCGATTCGAACTTCTCGGTGGGCGGCGGGCGTACGTCGATGAACGAGGTGCTGCTGGACGGGTCAGCGAACACGGTGGGCGACTTCAACGGCGTCGTCGTGGTTCCTCCCCAGGATTCGGTGCAGGAATTTCGCGTGGAAACCTCCACTTACTCGGCCGAGTTCGGACGGAGCGGGGGCGGGACGGTGAATATCGTTACCAAGGCAGGTACAAACGAGTATCACGGCAGCGCGTATTACTACCACCAGAACGACGCATTTAATGCCAATGCGTTTACGAATAACCGGTTCGGGATTCCGATTTCCGTCATCCGGCGTCATAACTACGGCTACAGCCTGGGTGGTCCGGTGATCGTGCCGAAGTTATATAACGGACATAACAAGACGTTTTTCTTTTCGACCTTCGAGGGGCGGCGCGATAAGACGCCGCTCGACTCGGTGTACAGTGTTCCGACGGCGGCCGAACGCGGCGGCGATTTCTCGAAAACCGTGAACCTGATCGGCGGCGTGCCGCAGTTGATCACGATTTACGATCCCTTCACCAGCAAGGTGGTGAACGGTGTCCGCAGCCGGGACCCGTTTCAAGGCAACGTGATTCCAGCCAGCCGGCTGAATCCGATTGCCGTCGCGGCGGAGAGCTACTATCCGAACCCGAACCGCACAGGCAGCTCAATTACAGGCCGCCAGAACTACAATTTTCACGACTCGCTGAACTACAGCCGGGATAACATCAGCGCGCGCGTGGATCAATACCTGTCCGATAAACATCGATTGTTTGTGCGGTTCAACTTACAGGAAAATCTGGAGCTGAGTCCTACGGTGGTGGTGCAGTTCCGGTCGACTAATTCTACGTGGGACCACTTCAAAAACTACGCGCTCGACGACACTTATCAGATTACGCAACGTTTGAATAACGTCTTCCGCTACAGTTATACGCGATTCCGCGCCAACCTGATCTCGAATACGCTCGGATTTGACCCGACGACGCTCGGGCTGCCATCCTACTTCCGGGACTCGGCGAACATACTGTTCTTTCCGAATTTCTCACTCAGCAGTCCTTTCCCGGACTTGGGCGGCACTGCATATAATAATCAGCCTCGCGATACGCAGGGCGTGCAGGACAACATCGTATATATCCGGGGCCGCCAGAACATCAAGGTGGGCGGGGAATACCGGCTATATCGTTTTTATCCCTTCCAGGTGTTCAACCCGACCGGCGGATTCAGTTTCAGCCCGTCGTTCACGCAGAACGATCAGCTCGCGGGCGGGTCTACCACCCAGGGCTTCGGCTACGCGAGTTTTCTGCTCGGCACGGGGAACTTCAACTTTGAGCACGTCGAGCCGCTCACGGGTTTTCACCACTACATGGGCGGGTACATTCAGGACGATTGGAAGATCGCTTCGAAGCTCACGTTGAATCTCGGCTTGCGATGGGAGACCGAGACGGGAACCGCGGAGTCGCATGACCGGATCAGTTACTTTGATCCGAATGCCACGAACCCGGCGGGCGGCAAGGGCGCGATGGTGTTTCCTGGGAGCGGCAACCCGCGCACGATGCGGGTGACCAACTGGTTGAACTTCGGACCGCGCATCGGCTTCGCCTACCGTCCGTTCGACAAATGGGTGGTGCGCGGCGGATACGGCGTATACTTTCTGCCCATCGGCCTCGAGCCGACACTCACCACCACGCCCTTTAACTACACGCTCACCGCCGACGTGCTGAATCCTGACTACACGCCGAAAGCAACGCTCAGCAATCCGTTTCCGAATGGATTGCCGAAGCCGGGTTCCGCGAATCCGTTGAGCGACGGATCGTACCGGCTGGGTTCGAATGTGAACCTGGTGATGCGCGACCAACCCGCCGAGTATGTGCAGCAGTGGAACTTCGCCATGGAACGCCAACTGGCGCGCACCACGGTTATGAGCATCACCTACAACGGAAGCCGCGGGGTTCACCTTCCGATCCCCTCGCTCGAGTTGAACCAGATCGACCCGAAAAACCTGGCGAGCGGCGGAGCGTACCTGACCGAACTGGTCCCCAACCCCTACGCCGGGCGCATCTCGAGCGGACTGCTGGCGCGCGCGACGATTCCACGCGAACAGTTGCTGAAGCCGTTCCCGACGTTTGCGGCGGCTTCGACCGCGGATGCGTTTGGCGGTTCGTTGAACTATCTGCGCCCTCCGGTCGGCGATTCGATTTACCACGCCATGACCGTAAAGTTCGAGCGCCGGTTCACGTGCGGCTTGAGCGTCACCGCGCACTACACGTGGTCGAAACTTCTCGACACCGGGGGCGTGGGCAATGGCAACGCGTTCAACGATCCGTCCGCGCTGCGGGATATTTACAACGTACGGCTTGAACGGTCGCTGGGCTCGTTCGACGTTCCGCACCGCATCATCGCGACCTGGGCGCTCGACCTGCCGTTCGGCCGCAATCAGATGTTCGGCAAGTCGTTGTTCAAAGGCCCGCGCTGGATGGATCGCGCTCTGAGCGGCTGGCAATTGCTCGGCTTCCACACGTTGCAGAGTTCGCGCCCGGTGAACATCGGCGGTCCGGACCTGTCCCGGATTGCGGGCGCGTCTCCAAGCCGCGCGAGCGTCGTTTCCGGCGTGAAAGCTAAATACGACTACGATGTCTCGGTAGCCAATGCGCGCAACTACAATCCGCTGTGCGGATGTACTCCGCCGTGGTTCGACCCGACCGCGTTTTCCACCACGCCGCAGTTTGTGATTCCGAACGGACCGCGCTTTCTGCCGGATGTGCGAGGCGGATTCACGCGGAGTTGGGATCTTACGGTGATCAAGAAGACGCGCCTGCGCGAGCGGTACGACTTCTCGGTCGAGGGCCGCTTCTATAATCTGCTGAACCAGGTGACCTTCGCGGGGCCAAGCGTGATCACGGTGAACTCAGCGAATTTCGGATCGGCCGGCGGCGTATCGAGCGATCCGCGGCGCGTTGAGGTGGGCGGGCGCCTGAGTTTCTAGGCCCGGCGGATACAATAGGCGCTAATGCCAGAGACACAGTACCGAAAGCGGCGCGCTCACCGCATCGAGAACGAACTTGTCGCGGTAACGGTGACCGTGGAAGGCGGGCACATCGCGGAGATCGTGCACAAGGAGACGGGCGTGAATCCCTTGTGGTCGCCGCCGTGGGACAGCATCGAGCCCTCGGCATACAACCGCGATCAACATCCTGAGTACGGGGCGGACGCGGAGAGCCGGTTGCTCGCCGGCATCCTCGGGCACAATCTGTGTCTCGACCTGTTTGGCCCGCCTTCGCCGGAAGAAGCGGCAGCCGGAGTGACGGTTCACGGAGAGGCCTCGGTGGCCGCCTACGAGGTCGAATCAACCGAGTCGACGCTGACGGCGCGGTGCCGGATGCCGGTGGCGCAACTGGCGTTTGAGCGGACCATCCGCCTGAAGCCGAACGACGTTTTTGTGAATATCGAGGAGACGGTCGAGAACCTGTCGGCTCTCGACCGGCCGATCGCGTGGACGCAGCACGTCACGCTCGGGCCTCCCTTTCTCGAGAAGGGCAAAACGCTGTTTCGGGTGCCCGCGACAAAGTCCCGCACGCTTGAAGGGCGCGATTTCGATTGGCCGATGCTGCCGTCCGCCGATGCGCCGCGCGAGGATCTGCAGATTTTTACGAACGCGGAACGGTCCGGCAAATTCACGACGCATTTGCTTGACCGGACGCACGATCAGGCGTTCTTTCTGGCATGGTCGCCGTCCACCAAGGTGCTGCTCGGATATCAATGGCGGCGGTCGGATTTTCCCTGGATCGGCATATGGGAGGAGAACTACAGCCGCACGAATCCGCCGTGGAACGGGCGGACGCTTACCCGTGGGATGGAGTTTGGAGCCTCGCCCATACCCGAGCCGCGGCGGCAGATGGTGGACCGGCACACGCTCTTCGGAGAGCGCACGTACCGGTGGGTTCCGGCGAGGTCGCGGGTGACGGTGAACTACAAGGCATTCATCCGCACGGCTGAATCAATCTGATATATTGAGGCCGGACCCTGGTCCGGTCACAATGCGCCTTGCTGCCGCATGTTCGTTTGCTGTCCTGTTTGCCGCGCTGCCGGCATACGCGAGCCTGACGGTGATGCTCACCGTCGAACAGGATGCACCCGGCGAAACGCTGGGCGAGTTGAATCACGAACTCGTCCGCCTGCTGGCTCCGGCGGGAGTGCAGCTCGACCTGCGGATCAACCGCGACGCCGCGCCCGGCGAAGCCTTCGACAACCTGGTGATGGTGACGATCAAAGGGCAATGCGCGGTGGCTCAGGATCCGATGCTGATTGACGAACGCGGGCCGGCGCCGCTGGCCTACACCCGGACCGACGGCTCCTCGATTTTGCCCTACGCCGTGATCTCGTGCGACTCGGTAAAGCGCGCGGTGAACGGCGCGCTCTGGGGCGGGCAACACGGACAGCGCGATTCCCTGCTCGGGCGGGCGCTCGCGCGTGTGGTGGCGCACGAATTGTTCCACATCCTCGAAAAGACACCGGGACACAGCAAGTCGGGCGTCTTCCGCGAGAAACTGACCGGATCGCAACTCATCTCGGGCGCGTTCGATTTCGCGCCCGCCGATCTTCGGAAATTGCGGCTTTCCGCGGCGCCCTAGCGGCCGAACTCCACACGCCGGGCCAATTTGACGCAGGGGTTGGCGAGCAGTTCGTTCAAGGCGGCTTCGGGCACTTCGCCATCGCTTTCAATGACGGCAATCGCTTCTCCGCCGCTCCCCTTGCGTCCCAACGAAAAATTCGCGATGTTGACGCCGTGTTTGCCCATAACGCCGCCGACAAATCCGATCACGCCGGGCACGTCCTCGTTGCGGAGGTATGTGATGTGGCCTTCCATATGGGCTTCGCAGTAGATGCCGTCCACCTGAATCAGTCGCGGCTTGTCGAGCACCACGCTGCCCTCGACTGTGGTTTGACCGTCGGCGGTGGTCAGTTCGATGCGAATCGTGTCGACGTGACCGCGCGACTCGCGCTGCTCGCCGACGTCGAGTCCGCGGTCGGCGGCAATTTGCATGGAGTTGACGACGTTGGGACGAACACGGGCTGAACGGCTGAGGACTCCGGCAACGCCGGCGTTGCGGAGGATGGCCGTGTTCAGGTCGGCAATGCGGCCCGAGTAGACGATGCGGACGCTTGAGGGATTGCCGGAGGCGATGTGCGCCGCGACCACGCCAAGCCGTTCGGCGAGTTCGATGTAGGGGCTGATGGCCTTGTACTGTTCGGCGCTGGTGGGCGGCATGTTGACCGCATTCAGCGCGACGCCGTTCTTCAGGTATTCCATCAGTTGCTCGGCGATGCGCACGCCGACGATTTCCTGAGCCTCCTCGGTGGAGCCGCCGATGTGCGGAGTGGCGATGACGCTGTCGAGCGCGAGCAAGGGTTCGCCGGCGGCGGGAGGCTCAACCTGGAAGACGTCGATGGCCGCACCCGCTACCTTGCCCGACTGAACTGCCGCGGTGAGAGCTTCCGCGTCGATCAGTTCGCCGCGCGCGCAGTTGACGATGCGGACTCCAGGTTTCATCCGGGCGAACGCGTCGTGGTTGAGCATATGAATGGTTTCGCTGGTGAGCGCCACATGGAGGGTCACGTAGTCGCTTTCGGCGTAGAGCGCGGGCAGGTCGACTAACTGAATGCCGAGGTCGGCGGCGGTCTGGGCGTTGACGTAAGGATCGTAAGCGACGATCTTCATTTCGAAAGGAAGCGCGCGCCGGGCTACTTCACGGCCGATGCTGCCGAGCCCGACGATTCCGATCGTTTTGCCGCGAAGTTCGTGGCCTAGGAACTTTTTCTTCTCCCATTTACCGCTCTTGGTGGAGGCGCTGGCCTGCGGAATAGAGCGGGCCATGGCGAGCATCAGGGCGAGAGTGTGCTCAGCGACAGAGACGGCGTTGCCGCCGGGCGTATTCATCACGAGCACGCCGGCTTCGGTGGCGGCGGCGAGGTCGACGTTGTCCACGCCCACTCCTGCGCGTCCGATGACGCGGAGTTTGGGCGCTTTGGCGATCACTTCACGGGTGACCTTGGCCGCGCTTCGAACCAGCATGGCCTCGGCCTCGGGAAGGTGCTGGTGGAAATCTTTCGCATTCGAGATGATGACGTTCCAGCCGGGCTGGGCCTGGAGTTGAGCGATTCCCGCCGCGGAAATCGCGTCGGCTACGAGGATATTCATAATTGTCTGGATTGTATTCGAAATCGGCGGCCGCTAACAGGCCTCCGTCAAACCGATAGAATAACAGAGCAATGGCACTGCTCGACCGGATTCAAAAAGACATGGTGGACGCCATGAAGGCCAAAGACGAGGCAAAACTGTCGACGCTTCGGATGATGAAAGCCGCCATGATGAAGTACAAAGTGGACACCATGAAGGAGGTGGACGAGGGCGCCGAACTCCAGATCATGGGGACGCTGATCAAGCAGCGGCACGAATCGGCCGACATGTTCCGCAAGGGCGGACGCGCGGAGATGGCGGAGAAAGAGGAAGCCGAAATTCGCCAGATTGAGTCGTATCTTCCGGCGGCGCCGACCGAGGCGGAGATTGCGGCTGCCATAGAGGGAGCGATGGCCGAGACCGGCGTGACCTCGCTCAAGCAGATGGGCGTGGTGATGAAAGTGGCGCAGGCCAGGTTGGCCGGGAAACGCGTGGATGGAAAAGCCCTCAGCGAGCAAGTGCGCTCCCGTTTGAGTTGATGTTCTCGAGACGCGGATTTCTAGGATGGCTTGTGGCCGCGAAACGGCCGAAGCTGGCATTCGTCCGCGAGGTGCAGGGCGGGATTATGTTCCGCCGCGCGTATGCCGCCAGCCCGGACGACGGTCTCACGCCGATGCTGACCGGAATGTTCCCCCACGCGGGAGATTCGCCGGCGTTGACCAAAGCCTTCGAGGTTGTGGACAGCGTTGACGAGCAGACCATCGTGGTAGCGGGTGGCGAGCCGGCGGGCGGCGGTTGGGACGAGCGGTCGCTGCATGTGCCGCTGACGATTCGCGTGCCCGGGATGAAGCCGGCTGCCGTGACCAGCGATGCGCTGATTTCGGCGGTGGACGTTCTGCCGACCGTCATGTCGATGGCGGGACTGACCATCCCCGAAGGCATTCACGGCCGGGTGGTTGCCCTCTCCGCGCCTCCGGCGGCGGTGTTTGCTGAAGGTTCGCTCCGGCAACCGACGGAATGGCGCATGGTGGTGCGCGGTTTTGACAAACTCGTGACCACCGCCCGGCTGGAACCGCTGTCGCTGTTCAACCTCGCCGAGGATCCCGGCGAGCAGAACAACCTGGCTCGCGAACCGGGTCACCGGTTGCGGATTGATGAATTGCGCGCCCTGTTGTTCGACTGGCGAAAACGGACGAGCGACGGCGTGGACCCGAGCGGATTGAAGCGGCGCCGCAGATAAGCGGGCTCACTCGCGAAGCATTATAGACTGTTGTTTCGCCATGAAAAATCCAATCAGGGTCGCGCTGGCCGGATTCGGCCGCATGGGCGCTATTCACGCGCTGCACGTTCACGAACTCGCCGCCGAAGGGCGCTGCCGGATTACGGCGCTGGTGGACCACGATACGGGGCGCGCGCGGGCATTCGCCTCCGAATATGGACACAGCGACGCTCCTGTCTTCGCGTCGATTGCGGAACTGGCGGCATCGGGCGCCGCGGACGCAACAGTCGTGGTGACGCCGACGCATTTTCATCGCGAACACGCGGCGACGCTGATTCGCGCCGGTCACCGCGTTTTTCTCGAAAAGCCGCTCACCGGAACGTTGGATGGGGACCGGGAGTTTGCCGCTGAACTTGACCGCGACTATCCGCACGCGCTGATGCTCGCCTTCCAGCGCCGGTTCGACCCGCCGCTGCGCTACGCAAAGGAACTGGTGGACAAAGGCGTAATCGGGCGGGTGTTCAAGGTGTTTTCGGCGCTCGAGGATTCGTCGCCCGCGCCCGACGGTTACACGAGCGGCGGCATCCTGCCCGATATGGCCGTTCACAACGTGGACGAAGTGCTGTGGTTTGCCGGGCGCATGCCGACGGCAGCCGCGGTAATCGGGTCGCGCATCCATGGCTCGAAGCTGACCACGGCTGTTGAAGACTTTGACGACGCCTTTCTCTATCTATGGTTCGGCGAAGATATGGCGGCACAGGTTCAGGTGAGCCGGAATCACGTATCCGGTTACAGGGTGGAATCGATCCTGTTCGGCGAGGAAGGGCAGATCCACATCGGGCATTTTGACCAGCGGTTTTTCGATATCAAACTCGAAGTTTACGGGAAGCGTGGGCGCCGGGAGCCGATCGAAATCCGCAATTTCCAGATGCGCGACTACGGCAAGCCGCTGGCTGAGTTCATCGACCGGTTCGGCCCTGCTTATAAGGCCGAAGTGGCGGCATTTCTCGAGTGTTGTGCGACGGGCGCGCCGTTCCCGATCACGCACCGGGACGGGTTGCAGGCTCAGCAGGCCATTTCAATGGGGATGGCCAACATTATCCGTCCTGCCGCGAGCGGTGCGAGTCTGTAACATCGAAGCAGCGATACATCCAGCTTACGAGGGCGTCTAACCAGCGGGCGAAACGGCCCTAGAATGGGAATTGTGAACATCGAAAGCCAGTTGCAGCAAGCCGTGGCGCGTCTCGACCTTGTGCGCGCCGAGATCGGCAAGGTCATTGTCGGGCAGCAGGATGTTGTTGACGGAGTGCTGATCTGCCTTCTGGCGGGCGGGCACGTGCTGCTCGAAGGCGTGCCGGGTTTGGGGAAGACCACGCTTTTGCGGACGCTCGGGCGCGTTCTGCATTTGAAATATTCGCGCATTCAGTTCACGCCGGACCTGATGCCTGCCGACATCGTGGGCAGCATGGTGATGGAGAACGACGAAAGGGGCGCAAAGGCGCTCGCCTTTCAGCCGGGTCCGATTTTCGCCAATCTGGTGCTGGCGGATGAAATCAACCGAGCCACTCCCAAGACGCAATCGGCGCTGCTCGAAGCGATGCAGGAGCGCACGGTGACCAGCGGCACCACCACTCACGAACTGGAGTCGCCGTTTCTGGTGATGGCGACTCAGAACCCGATCGAGATGGAAGGCACCTATCCGCTGCCGGAGGCTCAACTCGACCGTTTTCTGATGAAGATTCTGGTGGAGTATCCCTCGCGAGCCGACTTGAACACCATCGTGGAGCGCACCATCGCGCGCGAGGAAGTGCAACTGAACCCCGTGATCGGGCGGCCCGAGATTCTCGAACTTCGCAAAGTGTGCCGCGAGGTGCTGGTGGCGCCGCACGTGCAGGATTACGCGATCGAGGTCGTTATGTCGACGCAGCCCGGCACGGACCATGCGCACGACATCGCCAACAAATACGTCCGCTACGGCAGTTCGCCGCGCGGCGCTCAGGCGCTGGTCGAATGCGGGCGCGTGCTGGCGCTGATGCGCGGGCGCCTGCACCTTTCCACTGAAGATATTCGCAAGGTAGCGCCGGGAGTCCTTCGGCATCGCATCATTTTGAATTTCGACGCTCACGCCGACGGCGAAACGCCCGAAACCGTGCTGCGCCGCATTCTGGACAGCGTGCAGGCGGCGGTGGCGCGCTAAGGGAATCTAAACGTGAACCCGGCGCGCACGGCCAATCCGCCGCTCCTCGAGCGCGAGCTTCTCGAAAAGCTCGAGCGGCTGACTGTGCGCTGGCGCAAGTCGTTTGCCGGCCTGGTGGGCGGGCACAACCTGTCGCGCTTCGCCGGTCCGGGGCAGGAGTTCCTCGACCACCGGCATTTTCATCAGGGCGACGATCTGCGCGCAGTGAACTGGCGTGCCTACATGCGCCTGGAAAAGCTGTTCCTGAAGATGTTTCAGGTGGAGCCCCGGGTTCCGGTGCGGCTGCTCATCGACACGAGCGCGAGCATGACGACCGGCAGCAGCCAGAAGCTGCAGTACGCGCGCCGTCTCGCCGCGGCGCTGTGCTACATCGGGCTGGTGCGATTGGATACGATCTGCCTGCAGCCGTTCAGCGAGCAACTGCACGACTCTTTTCTCTGCGGCGGCGGGCGGCACCGGTTTGTGCCGGCCATGAATTTTCTGAGTTCGATGGAGCTGCGGGGGCGCTCGAACTTTCTGGCCGTTACCCGGCAGTTCATCGGCAAGTATCCGCAGCGCGGACTGCTGATCGTCATTTCGGATTTCCTGGACGACGGCGACTGTCCCAAGGCGCTCGAGTACCTGGCCGATTTCGGGCACGAACTGCTGCTCATTCATCTCTGGGCCGACGAAGATCGCACTCCGCCGTGGGATGGCGAACTCGACCTTGAAGACGCCGAGACCGGCGCTTCACTCCAGCTCACGTTTGACGACAAGGCTCGCGAGCGCTATATGTCCGCGTTCGACGAATATGCGGGCTCAATCGAAAAGGCTGCGCTGCGCAACGGTGGACGTTACGCCGGACTGTCCACTTCGATGAGTCTCGAAGAGGCGATCTTCGGTCCCATCATCCAGACCAGGGCGGTGCAGTAGCATGTCGTTCGTCAACCTGAGCGTGGGGGAGTTGATGGCGCTGTTCGGCGCTGTGTCGGCCATCGTGGTCACCCTGTATCTGCTCGACCGCTCACGGCGCAAGCAGGTGGTTTCGACGCTCCGTTTCTGGAGCCACTCGGAAACCAACACGGAGTTGCGGCAGCGGAAGCGAATCCAACAGCCCTGGTCGCTGTTGCTTCAGCTGGTCAGCCTGGCTTTGCTGCTGCTGGCCATCGCGCAGTGGCAATGGGGGAGCCTCGAGCGAAACAGCCATGATCACGTCCTGATACTCGACACTTCGGCGTGGATGTCGGCGCGCTCGGGAAAAGCGACGCTGATGGATGATGCGCGGCTGGCGGCGCTCGCCTACCTGCGTACGGTGCCGGGGACAGACCGGGTGCTGTTGCTGCGCGCCGACGGGCTTGCCACTCCCGCCACGGTGATGGGGTCGAATCGCGCGGCGCTCGAGCGTGCGGTTCGAGACTCGCGGCCATCGGCTTCAGCGCTCAACCTCGACCAGGCTTTCGAAGTCGCGAAGCGGGCTCAAAGGCAGGGCCGCAAGGCGGGCGAGATCGTCTATGTGGGGCCGGGGCGAGTGGCGAGCGAGACGGTAGATGCCCCCCCGCACAATCTGCGCGTGCTGGCGGTGAAAGGACCCGCGGAGAATTGCGGAATCCGGAGAATGGGGCTGAGGCGTTCGGAAACCGGGGATGAGTGGGAGCTGTTCGTGTCCGCCCGCAACTACGGCCGTTCCGAGCAGGTTGCGATGCTGGCGGTGCAATTCGGCGGGGCGCCGCTCGGCAGCCGCACGCTGACGCTCAAGCCCAACTCGGAGCAGGAGAGTACGTTCCGGCTGCGGACGAAAGCCGCAGGACTCGTCGAGGCGCGGTTGCTCCACAACGACGCGTTTCCTGACGACAACCGCGCGGTGCTGGAGGTTCCTTCGCAGAATCCGCTGCGGGTAGTGGTGTACAGCGTGGAACCGGAGGTTCTGCGGCCGGTGCTCGCGGCAAATCCGCGCGTTGTGACGCAGTTTCGGAATCCGGCGGCATACGCCGAAACAGCCGACGCCGACGTGGTGGTATTCGATCGTTTTGCGCCGGCGCGCGCGCCCAAGCAGCCTTCCATTTGGATTGAGCCTCCCGCGTCGCAGGCGCCGGTCAAGGTTAGGAACGTCGTGAGCGGCGCGAAGCTCGCGCGCTGGAATACCGATCACGAAATGGGAGCGGGGCTGCACACCAAGGATGTGGTTCTCGAAAGCGCGCAGCTGTTTTCGCCGGCCGAGGGCGATTCGGTCATCGCGGAGTGCGAACAGGGTGCGTTGATTGTGGCGCGCCCGCAGCCGAAGTCGATTGTGCTGGGATTCAATCCGGCGAGATCGTCGATGAAGTACGAACTGGCCACTCCGCTTCTGTTTGCGAATGCATTGCGGTGGGTCCGCCCGGAATTGTTCCTACGGTGGGAGTTGAACAGCGGGACGGTGGGAACGGTGGAAACCGAACTCGGCAAGCACATTCAGCCGGCATCGGTACGCGTCATCAGCGAGAACGGGAAGCCCGCGCCCTATACGTTCGCGAACGGGCATCTGCGGTTCTTTGCGGGGCTGCCTGGAAATGTGCGGATCCAGACCGGCGACCGCGAAATTGTGTACTCGCTGACGCTGCCTGAAGCGGGACTCGCCGAATGGAAGATTCCGGACGCCGTCCGGCGGGGGCTGCCGCGGGTGCGCGGAGTGGAATCGCCGGTGCGTGACTTGTGGCAGTGGCTGGCTGCGCTCGGCGCGATCGGACTGCTGGCGGAATGGCTGCTGTATGGAAGGGGGCGGCGTACGGTCCGCCTGGCGAAGGCAGCCGCGCGCAATCCGCAGCGCATTCCACAAAGGAGGGCGTCATGACGGCGGCCCGCCCGTGGGTGCTCGCGCTGCTCCTGCTGCCGCTCGCCTGGTTCTGGTGGGAGAGCCGGAAGACCAGCCGCACGTTGGCGCTGCTGCTCAAGGTTGCGGCGCTCGCGCTGGTGATTCTCGCGCTGGCCGAGCCGCAAATGACGATTTCAGAAAGCAAGATGGCCGTGGCTCTGCTGGTGGACACTTCCGCGAGCGTGAGCGCGCAGGACCTGGCGCGCGCCGGCGAATTCGTCACGGCCGCCGATCACGCCCGCGGACGCAATGTGACGCGGGTGATTCCGTTTGCCCGGAGCACCACTCTGAAGGCCGGCGATGAACATCCGAAGAATTGGGAATTTCGAACTGCCGCGGCGGATTTGGGCCGGGCCACCGATCTCGAAGCGGGCTTGCGCGAAGCGTTCGCCGCGCTGCCCGAAGGGCTGGTCCGGCGAATCGTCCTGCTGAGCGACGGCAAGGAGAACAAGGGCAGCATCGTGCGCGCGGCCTGGCAGGCGCAGCAGCTCGGGATTCCGGTGGACACGCTCGCACTCGCCGGGCGGCCTCAATCCGCGCTGCACCTCGAGGCGGTTTCGATTCCCGCCATTACCTTCACCGGTGAGAAGTTTCCGATCGATCTCGATGTGAGTTCGCCCCGCGCGGCTGAAGGCACAATTGAGATTCAGGCCGACGGCAAGAGCCTGGGGCAAACTCCGGTAACCCTTCAGGCGGGACGCAACCAGATTCGCGCGCACGCCAACCTCACCGTGGCCGGAGCGGTGGACTTTGCGCTGGTGATTGCGTCGCCCGGGCTCGGGCAGGTGAATTTCAATCAGGCCCTCACGCTGCGCAAACCGCGCCTGCTTTATGTTTCCGACGACCCGGCGGGCACGGAGGCGAACCTGGCTCAGTCGCTCGCAGCCGCGCAATACGACATCACGCGCGTGAACGATTTCGGAAAGGAAAAACTGAGCGACTATCAGACGCTCGTGTTGAATAACTGGAACCTGGAGAGCGTTCCACCGGCGCGCAAGGACGAAATTGAGAAATTCGTGAAACAGGGCGGCGGGCTCCTGGTGATCGGCGGCGAGCGCATCATCTATCCGGAAGGCAAGAAAGTGGAGGATGCACTCGACCGGGCGTTGCCGGCCAAGGTCGCGCCCCCGCGATCGCCGGAAGGCACCGTTGTGGTGCTGATCATCGACAAGTCGTCCTCCATGGAAGGCCGAAAGATCGAACTCGCCCGGCAGGCTTCCATCAACGTGATCGAAAACCTGCGTCCCATCGACTCGGTGGGCGTGCTGATCTTCGACAATTCATTTCAATGGGCGGTGCCCATTCGCCGGGCGGAAGACAAGACGCTCATCAAGCGCCTGGTTGCCGGAATTACTCCCGACGGCGGCACTCAAATCGCCCCGGCTTTGAGTGAGGCGTTCCGCAAGATCAATGCCGCGCAAGGCACGTTCAAGCATATTGTGCTGCTCACCGACGGTATCTCAGAAGAGGGCGATTCGCTCGAGTTGTCGCGAGAGGCTGCGGCCCGCAAGGTCACCATTTCGACGGTGGGTCTGGGGCAGGACGTGAATCGAGCCTATCTAGAAAAGGTGGCGGCGCTGGCGCTCGGCAAATCGTATTTTCTGAACGAGCCCACCGGTCTCGAGCAAATCCTGTTGAAGGACGTGCTGGAGCACACCGGTTCCACCGCCGTCGAAAAACTGTTGAAGCCGGAAGTTGTAAAAAAGGCTGAGATCCTCGACGGCGTGGGCATGGAATCCGCGCCTGCTTTGAAAGGCTATGTGCGATTCGAAGCCAAGCCGACCGCCGAAACCATACTGACGGTGGACCGGAGCGATCCGCTGCTATCGCGCTGGCAGTACGGATTAGGCCGTGCCGCTGTGTTTGCTTCCGACGCGAAAAGCCGCTGGGCGGCGAATTGGGTGAGTTGGACCGGGTTCGACCGGTTCTGGATCAACGTATTCCGCGATCTTCTGCCGCACACCGAACAGGGCCTGGCGCGCGCCGACTATGACGGCGCGAATGGAGAACTGGTGGTGGACTATCGGATGAATCCCGGCGTCGACGAACCGGCGAACATCCCGGCCATTTACGTGATGGGTCCGGCGGGGTTCCAACGCCCGCTGGCCGTGACCAAGGTGGCACAGGGCGCGTGGCGTGGCCGCGTCAAGGTCGGTTCCGAACAGGGGCTGTTCCGTGTGCGTCCGTTAGTCGAATCGAAGTTGTTTCCGGAGGTCGGCTTTTACCGGCCCGAAGAGGAATTGACGGATTACGGATCGAACGAATTCCTGCTGCGGAAACTGGCCGAGTATACGGGCGGCCGGTTCAATCCGAGGCCGGCGGAGATTTTTGACGCGGGCGGGCGGAGCATCGCGTCGACGCTTCGCCTGTGGCCGGGGCTGTTGGGCGCGGCCGTCCTGCTGAACGTAATCGAACTGGTGCTGCGAAAGTGGCCCGGGATCTTCCAGCGCTGACCATGCCGAAAAAGCCGCAGACTTTCGATCAATCCAAGGGAGTGCGCAAGCTGGCGCGCGAGCGCGTCGGCGCCGTGCCGCCGTCGCGGCCCATCGAGCCGAAGGACAAGCGCAAAAAGCCGAAGCACAAGAAGCTCGACGGCGACGCGGATTGAGCGGCTAATTCCTGCCGCGCACGGCGTCCACACGGGCCTTGACGGTCCGGCGGTCGATGCCGAGCCGCCGCGCCGTCTCTTCGTAGCTGCCCGCCTGCGCGTAGACGTGAGCGCAGTAGCGCGACATTAAATCATCCGCCGTCAGGCTGCCTGAACGTGTCTGTTCGATCCAATCGCCGGCGGGGTCCGCTGGAGCCCGAGCCGGGCGATAGTCGCGGCGAATGAGGACGTTCTTCACCAGTTGCTCGAGTTCGCGGTAGTTGCCGGGCCAGGCGTAACCGGGCTCCAGGTTTCGCGCGATCCACTCCGTCGCTTCCTCTGCCAGCGCGCCGGACTCCGGACCCGCCACTCGCCGCGCCATATAGACGACGAGTTCGTGCAGCGTTCCCGGCGACGCGGACAGTTGTTCGGCGAGCGAGGGCGTTACGATCTGGTCCGAGCACAAGCGGTAATAAAGATCCTCACGGAAGCGCCCGGCGCGGATATCGCGCGCGAGATCACGATTGGTGGCGGCGATGAGCTTGCCGCGGAATTCATAGCCTTGCGTTTCGCCGACGGGATGAAAGGTGCGGGTTTCGATCACACGCAGAAGTTTCACCTGAATGGCCGGGTCGAGGTCGCCGAGTTCGTCGAGAAACACGCTGCCGAGCGGCGGACAGGTTTCGAGCCATCCCTTGCGGTCGCCTACGGCGCCGGTGAAGGCGCCCCGCCGGTGCCCGAACAATTCGCTTTCCACCAGCGCCGGGGAAAGCGCGGAGATGTTGATGGGGAAAAACAGCACGCTGTCGTCGTCGGCGAACGTCATGCGGCGGTCGTCGAACGGCACGTATCGCGACTGTCCGATGGCGCGCGCGACCAGTTCCTTGCCGCTCCCCGAGGGGCCGGTGATGAGCGTGGCGAACTCGCCCATGCGCTCAAACAGCGTGCGGCGGTAGCGCCGGATGTCGTGCGTGAAGATGGACTGCCACACCGCCGCCCGCAGCCGCGCCGCCGGCATCGAGTTGCCGATGATGGCGCGGAAGGTCTGCTCAAAGGCCCGTTGGATTTGGCGAAAACAGGCGAAGGTATGGCGGGGTTCGTGGCGCGAGGGGAAGTCGATGCCGGGAATATCGAAGAAGCCGCGCCAGTCCTCGAGGAACTCGTGGTAAAAGCGCCAGCGTCCTGAAGCGGAGCGCGCTCCCGTGCCGAATGCGGCGCTGAAGAAGCGTGGATAATAGCGCTGGTAGAGAAGATGGAGAACGGCGTCTTCGTACAGCGCGAGTTCGGCGGGAGTGGCGCGGGCTCCGCCGCGGAGCGTATCGCGCAGCTTTGCGGCAAGCGGTTCGAGCCGCTCGGCGATTCGCCAGACATTAGCCCGCGGACGCTCCGGCTCGTCGACCGGCATGCTCCAGACCTCTTCGCCCTCACGGTATTCCGAGCCGAGGGCGGCGCGCTCGTAGTCCGCACGCTCGGGCAAAAAAGGGTTACAGTATGCTAACCGGGAGACCGGCTCGAGGAAATGACGATCGCGGGCGGAAAGCAGGGCCATGTACATGGAGTGTACAGCAGCCATGCACCGGATGTACGGCCAACGTTTTCGAGTATTTTGCAAAGCTTTGATTCTAAGGCGTTTGGCTTCGGGCCGCCTCGTGCTCTACCGATAGCATCATGAACCAAGACCCCAAATCGACGCTCGCTGCTCACGGCGGATTCGGTCCGTTGCTGCGGCTGCGTGGCTTCCAGTGTTTTCTGTGGACGCAGTTTCTGGGCGCGTTTAACGACAACATTTACAAGATGGCGGTGCAGATGCGCGCCGTGCACGTGGCTGCGTCGAGCGAGTCGTCGAGCTATTATCTGGCGCTTGCCGGCGCCGTATTCGTCATTCCGTTCCTGCTGTTCTCGGGCTATTCGGGGCACCTCGCCGACGTCGTGAGCAAGCGCCGCGTTCTCATCGGCGTCAAAATTTTTGAGATCGGAGTGATGCTGCTCGGCGTTGCGGCGTTCTTTACCACGTCGATCACGCTGATGCTGGCGGTGCTGTTTCTCATGGCGCTGCATTCCACCATCTTCAGCCCGGCCAAATACGGAATCGTTCCCGAGATGCTTCCGGACACGGAGTTATCCCGCGCCAACGCTCTGCTCGAAATGAGCACCTTCGTCGCGATTGTGATGGGGACGGCCATTGGAGGAGCGTTGTACGCGAAGTGGAGCGCAACCCCGTGGTATCTGGGCATTGTGATGACCGGTGTTGCCGTGGCCGGTTTTCTGACCAGCCTTGGAATCACCAAGGTCCCGCCGTCTGGTTCCACACAGAAGTTCCAGTGGAACCCGCTCACGGAAGTCATCACCGGCACCCGGCATCTTTTGGCCGACCGCCCGCAATGGCTCACGGTGGTCGCGATCTCCTACTTCTGGTTTCTGGGCGCGCTGTTCCAGATGGACCTGCTGCTGTTCGGCAGTGAAGTGCTCAAGGTGGACGACTACCGGATCAGCCTGATGGTTACCGGGCTGGCCGTCGGCATCGGCACGGGCAGTATGGTGGCGGGCAAGCTTTCCGGCAACAAGGTGGAACTCGGGCTCGTTCCACTGGGCTCGATCTTCATGTCGATCTTTTGCATCGCGCTATGGGCGGTCAGCCACTCTTACCTGATGTCGATGATCATGCTGTCGCTGCTCGGACTGTCGAGCGGATTGTTTATCGTCCCGCTGAACGCCTATCTGCAGCAGCGGGCCGAGAATCACGAGAAAGGCCGCATCATCGCCACCAACAACATCTGGAACACAGTCGGGCTGCTGGCGGCTTCGGGCGTGCTCGCGCTGCTGCATGACCGGTTGCACGTTCGCGCGGACAGGCTGATTCTTATTTCGGGGGTGGCGACGATATTCGCCACCGTTTGGATTGTGCGCGCCGTTCCGGAGTTCTTCCTTCGCTTTGTGCTGTGGATGCTCACGCACACTCTCTACCGCATCCGCGTGACCGGGCAGGAGAATCTTCCGCTCCGCGGGCCGGCCTTATTGGTTTCCAATCACGTGAGCCATGTGGACGGTTTTCTGATCACTTCCGTGCTGCAGCGGTTCATCCGCTTCATGATCTGGAAGCCTTACTACGAGCACCCGGCGATGAACTGGTTCTGCCGGTTGGCCAAAGCGATTCCGGTGGGCACGACGGGTCCCCGGGACATCGTCGAATCGTTCCGTGCCGCCCGCCGCCAGCTTGAACAGGGCCACGTGGTGTGCATCTTTGCCGAAGGCGCGATTACCCGTACCGGCAACCTGCTCCCCTTCAAGCGCGGCGTAGAGCGAATCCTCGACGGCGTGGACATTCCGGTGATTCCGGTGCATCTCGGCGGGATGTGGGGCAGCATTTTTTCGTATGAAGGCGGGCGGTTCTTCTGGAAGTGGCCGAAGCGAATGCCGTACCCGGTGACGCTTTCCTTTGGTGATCCGATGCCGGCTCATTCGACCGCCCACGAAATCCGCCAGGCGATTCTGGAGCTTGGCGCAAGGGCTGAAGAGTGCCGCCCGGAAAAATCCGATACGCTGGGCGCCCGCTTTGTTCAAAGCGCGCGAAAGAACTGGAACCGCCCGGCAATGGCCGATTCGAGCGGCCGAACTGCGACCTACGGCGAGGCACTGACCGGCGCCCTGCTGCTTGCCCGCTGGTTGCGCAAGCACACCGGGGAGCGGATGATCGGCCTGATGCTGCCGCCTTCGGTGGGCGGCGCGCTCGCCAATCTGGGCGTCACGCTTGCAGGCCGGGTCGCGGTGAATCTCAATTTCACCGCCGGGCGCGAGGCGATGGCGCACGCCGTTGAGCGGTGCGGCATTCAAACGGTGATCACTTCGAAACTGTTTCTGGCCAAGGCGAAGCTCGAGGCTCCGCCGGGCGCCGTTTTTATCGAGGAGATCCTGGCATCGTGGTCGCCAGCCGAAAAACTGCTCGCATGGCTGCGTGCGCGCCTGCCTTTCCCGATCGTCGGTTCGGCCCGGCCCTCGGACCTGGCGACGGTGATCTTCTCGAGCGGCTCAACCGGGCTGCCCAAAGGCGTGATGCTATCGCACTACAACATCGTCTCGAACATTGAGAGCATGATCGCGGTGTTCAGCTTCAGCGAACGCGATCGAATTCTCGGAGTGCTGCCGTTTTTTCACTCGTTCGGCTATACGGTGACGATCTGGTTGCCTTTGCTTGCGCGCGCCAGCGCTGTATACCATGCCAACCCGACCGATGCGAAGATCGTCGGCGAGCTGGCGGACAAGCATCAATGCACGTTTCTGCTATCGACTCCGACCTTCTGCGCAGCGTACGCGCGCAAGGTTACGCGCGATCAGTTCTCGTCCTTGCGTTTCGTTCTGGTGGGCGCCGAGAAGCTGCGCGAATCGGTGGCGAAGGCTTTTGAGAATGCTTTTGGCATCGAGATGCTCGAAGGTTACGGCTGCACGGAGATGTCGCCGGTGATCGCCGTCAATCACCCAAGTTACGAAGCCGGACGCGATTCGCAGCCGGGAAGCAAACCGGGAACCGTCGGTCATCCGCTGCCGGGCGTTGCGGTGAAGGTGGTGGACCCGGCGACGGGAGAGCCTCTCGGTCCGAGCCAGGAGGGTTTGCTGCTGGTGCGCGGCGCCAATCGAATGCTCGGCTATCTGGGCGAAGCGGAGCGTACCGCGGAGGCGATTCGCGACGGCTGGTACTCGACCGGCGATATCGGGCGCATCGATGACGAAGGCTTTATCACGATTACGGACCGGCTTTCGCGCTTCAGCAAAATCGGCGGCGAGATGGTTCCTCATCTTCGCGTGGAAGAAGCGATTTACCAGATCGGCGGCGACTTTCCATGCGCCGTTACCGGCGTGCCCGACGAGCAACGCGGCGAGCGGCTGGTGGCGCTCTACACGCGGCCCGACCTCAGCCCCGACGATCTCTGGCGCGCTCTGTCTGAGACCGATCTTCCCAGGCTCTGGCTCCCGAAACGAGAGAACATCTATCGTGTAGATGTTTTACCGGCGCTGGGCACCGGCAAAACCGATCTGCGGGGCGTCAGAACCCGTGCGTTGGAGCTCGCGGCAGCTAACCGGACACAATCGGCTTAAGGAGCGCGACATGGGAACCGTGTTCTTCAGCGTCATCATCCTCGGCGCGCTCTGGCTGGCCTGGATTCTCCTGCGCAGCCGGATGGAGCAACTCGAAGAACGAATCGTCCGCCTCGAAACAGAGCTGGCCGAACTGCGCACCACGCCCCCGGCGGACGTGACGACACCGGAGCCGCCGGCGGTGGAACCGGCACGGGTTGAACCACCAACTCGCGAGGACCAACCGGCAGAATTGCCGCCGCCCCTGCCCGCGTTCGCACGATACGAGGCGACGCCTGCGCCGACTACGCCCGAGCCGCCCACGGCGACTGTACCCGAGCCGCTCGCTCCGTCTCTTTCCGAGCGCATCCGCGAAAAGCTGGGTGAAGAAGAATGGGAAGCGCTGGTGGGCGGCAGCCTGCTGAACAAGCTGGGAGCGCTCATCCTGGTCATCGGCATTGCCCTTTTCCTTGCGTATTCGTTCACGCGCATGGGTCCCCTCGGGCGGGCGGCAACCGGCCTCGCGGTGAGCCTCGCGATGCTCGGCGCCGGAATCTGGATCGAGCGCCGGGAACGGTATCGTGTTTTCTCCCGCGGGCTCATGGGCGGAGGTTGGGCTGCACTTTATTTCACGGTCTACGCGATGCACGACGTGGTCGCGACCAAAGTGATCGACTCGCCGCTTCTCGGCGGAATGCTGTTGTTTGCCGTCGCCGCCGGAATGATCGCGCAATCGCTCAAATACCGCTCGCAGGCGCTTACGGCGCTGGCCTATTTCATCGCGTTTGCGACACTGGCCATTACGCCGGTAACCGCATTTTCCGTGATTGCGCTCGTTCCATTAGCGGGCTCGCTGCTCGCGATCGCCGTCCTTTTCCAATGGTCCACCATGGCGCTGTTCGGTTTGCTCGCAACCTGGGGAACGCTCGTTTCGCGAGGCGATTCGAACGCGCCGCTCTGGCAAGTCCAAGCCCTGTTCCTGATCTATTGGATGCTCTTCGAGGCCTTCGATCTTCTCCGGGCCCGCCGCAGGGTGGCATACGAGTGGTGGGAGAGCCTGGTGGAGCCGCTGAACGCGGTTGCCTTCGGCGCGCTCACTTATCTCAAGTGGCGCAGCGCCGCACCGGAGCACGTCTACTTCGCATCGGCCGGAGTTGCGGGCCTGTACCTGGCAAGCGCACTGCTTCGCGCCCGTCTGCTTCCGCCGGCGGATTTAGAGGGCCACACGTGGGCGCGAATCCTCAACGGCGGTTACGAAGGCCCCATCACCATCGCCGCCGCGCTTTCGGCAGCGGCTGTGCTGTTCCGCTTCCACGGCCCAACGGCGGCGTTCGGACTTCTCGGTGAGGCCGAATGCCTGTTTCTGGCGGGCCTCTTCTTCGCTCAGCCCTACTTGCGGCAACTCGCGGCGGCGCTCTTCGTGGCGGATGGCGTGGTCCTGTTGACGAGCCCCAGCGCCGGCTGGAGTTGGCCGGCCCTGGCCGGCGCCGCGCTCTTCTACCTGAACCGTTTCCTCGAACGCGGTGCAACGGCATACGGATTTGCGGGCGCGGCCGCGGCGGCTTTATGGATCGGCCTCAAGTCGCCGGAGGCGTTTCTCGGCGCCGCCTGGCTTGGCCTCGCCGTTGCGCTTTTCGGATTCGGATTCCTGCGCCGGCTCCAGGATTTCCGGCTCCAGGCATATTGCGTTTCCGGACTCGCGCTCGCCGCCACGGGCTTTCATCAAGCGAACGTGGCCGCGGGCGCGGTAAGGGCTGCGCGCTTTTCATGGCTCACATTAAGCGGATCCGCGCTGGCCGCCTACGCTGCCGTCTGGACTGCGTTGCGCTGCGCGGAGGACCGGCTCGGCGGACGAGAGCGCGAAGTGTTGCGAAGCGCCGCTTCATGGGCCACATCGGCTCTGCTGGCCACACTGGCCTGGCGGGTGCTGCCGGTCGAATACATGGGGCTCGGCTGGCTTGCTCTGTCGCTCTTGTTGCTCGAACTGGGCCTTCGCCGCCTGCCGCCGGAATTCCGAACACAGGCCGCTGTTTTGTTCGCGCTGGGTTCGGGCGCGACCCTGGTCCTCAACATCATTCCGGTTGAGAACGTTGGTCCGCTCACCACCCGCATGATCCCGGCCGGATGCGCGTTGGCTGCTTACGCATTCGCCGTCCGCCTCAAAATGCGCGCTGAGCCGCCCGGATGGATCACGGCGTCGGCCGGCGCCGGCACGCTATTTTGCGCGGTGGGGCTTTGGGCCCTGCTGCCGCCGGTTGCGGTAGGGCCTGCATGGGCGGCGCTGGCGGTGGTGCTGGTGGAGGCCGGCCTCGTTGGTGCAATCGGCGGCGTCGAAAGCCAGGGACATATCCTCGCGGCGGCGACGCTGATCCGCCTGTTTGCGGCCAATTTCGTAAACGACGGCGCGACTGGATTTGTCTCGCACCGTTTGCTCACCGTCCTGCCGGTCGCCGCTGGGTTCTATCATTTGTGGTCCCGGCTTGGGGAGAAACGGATCGCACGCTACTACGTTCACGCCGCGGCTCTGCTGGTGGTCGCGTTGATGCGGTTTGAACTCGGCCGGACATACGCAGTGGCCGGCTGGTCCGCTTTTGCCGTGTTTGTGCTGCTGGCCGGCCGACGCATGGACAACCGCGACCTTTGCCGGCAAAGCTACGTCGTGGCGGGGCTCGCTTTCCTCCGCGGCATGATCAGCAGTTTCAACGCGCCGGAGAGTCTCTCGGGCAGCGCCGGACGGATCGGCGTCGCTGCATTCGTGATTGCCTGTCTCTATGCCGCGCAGTTGATTGCGCAGCGCGACAGCCGGCCGCGTGTGTACTTCTCGCTGCTCGCCACCGTGCTCCTGAGCGTCCTGCTCGAGCGCGAGGTTTCAGGCGGCATGCTGACGGTGGCGTGGGGACTCGAAGGAATCGCGCTGCTCATCGCCGGATTCCCGCTCCGCGACCGCGCGCTCCGGTTGTCGGGGTTGTTCCTGTTCCTTGTCTGCGTGCTCAAGCTGTTCCTTTACGATCTGCGCAACCTCGAGACCATGAACCGGATCCTCTCCTTCATCGTCCTCGGTCTGCTGCTGATCGGCGTTTCCTGGCTGTATACGCGGTTCCGCGATCGCATTCAGAAGTTTCTATAAGAGGGAATGATGAAAAACATCCGCCTGGGAATTGTTCTGGTGCTTCTGGCCGGCGGCGCAGCCCTCGGAACGATGGGCACGCCCGACCGGAGGATCGGCCTCGGATCGGTATTGGAACTCTGGCGCGACGTTCTGCGGGACGCGGATCAGGCCGCGCTTCAGGCCACGCGTGTCTCAGAGACCGAGGAAATGCGGCTCGGGGACCAACTTGCGCGATCGATCCTGACGTCTCAGACAGAAGACATGGCGCTATCCACCTACGTTTCGGAGATCGCTGCGCGCCTGGTGCCGCACGTCGAGCGCCGCGCCATGCAGTATCACTTCCACGTGATCGAATCGCCGGCGATCAACGCCTTCGCTCTGCCGGGCGGACATGTTTTTGTGATGCGCGGACTCATCGACTTTGCCCACGACGAAGCCGAAGTTGCCGCCGCGATCGGGCACGAAATCGCGCACGTCGACCTGCGGCATTGCGTCGAGCGTTATCAATTCGAGTTGAAAGCCAAACGGATCGGCCTCGAGGAAGCCGGCGCCGCCGCCGGCTTGGCGCAAGGTCTCATCGCTTTGGCCTTCTCGCCGCAGCAGGAACTCGATGCCGACGCTGCAGGCGAGCGGCTGGTCATTGATGCCGGTTACGATCCCGCGGCGGCTGCGCGCCTGTTGACCCGTATGAGCGCGGCGCAGTCCGGCGCGAGCGCAACTACTCCGGCCGGCGAAGCCGCAGCCGCGGTTTCCCAAGCGCTTCAGGATTTTTTCAGGACCCACCCGCCGGGAAGCGATCGGGCCCGCGCGCTGGACCAAATGACCTCTGCGAACAGACGACTTCTGCGGGGGCGCGCCGTTTACGTGGGCGTACAGAACCTCGCCAGCCGGACGGCGCGCCTGCGCCGGGAATTCGGCGACGAGTTCATCGTCCTTCCATAACGCGCGGTTCTAGGCTTCCGCCACGACGGGGTTCCGCAGTTCGCCGATCCCTTGAACGGAGACGACGCATTCGTCGCCGGCTTTCAAGAGTCGCGGCGGTTTGCGGGCAAACCCGACTCCCGCCGGCGTACCGGTGGAGACGATGTCTCCGGGCTCGAGCGTGAAAACGCTTGACAGATAGGCCACCAGTTCGGGCACCTTGAAAATCAACTCGCGCGTGTTCGAATCCTGCAGCACCTCGCCGTTGATGGTCATGCGAATGTCGAGCGTGTGGGGATCCGGAATCTCGTCGGCGCTGACGATCCAGGGCCCCATCGGAGCAAAGGTGTCGAAGGTTTTGCCCATCAGCCACTGGCTGGTGGACATCTGGTAGTCGCGAGCGCTGACATCGTTCACGATGGTGTAGCCGAATACATGATCCCGCCAGTTCTCAGCCGGGATGTTGCGCCCGCCGCGCCCGATGACGAATGCGAATTCGGCTTCATAGTCCGGTTGAGTGGAAACCTTCGGCAGCACAATCGAGTCGCCGGGCCCGACAACCGAAGTTGCAAACTTGTTGAAGATCGTCGGCACCTTCGGAATTTCCATCTTCGATTCGATCGCGTGATCGCGGTAGTTCAGGCCGACGCAGATCAGCTTATGGGGATGCGGTACCGGAGCCATCAGCCGGACGGAGTCGAGCGGCAGCGAGGCGGCGCTCGATGTCCACTTGCCGATGCTCGCGCACACATCGTTGCCGAGCGCGAGAACGCTCTTCAGGTCGCCACATCCGAGGCTCACCACTCGTCCATCGACGATCACGCCCGGTTCCGGACCGCGCCGCTTACCGCAAAAGGTCACAAATTTCATCTTCAGAATTATTTCACGAAGAGCAGGCCTGAAGCAGAGCCTGACGCAACTCCGCGTGGCGCGCTTCCGGCAGTTTTCCGGCTGCTGACGAGACGTAGAAAACGTCGAGCGCCTTGTGCGCCTCGGTATCGATCAGGACCACTTCGATGCTGCATCCGGCGTTCGACATAGCCGAGGACAGGTCGTAGAGCAACCCGGGACGATCCTCGGCGACGATTTCGATCAGCGTTGCGCTCGGCGACGCTTCGTTGTTGATCACCACGCTCGGCGCAATCGCCGAAGGACGGCGGGGCGGTTTCGGACGGTTGCGAAGCAGCCGCCCCACCTCTTCCTTGCCGCTGACCACCCGAAGGATCGTATCGCGCAGGCGATCGCCCTCAGAAGGGTTCAGTTCGAGCGTTCGCAAAGGATCGGCAAAGGTAAACGTGTCGAGCACGATGTGCGAGGTATTCGAGAAAGCCTCGGCCTTGAGGATGTTCATTCCGAATGCCGCCAGGGCGCCGGAAATCGAGGCGAACAGAAACGGGCGGTCCGGAGCCGCAACCACCACGCGGTAGAAGCCGTTCAAGCGCTCAATCTCGAGCGCGGCACCGCTCGTCATCGCCTCGCGCCACAGGCTCGCGTGGCTGCGGATCTCCTGCTCGGTGTGAGTGCGCAGGTAGCGCGTGGGGAAGCCCTCGAGAAACCCGGCCAGATCTTCGGCGGGCGATTGAGGCGCGTGGATGCGCTCCGTCTCGAGCTCGCGCGTCAGCTCCTCGTGCGCCAGGATGTAGGCGCGCCATAGCTGCTCGCGCCGCCAGGGCGTCATCGCGGCGGGATGGACGGCGCTGATATCGGCGTGGGTGAGCAGCGCCAGGAGTTTCAACCGCTCCACGGTGCCCACCTGCGCCGCCAGCGAGCGGGCGGTGGACAAATCGTCGAGGTCGCGCGAGCTCATCACGCCCGAAAGCGCCAGGTGCTGTTCAATCAGGAACAGCACTGTGCCGGTGTCCCGCTCGCCGAGCGCGAAACGCCGGCAGATGCCGCGCGCAAGTTCGATGCCTTCGGCGACATGGTTGCCCGATCCTTTGCCGATGTCGTGCAAGAGCAGCGCCAGGCGGAGAATCCAGGGCTGGTCGATTTCGCTGAGCAGGTCCTTGAACCGGCGGTCTTCGAGGTGTTCAAGCGATTCGATCGCGACGATGGTGTGCTCGTCCACCGTGTAGCGATGGTAGAAGTCGCGCACCACCAGGCAATCGATGCGGCGCCATTCGGGAACAATCGTGTTCAGCACTCCCGTGTGCTCCATCGCCCGCAGCGCGAGGGCGGCGTGCGGCTGATTCAGAACCTCGCGGAAGCCGGGCCACAGGCTTTCCGGTTTGACGGTGCTCAGCGTGCTTACGGCGTTCTCCACACGCTGCTCGGCATCCGGCGCCAGGGGGATGCCGTGCCTGCCGGCGAACTCGAAAAGTCGCAGCACGAGGGCCGGGTCCTGGTTGAGTTGCTGGGGCGAGCGCAACAGGATGCGGTCGCGGGATACCGTGAACTCGCTGTTCGACAGCCGGGAACGCCAATCGCGAAATTGTCCAAGCAGTGAGCGCTCGCTCTGCTCGGCCCGCTCGACCAGTGCAGTTGCCGCGCGGTGAATCTGCCGGACGTGCCGGAAGTAGCTGCGCATCATCTCCGACGGGTGCGCGCTGATCTCCTCCTGCGCGTCGAAGGTGAGCACATTATCGTCGCGGCGCGAGCGCTGGTGCATGTAATGCCGGAGCGGAAAAAGAAACCCGCGCGACGCCGACAGGTCGGGCGCTTCGGTCTCGAGCAGGCGCGAAAGCCAGTGCACGACGTGGCTGTCGCGCATTCCGCCCGGCGTCTCTTTCAGATTCGGCTCGAGATGATAAATCGTGTTTTGAAATTTGCTGTGACGGGCGCGGGTGAGCCGGGCCAGGTGACGCGCGAGGTCCTTGCCGTGAAGCCGGAAGAATTTCGGGATGCGGGTTTCGAGCTCGCCGAACAGCGCGGCATCGCCCGCGAGCAGGCGGCGGTCGATCAGGCTGATGCTGAGTTCGGTATTGCCGTCGTGAACCTGACAGCAATCGGCGACGGTACGAACCGAGTGGCTCAAACGCAGGCCGGCGTCCCAGAGTTGCTGCACAAATGCGCCGACGGGCGCTTTCAATACGCTCCCGTCCAGATGGTCGGCCGCAAGCAGGAGTACATCGACATCCGAACACGGAAACAGTTCCCGCCTTCCGAAGCCTCCGACCGCCAATGCGGCCAGGCCCTCGGGGAACATCCCGCCCAGGGTATCGGCGAAGGCTTTGACCACCACTCGATCGACGTGCGCGCTTCGCGTTTCGACGGCGGCCTCGGTTTCGGCGCTCGACAGAAGCCGCGGATGACCGGAAATGGGGATTGCGTCAGCCAAGTTCGAAGACGATGCTATAACGCTGCGTCGCCGCGGTCGTCGTTCCGAATGCGAACCGCCTGCCCCACGTCGTAGACGAAGACCTTGCCATCCCCGATCTTGCCCGTGCGGGCAGCCGACACCAGGGTGGAAATCACCTCTTCGCTGCGCTCAGAAGCGACGACCATTTCGATTTTCACCTTCGGCAGGAGGTCAACTTCATACTCCTGTCCCCGGTAAACTTCCTTGTGGCCTTTCTGCCTGCCATGCCCCCGGACTTCGGTGATGGTCATTCCGTCGATGCCGATGTTCTTGAGCGCGGTCTTGACGTCCTCGAGTTTGTGCGGCTGAATAACAGCTTCGATTTTTTTCATGCGAATCTCCGCCTATGCTTCCAGATTGTAGCCTTCTTCGCCGTGCATGCTCAGGTCGAGGCCGTCGATTTCATGATCGCGGCTGACCCGCACGCCCACCACCGCATCACAAATCCTGAGAATCACAATCGTGCCCACGATGGCGAGAACCCAGGCAATCGCCACTCCGCCCAGCTGATTGATCACCTGTATTCCGTTGCCGTCGACCAGGCCCAGCGGAAGCACTTTGCCCGAAGGATCCTTCAGCCCGTCGTTTACCGCGCTGGTGGCAAAAACGCCGGTCAGGATCGCTCCGAGCGTGCCGCCCGCGCCGTGCACGCCGAAAGCGTCGAGCGAGTCGTCATAGCCGAATTTCGCCTTCACCAGCGTGACCATGAAGAAACACACGATGCCGGCGATGAAACCGATGAGCAAGGCGGGGAACGGTTCGACAAAGCCCGAGGCGGGCGTGATGGCCACCAGGCCGGCCACGGCGCCTGAAATGCCGCCGAGCACGCTCGGCTTGCCCATCCGCCACCATTCGGCCACCAGCCAGCCGAGCGCCGCCGCCGCCGCGCCAAAATGCGTCGCCACGAACGCGCTGGTCGCCAGTCCATTGGCGGCGAGCGCGCTGCCGGCATTGAATCCGAACCAGCCCACCCACAGCAGGCAGGCGCCGATAAAGCTGATCACCAGGCTGTGCGGTTTCATCGGCTCATGCGGGAACCCTTCGCGCTTGCCGAGGTGCAGCGCGCAGACCAGCGCCGATACCCCGCTTGTGATGTGCACCACCGTTCCGCCCGCGAAATCGAAACACGGAAGCTTGCCGCCGAGGAACGCGTTCAGCAGTCCGCCCTTGCCCCAGACCATGTGCGCCATCGGAAAGTAGACCACCAGCGTCCACAGCACCGTGAACAGCAGCATGCCGCTGAACTTCATCCGCTCGGCGAAAGCGCCCGAAATCAGCGCCGGCGTGATGATGGCGAACATCAACTGGTAAATCATGAAGGTCTGCTGCGGAATCGTGCCCGCGTAGTCGGCGTTGGGCGCAGCGCCTACGCCCTTGAGCAGGAAATACCGGAAATCCCCGATGAACGGGTTGCCTTCGCCGAACGCCAGGCTATAGCCGCAAATGGCCCACAGCACCGTGACCACGGCCATTAGGATGAAGCTGTGCATCATCGTGCCGAGCACGTTTTTGCGCCGCACCAGTCCGCCGTAGAATAACGCCAACCCCGGCCCGGTCATCATCAGGACCAGCGCCGACGAAACCAGCATCCAGGCGTTGTCGCCCGCACTTTGAGCGGCCTTGGCGGCCTTATCGAGATCCGCCAGTTTTTGTTCCACCGTCATCGGCGCGGCAGGGACTTGCGCCATTAGTGCTCCGGACCACAGGGCCGCGAGCAGGTACAGTTTTCGCATGCAAGACTCCTCAGGCAATTCGACTTGGAAACTCGATCATAAAGACAACCACCCGGAATGGACAACCGAAGTTTTGAATCGTCGCGATTCAAGAAATCTATGACGGCTTGCCTCCCCCGACAATCGGCCATAGACTTCGGTTGTCATGAAACTGCCGGTTTGCCTGCTCCTGCTGATCCCGGTGTGCCTGGCCCGGGACGGTGTTGTCTCATGGTCCGGGCTCCAATTGAAGCCCGGGCAGAAGGTAATCGCGCTGCGGAACGACGGAAGCCGCCTCGCGGGCGCGATTGTAGCGGCAACGCAGGACGAACTGCGCCTGCGTTCGCAGGGGGCCGATCTCGTCGTCAAACCAGCTACGATCGCCTCGATTCAGGTCAAGCGGAACACGGTCCGCTGGCGCATTACCGGCACGGTTCTCGGTTCGGCCGCCGGACTGTTTGGAGGCGCCGCCGCCGCGTGGAGCTCGAGCGGAATTTCCGGTTCCACTGGCGCGGCTGCCACTCTGTTCGCGATCTGGACCGGCGGAACCGTAACCGGCTTCTTCCTCGGCCGGCAAGCCGATCAGCGCAGCGACAATTGGACGATTCAAAAGCCCTGATATGATGAACTCCGACTTTGGAGTCATCCGCCCATGAAACTTTTTCGCTGCCTGTTCGCATTTGTGCTCGCTGCCGGCGTTGTCGCCACCATTGACGCTCAACAGCCTCCCCGCAAAAAGAAAGTACTGGCCATCGGAGCCGTAAAAGGATTCCAGCACGACTCCGTGTCCGATGGGCTGGCCACCATTTACAACCTCGGCAAGGAAAGCGGCTTGTGGGACACCTATATCCGCACCGATACGCAACTGCTGACCAAAAAGAAGATCCCCGCCGGTAATGCCAAGAACCTCGACTTTTTCGATGCCGTCTACTTCTACACCACCGGCGAGCTCGATATGGACGATTCCCAGAAAGCCGACCTGCTCTCGTTTGTCCACGACGACGGCAAGGGTTTCATCGGCGGGCACAGTGCGATGGACACCTTCTACAAATGGCCCGAGTACGGCGAAATGATCGGCGCGTGGTTCGATCAGCACCCCTGGAACACGTTTGTGGCGCCCATCATTGTCGAGAACCGGACCTCGCCGATCTCACGCCACATGCCGGCTTCGTTTTCCATTCGCGACGAAATTTACCAGCCGAGCAAGGAATTCTCGCGCGAAAAGGTGGATGTGCTCGCGCGTCTCGACGAATCGAAGCTCGACCTGAATAACCCGCGCGTCCACCGCGCAGACCATGATTTCGCCGTCGCCTGGGTCAAAACCTACGGCAAGGGCCGCGTGTTCTACACCACCTTGGGCCACGTCGAAAACGTCTACGAGAACCCCGACGTCCGCAAGATGTACCTCGAGGCGGTGAAGTGGGCCCTCCGCCTCACCGACTACGACCCCAAGCCTCACCCCAAGCCGTAGGCGCTAACCGCGCACCACCACGGCGAACGGCCGCACGGGCGAACCGGTTGCGCCGCGAATTTTGAGCGGCGCCGCGATGAACAGAAATTCCCGCACTCCATCGGCCGCCAGAGCTTCGAGGTTCAGGTTCTCGATGATGTGAATGCCCGACTCGACAAGCAGGTGAACGTGAACCTCCATCGCCCGCGACGGCATGCGCTCAAAAGCCACCGTGTCCGAGCCCGCGGCAAATGCCCGCCGCGATGAGATCCACTCGGCGGCGGGGCGCCGCGGTCCTGGTCCTACCGGGCCGCCCCCCAGGCCGCCTGTGATGTACTGGCGCGGATCGCCCCAGAAGCGAGCCCATCCGGTGCGCAACAGCACGATGTCTCCCGGCCGCACTTCAAGCGAGTCTCGCTCGGCAACCGCGTTTAGCACCTCGGGCGTTAACGTGTAGTCGTGCGTGAGCGGGTCGGCCTTTTCAAACCGCGCAATGTCGAACAACAGGCCGCGACGGATCACCGGCGCCATCGTCTCCATCGAATGCGGCTCCACCCCGCCGGATGGCGATTGGCGCGGGGTCGCGCCGCCAAACAGGCGGCCGTCGCAGGAGAAATGGTTCAGCCCGTCGATATGCGTTCCGGTGTGGCCGCCGAGCGTGATGGTCTCGGCCGCGGAGCTGCCGCCCTGCTCCACCACCATTTCGCCATGCAGCTTGTTCAGCGTCATGAGGAACGGCGGATGCGTCGGGAAGTGCGGAACACCGGCATACAAGGGCTGCGATAGATCGTACACTCGCGCTTCGCTCAGGCGTGCGAAAAGGTCATTCATGGGCGGTCTCCGGAAGATAGTAAAACGCTAGAGCCAGAATCAGGTAGACGGCCAGAAGCTGAACGCCCTCGAGCCAGTTGCTTTCGCCGTCGCTCGAAATCTGCGCCGCAATCAGCACGGCCGTCACGACGGCCAGCACTTCGGCCGGCGTGAACACCAGGTCCATCGGCCGCGGCCCGATCGCGTAGCTCGCCAGCACCAGCACCGGAGCGACGAACAGAGCCATTTGAATGCTGCTGCCGAGCGCGATGCCGAGCGAAAGCCCCATGCGATTCCTGAGCGCCATGAGGATCGCGGTCGAGTGTTCGGCCGCATTGCCGATGATGGCAACTACGATCACGCCCACAAACAGGCTCGTCATGCCGAAAGCGTGCGCGGCCGGTTCTACCGAACCTACCAGAATCTCGCTCATACATGCCAGTAAGACAGTGGCAAGGGCAAGCATTGTTACGGATTTCTTTACGCTCCAGACGGAATCGGGCGGCTCACCTTCCGGCTCGCGGCTGAAGAGTTCGCGATGAGTTCCGAGCGAGAACAATAAATGAAGCGCGTACGACACCAGCAAAACCATGCAGATTTCGAGGCTCAGGCCGGCTTCGCGTGGTTTCCCGGCCGCGCCCGCCAGATGATGGTAGGCGGCCGGCACCACCAGCGCGATGGCCGCCAGCGTCATCATGGTGGACTGCGCCTGCGCGCCCTGGGCATTGAACAGCAACCGCCGGTGCTTCCAGCCGCCGGCGAGCACCGAAGCGCCCAGCACCAGCAGAACGTTGCCGATGATCGACCCCGTCAGCGACGCCTTCACAACGCTATAAAGGCCCTTGTGGATAGCCACCAGCGCGATGATCATTTCGGCCGCATTGCCGAAGGTGGCGTTGAGCAGTCCGCCGACGCCTTCGCTCGTGCGATGCGCCAGTTGCTCGGTGGCCTCACCGAGCAGTCCGGCGAGCGGGACGATGGCCAGAGCCGCGGCAATGAAAATCCAGGTAGAGGACTCGTGTGCCAGATACCGCAGCGCCGCGGCTACGGGCACGAACACGAGCAGCCAGTTCAGCATTGAGCTAACGCAGTCTCACCGGCTTGCCGCCATCGGCTTTGCTTCTCTGCGCCGCATCCATAAAGGCGAAAATTTCCAGCGTTTCCTCGTTCGGCACAGGCGGTACGCGCGTCTCAAAAAACTTCACGATCTCTCTTACGAGAGTCTCGTAACCGGTCTTCGGTTTCGCCGGACTTTGTGTCACGGTGTCTTTCCCGAACACCACCGCCCCGTAGCCGCCATACGGACGGAGCGTTCGCACGGAACCCACCCGGCCGTCTTTCCAGCGGCACGTGATCTCGTCGTTTTCCGCGCCGGTTGTTCGGGTGACCGTCTCGCAGCCCGGTCCCATCAACGTGTACAGAATCTCGATGGGGTGAATGGCGTACCAGGAAAGGTCGAGCTGGTGATGTTCCTCCTCCGGACCCGGACCCCAGGTGAGAACGCCCTTGGCGCCCTTGGCGTTCAGGGTCTCCGTGATCTCGCTCCACCGCAGGCTTGAGGCGCTGAACCACGGTACCTTCGCAGCCTTGGCCAGTCGCGCGATCTCGCGGGCGTCCTCGAGCGTCGAGGCAAGCGGTTTGTCGATGAACAGCGGCTTGCCGGCTGCGATCACCGCTCGCGCCTGCTCGAGATGCGTCCGCCCGTCCACGCTTTCGATCAACACGGCATCCACTTTCGACAACAGTGTTGCGATGTCGGGCACAATCTCCACGCCGTATTTCTGTTCCACCTCGGCCGAGTATTTGTCCACACGGGTGTGGCTCGACTCGATGTCGCGGCTGCCGCCCTTGTAAGCCGCCACGACGCGAGCGCCGGCAACGTGGTTGCGCGCCGCCGGGTCGTTCATCATTTGCGTGAACGCGGGAACGTGCGAAGTGTCGGTGCCGATGATACCGACGCGGATTTCGGCCGAAAAACAGAGGCAGGGAATCAGAAGCGTAAGAGCGCGCATTGTCTGGGACATTATCCGACAATGAGAAATTGGATCTCAACACTCCGCTCATGTACGTCAAGGGCGTGGGCCCGGCGCGGGCGCAGATGCTCGAGGCCAAGGGCCTGCGAGTCGTGGAAGACCTGCTCACCTACGCGCCCTTCCGCTACGAAGATCGCAGCAACGTCAAACCCATCTCGCAGCTTGCGCCGGGCGAAATGGCCACCGTGCTTGCCGAAGTGAAAAGCTCGCGGCTTTCCGGCTTTCAACGCCGCAACCTGGGCATGTTTCAGGCGGTAATCGGCGACGGCTCGCGCGAGGAACTCACCGCCAAATGGTTCCACGGCGGCTACCTGAACGACGTTCTCGTGCCCGGCACAAGAGTCGCCTTGTTCGGGAAAATCGAGTTCGACACCTATTCGGGCGGGCTCTCGATGATGCACCCCGAATTCGAGATTTTCGCCGCCGACGACCCCGAGGCCGCGCTCCACACCGGCCGGATTGTGCCCGTCTACGAGGCCGCCGGCAAGGTGACCACCCGCATTCTCCGCGGCGTGATGCACCGGATTCTCGAACAGGTCACTCATCTTGACGATCCCTTGCCCGAACACCTGCGCGATGCCTTGAAACTGCCGGACCGGCTCGCAGCCGTCCGAAGCATCCACTTTCCGCCGGAGGGCGAGGACATCCGCCTGCTGAACGCTTTTCGTTCTCAAGCGCAGTTCCGGATGATCTTTGAGGAGTTTTTCTGGCTCGAGTGCGGTCTCGCTCTCAAAAAGTCGAAGGCGAAGCTCAAAGAGGGACTGGCCTTCGAGTTGAACGATCGCGTGCGGGAGCGCATCAAGGCGATGCTCCCCTTTAAGCCGACCGGCGCCCAAAAGCGAGTGCTCGGCGAAATTGCGGCCGACCTGGCGCGCCCGCATCCCATGTACCGCCTGCTGCAAGGCGACGTCGGCAGCGGCAAGACTCTGGTGGCCGCCGAGTCCGCCATCATCGCCATCGAGAACGGCTACCAGGTGGCGGTGCTCGCGCCCACCGAGATCCTCGCCACCCAGCACTTTTTCTATTTTCGCGACCTGTTCAAGAGCCTCGGTTACGTAGTGGTTCTTCTCACCGGTTCGGGGTCGAAACGCGAGAAGCAGCAATTAAAGAAATTGATGGCGGCCGGACTCGCTCAAGTCGGCATCGGCACGCACGCGCTGCTCGAGGGCGACGTGGCCTTTGACAAGCTGGGCCTTGCCATCGTCGACGAGCAGCACCGCTTCGGTGTCGAGCAGAGGCTCAAGCTGATGGAGAAGGGCGCTAATCCACACGTGCTCGTCATGACCGCCACGCCCATCCCGCGCACGCTCGCTTTGACCGTGTACGGCGACCTCGATGTTTCCGTCATCGACGAACTCCCTCCCGGCCGCAAGCCGATTGTCACCAGGCATGTCACCGAGGACCGCGTGGAACAGGTCTACAGCTTCGTCCACAAGCAGATTGAGGCAGGCCGCCAGGCCTATGTCGTGTATCCGTTGATCGAAGAATCGGAAACCATGTCCATGAAAGCGGCGCAGAAGATGCACGAACACCTGTCCAGGGTCGTGTTCCCCCAACTCAACGTCGGCCTGCTGCACGGAAAGTTGTCAGCCGACGAAAAGGAAACCGTCATGCAGAAGTTCAAGCGCGGCGAAGTGCACATCCTGGTCTCGACCACTGTGATCGAGGTCGGCGTGGACGTGCCGAATGCCACCGTGATGCTGATTGAGCAGGCGGAGCGGTTCGGGTTGTCGCAACTGCATCAGCTCCGCGGGCGGGTGGGGCGCGGCGGCGAGCAGAGTTATTGCATCCTGGTCACCGGCAAGCTGAACGACGTGGCACGGGAGCGCATTCGCACGATGGTGGATTCGAACGATGGTTTCCACATCGCCGAGATGGATATGAAGCTCCGCGGTCCCGGGGAGTTCTTCGGCACGCGGCAATCCGGGTTGCCTGCTTTTCGCATCGGCAACATCCTGCGAGACGGAGAAATCCTTGAGCTGGCGCGGAACGAGGCCTCGGCCTTCGTCGGCAATCCGCCTTCGGAAGAAGACCTGCGCCGCGCGGTGGCCTACATCCGCGACCATTGGCAACGGCGTTACGGACTGGTACAGGTCGGGTAGCATGCGCGTCATCGGTGGAAAATTCCGCAGCCGCAAACTGAAGCCGGTTCCCGGCTACGACGTCCGCCCCACGCCCGACCGTCTACGGGAGACTCTGTTCAATGTCCTCGCTCCGCAGATTGCCGGAGCGGTTTTTGTGGACGCCTACGCCGGCACGGGTGCGGTCGGCATCGAGGCCCTGAGCCGTGGCGCCCGGCGCGTCGTTTTTATCGAGCATAGCCGCCCGGCGATTTCTGTCCTGCGCGAGAATCTGGCCGCTCTCGAGATCGAAAATGAATGCGAGGTTGTAACGGCGCGCGCCGCCGGAGTCATCGCCCGCTATGCGCAACATGCGATCGTGTTCCTCGACCCGCCGTATCCGCTCGAGCGGGAGTACACGATGTGCCTTGAGGCGCTGAGCCAGATTGAGGCGTCTCTGGTGATCGCTCAGCATTCGTCGCGCTTTGATCCCGGCGAGAGCTGGGGAAAACTTACCCGGGCTCGCGTTCTTAAACAAGGCGACAATTCGCTGACATTTTATAAGCGCAACCCGTCCTCGTTGTGTTACGTCTAATAGATACTGGTGGGGAGGCGACCTGCGAGTCTTTACAGGCCGGGTCGCCTTTTCTATTTTCAGCCACTTCCGTTTCTCTGCAACCCGAAATTTCCCTCCCTCATCCAATTGAGTGAAGAGAGGTCACTATGACTGGGATGCTCAAACGACTTTCACTGGCGACGGCAGTATTGGCGCTGGCGGCTCCGTTGACGATGTTGGCCGCCGACAGGTATAAAGGCGATGTTCCACGCGAGGTGCGGCACGAGTTGGTAATGCTGCCGTACTATTCAATTTTCGACGATCTGGCTTTTCGCGTCGACGGCTCCACGGTGACGCTCTTCGGCGCGGTTACCCGTCCCACGCTGAAGTCCGATGCCGAAAACGTGGTGAAGCGTGTCGAGGGCGTGACGCGCGTGGTGAACAATATTGAAGTTCTGCCGCTGTCCCCGATGGACGACCGAATCCGTCTGGCCACCTATCGCGCCATTTACGGTTTTGGTCCGCTGAACCGTTACGCGCTGGGCGCCTTGCCGCCAATTCACATCATTGTGAAGAACGGCCATGTGACGCTCACCGGTATCGTCGCTAACGACGCTGATCGCAACATGGCCAATATCCGCGCGAACGGCGTTCCCGGGGTGTTCTCGGTTGAGAACGAGCTGAAGGTCGAGGCCAAAGGTTAACACGCAGCTTCGCGGACTAAGCGCCGCGATTGGGTCCTTCTCCGTTACCGCTTGGACGCAGTCACTGAACTGGTGTTAGTGAATGCTCACGTTGGAACGGCAGCGGCTTGCTTACTCCTGGGCAAGCCGCTGTTTTTTTTTAGTGCGCCTGGTTCTCGCCCATCGTCTGAGTGCGTTGATAGGTCATGGAGGGCATGTCGAGAATGATAGGCAGGTAGGCTACCCGGCTTGGGTTCCCCGCAGGTCCGATCGAAGCGAACCCATGCAGATACGGGAATCCGCACCTGGCGATCACATAGCCCTGGAATCCCGGCGTGGCCGTCACACCGAAGTTCCCGCCCGAACCGAGCGTCCACGCGAGGCTTGCGCCGGGGGGAATGGGCTGGCTGGTCTGCGGCGGCGGAGCATTGTTGCCGTAGTAATACAGCGTGCAGGTCCCCTGATTCGAGGGAGAGACGAACGGATCGTAGTTGGTGTTGGAAATCACCATGGCCGTATCGAAGCTCGCGCTGTTTGTTACGTACGGAAAGAGCAGGTTAAACGAACAGGCGGACGTCGTAAATGCGTTCTGCGGATAGCCCGGGCCGAAACGCGGGATGGCGGCGGTGGCGCTGGCCAACCCGGTGGTGGCGAGCGGGGCGAATCCGCCGGTCACCAGGCTGGTGGAGAGTTTGCCCGCCGGGGAGTAATAGATCGTGACGTTGAAGTCGATCGTCTCCAACTGGAACGGATCGGCTTGCAGCACTTCCCAAACGAACGTGGCGGTGCCGCCGCTGGCGACTGCGGAGGCGAGGTCAGACCCCGCCGGCGTAAACGCACCCGCGCCGTTTTGATCCACCGCGACCATTCGGGCGCGGCTTGGATACCGGTTCCGTTCATAGAGTTCGGCTACCAGCACGGCGCCATCGGGCAGGTTGCTAAAGCGGGCCATGAGCCGAGTACCGGAATCCGCCAGTCCGGCATTGGCACGGCCGGTAAGAGTCGGATTATAGAGGCCCGATTCGGTAAACGAATCGACACCGGGCGAGTCCTGGCGCACCGGCGTAGGCGAAGATTCCGTGTCGTACATGAGGCCGGGTGGCGGAGTGCCCCGAATCTTGAAGGCGGAAGGAAAGCGCTCCTCGAAACGGAGCACCATTTGTGCCGAAGTTGCGCAGGGAGCGTACGGAACCCCGGTGGCGGCCGGCACGGCAACCGGATTAGCGCTGCTGTCGAGTCCAAGTACCCGGAAATTGACGCCGGGTTGCACGTAGGCGACCGTCTGGGCGGGATTCGAAATCGGCAATGCCGTGCTTCCCGAGATAGAAACGAACATTAGGACGGTCGAAAGCGCGAGGGTTTGAGAGATGCCCAACTGCGTGGCGTTGGCGCGAACATTCGTAATCCGGATGACGCGCGTGGAGTTCGGTCCGGGCGGGTCGATCGGAACTCCCAGGAAGGTGAGCGAGTTGGGCCCCGTCTGCCGCCCCGGGAACGTATTTGGCGTGGGAGTCGTTCGATAATTCACTCCACCCGGCGTCCCGGTTCCCGGGATAACGCAGGGATTGGTGGAGCACAGGCGCTGACTCGGCCCCGTCGGCTCATCGATCAGCAGCGTGGCTTCGCTGAGCGGGTCCGCGATGAGACGGCTGGTAATGTTGGTGTTCAGATAAACCTGAACGTTCACCTGCGGCACGGTAGCGCCGAATTGACTCGGGGCTCCACCGGTGCAGTTTAGTACCAGATCGCCTACCAGTTCCGTAACGCCTTCAGCACGAATGATGGGGGGCACCGCGGCGGTCGCGGCGCATTGAAAAGGACTGTTCGATTGAGCGATCGCTGCCGGCGCGGCGGCCAGGGACAGCATGAGCAAGGGCAGTCGGCAGGCGCTCGCTGCGACGCCCCGAGCGGCTCGGAGCATAAGTTGTGAATCCACAATTGTAGCAGGAGGAAGCGGGTCGAAACGGGGCGACAACCGGCTTTTAAGCGGGTATTCCACCCCCTCCACCGCGTGTAGTTACCCCTGGAACTCCACCACTCTCTTGGGTGTCAGACACCTCGGTTCCTTTTTCGACCACTACATCTTGGGTGTCAGACACCTCGGTTCCGTTTAAACTGGAGCTAACGCATGAAGTTTTTCTGGACGCTGGTTGCCGCGTCGATCCTTGTCCCGGCCGGACGCGCCGAAAACGTACTGGTGCTCCCTTTCTCGAACACCTCGCGGACGACCAATCTCGACTGGGTGGGCGAAAGTATTGCGGAGACGGTGCGCGAGGCCATCGCCACCCAGGGATTGATGGCCGTCAATCGCGAGGACCGGCAAGAGGCCTACCGCCGTCTCGGACTGCGGCAAGACGCGACCCCCACCCGCGCCACTGCGCTCAAACTCGGGCAAGCCATCGACGCCGACCAGATTATCTGGGGCGAATTCGCGTTTGCGCCGCCCTCGGCAGGCTCCCAGAACCGCGGTTCGCTCCGAATCACGGCGCGCGTCCTCGATCTTCGCCATCTCTCGCAAGGGCCTGAGTTTTCCCGCGACGGCGCACTCGAGGAACTGGCCTCGCTCCAGAATCAGATCGCCTGGCAGACGCTCCGGTGGCTATCGCCGAAAAGCGCTCCGGGTGAAGAAGAATTCAAGAAAATGTCTCCTCCCGTGCGCCTCGACGCAATGGAAAGCTACATGAGGGGACTTGTCGCCGCCAACCCGGACCAGCGCATGCGGCTTTTTACGCAAGCCCTTCGCCTCGAGCCGAAGTACTCCGACGCGGCTTTTCAATTGGGGCTGCTCACCTACTCCCGGCGCGAATTTCGCGCGGCGGCCGACTGGCTTCAGCGCGTGGATCCGTCCGACGTCCATTACAGCCAGGCGGGCTTCTTTCTCGGGCTGTGCCGCTACCACACCGGGGACTACCCAGCCGCGCAGACGGCTTTTGAACGGGTAGCCGCCGCTGTTCCGCTCAACGAGGTGCTCAACAACCTGGGTGCTGCGCAATTGCGCCGCAACCTTCCGCAGGCCCTCGAAAACTTCCAGAAAGCCCTGGACGGCGACCGCAACGATCCGGTCTATCATTTCAACGTCGGACTCGCGCTGTTCCGGCAGGCCCGGTACGCCGAAGCCGCCGATCGTTTTCGCGCCGTGCTCGACCGCAACTCGCAGGATCAGGAGGCTACCATCATGCTCGGCCGCAGCCTCAAGCCTCCGCCGCGCCCCGCCGACCTGAAAGACATCAGCGAACGCCTCAAAACCAATTACGAGGAAAACGCCTACCGCCAGTTGAAGGCGTTGCTCCCGGCAGAAAAGCCTTGAGCCTTCGCCGCCGGAAAATCCGCGCGCAATTTGTGCCGGAGAAGCGGCTATAATAATCAGGCTAATGATTGAAGCGGTGGGCCTTTCAGACACTGGTTGCGTCAGATCCAACAACGAGGATTACTTCCTTCTGGCGCCCAAAGCCGGGCTGTACGTGGTTGCGGACGGGCTTGGCGGCGCCCAGGCAGGCGAGCACGCGTCGAAGCTGGCAGCCGAGACGGTTTACGAAGTCGTCAATGAGCGTGGATGTCCGTGCGCGGAAGTGCTCGTACAGGCTTTCGAGGAAGCCAACCGCCGCGTGTTGTCGAAAGCGGCAAGCGCGGTTGAACTCGAGGGCATGGGCACGACGCTCGTGGCTGCCCTTGAATGCGGCGACGAGGTGCTGATCGCCAGCGTCGGCGACAGCCGGGCTTATGTGTACGACGGCCACGGGCTCATCGTCATCACGGAAGACCAAACCTGGGTTCACGAAGTGGGACGCCGGCTTGGGCTCGACGAAGAGAGCCTCAAGCGCCATCCCATGCGCCATGTTCTGACCATGGCCATCGGCGTGAGTTCCCAGGTGCGGGTCCAGACCTACGCGGTCCGGCCCGAACCCGGGCTTCAACTGCTGCTCTGCAGCGATGGTCTGCATGGCGTTGTCGAGGCGGCCGTGATTTCGCGCATTCTGGCCGAACCCTCGGATCTGAACACCAAGTGCGCCGAACTGGTCCGCGCGGCTCGCGATGCGGGCGGCCCGGACAACATCACCATCGTGCTGCTGTCGAGCCACCAATAGCGATGAGCCGCTGGATTCTGGTTGTCGGACTCCTCGCCGGCGCAGTGATCTGCGCATTCCTGTTTGGCCCTGGAGTAGTCGAGGCCAGCATGAACAGGGTCACCAACCGGCCGCCTTACTCCATTTCAAACCGCGCCCGCGCGATCATCGAAAAGCAGGGCATCGTCGATCTTCACGCCGACTCGTTGTTGTGGGGCCGGAACCTCGCCGAACGTTCCTCGCGCGGGCAAGTCGATATTCCTCGCCTTGCCGAAGCCGGAGTCGCCCTTCAGGCTTTCACGGTTGTCACCAAAACGCCCCGCGGACAAAACTTCCAGCGCAATTCCGGCGATACGGACAACATTCAGTTTCTGGCGCTGCTCGAACGTTGGCCGCTTGACGCCTACCGGAGCCTCGCCGCGCGGGCGCTCCATCAGGCTGCTCGCCTTGCCGAATTTGAACGCCGCTCAAACGGAGCTTTCCGGATCGTTCGGTCGCGCGCCGATTTGGCTCAATACCTCGAAGCGCGCCGCGGCAATCCAAAGCTGAGCGCCGGGTTCCTCGGTATCGAGGGTGCCCAAGCTCTCGACGGGCGATTGGAAAACGTAAAACCACTCTATGACGCCGGATTTCGAATGATGTCGCCCTCGCATTTCTACGACACCGAATTCGGAGGGTCCTCGGCGGGAGTAGAAAAAGGCGGACTGACAGAAGACGGCAAGCGCCTTGTTGCGCGCATGGAGTCCATGTCGATGCTGGTGGACCTGGCGCACGCGGCGCCGAAGACCATCGACGACGTGTTGGCCATCGCCACCCGTCCGGTGGTGGTTTCGCACACCGGCGTGAAGGGCACCTGCGATACCGTGCGCAATTTGAGCGACGATCATTTGCGGGCAATTGCGCGCAATGGCGGTCTTATCGGCATCGCCTATTTCGACTTTGCGGTGTGCGGCAAGGATGCGGCCGCCGTTGCCCGCGCCATCCTTCACGCGGCTCAGGTCGCGGGGGTGGAACACGTCGCTCTCGGCTCGGATTTTGACGGAGCGGTGGAGACTCCGTTCGACACAACCGGAGTGGGCTTGATTGCCGACGCCTTGCTCGCCTCCGGCATGAGCGAAAACGACGTCGCCCAGGTCATGGGCCGCAATGCGCTCCGCTTTCTGGCCGCGCAACTGCCCTGAGGCGGTACTCTTAGTACGCTCAAATCGCGGCGCTTTGTGTTATTCTGACCCTACTCGAATGCGACACGCCGCTTCACTTCTGTTGAATGGCAACAACGCGCTCGACCTGAGCCTATCGGCGCCGGCCCTGCTTACGGCCCCCGCCTGAGGCTGCTCAATCGACTTTGAGACAAAGCCACCGGCGGGTTGAAACCCTGGTGGCTTTTTCTATTTTGAAGGTGCCAGAGATGGACGAAAACCGGGTGTTTGTATTCGATACAACGCTTCGCGACGGCGAACAGGCTGCTGGAACGCGGTTGGGAAGCAAAGAGAAACTGACGCTGGCGCGCCAATTGGCCCGCCTGAGGGTGGACGTGATCGAAGCCGGCTATCCGAACTCCTCGCCGGAGGATTTCGAGGCCGTCTCGCTCATTGCCCGCGAGATTGAAGGTCCGTCGATTTGCGCCCTGTCGCGCGCGGTTGAAGCCGACATCGTCGCTTGCGGGAAAGCGCTGGCCAAAGCGAGCCGGCCGAGAATTCATACCGGCATCGGCGCCTCGGACATCCACATCATGGGCAAGTTTCGCGACGAGCGCTACGGTCGCACGCTCGGCGAGAAGCGCGTGAGGATTCTCGAACTCGCCGTTGAAGCCGTGAAATTGGCGCGGTCCTTCACCGATGAGGTCGAGTTCTACGCCGAAGACTCGGGGAGGGCCGAGCCGGCGTACCTGTTCGAAATGATCGAGGCGGCGATTGACGCCGGCGCGACGGTCGTCAACATTCCGGATACCACCGGCTACACCGTCCCCGAGCAGTACGGCGCCCTGATCGCCTCGCTCAAGCAGAACGTGCGCAACATCGGCAAGGCGGTGATCAGCGTTCACTGCCACAACGATCTCGGCCTGGCCGTGGCGAACTCTTTGGCCGGCGTGCAGTCCGGCGCGCGGCAGGTGGAGGGCACGATTAACGGCATCGGCGAGCGCGCGGGCAATGCAGCGCTCGAGGAAATCGTGATGGCGCTCAAAACTCGCCGCGACTACTTCGCGCCTCACACCGAGGTTGACTCGCGCGAGCTGGTCCGCACCAGCCGCATGGTGGCCGAGATGCTCGGAATGCCGGTTCCAGCCAACAAAGCGGTGATCGGCGCCAATGCCTTTTCGCACAGTTCCGGCATTCATGTGGACGGTTTCCTGAAGGAACGAACCACCTACGAAATCATGAAGCCCGAGGACGTCGGCTTCACGGAAAGCAAGGTCGTGTTGACGGCGCGTACCGGCCGCGCCGGGCTGCGTGACCGGCTGGAGAAACTCGGCTACGCGCTGTCAAAGGAAGAACTCGACCAGACCTATCAACGGTTTCTCGTACTCGCCGACAAAAAGCAGGAAGTGTTTGACGAAGACCTGATGGCGCTGCTGCACGACGACCTTGCGGAACTCCCCGAGGCCGCGCAACTCGAGTACCTGCACATCTACAGTGGAACTTCGGCCATTCCCACCGCCACCGTGCGAATCCGTCGCGGAGAAACGGCGCGCGAGGCGGCGGCGATCGGCGATGGCCCCGTGAACGCGGTGTATAAGGCGATCTCGACCGTCATGGAAGCCGAAGCCAGGTTATTGCGCTACGACGTTCGCGCGGTGACGAGCGGCGCTGAGGCGATGGGCGAAGCGATCGTTCATCTGGCTGTCTCTTATACACATCTAGATGTGTATAAGAGACAGCATCTGGAGCGCGACGGCCTGCGGGCGGTTGGGCGCGGAACCTCCACCGATGTCATTGAAGCGAGCGCGAAAGCCTACCTCGACGCGCTGAACCGTCTCAACGCGCGCCCCGCCGCCGCTCCCCGGGAGGCGGAAGCCGCAGCCCCGGTTTCTGGGTGATAATACGGGTCATGACTCGCATCGTCCTGGGGCTCGCCCTCGCCGCTCTATCGCTGGCTCCCGCCTCCCGCGATCCGCAGACCGACGCCCGCCTGAAGGGATCCGGGCGTGCGGCTGAAAAGAACGGGTGGATTCAGGTTCATCTCGAAGGACAGCCCGCCGAGATCGGTTTCCAGCACGGCTACTGGCTGGCGCGCGAAATCGAGGACGCGCAAAAGGCGATCGCGCTTTCGCTCACCCACGACTCAAAGGATTGGGCGCACTTCCGCGGCGTCGCCGAAAAGATCCTCTGGCCGCACATTGAAGCTGAGTATCGGGCCGAACTGCAGGGCATCGTCGACGGCTTGCACGCCAAGAACGTCAAGCTCGACCTGTGGGATCTCGTCGCCGCCAATGCCTGGCTCGAATTGAGTCCTTATTACACGAACTGGTTCGACAAAACCAATAAGCACCCAACCGGAGAGCACTGCTCGGCATTCGTGGCCACCGGCAGCTATACCAAAGACGGCAAACCGGTGATTGCGCACAATAACTGGACCGACTATATAACCGGCACGCGTTGGAACATCGTCTTCGATATCGCGCCCGCCAAGGGCCACCGCTTCATCATGGACGGTATGCCGGGGCTGATTCACTCCGGCGATGATTTCGGCATCAACGCCGCCGGCATCATGATTACCGAAACCACAATCAGCGGGTTCAACGGTTTCGACCCTGACGGGATTCCTGAGTTCGTGCGCGCGCGGAAGGCCATGCAATACGCCGGGTCCATCGACGACTTCGCCCGGATCATGCAGGAAGGCAACAACGGCGGATACGCCAACGACTGGCTGGTGGCCGACCGGAACACGGGTGAGATCGCGAGCCTCGAACTCGGGCTCAAGAACGTCGAACTCAAGCGCACCCGGGACGGTTATTTCGCCGGCTCGAACTATCCGATCAACCCCAAACTCGCGTCCGAAGAAACCAATTTCAAACTCGACGATATGAGCCTCAGCCCCAACGCCCGCCGCGTCCGCTGGGAAACTCTGATGGCTGAGAATAAGGGAAAAATCGACGTAGCCATGGCGGAGGGTTTTCTCGCGGACCACTACGACACTTTCGATCGCAAGAACGGAGCGGATGAGCGCACGCTCTGCGGGCACATCGAAGCGTCGCCGCGCGGCAGCAAGCCCTGGCAGCCCGCGTACGGCACCGCCGGCGCCGTGCAGAACAAAGTGGCGGATGCGCGGATGGCTGCTTCGCTTACCTTCAACGCCTACCTTGGACATTCGTGCGGCACCCACTTCAAGGCGGCGCAGCACATCAAGAATCATCCGGAATTCGCCTGGCAGAAGCCGCTGCTGCGCGATATGGACGCGCGAGGCTGGGCCGCGTTCCGCGCCAAATAATCTCTAACCAGCCGCAACGATCCGGAAGCCCGGGGCTCTAACTGTAGGACTTATCCTATGCCGACGATCCCCGTCTCCACGCCTCCTGCGGACCCGCGCGAAACCGGCCCCAAGCCGCCGTACGAATTTTCAGACACCCGGCAGCAGCCCGGTGACGAAGAACAACTCTGGACACCCGCCGACCACGGCGAAGACTCCTATCAAGGTCACGGACGCCTCCCGGACCGCATCGCGCTCATTACCGGGGGCGACAGCGGAATCGGACGCGCCGTAGCCATTGCGTTTGCCCGAGAAGGCGCCGATGTCGCCATCTGTTATCTGCCCGAGGAGCAGAAGGACGCCGACGAAACCGGGCGATGGGTGCGCGATGCCGGGCGCCGTTTTCTCGGTATCCCAACCGACTTATCCCAGGAAAAAAACTGTTCGGAAGCGATCAGCCGCGTCATCGCCGAGTTCGGCAGGTTAGACGTTCTGGTGAACAATGCCGCTTTCCAGATGACTCACCAGGACGTCGATGAGTGGTCCACCGAAGAGTGGGAGCATACGTTCCGCGTCAATGTTTTCGCCCCGTTCTTCATCGCCAAGGCCGCCCTGAAACATATGCAGCCCGGCGGCGCCATCATCAACACGGCATCGATTCAGTCGCTCCAGCCCAAGTCGCATCTGCTCGCCTACGCGTCGACGAAGGGCGCCCTGCTCAACTTCACCAAAGGCCTGGCCGAGTTGGCGATCAAGCAGGGCGTGCGGGTCAATGCCGTAGCGCCGGGACCCGTCTGGACGCCCCTGATCCCCAGTTCGATGCCTGTCGAAAAGGCCAAGACCTTCGGGCAGGATACGGCTTTCGGCAGGGCCGCTCAACCGGCGGAACTGGCGCCTGCCTATGTGTTTCTTGCGTCGAATGAGGCCAGCTATATGACTGGCGAACTGGTGCCGGTCACCGGCGGAAAGACTCCCCTGTAGCGCCGATGGACGGCGCACCTTACGATTGCATTGTGATCGGCGCCGGCCCGGCCGGCCTCTCCGCGTCGCTATTCCTGGCCCGCTACCGGTACCGCGTGCTGACGTTTCATGACAACAGCCCGCGCAATCTCTACTCGCACGGCGTGCATGGCTTCCTGGGTCATCACGGCATCGAACCGAAGGAACTCCTCGAGCGCGGGCGCGAGGAAGTGGTCCAGCACGGCGGCAACATACAGCTGGGTTTTGTTTCCCAGGCGGAGCGGATCTCAGAGGACCGCTTCCGCGTCGGGGTAGGGCGCGGCGCGCAAGCCGAAGTGTGGTGCGAAGCGCGGCGCCTGATCCTCGCTACCGGACTGCGCGACTTCACGCCTGAGTGCCCGGGATTCCGCGAATTTTATGGGCGCACGGTTCATCACTGTCCCGATTGCGACGCCTACGAACACCGGGATCGGAGCATCGCCGTGCTCGGATGCGATTCCCGCGCGGCAGGCTTCACGCTCAACCTGCTCGCCTGGACCAACCGGCTCACGCTGGTGTTTTCCGGTGACCCCGGCCTGCTGACGGCGGAGGAACGCGCTCAGTTGAGCCGTCATGAAATTCCGGTCGTGGCGGGCGAGGTGTCGGCACTCGAAGGCGACTACGCCACCGGACAGATTCGGCAAATCCGCCTTGCCGACGGTCGCGCCGTAGGTTGCGATGCGCTGTTCTTCAACCTGGGTATCGAACCTTCGAGCGATCTTTACGCGCAACTCGGCTGCCGCCTCGACGCCGAGTGCCGGCTCGTGTGGGTGGACGAGCACCAGCAGACCAGCGTGCCCGGCGTTTATGCGGCCGGCGATCTGACGCCGCGCTCTCAGCTGGCCATCGTAGCCGCGGCTGAAGGCGCCATGGCCGCCATTCACATTCACAAATCGCTGACGCCCGCAGACCGGCTCGTCTCCTGATTTCCCGGCGTCTGAGCGGGCTGCGCGCATAGTAAAATCAGATCTTGTGCGAAAATTCAACGCCGCGCTCGTTCTGAGTCTTCTTGCGCCCTCGCTTCCCCTGGCGGGCGCTGTCCGGCAACCGGTTCACGCGCGAAAAGCGATGGTGGTGGCACAGGAGCCTCTGGCCGCCGATGTCGGCGTCGAGGTTCTCAAGGCCGGGGGGAATGCGATTGACGCCGCAGTCGCCGTCGGGTTCGCGCTCGCCGTCACTCATCCTTTTGCCGGCAACATCGGCGGCGGCGGGTTTCTGCTGGCCCGCTTCGCGGATGGCCGCACGACTTTCATCGACTTTCGCGAGAAGGCGCCGGGCAAGGCCACGCATGACATGTATCTCGATGCCGCCGGCAAGCCGACCCGCGATTCGATCCTCGGCTGGNAATTGAGCGGACGCGAAGTCACCGTCAAAAGCGACATCTACGCGCTCGGACTCGTACTGTACGAAATGTTCACGGGGCGCCGTCCTTTTGAGGGCAACACTCTCGCCGACATGCTGCGGCAGCAGCAATCGTCAACCCCCGCCTCGCTCACGGAAGTGGCCCTGTCTCTTATACACATCTAGATGTGTATAAGAGACAGCCGGTGTCCTACGCGCTGATGCAGTCGCTCAAATCGGCCCGTAATTTAGCTGATTTCCCCGAATCAAAACGCATTTTCCAAAAGGGCGGCGCTTTCTATGACGACGGCGAGATCCTCACTCAAGTCGAACTCGGCCGCACGCTTGACCGGATCGCGCGCATGGGCGCCCGTGATTTCTACGAGGGCGAAACTGCGCGGAAACTCGCCGCCGAGATGGCCAAAAACGGCGGCCTGATCACCCTCGAGGATCTTCACAACTACCAGGCGGTGGAACGTAAGCCGCTCGAAGGCGATTACAAAGGGCACCACATCATCACCGCTCCGCCGCCGAGTTCGGGGGGCGCGGGAATTCTGCAGATGCTCGGGATGCTCGAAGCATCCGGCTACGAAAAGGCGGGCGCGGGTTCGGCGGCGTCGATCCACTACGTCGCCGAAGCGATGCGCCGCTACTACGCCGACCGCAACGAGTACCTCGGCGATCCGGACTTCGTCAAAAACCCGCTTCGGCAGTTGCTCGACCCGGAGTACATCCGAAAGCGCGCGGCGAGCATCGACCGCGAACGGGCGACCTCGAGCGACCTTGTCCGTCCGGGTCTTCCCGCGGGACGCGAGAGCACTGAGACGACGCACTACAGCATTGTCGATGCCGACGGCAACGCCGTCGCCGTCACTTACACCTTGAACGGCGGCTATGGAAACGGCGTGACCGTCCCCGGGCTTGGGTTCCTGCTCAATAACGAGATGGACGACTTTGCGGTGAAGCCGGGCACGCCGAACATGTTCGGGCTCGTGCAGGGGGAGGCGAATTCAATCGCGCCGGGCAAGCGAATGCTCTCTTCCATGACGCCGACCATCGTGCTCAAGAACAACAAGCCCTATCTCGTGCTCGGTGCTCCGGGAGGCTCACGCATCATCACGGCGGTGCTGCAAGTGATGTTGAACGTGATCGACTTCGGCATGAATGTGCAGGAAGCGATCGACGCGCCGCGATTCCACCATCAGTGGAAGCCCGACCGGCTCGAGATGGAAAAAGGATTCTCGCCCGATACCATCGCTTTGCTCCGCGCCAGGGGACATGAAATCGATGCGGACCGCCCGGTGGTGGTCGCCCGCGTCGAGGCGATCCTTTGTGCCGACGGCTGGCTCCAGGGCGGTCAGGATGGGCGCGGGTCGGGCAAGGCTGCGGGTTACTGAATGAATCACGTTCTCTCCACTCATCTGTTGGTCCAACACCGTTTGAGCACCGTCTGGCTCGACCGCATATGGGACGCCGGCATTCCTCAGGTGGAACTGTTCTGCGCCCGCCAGCATCTTGACTGGTCCGACCGGGCACAGGTTCGCGAACTTGCCCACTGGTTTCGCGATTCGGAACTGAAGCTGCATTCCATCCACTCGCCCATTTACACCGACGACGTTTGGGGGCGCAGCGGACCGCACGCCGTCCTCACCATCACCGAGCCGGTGAAAAGCAAACGCCATCCCATGGTGGACGAAATCAAGCGGGTGCTTGAAATCGCCGACGAAATCCCGTTCCGCTACCTTGTGCAGCACATCGGCGTCCCCGGTGAGCCGTACGACGAGCGGCGGCTGGATGCGGCCTTCAACGCCCTCGAGGAGATTTCCATCTTCGGCAAACAGCGAGGTGTGGAAGTGCTGGTCGAGAACATCCCGAACGGACTTTCATCGGCCGAACGGCTCATGCTGTTCAACGAGATTACGCATCTCGGCTTGAACGTCTGCTTCGATGTCGGCCACGCAAACCTCGGGGCGGGAATTGAAGCGGAATACCGCATCATGAAGGATCGTATACGGTCCACTCACATCCATGACAATAATGGAAGAGAGGACCAACATCTTTTCCCGCTTGTTTCGACCGGGGGGAACATCGACTGGAAGCGGACGGCAAAGCTTCTGGCATCGGTGCGCGATCAGTATCCGCTGCTGCTCGAGTTGAAGGAAGTTGCCGGCATGCCCAATCCCGTGAAGGCGGCTGCCGAAGTGTTCGACCGGCTCGAGGAACTGATTGCCGCTCCCAGCGACGACGAGCGCTGAAGCAATCCTATGGACCGCATTCGCATCTCCGACGCCGGGCGGCACACCGGCGAGTCCGTCGAAATCGCGGGCTGGCTCTATAATCTTCGAAAGTCCGGCAAGATCGTCTTTCCACTGATCCGCGACGGCTCCGGCATCATGCAGTGCGTGGCTGTGAAGAGCGCGCTGCCCGAAGAAACATTCGAAAAACTGAAGAATCTGACGCAGGAATCGGCCGTGATCGCGCGCGGCAAACTGCGCGCCGAACCGCGCGCTCCGGGCGGCTACGAAATGGACGTCGAAAGCGCCGACGTTATACAGCGCGTTCCCGAGGAAGATCCGTACCCCATCACGCCCAAGGATCACGGCATCGACTTCCTGATGGACCACCGCCATCTCTGGCTGCGCAGCCGCAGGCAGCACGCGATTCTGCGCGTCCGCCACGAAGTGATCAAAGGCATTCGCGACTACTTCGATTCCCACGGCTTTACGCTTGTCGACACGCCGATCTTCACCCCGGCTGCCTGCGAAGGCACGACGACGCTTTTCCCCGTACAGTATTTCGAAGACGAGATCGTCTACCTCACGCAGTCGGGCCAGCTTTATAACGAAGCCACCGCGATGGCGTTCGGTAAGGTCTACTGTTTCGGGCCGACCTTCCGCGCCGAAAAGTCGAAGACCCGCCGTCACCTCACCGAATTCTGGATGGTGGAGCCCGAGATGGCCTACGCCACGCTCGAAGACGTCAAGCGCGTGGCTGAAGAGTTGATCGTCTTCGTGGTGGGACGCGTGCTTGAAAACCGGCGCGCCGAACTGGCCACGCTCGAGCGCGACATCTCGAAACTGGAGGCGATTCAGGGGCCATTTCACCGCATGAGCTACGACGATGCGGTGAAGAAGCTTCAGGCCAAAGGCAGCGAGATTCAATGGGGCGGCGATTTCGGCGGCACCGATGAGACGCTGCTTACCGAAGACATGGACCGCCCCGTGATGGTCGACCGCTATCCATCGCAGGTCAAGGCGTTCTACTTCGAACCCGATCCGGATCGCCCCGAGGTCGCGCTTGGTGTCGATGTCCTTGCGCCCGAAGGCTATGGCGAAGTGATCGGCGGCGGGCAGCGCATCTACTCGTACGACTTGCTCTGCAAGCGGCTTGAAGAACACGGATTGCCCAAGGAAGCCTTCGGCTGGTACCTCGACCTCCGCAGGTTCGGCGGCGTGCCGCATGCCGGTTTCGGCATGGGCGTCGAACGTTTTGTCTCGTGGATGTGCGGCCTCGAACACATTCGCGAAACCATCGCGTTCCCCCGCATGCTCTACAGGACGCGCCCATGACCCGCTCCCATCTGGCCATCATCGGCGCGCCGATGGACCTTGGCGCCGGCCGCCGCGGCGTGGACATGGGGCCGTCGGCCGTGCGCCTGGCCGGGCTCTTCGACCGGCTTTCGCAACTCGGCTACTCGGTCGAAGACAAGGGCAACATCGCTGTCGTCCAGCCGGAAAGTGTGCCCGAGGGCGAGCACAAGGCGCGGTACCTGGCCGAAATCTCGCGCACCTGCGAGACGCTCGCGGCGATGGTGGAAAAAACCGCCGCCGACAGGCAGTTTCCGATTGTCCTCGGCGGCGATCATTCGGTCGCGATTGGAACCGTTTCCGGTTTGTCGCGTCACTATCACAAGCAGGGCGAGAAACTCGGCCTGATCTGGATTGACGCTCACGCCGATATGAACACACCGCAAACCAGCCCCAGCGGCAACATCCACGGTATGCCGCTCGCTTGCCTCATCGGGTTGGGTCCAGCCGAACTGTCCGGCATCTATGGTTATTCGCCGAAGGTCGCGCCTGAAAACGTCGCGATCATCGGATTGCGCAGCGTCGACACAGAGGAGAAGCGGAACGTACAGCGCACCGGCATCCGCGCCTACACCATGCGCGATGTCGACGAGCGCGGCTTGCGGGCGGTCATGCAGGAGGCAATCGAGACGGCGTCCAACGGCACGGCCGGATTTCACCTGTCCTTCGACATGGATAGCGTCGATCCCGACGAGGCGCCCGGAGTGGGCACCCCCGTGCGCGGCGGCCTGACTTACCGCGAGGCGCATTTGGCCATGGAGATCGTCTGCGACTGCGACGGCATGCGCGGTCTCGAAGTGGTGGAAGTGAACCCCGTGATCGACACCGCCAACCGCACCGCGATTCTCGGCGTCGAACTCGTGATGTCCGCGCTCGGCAAACGGATTTTATAGATGTTTCGACTGGCGGTTTTGTTCTTGCTCGCGGCGGGCGTGTACGCCGATCAAATCACATTGGCCAACGGCGACCGGCTTTCGGGCGCCATCCAGTGGCTCGACAACGGCAAACTCCTGTTCAACACCGACATGGCGGGCCCCGTGCAGGTGCCATGGAGCAACGTTTCAACGATCGTTTCCACGCAGCCTCTCTATCTGGCGCTGAAAAGCGGACAGGTGCTCGCCGGGTCGCTCGTGAGCCGCAGCGGCGCGCTCACGGTCGAGAACTCCGGACAATCCTGGAAGATCGGCAAGGACGATATCGCCTCCATCCGTTCCTACGGCGAGCAACTGGCCTATCAACGCCGCGTTGAGCGTAAAGCCGCTCCCCGCCTGCTCGATCCGTGGACCGGTTTCCTCGACGCGGGTCTAAGCGCGGCGCACGGCAACGCCGAAACCACCACGGTGACGCTCGGCATGAACGCTGTTCGTACGCGTCCCCGAACCAAACTCACCGTTAACATGAATGCGCTCTACGCGCGCAATACGGCGAGCGATCCGGCCACCATTACGGCCGACCTGAAACGAGGCGGCTTGCGTTACGAAATGAATGTCAACCCCAGGCGTTTCGGGTTTTTGAGCTTCGACGCCGAGTCCGACGCGTTGCAGAAACTCGAAATCCGCGCGGTCAGCGGCGCCGGCTTCGGCCAGCATGTGCTCAAAAACCAGCGCACCACCTTCGACCTGTTTGCCGGTTCCACCGCCAACCGCGAGATGTTTTCGCCGGGTGTTCACCGCCTGAGCGCCGAGGCGCTGCTCAGCGAGGAATCGACGCACAAGGTCAACTCCATTTTGAGCCTCCGTCAAAAACTCGGGGTCTTTCCGAATCTCACCGACACCGGCCAATACCGCCTGACCTTCGACTCGGGCGCCGTCACCACCCTGGTGCGATGGCTCTCCTGGCAGGTGAGTGTGAGCGACCGCTACATCAGCGATCCTGTTCCCGGTACGCTCAAAAACGACGTGTTGGTAACCACGGGATTTCGCTTCAACCTGCTTCCTCCTCGTTATTGAACCTATGAAGACCCGCGTTGCAGTCGTGTATGGAGGCCGGAGCGGCGAGCATGAAGTCTCGCTGCGTTCGGCAAAATCGGTGATCGAGGCCCTCGATCCCGGCAAGTACAAAGTGCTGCAGTATTTCATTTCGCCCGAAGGCCGCTGGCGCCCTAAGCCGATTCTGCCCGAGCCCGGCGGCAATCCCGAGATCGACGTCGTTTTTCCCGTTCTCCACGGCACCTTCGGCGAGGACGGCACGATACAAGGGCTGATCGAAATGGCCGAACTGCCCTACGTGTCGGCGGGCGTGCTCGCTTCTTCGCTCTCGATGGACAAGGAAGTGATGAAACGCGTTTGCCGCGCGCGCGGCATTCCCGTGGTGGACTCGGTGACGCTCTTTCGCGGCGCGCTCGATGTCGACGCCGCGTGCCGCGCGCTCGAATTTCCGATGTTCGTCAAACCCGCCAATCTCGGTTCGTCGGTGGGCGTCACCAAGGCCAAGAACCCCGCCGAACTGAAAGCCGCGGTGGAACTGGCCGCTCAATACGACCGCAAGGTCATCGTCGAGCGCGGTATCATCGGGCGCGAATTCGAGTGCGCCGTGCTCGGGAACGACAGCCCCGCTGCCTCCACGCCCTGCGAAATTCATCCCTCCCGCGAGTTCTACGATTACGAAGACAAGTACATTCTCAACCAGGCGGTCATCGACCTGCCGGCTCGCCTTTCCCCGGAAAAAACCGCCGAGATGCAGCGCCTCGCGGTTGATTGCTACAAAGCCGTGGAGTGCGAAGTGATGGCGCGGGTCGATTTCCTGATGGACGGCGCCACCGGCGAGCTTTTCGTAAACGAGATCAACACCATCCCCGGCTTTACGTCCATCAGCATGTTCCCGAAGATGTGGGAACACGATGGATACAGCTACCCGGCTTTGATCGACCGATTGATCGAACTCGCCCTCGAGCGCGCCGGGGCCCGTAAAGCAACGCGGTATCAGAAGTGATGTGGAAACTCAGCCTCATCGCGCTGGTGCCCCTTTTCGCCCAGGACCTCGATCCTGAGCTTCGCAAGTTTGCCCAAGCCTACGCGGCGATTGAAGCCAATTCCGCCGACCCGGTAACGCCGAGCCAGGCTTTCTTCGGCGGTGCGATTCCCGGAGCGCTGCGGCGTCTCGATCCGCACTCGATCTTCCTCGACCCCGAGCAGTTTGAGCAGCTCAAGCAGATGGAAAAGTCCGAGCGCAAGGGTTTCGGCTCGGTCGTATCGGTGCTGCCCGGACGGGTGATCATTCTTCAAACCGTGGCCGGCGGTCCCGCCGCGAAGGCCGGCTTGTCGCCCGGCGATGAGATTCTCGCCATCAACGGAATTCCGCTCTCGCGTCTCGATATGGATCAGCTCATACAGGTACTGACCCAGGCGCGCCAGTCCACCGTTCGCCTCGATGTCCGGCGCCCCGGCACGACGCGCACCTACCAGTTCACGCTCAATCCCGAATTAATGGATTCGCCCAGCGTGGACCGCGCATTTCTGCTCCAGCCCGGCTACGGCTACACGCGCATTGCCAACTACGATCGCAACACCGCCGAGCAACTCGCGGCGGCCGTCGACAAGCTCGGCGGCGATGCGCTCAAGGGCCTGGTGATCGACCTGCGGAATAATCCAGGCGGCGACGCCGAATCCGCCGTCAAAATGGCGGCCATGTTTCTCAAGCCCGGACAGCGCATCCTCAGCATCAAGGGCCGCGCGCGTCAGGGCCAGGATATCGACGTGCCGAAAGAGGCGAAACCCTACGAGTTCCCCGTGGCGATTCTTGTAAACGCCAAAACCGCGAGCGCCGCCGAGATCGTCACCGGCGCGCTACAGGACAACCGCCGCGCCCAAGTCTTCGGCGAGCAGAGCTACGGCAAGGGACTTGTCCAGAGCGTCTACAACCTGTCCAGCAATACCGCGCTCGCGCTGACCACGGCTTTCTACTACACACCCAGCGGACGGTCCATTCAACGGCCGCTCGAGGGCGTGCAACTCGGCAGCGCCATCGGCTCGGCGAACTTCGGCATTCACCCGGATCAGGAAGTGTACCCCGCCGCGCCCACGCGCTTGCAGGCCTTTCTCGACGCCAGCGGCGCATTGACTACTTTCGCCACCGAGTACACACAGAAAAACAAAGTGGAAGCCTCGTTCGAAGTGCAGCCCGGCCTGCTCGACGATTTGAAGGTCTGGTTGATTTCCCACAACGTGCAGCCTTCGCTTGCGGAGTGGCTGCAGGAAAAACCGTGGATCGCCAACCGCCTGAAGCAGGAGATCGTGACGCTTGCGCTCAGCGTCGAAAAAGGCGATGAAGTGGAGGCGCAGCGCGATCCTGTTGTGCAGCGGGCGCTTGCCTCATTTTCCCGCTGAGCTCAAAACGAGCTTTGCGTGCGCTTCAACAGCATCGGCAGATTGGTGGAGAATGCCGAGCGCGCGAGAACCAGGTTACAGCCCGCCTCCTGCGCCTTCTGCTTTAGTTCGCCGTGAACGTGCGAGACGTAGGCCACGATGTTGATGCCCTTGGTGGCATCGTCGGATTTCAGCTTCTGAATCAATTCCACGGGTTTGATCGAGTGGGAATTCAGGTCGATGATCATCATCGCCGGATGCTCCCGGGCACGGTCCAGCGCGTCGTGCTCGGATTTGACGAACTCCGCCGTCATCCCGGCCCGCTTGGCCAGATCGTTGATCTTCACAGTAAACATGAGGTCTTCGAGAACCGCTACGATTTTCTTGCTACGCATGAACAAATTAGGAGGGGAACCTCCATGTTACTTGAGCCCCAGCAGGTTCTCAAGCAGCGGTGATTGCGGGTAGGGATGGCCGGGGTAGCGGCGGAAGCCCTCGGCCAGCTCGAAGCCCGCGGCGCGGCCCCGTTCGCGCGACCACCGCTCCATCATTTCGAGATAATCTTCGATGCCGTGCTGCCTGCGCAGCCAGTTGCGCTGGCTCTCGTGGCAGGCGAGCATGGCGCGCTTCTGTTCGAACGCGGCGGCGATATCGACGAAGAAATCCGGCTGCTGCGGACGGCCGTCGCGATCCACACCCTCGATCGAGTCCATGAAATAGAGGTGCGGAATGGCGTCGAGCGGAGGCGCCGGGTTCGGTGCGCCGGTCGCATAGTTGGGTGCCGATGCGCCGAAGCAGGCGTCGCGCACCAGCGCGCTCGTCGCTTCGTGGTCGCAGTGATAGTCGATGGGAGACGCCGTCAGAACCAGGGCCGGACGAACGGAGCGAATCAGTTCCGCGACCCGCCTTCGCGAAGCATCGTCGTTGAAAATAGCCAGGTCCCGAAACTCGGCGCAGCGATAATCCGCTCCAATCAGTGACGCGGCGCGATGCGCCTCGGACCGGCGAATCTCCGCCACCCGCACGGCATCGAATTCGGCCGAACCACAATCGCCCGGCGTCATCGTGGCCATCACGATGGAGTGCCGGCGCGCGGCTAGCATCGCCATCGTGCCGCCGGCTAATATTTCGATGTCGTCGGGGTGGGCGTGGAGCGCCAGAATTCGCTGCATGTTTGCTACAGTATCAGGCACAAGTGCAGACCTGCCCGTCCTGTCAGTCGCAAGTGCCGGATTCAAATCTCTCCTGCGCAGTGTGCGGCGCTGTGCTCGGTGTGCCGGGCGATGCAACCGTGGCCATGCCGGGGCCGACCCCGTCTTCGCAGACGGGCGGGACAGCCGTGTCCGCGACGCGAGTGCGCGGCGCAAAGACTACGAAGAATGCCCGGTTCACACCCGGCACAATGCTGGCCGGGCGTTACCAGATTGTCGGAATGCTCGGGCAGGGCGGCATGGGCGAGGTTTACCGCGCCAACGACCTGACGCTCGATCAGGCCGTTGCTCTTAAGTTTCTGCCCTCGCAGATGGCCGCCAATCCAGCCATGCTCGCGCGCTTCCATGGCGAGGTTCGTATCGCGCGCCAGGTGTCGCACCCGAACGTCTGCCGCGTCTACGATATCGGCGAAGTGGACGGGCAGTTGTTCCTGTCGATGGAGTACGTCGACGGCGAGGATTTATCCACCCTGCTGCGGCGCATCGGCCGGTTGCCCGCCGAGCGCGCCGTCGAGTTCGCGCGAAAAATCTGCGCCGGGCTCGCCGCCGCTCACGAAAAGGGCATCATTCACCGCGATCTCAAACCGGCCAACCTCATGATCGATTCCGAAGGCCAGGTGGTGATCATGGACTTCGGGCTCGCCGCCGTTGCCGAGCAGGTGGCCGGCTCTGAAATCTCCGCCGGCACGCCCGCCTACATGGCGCCGGAGCAATTGAGCGGACGCGAAGTCACCGTCAAAAGCGACATCTACGCGCTCGGACTCGTACTGTACGAAATGTTCACGGGGCGCCGTCCTTTTGAGGGCAACACTCTCGCCGACATGCTGCGGCAGCAGCAATCGTCAACCCCCGCCTCGCTCACGGAAGTGGCCAAGGACCTCGACCCCGGAGTGGAGCGCGTCATCCTCCGCTGCCTGGAGCCCGACCCGCGCAACCGGCCTGCCTCCGCGCTCGCCGTGGCAGCTGCCTTGCCCGGCGGCGACCCGCTGGCCGCGGCGCTCGCGGCCGGCGAAACTCCCTCTCCCGAACTCGTCGCCGCCGCCGGTTCGCGTAGCAGCGTCCGGCCGTGGATTGCGATTGCGCTGCTCGTCTTCATTGGCGCCAGCCTCATTGCGGCCGCCGTCCTGGCGCCCATGAGTGGGATGCTCGCCATCGCAGCCCCCGAGCTTCCTCCCGATGCGCTCGAACAAAAAGCCCGCGAATACGCGAGCGCGCTGGGCTACACGGCCAAGCCGCTCAATTCCGCGCGCGGCCTGGAGTACGACCTCGACGGCATTCGCTACATCGAGCGCGAAGTGCCAAGAGCCGACCAATGGCGGAGAGCGCAATCCGGGGTTCCACCGGCGGTCTACTTCTGGTACCGGCAGAGTCCGCGTTATCTCGAGCCGTCAACGTCGCGCGTGACTCCGGAAGACCCGCCCATGAACGTCAGCGGCATGATCTTCGAGCGCCTCGACGGTCGCGGGCGATTGGTCGCATTCACCGCTGTCCCGCCGCAGGTGGACGATCCACAGTTGTCCGGCATGGCCGTGGACTGGAGCGTAGTCCTGCGCTCGGCCGGATTCGATCCCGCTGCCGTGAAGACGGTCGAATCCAAGTGGACGCCCCCGGTGTACGCCGATTCTCGAATTGCGTGGGAAGGCGTGCTGCCGGAACTGCCGTCCACGCCGGTCCGAATCGAGGCCGCAGCCTGGCACGGCAAGCCGGTCTACTTCTCGGTGGTCGGCCCCTGGACTCGCGCCGCCCGCATGCAGGCGTTCACCCCCAACCGGGCCACGGAAGTGCTCGGATTGGTGTTCATTGTGATTACCGTTGGGCTGCTGATTGGCGCCGTGTTGTTATCCCGTTACAACATACGGCGCAAGCGCGGCGACCAAGCCGGCGCAAACCGCCTGGCCTTGTTCATCGGCATCGTTTACATTGCGATTTGGATTTTAGACGGATGGTTCGTGCCGACGAATTGGACCATCAATACGGCCTTCCGCGCCTTCGCTTATGCGCTTTTCTTCATGGCGTCGATGTGGGTGGGATACGTCGCCATCGAACCCTTTGTCCGGCGGCACTGGCCGCAAACGCTGGTGAGCTGGGCGCGTCTGCTGGCCGGAGGCGTAGGCGATCCTCTGGTCGGCCGCGACCTGCTGATCGGGCTGGCGGCCGGTTGCTTCTTCGCCCTCATTTCATACACGAGTACCATCGTCGAAAAGCCGTACGGCCAAATGCCGAATACTTCAGCATTCACCTTTGTGCTGCTGGGAGCCCGGCATGGGCTGGGGCTCGTGTTCATTTCCTTGACCAACAGCATCGTCCAGACACTGTCGGCCTTTTTCCTGCTGTTTTTGGCCCGCACCGTGTTGCGCCGTCAATGGCTGGCAGCGCCTGTCTTCATCGCATTTTTCGCGGTGTCTGGCGCTTGGGGGAGTGCAACACCGCTGATCGATGGCTTGCTCTCGCTGGCTATTTCATTGTTGCTTTACGTTGTGGTGACCCGGGTCGGTTTCCTGGCGTTAGTGGCCGCCCTCTATGTGCAGTTTTTGATGATGGGAACGCCTTTTCCGGCTGAGTACACCGGCTGGAACAACGGTCCGGCAATGCTGACGCTGGTGGTCCTGGCGGCCATGTCCGCCTACGCCGCCCGCACCGCCCTCGCCGGCACCAGCATCATCCGCGACGACCTGCTGTAGCCACCCCTTGGGTGTCAGTCACCTCGGTTCCTTTTTCCGCGGCACCCTCTTGGGTGTCAGTCACCTCGGTTCCTTTTCGCAGCTGTGGGCGCCCCGGACGATCCAATGGTATGCGGATTCGGAACTCTTGTTGGACATCGTCGGCGAAACCCGGCCCGCCGATCGGCTTGCCCCGGAGAGTCGCCTCGCGAATGCGCTCCAGCAATGTTGCATCGGTCAGACCAAGGTCCAGCACTCGGCGCCAAGTCCCGGCGGAGTATCGCGACATCCACGCTCTGAGGTCCACGATCCTGTCGCACTCCCCTGTCAGACGTGCGCGAGCCGACGACCATGGCCACTCCTCGCAGCGGGCCACGAGCGATGCCCGCACCGGATTTTGCTCAACATACGCCATCGCGTACCAGAAATGCTTCTGGTCCAGCACTCCGGAGTGGTAACGCGCTTGCCACAGGTGGCCGACCCGGCGGAGCTTGGTATGGATGAGCCGCGCGTAGTCGGAATGAAGCCGCCGCATAGTCCGAGCGAGTGCCTCTGCGTGCACGGGAGTGACGATTAGATGAACATGATTGGGCATCAGGCAATAAGCCTGGACCGTAATGCCTCCTGCACGACTGTAGTCCTCCAGTAGATCGAGATAGAGCTTGTAGTCCTCGGGGCAGAAGAATGTCGTCTGTCTGTAGTTGCCCCGCTGTGTGACATGGTGTGGCAACCCGGGAATCACGATTCTGGGTGGTCGCGGCATAGCGAAACAATAGTGTGTCGCTCGGCGAAAAACTCTCTCGAAAAAAGGAACCGAGGTGTCTGACACCCAAGTCCTAGGGCCCGAAAAAGGAACCGAGGTGACTGACACCCAAGAGGCGGGTTGATACGATGCCATAGATGAGTCTTCGCAGCTACACCATTACTCAAGGGCGCGACCGCGCGCCTGCCCGCGCCATGCTCAAGGCGATCGGATTCAACGACGACGACCTCCGCAAGCCCATCATCGGCATCGCCAATACCTGGATTGAAACGATGCCCTGCAACTACAACCTCCGCGACCTCGCGGCACGCGTCAAAGACGGGGTCCGCGCGGCCGGCGGCACGCCGATGGAATTCAATACCATCGCCATCAGCGACGGCGTCACCATGGGAACCGAAGGCATGAAAGCCTCGCTCGTGAGCCGCGACCTCATCGCCGACTCGATCGAACTCCTGGGCCGCGGCCACATGTTCGACGGCATCATCGCGCTCGTGGCTTGCGACAAAACCATCCCCGGCGCCGCCATGGCCCTTCTCCGCCTCAACGTTCCCGGCGTGATCCTCTACGGCGGATCCATTATGCCCGGCCATTATCAGGGCCGCGACCTTACCGTTCAGGACGTTTTTGAAGCTGTCGGCGCGAACGCCGCTGGCCGCATCAGCGACGCGGAGCTGCTGGCCATCGAGAACGCCGCTTGTCCCGGGGCGGGAGCCTGCGGTGGACAGTTCACGGCCAACACGATGGCAACCGTCATGGAGATCATCGGACTTTCACCGATGAACACCGCCGCCGTCCCCCAAGTGGATCCGGCCAAGAACGACGTCGCCGCCCATTGCGGGCGCGTCATCGTCGACGCGGTGAACCGCAATCTGCGCCCGCGCGACATCGTTACACGCGCCGCTTTTGAAAACGCCATCGCTTCCGTAGCAGCCACGGGCGGATCCACCAACGCCGTCCTCCACCTGCTCGCCATGGCCCGCGAAGCCGGTGTCGAGCTCGACATCGACGATTTCCAGACCATCTCGAACCGCACGCCGTTGCTGGTCGACCTGAAACCGGCCGGCCGCTTTGTCGCCGTGGATGTTCATAAAGCCGGCGGAATCGGCGTGATCGCGCGTCGCCTGGTGGAAGGCCAATACATCGACGGATCCGCCCTCACCGTTACCGGGCGCACCGTCGCCGAGGAAGCCGCCGAGGCTCATGAAACGCCCGGACAGGAAGTGATCCGGCCTCTCGGCAACCCGATCAAGAAATCCGGCGGGCTGGTGATCCTCAAGGGCAATCTCGCGCCCGAGGGCTGCGTCATCAAAGTGACCGGCATCGAGCGCAAGGTGCACGAGGGTCCGGCCCGCGTGTTCGACCGCGAAGAGGACGCCATGCACGCCGTCACCGCCGGACAGATTCGGGCGGGCGACGTCGTCGTTATCCGCTACGAAGGGCCCAAAGGCGGACCTGGAATGCGCGAGATGCTCGGCGTCACCGGCGCCATTATGGGCGCGGGCCTCGGCGAGAGCGTCGCCCTTATGACCGACGGCCGGTTCAGCGGCGCCACCCGCGGATTCTGTATCGGCCACGTCGCGCCCGAAGCCGCGAATGGCGGCCCCATCGGCGCGCTTCGCGAAGGCGACCCCATTCGCATCGACATTGAGAATCGCACCATCGACACCCTGATCCCCGCGGACGAACTGGTGTCCCGCATGGCCGCATTTCAAGCGCCCCCGCTCAAATATGCGACCGGCGTATTCGCGAAATACGCGCGGCTGGTGGGCTCCGCTTCTGAAGGCGCCGTCACCGGCTGAGCGGCGCCGGGCGGCCTATTTCGGCACCGAGACTGTAATGTTGCGGAACTTCAGGCCGCCCGTGTGATCGCCCTGAATGTAGAACGGACCGGGCTCGCCTTCGTTGGCGTCGAGCGCGCCGCCGGTGATGCCTTCAATCTCCTTGTGGTCGATGATGGTGATGCCGTTCCGGACCACCGTCACCGTGCGGCCCACCAGCGCCACGTCGAACACATTCCATTCGCCGGGCTTGCGCGGCAGTTCCTGCGAGGGCGCGATGCGGCCGTAGATCGACCCGATACGCCGTTCGGGAGGATTGTCCGAGAGCGGCTCGGATTCAATCTGCACTTCGTAACGCCCGCGCAGGTAGAAGCCGCTGTTGGCGTGGTCCGGACAGTTGACCTCGAAGTGCAGCTTGAAGTCCTCGAACTTCCGCGTCGACTTCAGATTCGCCCCGTGATCCTCGTTGACGAGCAGCCCGTCTTTTACCACCCAATGGCTATTGGCCGGATTGCCGATCGGTTCCCAACCGCTCAGGTCCCGGCCGTTGAACAGCGGTTCCGGCGCGGTCCACGCTTTGGGCATCGGACGCTTCAACTCCGGCGCGCGCACGCCCGTCAACTCAACCGTGGCTTCGCCGCGCTTCTGCACGCCCATCAGCTTGCCGCCCATCTCGTGCAGATCCCATGTCACCGCCGGCCGGTTGTTGCCGGAAGCCGCGATTCCGAGGATCAGGTGTGAACCTTCCACCTTCACATCTTTCAACTGGAACACGTTGCCGCCGGTCGGCTGATACCAGACCTCGAGCGCGCCGCCTTTCTCGGTGATGCCGAGCCAACTGGCGCGCGTGCCCGCCGGCGTTGTGATGTTAAAGTCCCATCGGCCTACGAACGGACTTGCCTTTTGAGAGTACGCGGGAATGAGAATAGCGGAGACCAGGAGGGTTCCGGCAATGATTCGCTTCATGTTGAAAGTATAATCACGTCACTCGCGCCGTGCTGTGTCTTTGACATATGATGTGCACATGACTGAAGCATCCCGCAGAACGTTTCTCTCCACCGCGCTCGGAGCGGCTGCCCTCGCCGCGCCCGCTGCCTCCGCCGCCGACAAGCCGGGCAGTCTCAAGCTCGGGGTGGCCACTTACTCGTTCCGCGAGTTTCAGCGCCACCTCGCCATTGTGAATACGAAAAAGCTCGGCGTCGACTACGTCAGCATCAAAGAATTCCACCTGCCGATCGGGGTGCCCGCGGACGAGACCATGAAGGGCAGAGCCGAGTTCGAAAAAGCGGGATTGAAGATCCTCAGCGGCGGCAACGTTTCGTTCCAGAAGAACGACGAGGACGACATCCGCATGCGCTTCGAGTACGCCAAGGCGGCGGGCATGGGCGTGATCGTGTGCGCTCCCACGCACGAAACCCTGCCCAAGATGGAGAAGTACGTCAAGCAGTACGACATCAAGATCGCGATCCACAACCACGGTCCCGAGGACAAGCACTTCCCCACGCCGCAAAGCGTGCTCGACGCCGTGAAGAACATGGATCCCCGCTGCGGGCTCTGCATGGACGTGGGCCACACCGCGCGCACGGGCGCCGATGTGGTGGAAAGCATCCGGCAAGCCGGCTCGCGACTGCTCGACATGCACATCAAGGACCTGAAGGACCTGATGAAGAGAGACAGCCAGGTGCCCGTCGGCGACGGCGCCATGCCGATTCCCGCCATTTTCGCGCAGTTGCAGAAGATGAACTACCAGGGCGGCATCATGCTCGAGTACGAAGTCGAGGCCGATAACCCCATGCCCGGGATGATGAAAAGCTTCTCCTACATGCGCGGCGTCCTGGCGGGCTTGGGTTATAAAAGCTGACGTCAGCCCGGGCGGCGTGCGGAATCCATCCCAATCATGGGTCTGCCGGCACTGCTCAGCTTGCGAATGATCGAAAGCGGCGCCGCATTTGGACCGCGGCGCAACCCGCCCCCTTGAACGCGCGGTCTCCTTGTGATAAGCCGGAGCCAGACTGGTGGACGATCGTTGAACCAGCCGGATTGGAGATTTCATGTCCACCCTGCGTCCTGCGCCTTGCTCGTCGCGCTGTTCGGTGGTGTGCCCTGTTCCGCGGGTCCCGTGCTGGGCGTCTCGGCTTCCTCCTGGTTGGGAGGCATTTGCCCGGCGAAAAACGTATCGGACCCGATTGCCGTGCAGCTCAGCGACTACTGCCCGTCCCTGTCCGATTCGGCAGTGAGCGCCTGGGCCAGTCTGCCGATGGGAGAGCTCTTTGCGCGCGGCGCACCCCAGGGTCAGGCGCAAGCCAGCCTGAGCGAAATCATCACCTTCCACTCAAGTGGAAATCCAGTCCTGACTCACCAGCTCTTCACATTGACCCTCACCGGACAATTCGGCAATACCTGTCCGCAGTCTGACACGCCGGGTATGTGCCAGCTGGGCTCAGCGTGGTTCGATGTGACCAATCCCGGCACCAACCACAAAGACAGTGTCAGCAACTGGTATGCCGCTGATTTCACCCCAAACTACATTCCCATCACGATTGCGGACGGCACTCAGCTTCTCATCGAAGCGCGGGTCCAGGGGGATCTTGGCGGCGGAACGTTCAACATCACCGTGAACCCGCCTCCGGGATTCACCTGGACGTCGCAATCCGGCGTCTTTGCGATTCCCGAGCCCTCCAGCCTGGTTCTGACGGCTTTGGGCGTAATCGCGCTGGCTGTTGCCGGGCGGCGCTGATCCTCGCCGTTTCAGGAAACCGTTTTTGCCAGATTGAGAATATCGGCGCCGAAGCGCGCTGCTTTGCGCTCGCCGATGCCGGGGATCTCGTACAGTTCTTCAAGTGCGCTCGGGCGGCGGCGGGCAATGGCGTCGAGCGTCGAATCGTGCAGGATCACGTAAGCCGGCACTTTCATCTGCTTGGCGAGCGCGGCGCGCCAGGCGCGCAGCCGGTCGCGGAGTGAATTGTCCATCGGCGCCGCGTCGGGCACTCGCGCTCGCGCCCTCCGCTTCCGCCCCGCCGCGGCCAGTTCGGCCGGCTTTCCGCTTACGTTCATCCAATCGAGCGAGTAGCCGCAGACGTCGCACGCATCGCAGCGCTCGAATTTCGGAGTCTCGCCGAAGTGCAGGCAAATCTGCCGGTGGCGGCAGACCCCCGATTCGGCGTAGCGCCGGATTACGCGGTAACGAGCCCACGCCCGGCTCTTCTCCTCTTCGTCCTCGATTTCGTTAATGAAGTGCGCGAGCAGCGCCGTGTCCTTCAACTGCCACAGCAGCACGCAATCGGCCGGTTCGCCGTCCCGCCCCGCGCGCCCGGCCTCCTGATAATACTGTTCGAGCGACTTCGGCAGCGACAGGTGAATCACCGCCCGAACGTCCGGCTTGTTGATGCCGAGCCCGAAAGCGAGCGTGCCGACGAGCACCCGCTTTTCGCCGCTCATCCAGATTTCCTGATGAATGCGGCGTTTCTCGTTGTCCATCTGGCCGTGATAGGGCACCGCCTGAACGCCGTAACGCTCGAGCGTCTCCGCGGTCGCCATCACGCTTTTGATCGTCGGCGCGTAGACGATCACGCTGCCTTCGTCATACCAGTCCACCGCCTCGCGCAGCATGGACCACTGCGTGTCGGCGTTCACCTGTTTGGTCAGGTAGCGCAGGTTCGGGCGATGAAAGCTGGCCACGAATTTCGCCGGGTCGCGCAACCCGAGCTGATGAACGATGTCGTGCCGCACCTGCCGCGTCGCGCTGGCCGTGAACGCGGCAATCGGCTTTTCCGGGAAATGCTGCCGCAGCATGCGGAGCTGCCGGTATTCGGGGCGGAACTCGTGACCCCACTCGGAAATACAGTGCGCCTCGTCGATGGCGAAGAAGCCGACCGGTACGCGCTTCAGCCAGGCCGCCGTGTCCTCGCGCACCAGGCGCTCGGGAGAGAGATAAAGCAATCGCAGACCGCCCTGCTCCGCTTCCCGCTTGATCTCGATTTGCTCGCGATACTCCACCGAGCTGTTGAGAAACGCGGCTGGAATGCCGTTCTGTTCGAGTTGCCGCGCCTGGTCCTGCATGAGCGCAATCAGCGGGCTCACCACCACGCAGGTCCCGCCCATGGCCACGGCCGGCAACTGATAGCAGAGCGACTTGCCGCCGCCCGTGGGCATGATGACCGCGGCATCGCGCCCCTCGAGAATGCTCTCGACAATCGCCTGCTGGCGGCCGCGAAAGCTCGAGTAGCCCCAATGACGCTTGAGCAACTGAAACAGGTCGGAAATCACCTTCTACCAATGTAAGTGCTTCGGCCCCCGGGCTTGCTACCGTGAAGGAGTGTTGACCGTCGTCCTGGTGGCCCCGCGCAATCCTTTGAACATAGGCGCCGCCGCGCGCGCCATGAGCAACTTCGGCTGCACGGACCTGCGTTTGGTAAATCCCTACGAAGTGGCCTTTCGTGAAGCCCGGTCCGCCGTGAACGCCGGCTACGTTCTCGAATCGGCCCGCGAATTCTCAACGCTGGCCGAAGCTGTTGCCGATTGCACCCTCGCGGTCGGCACCACCTCGCTCGGGCCGCGCGTCCTCGAGCACCCGCTGCGCCGCCTGGAACTCGGCGCCCGCCTGCTCCGCAATCATTCCGCTACCGGCAGCGCGGCGCTCGTTTTCGGATCGGAAAAATACGGGCTCGGCGTCGAGGACATGGCGCACTGCCACTGGCTGATGCGGATTCCGACGCGCGAGGAGCACGGCTCAATGAATCTTGGGCAGGCCGTCGCTGTCTGCCTTTATGAGCTCGCCCGCAATCCGGTGATCGCACGTCAAAAGCCGCCCGAACGCCAACCCGCGAGCGCCGCCGAGCTCGAACGTCTGACCGCGCTGTTGATGGACGTGCTCGAAGCCTCCGGCTATGTTCATGCGCGAGTGGCCGGGTCCACGACGCTCAAAACGCGCCGCCTGGTGCGGCGCATGCAACTCAACGCACACGACGCCGAGATCTGGCTCGGTATGCTGCGGCAGGTTCAATGGAAGCTCGGTCAGTCCACCCGGTGAGGCTCAGGCGAGCCGATGGCCGTGCGCATGGTATTCACCAGGCGCAGCGCCGCCTGCAATCCGCCGGCCCGCTGAATCCCCGGAACGAAAAAGCGGTGCTCGAAATCCTGATCAGACCCGGAGAAACCGTTGAGATCCGCAATGACGTTCACCTCGTTCGGAGCCACGGCCGCCCCGAACAGCGCCGCGATCCCGAACTTGCCGATCCCGATCACCTCCGGCCTGGTCTTGTAACGCGAATGCAAAAACGCGAGTGCCGTGAGAATGTCCTGCACCTGCTCGGCCTCATCCGTCCGGTTGTAGCTGAGAAAGTATTTGTCGGTCCGCCGCTGCGTTTGCCGCTCGCGTCCGCCGTGGAACGGGTCGATCGCTAACAAAGGCCGTCCCGAACGCAGAATTTCCAGGCCGAGGTCCGACTGCAAGGCCGCGTCCGCGCCTTGCGGGTCGAGCAGCAGAACCGGCACGCCCCTGCCGGCCATGAAGCGCCCGGTCACCTGGTCGTGCATGCGCACGCGGCTGATGGTCACCTGGTCGCCCTCGATGCCGGCTTCCACGTTGGGTGTCGAGTCCACCGAGAGCACCTCCCGCAGACCGTCCCGCAATTCTCGGGTGGCGAGGGTATCTTCCGGTTGCAGGCGCACGGCGATTTTCCAGGATTGAAACACGCCCTCCAGATCGTCGGTGCCCGGCGGCAGGTCGCCGCGCGCAAACGCCAGCATTTCGTCGTCCGGCGGGACTTCGACGGGTTGGTCATCGAGAGGCTTCGTCGCGGCCTGGCGGTTGATCTGCTCGGCCAAAAAGCGGTAGACCGCTTCCCGGCTCTGGCGGTTGTAGTTGTGTTCGGCGTTCAGGTGAACGTTGGAGACATTCCCGCCCCGCCCGTACAACTGATAGATGCGGCGAATCGCGGGAAATTCCTCATCTGGCGTGTGGCGGGTCCAGTCCTGGGTGCACGATACGATCAACATCGGGCGCGGCGCCGCCATGGCCGCAATCTCCACGTTCGACGTTCCGAGCCGCAGGTTCGGCGCTTCCTCGCACGGGTCGCCGCCCTGCATGTAGGCGGATACCATGTTGACGGGCGCTGCGGCTTTCACACGGTCGTCCACCGCGGTGAGAAATATACTCTGTGACGCTCCCCCCGACGCGCCGGTGACGGCGATTCTCGAACCGTCCACCTCGGGCAGCGTCACCAGGTAATCGATCACGCGCATGGAGTTCCACAACTGCAGCCCCATCGGGTGGAACGACCACAGGGCATGCGCCGGATTCTCGAACGAGTGCGGCGTCTGCCGCGTGTCGTTGTAACCCACCATGTCGTAGGCAAACGCGATGTAGCCTTGCCGCGCCAGGTTGATTCCGAGCGCCGGAACGGAATACACGGGCTGATCCTCCAGGCGTCCCCGTTTCCAGTGCCCGTGAGGAATCAGAACCGCCGGATAAGTGGTTTTGGGCCGCATCGCCGGACGGTAGAGGTTTCCACCCAGATAGTAACCGGGCAGCGGTTCGATCACCACGGAGTCGATCGCGTAGTTTGAGAATTGAAGGTGCCGCACGACGCGCGCATGGAGCGGCGTCCGCGCCGGCGCAGGGCTCAGGCCCGCAGCCGCAAGTATTTGATGTTTCAGATGATCGCGGCGGGCTTCCCATTCCCTCCGGCTCTTGTACTCTGGAACCGGAAAATGGGTTTTGAAAGTTGGAACGGTCTCGTTACGAGCATCCGCCGCGAAAGAACACATCGCGAGCAGACACCCCAAGACTCCGGGTGCACACAGCCGAAGCACTATTAAGAGATGTTCACTGGGGTGGTTGCGTTACGTCTTTTCGCCTTGTCCGGCAGCGCGATTGGATCGGACCGCCTCGATAACCGCTTCGCCGCACCATTCGCGCGCGCCCGGCAGCAACGCGAGCAGCGCGGCATCGGCGCGTTCGAGCGCGGCCACGGTTGCGCGCGCGGCGGCGCTGCCGAATTTCCCGCGCAGGAGACGCTTTCCCATGGCCAGCAGGTTGAGATGCTCGATCGCGGGCGGTTCGAACCATGGTTCGAGCGCTTGCAGATGCCCGCGGTCCATCAGGATCTCCTCGCCCTGTTCCTCGGCTTCGTGCTCGAACCGCGCCCGCAGGCGGCGCGCAATATTTAACAGCGGATTGCCGCCCCAGGTTTCGCACAGCACGAGCCTGCCGCCCGGACGCAGCACCCGGGCGAGTTCACTCACCGCGTCGCCGTATTTGAGCGTGTGATGGAGGGCGGCGCAAGCGAAAACCAGGTCGAACTCACCGGTTTGAAACATTTCGAGCCGGATGGCATCCGCCGCCACGCCGCGCACCCGCACGTCCGAAGCCGCAGCCCGTTTCAGCCCCAACTCGATCGCCGCCGGAGACAGATCGAGCAGGGTAACCGCGGCGCCTTCGGTGGCGAGCCACACGCCGAAGTCCGCCGGTCCGCAGCCGTAGTCGAGCACCCGCAATCCCCGCGGCGCCGCGGCGAGAAGCGCGCGCATGGCGGCACGGTACAGACGCCGGCGCTCGAAAAACGCGTGTCCGGGATTGTCGAGATTCCGCTCGAGCACGCCCCGGTCGACACGCAGCGCGTGATCGGGTAGAGCGAGATAGCGCGCGTAATTGGCGTCGTAAAAGCCGCGCTCCTGCTCGAGGGTGGTCACGTCTGTTGAACAAGGTAGCACGCGCCGCCGCGTAGAATGGAGACATGCCCCTGATGAGCGCCGGCCTCGCCACGCCCGAGGCGATCGGCAAATACGAGGCCGTCATCGGACTCGAAGTTCACGTGCAGCTGGCTACGCGCACCAAGATCTTTTGCGGCTGTCCGACCGGTTTTGGCGCTCCGCCCAACAGCAACGTCTGCCCGGTCTGCCTCGGACTCCCCGGCGCGTTGCCCGTGCTCAATCGCGACGCCGTCGAAATGGCCGTACGCGGCGCTCTCGCGCTCCACTGCGCCATCAACCCGGTCTCGCGTTTCGCCCGCAAGAACTACTTCTATCCGGACCTTCCCAAGGGTTATCAGATTTCGCAATACGACCAGCCGTTCGCCGAACACGGCTGGGTGGAGATCGAAGTGGAGGGCCAGCCGCCGAAGCGCATCGGCGTCACCCGCGTCCACATGGAAGACGATGCCGGCAAAAGCATTCACGACGGCTACCGCGATTCCGACCGCTACAGCTACATCGATCTCAACCGCTCCGGCACGCCGCTCATCGAGATCGTCAGCGAGCCCGACATGCGCTCGGGCGACGAAGCTTACGCCTATCTCACCCGCATCAAGGAAATGCTCCAGTACATCGACGTTTCCTCCTGCGATATGGAAAAAGGCCATCTGCGCTGCGACGCCAACGTGAGCGTCCGCCTTAAAGGCGCGGAGAAACTCGGAACCAAGGCCGAAATCAAGAACCTGAACTCGTTCCGCTTTCTCAAAGCCGCCATTGACCACGAAATCGCGCGGCAGGTGGCGGTGATTGAAAGCGGCGGCCGCGTGGTGCAGGAAACGCGCCTCTACAACCCGGATCTCGACGAAACCTTCGCCATGCGCTCCAAGGAAGAAGCGCACGACTACCGCTACTTCCCCGAACCCGACCTGCTGCCTCTCCGAATCAGCAGCGACTGGCTCGGGCGCATCCAGGAAAAAATGGTCGAGCTTCCAGCCGACCGCCGCGAGCGCTTCATTCGCGACTACGGCATCCGCGACTACGACGCCGGGGTTCTCACCGCGAGCCGCGAACTCGCCGACTACTTCGACCGCGCGGCCAAAGCCTCGCCCGACCCCAAAGCCGCCGCCAACTGGATCATGGGCGACCTGCTCGGCGCTCTCAAAGCCGCCGGACAGGAGATTACGCAATCTCCGGTGCAACCCGAGCAACTCGGCGAGCTGATCGGCTTGATCGCCTCAGGCGAGTTGTCGGGCAAGCTAGCCAAGGAGATCTTCCCCAAGATGCTCTCGACCGGCGACTCTCCGCGCGCCATCATGGAGCGCGAAGGTTTGAAGCAGATCAGCGACTCCGGCGCGATCGAAAAGATCGTGGAAGAAGTGATCGCCGCCAATCCCAAGCCGGTAGAGCAATACCGCGCCGGCAAAACGACGGCGCTCAACTCGCTGGTCGGCCAGGTGATGAAAGCCACGCGCGGCCAGGCCAACCCCGCCGCCGTCACCGAAATCCTCAAGCGCCAGCTAACCTAAGGGACAGACGGTCGCGACTCGTCCATTTTTTCGCCGTAGGGACAGTCCAAGACTGTCCCGGACGACTTAATTCGCCTTTTCGACCGGCGTTAGTCATGCTCTTCCGGTCCATCGCAACGGCAAGGACCCTCACTCGCGGGGACCCTGGGAATCGCTCGAACCATCCGATTGCCTCGACCAGCTCCTGCAGATGGCGCCGATTTCAGAAAATTCGCTGAGAATCCCGTTCGGGACACTCCTCGACTGTCCCAGCCGTCGAAAGATCATCGAGTCGCGACCGTCTGTCCCTCAGAACGAAAATCGCGCGCCCAACTGAAACGCCCGCGGACCGCCTGAGCCGAACACCTGCCCAGCCCGGCTGGTCGGAATGCCGAAGCCCGAGTCGTTCACCGTCGAACTGTACCCGCCGAGGTTCGCGATGTTGAAGATGTTGAACCCCTCGCCGAACACGTTCAGCTTGTAGCGCTCGCGGAAGGCGAACTGCTTGGTGACCCGCAGATCCTGCGAGGATCCGTAATCCCGGCCGAAAGAGTAGTTGGCGGGCAGCACGAGCTTCGGAATAATCTGGCCTCGCGACGTACGCGGGCGCTGCCCGTTGGCGAGGTCGGGATAAGCGGCGTTCCAGTCCGCCACTGCTTGGGCGAGCCGCTCCTTGGTCGGATTGCGGTCGAAATCGGTCCAGCCGGGCAGAAAGGCGGTATCCGTTCCTCCGCCCGTCAGGTCCACGCCGCTGACGCTCGGCCGGTACGGTCCGCGCGTCCCCAGCGTCGAAATGAACGAAACCTGGAATTTCCACGGCAGATCGACGATGCCCGAGACGTTCAGGCTGTGGCGCCCGCCCTGCGGTCCCCAACTCTCAAACCAGTTGTCGAGGTTGGTGATGCCGTTCAACCCGTGCACATTCGCGAACGCATACGACGTGTTCAGCTGGAAACGTTTCGACATGCGCTTGTCCACCTTAACGAGCAGCGCCATGTAATCGCTGCGTCCAGCCGGGACGCGAAACTCGATCGGGCCGGTGGAGCAGTTCGCTCTCGGGTCGGCAGCCTGCGCGGCCGACGTGCAACGGGGAATCACCGGGCCGCTGACCCGGTACCAGCGGTTGTAATCGATGTCGCCGATTTCCTGATGAAAACCGTGGCGGTCGACGAAATCGGCCGTCACCACCAGGTCGTGCAGGATCTCGCGCTGAATGCCGATCGACAGGTGCCGCGAGTAGGCCGTCGGATAGCTGTGCTGGAACAGGTCCGTTCCCTGCTTGGTCACGTTGATGTTGCGTACCGAAAGATCGTTCGGATTGGGGTTGATGAGCGTTGCCGCGGCCTTCGACTTCACCTGGTCGAGAATGCCCATGAGCGTGCCGAGCGTGAACCCGGTGGGCAGCGTGAAGTATATCGGAGCGCCCGTTGGCACCGCGGGCAGAAGTCCCGGCGCGGGGCTCGGAATCGTCGGCAGCGGATTCGGAATCGAGGTGGACAGGATCTGCTGGCGGCCGTTGCCGAGCGGGCCGATCACCGAGCGTTCGTTCAGCCGCTGCGACAACTCGCGCGTGTCGTAGTAAATGCCGCCTCCGCCGCGGATCACCGTCTTGTTGTTCTTGCCCACTTTCCACGCAAAGCCGAACACCGGCGAGAAATTCTTCCAGTTCTGCGCGGTGGGAGCGAGGCTGTCCATCAGGGGCGCGAGCAGCGCCGGTTTGTCGAGGTCGTGATTCGTGAGCGTGGATTCAAATTGCCAGGCTAGTCCGTAATTCAGCGTCAGGCTCGGATGGAGGCGCCAGGAATCCTGCGCGTACACGTTGTAGCGCCGGTTGTTGCGCGCGTTCTGGGCATTGTACGGCGGCGGTTGAGAAGGATCGCCGAGTCCGAATCCGAATGCGCCGAGCGGCAGTTTCATCAGGTCGGCGTTAGTCTTGAACTGGCTGGGCAAACCCCACAGCGCGATAGGAATCTTGTTGGCGAGCAGCAGGTCCGGCCCGAACACCTGGGTGGCCGCTGGTTCGCCGAAGGCCCAGAATCCGTTGAAGGGTGAATTTTCGAAACCGCCGCCCATGCGCATGCGGTGCAGTCCGCGCTGCCAGGTGAGGTTTTCAACGAAATTGTAGCGGCGGATGTCGCGGCCCTGCGGCGCGTTGGTGGTATTGCCGAGCGTCACGCCGGAACCCTGGATCGCGATCGACGGAAGACCGAGCCCGATGCAGCCGGGGCACTCCTGTTCGGTGGGAAACAGGTTGCGGTTCTTCCAGTAGTGATATGCAAAGCGGAAGTCGCTCACCAGGTGCGCGCTGAGCGTGCTCGTCAGTCCCAGAATGCTCTGGTCCGCCCAGTTGCTGTTCACCAGCCAGTTGGAGGGCAGATTGGCGCCGCCCCTCGGACCAAAACTGTCGTTGCCGTCATGCGAGTAGCGAACAAAGAGACTGTGCTTCTCGTTGATGTGGTAGTCGAACTTCACGCTGGGCTGAAGTGCGTTGTACGGGCTCTTGTAGTTTCCGGCCAGATTTGAGAAGAACGGCGAGGTCGGCTGCACGGTCACTACCGAGTCCTGATTCATGTTCTCGAGGTTGAAAAAGAAGAACAGCTTGTCCTTCTTGATCGGGCCGGAAACCCAGAATCCGGACTGCCGCCGCGCAAAGAACGGATCGGGGTTGAAGGCGTTGCGGTTGAGCGCCGGGTACGCCGACATGTTGTGATCGCGGAAGAAGAAATACCCGCTGCCGTGATAGGCGTTGCCGCCCGAGCGCGAAACGATGTTGATGGCGCCGCTGGCCGCGATGCCGGTGGAAAGGTCGAAGTTTACCGAGGAGATCTGAAACTCCTCGACGATCTCCTGCGAGAAGTTCTGCGCCGTCCCGCCGTTGATCGCATTGCGCACATTGCCGCCGTCCACCGTAATCGTGGTCATCGACGTACTCCCGCCGAGCACCGAAACGCCGAACTGAGCGTTGTACTGCGCGAGCGACTGCGTGCCCACGCCGACGCCCGGTTCGAGAAACGCGAGTTGCAGGAAACTGCGCCCGTTCAGCGGCAGGTTTTCGATCTGCTGCCGTTGGATCACGCCGTCCACGCGATGGCTCTCGTAGTCGATCTGCGCCGCCGCGGCAGCGACATTGACGACCTCGGTCACCGCGCCAACCGACAATTGGAGGTCGGCGGTGGTGGTGCTTCCGGTAATCACTTCCGACTCGCGAACGGTCTGGCGGAATCCCGCCATCTGAGCGCGGACCTCGTACCGTCCGGCGGGTAATGCCGGTGCGCTAAAGGTCCCGTTCGCGTCGGATTTCAGTTCCCGTTTGAGACCCGTGGCCAGGTTTCGGACGGTTACCACGGCTCCGGCGACGACGGCGTTCGACTCGTCGGTAACCGTGCCGGCGATGTCGCCGATCGGCGCCTGAGCCCAGGTGAGGAAGGAGAAGATCAGCAGAATAATCGGAACAGTGCGCATAAGTGTGCCCTTGATAATCCTACAATCGCAGCTTCATATCTGCAATTCGTAACGATTCCGTAGCGGCATCGTCATTCGATACGCCGCTGCAAAGGTCATCGAGTCGCGCGTGAGTTCCAGGGTCGCAGACGGCGATCGCACCGACCTGCGTCTGAGGGAACTTGCCGGACGATCCGGGTCCGATTTCTCCCCCATGTTGGGTCAATTCACCCAGGCCCCGAACGGAAAATCAATGACTTAGCCCTGGTCGAACACGTGCCTAGTGCTCTCCAACCGCCAAAGAGGAGGCCCGTCAACCATGTTCCGTTGGATTGCCTTAGCGAGTTTCACGCTCGCGGCCATCGCCGCGACCAACACCCCAACCTATTATCAGGACGTTCTTCCGGTGCTCCAGAAGAACTGCCAGGGTTGCCACCGCCCGGGCGAAGCGGCGCCGATGTCCTTTCTCGAGTACAAATCCACGCGCCCCTGGGCCAAGGCCATCAAGAACGCCGTTGCGGTAAAGAAAATGCCGCCATGGTTTGCCGACCCGAACCACGGCAAGTTCGCCAACGACGCCTCGCTCTCCGACAAAGAACGTAACGCCCTCATCGCCTGGGCCGATGACGGAGCGCCTGAAGGCGACGCCCACCGCGCTCCCAAGCCGGTGAACTTCGTCGAAGGCTGGAACATCGGCAAGCCCGACCAGGTGTTCACCATGCCGCAGGCCTTCTCGGTTCCGGCCGAGGGAACCGTCGAGTATCAATACATCGTCATCCCCACCAATTTCACCGAGGACCGCTGGATTACCGCCGCCGAAGTTCGCCCCGGCAGCCGTCCCGTGGTGCATCACGTCATTGCCTTTATTCGTCCGAAGGGGTCACGCTGGCTGGCCGGCGCTCAACCCGGCGTGCCGTTCGTCCCGAGCGCCGCCGCCCGAAACAGGCTGACCACCGAGGGGAGCGCCGCCGCCAAGCCCGAAGCCAGGCCGGTGGACCCGCAGGAGAGCTCGGCTCAGCTTCTGCAAACGGAGCTTCTGGTCGGCTACGCTCCGGGCATGCCCGCCACGCAGTGCCTCGAGGGCAGCGCCAAACTGGTCCCCGCCGGCGCCGACCTCGTGTTCCAGATGCACTACACCGCCACCGGCAAACCGATGTCTGACCAGACTTCGGTCGGCGTCGTCTTTTCGAAGCAACCGCCGAAACTGCGCGACCTCACGCTCTCGGCCGCCAACAACCGCTTCGCGATTCCGCCCGGCGATCCGAATTACGAGGTGAAATCGCAGATCACGCTGCGCGAGGAGACGAACCTCGTGCTGATGATGCCGCACATGCACCTGCGCGGGAAATCGTTCGAGTACAACGTCGTCTATCCCACCGGCGAACGCCAGACGCTGCTCAGCATCCCGCGCTACGATTTCGCCTGGCAGCTTGTCTACGTGCCGCAAAAACCCGTCCTGCTCCCCGCCGGCAGCCGCGTCGAATGCACGGCCCACTTCGACAACTCGCCCAACAACCGCTACAATCCCGACCCCAAGGCGACAGTCCGCTTCGGCGACCAGACGTGGGAGGAAATGATGATAGGCTGGTTCGACGTGACGATTCCTGCGTCGATGAATCCGGCAGACCTGTTCCGCGGCCGCCGCGCCGCGACCGATTAAATGCGTCCACTGGCCGCCATCCTGCTGGCCGCTGCCGCAGCGCATGGCGCCGACGCCTACACTCCGCTGTGGCTCTACCAGGGGACCTGGAAAGCCCAGTCCAAAAGCGAGACGGCTCCCAAGACCATCGCCAATCAGTGCGCGAGGATGGGCCAGTTTTTCGGCTGCCAGCAGACCGTGGACGGCAAGCCCGGCGCTCTGATCCTGTTTCTGCCCCGCGACGGCGCTCCCGGCCATTACTACACGCAAGCCGTTAATATGGAAGGCCGCGCCCTCGGCCGCGGCGACCTGCTAATCGAAGGCAGCCGCTGGACCTACTCGTCACAATCGGTCGAAGACGGCAAAACAACGTACTACCGGACGACCAACGAGTTCACCGGCAAGAACCGGATCCACTTCGAAGTCTCCGATTCCTCCGACGGCGAACACTGGCGCGTCACGATGTCCGGCGACGAGCAGCGTACCAAGCGCTAGAGCAGCGCTAAAGGGGGACATCCATGATAAGTAGAAGTCAAGAGCAAACACACTTTTCCTAAGCGCGCTCTGCGAAGCGTTTCCGAAGCCCGGTGGGCAACCACGTTGA